>ERZ869929.597-NODE-597-length-19184-cov-7.903079_pt1 | contig 19184 bp, 30 predicted proteins | sample MGYA00579312_ERZ869929 | MGnify/ENA primary metagenome ERZ869929 (study PRJEB32216, sample SAMN09231818) | wastewater metagenome | place: USA: Maryland | collected 2016-08-09 | study: EMG produced TPA metagenomics assembly of the PRJNA472060 data set (Reclaimed... | reverse complement strand
TGGGTTGTATGCAACACCGAGCAGATCGTGTGTGAGCAGGAAACAACATTCAGCGAATGATGCAGCCTGCTCCCAGTTCAGATCGGCCAAGCCTTGCCCTGCCTTGTCGTATTGCTTACCGGTCACAAACTGGCAGAGGCTTGTGATCAGTTCTCGGTCAAACTGTCCGTCCTCAATCAGAAGCAGGATGCCTCTGGCGATTTCGAACCGTCTGTGAGATGGTGTTTCGGATGCTGCAAATGAGCGTCCAGCGATCTTTGATGCTTCAACCATTTCCGCGAACCGTGCGCGGTCTGGGCCTGCAAGTTCGTTGAGGCGTTGCTTGAGGTGTTTCATCGCGAGTTGATCGCTGTGGTCGTCGTTCATTGAGCGACCTTCAATCGTGTCATTCATCGCTTGCAGCCTCCTCATACGCTTTGACTGCTCGCATCATAACCGTGTAGTCGACCTCGTGTGTGGCGTTGTAGAACCGCTCCGCGATCTCTCGCCATTTGTCCCGTTCTGTTCGAAGTTCGGCACATGGGTCTGACTCTTTGACGGGTACAAGTGCGTCAAAGAATTTGATTCGTGGGTCAATCATTAGTTGTCCTCCTGGAAGATACTGAGTTTGTTTTCGGGTTTGGGAATGGTTGGGTCGGCTGGGAAGAACGGTGTGTTGTGTTCTGTTTCGACTGCGCTGATTGCTTTGATGAGTGTGTCAAGTTGTGTGTGGTTGCAGTCTTGCAGTTTTGGTGTTCCTTCGGGCCATGTGAGGACGAGCAGGGTTTGTGCTTGTTTGGTGAGGTTGCCGATTCGTGCTCGCACCCAGTCGCGTCGTGCCACCAGGTCACGGCTGCCGGTGCTGGTTGGGGTTTGGTAGGGGCTGAATAGCCCTTTTTGTTTGCGCCAGTTACGCACAGCAAACGACATCTTGAGTGCTTCGTATCCTGCTACAAGGTCGACGGTGTGGAATTCGCATCGGGCTTCGCCTGCTGGCAGATGGCAGATGATGCCAACTGTTTTGTCGATGGGTGGCATGGGGTCGCGTTGGCCGGTGCGCCAGTTGTACACCCATTCTGCGTTCGCATAGGCGGCTAGTTGAACTGCGATGCTTCCGTAGGCGTAGGACAGGTCTGTTCCTGTTTTAAGGTCAAAGATGACCATTCGCCCATCGGGGAGGGTCACGATCCTGTCGGCTGTGCCAGCGTATTCGTACTCGTCGTTGATTAGTAGCACCTCGATGTATTCGCGGTGCATCACAATGTCGGACGCTGCGACGGCATTCAAATATGCGTCAATGTCTGGTTGCAAGTTCGGGAGGATTTGTGGTGTCATCCCGAGGTCAAGTTGCTCGGTGATGGCGTGGAGTGCGGTGCCCAGGTTTGCGCGTCCGTGACCTCCAGCGGCCTCAATCGCGTCCTGTGCAAGCCTGTTCAACCGTTGACGGTCATCAAGGTTGGTTGACGCTTGAGCCAACAGGTCTGGTCGTTTGACCAGCCCCGTGATTGCCATACGGGTCTTCCAGTCGGCAAGACTGCCCTGGTCGTCCATCGTCTTAGCGATAGTGGTGACCCGTGTATAGCCTCGGTCTTTGCCGCTGACTGGATCAGTGATTTTGTATCTGCCCCAACGATCTTTCGGGGCTTCTTGGTGGATGGTGAATTCGTCTGTGGTCATACGCAGGCTCCTTGTTGTTTGGGAATTATTGGTTCGGGGTGTTATCTGGTTTCGGTTGTGGTGACACCATACCGAAATCAACCATTGTGAGAAGTTCTGCCCATACTGCCGCTGGCATGATTGCATACCAGTCGTCAACATCGGTTGAACCGCGACGTTTCACTATACACACACCAGTCCACGCATCAGCATTCTCCATCTCGACCTCCAACTCGGAGAGATACCCAGGGATGTCGATCGTTTTCTGGTTCTTCACTTCAATCACGACACCAGGCACACCGTCAATGTCGCCTCGGTCATCTTGCCAACCGGCACGACTGCGCTCCGCATTTACCCAACCCCAATCTTTCAACCATTTGGCGACTGCGAGTTCGGCTGAGTTGCCTTTGCGTTTCTGTGGCGATGTCATCGTTGCCCCTTCGGTTTGTGTCGTCCACGTTCGACTGTAGTTGTACCAGCCCAAACACCGTACTCCTCGTTGCGGATTGCAAACGCAAGACATGGGCGACGAACTGGACACAGCGCACAGATTTGTTTGGCTTGTTTCACTGCGTTCGTTGACTGCTCGTTGAAGAACAGATGTGACATGCCTTTGCATCGTGCGCGTTCATGCCAGTCTGGTGCTGATGGTCTGAAGGTAGTGTCGCCTTCTGACCACAGATCAACGATGTGTACTGATGTCACTAGCGAGCCGTAGGGTGGTTGCGTCGCGCGTTGATGTGTGCGCGACGATCCGCAACGAGTTTGGCTCGTCGCTCAACCTGCCATTGTTTGCGAGCCTCGCGGTGCGGTTGGCTTCGCCAGTAGTGGATCGCTGCTACGGCAAGCAGGTTGATGAGTCCCCACATGAGCCAGTCAAACTGGGTCATTGGTTCTGCGTCGGGCAAATCTTCTGCCGATGGCAGGAGGACGAACCCCCAGCCGATAAGAACGAGCGCGATTGTCCACCCGATTTTGTAGTTGTTCCGTTCCATGTTTCCTCCTTGTTTGTGACGTAAATCCGACATTAGGGCATTTGTGTCGCCGTGTGGTGGATGGTCACATTCCCCAATGGCCGAGGCCACCGTTGTCGTACAGGTATCGGGCAACGGCTAGGTTGCAGTCAACGTCGAACAGGACATCCATTTGGCCTCTGGGGGCTTTGCATACTTGGCTGGTGACGGTGACCCAGGTGGAGTTGACTTGGATCAAGCCTCGGTCAATGGAGCCGTCGCGGTTGAGTGTCCATGTGACTTCGCCTCGGGAGTTGAATCGGGCGTTGATTGCGTTGGGGCGGCATCGGGATTCACGCCACGCAATGTAGGAAAACACCTTGACCGGTAGGCCGTGTTCAGCGAACTTGTGGTGCCATTTTGGGCAACGCTTTGTCAGATCGCTTGGGATGCGTTTTGAGGGCTTCTGAGCGGTTTGTGGGGGTTGGGTGCGGATCGGGGGTTTCGGGGCTGAGAGGGGCTGTGAGAGGGGTTTGAGGGCATTGTGGGCTGGGGGGTGGTCGGTGGGTGTGGGGTGGGCTTGGGTGGTGTGGGGGGCGAGGAGGAGGGTGAGGGTGAGTATGGGTATTGCAACCAGTTTTTTCAATGGGTTGTCCTTTGGTTGGTGGATATATAACCCCACCACAGGAGGGATGGTGGGGGATCGCTCAAGGCGTGAAAGGGTACGCCGAGCGGATCGGTTTTAGTCTAGCCGACCCGTGTTGGCGTGGGTTTGCGATGCGGTTTGTTGGCATCCCTGCCAACGTCCCGTGCCGTTACTGGTCGGCTGTGGGTTGGTCTGCCAAATACTGTTGAAGGGCGGTTTTGACGACCTTTGATTTGCTGACCCCCTCGCGTTGAGCGAGGAGGTCTAGCAGTTCGTCTAGGTGGTGGCTGACGCGGATACTGATTTTCGGGTAGTCGGTCATTACTTGCTGGCCTTGTTGGGGCGACCACCCATTGCGACCAACTTGTTGACGCTGATTGCGCTGTACTCGTCGGCGATCTGGCGGTCTGACTTGCCTGCTTCTTTGCCTTCGCGCACGAACTGTGACCATGCTGGGTATCCGTTGGCCTCAACGAATGCCTTTTCAAATTCTTGTGTTGTCATTGCTTGTCCTCCTGTATGTATCGGGCTTGTTCCCGATGAATAGAAAGATACAGGCATTGTCGGACAATTGCAAGTATTTGTTTTGGCCCTTATCTCATAAGGGTTTCAAGGCTCCCAGCCCCAAGCACCTTGATCTGGCGCACCATCTGCACAGGGATATGAAACCCGTGAATCCCCTCACCCTGACACAACGTCTGCCACAACGACACATGACCCTCCTTCGACCCAGGATCACCCACCGGCACCAGAAACCCCACCGTCGTCACAATCACCTCACCGTCGTCCTCATACCCGTCCAGCTCCAACCAGCCAGCCTCCGAGGTATGAGCATCAGCCCACTCAACCAACACCGCCGAATACATCATGGAGCCACCTCAGCATAAAAATCTTGGCCTCGCCACGAAGCCCAACCGTTATGAATCGCTATCTGCTCGTACACAAACCGACCGTCACCAGGCTCAAACAACACCACACTGAGGCCAGACTGCCAATCTTCCACACGCCTCAACGGACGACCATCCAAATCATGACCACCCTTCGTCGAAGGCACCACACCATCAACCCGAGCCAAACACCCAGGCGACGCAGCCATAATCGTCTTAGCCCCATCATGATCCTCACGGGTACGCTCAGCCCACTCGCGCCGATGGATATGCCCATAGATCACACTGACCTTCTCGGTTGCCAAATACTTGTGAGCCGTTGAACCACCCGAAGCCACCTTGTCACCATGAACAACCTTCAACCGTTCATTGATCCAAAACACCCCAGCCGGATAACCAGCCACATACTCAACACCCACCTCATCCAACCTGCACAAATATGGAACCGACAACACAGGCCACTCATCAGGACGCGACCCACGCTTCAACCCAAACGCAGCCCCAGCCCCATCCAGAATGAAATTCCCCAACCGCTCCTCATGGTTCCCAGCAATCCACACAATGCGTGCGGTGGGTGCGAGTCCCCGTAGTTGGGCGCATAGTTCGGTTGCCCTGTCGATGGCGGCTTGGGTGGTGCGTGCGAACGCTGGGGTGAACCGGTATTTGCCGAATTCGCACAGGTCTAGGTTGTCGCCAACGAGAACGATGAGGTCGGGTTTGGCTGCTTTGACGATGCGTAGGGCGACCTCGATTGCTGCTTCGTCGTGTAATGGTTCTAGGTTGTTGTCGGCTGTGCGGAAGTAGCCGATTTGCATGTCGGGTAGCACGACAGCGGTTTGCCAACCATTACGCTTCTTTTCCTGCTTGACCAACTTCGGTATCGCATACCGTTTCCCTGGTTGCACAACAGGCCACATCGGTGTCGCCGTATAGCGCGGCTCGTTATGGTCGCGCATCTGGTCATACAATCCCATGCGCCCTCCTCCAGAGTTGCAGTGTGCTGTATCCGACAACGATTCCTCGGTCAACGAGTGCTCGGTGGATTCGACTGGTTTTGATTGTCGGGTCATTCAATGCCTTCAAAAGATCAGGGCCATCATCACCCAGTTCTCGTATTAGTTCAGCGACCCTGTTCTGTTTCGGTTTTGGAGCCGCTTGAATCTCCTTGAGCAACCTGCCCATCCTGTCCTCCTTGTAGATGCCAGTCGATATGGTGCGTCACACGACGATCCACCCGATCCAACTTCACCCCAATCCTATTGAGAACCTCCATCACCCGTCCATGATCACGCCGGTTCTCCGTCAAGAACTTGAGCAACACCCCCACCAACGCCACAAACCCTGTGATCAGGGCAGCCAAAACAGTTGCGGTGCCAGCATCCACATCAGGCTCCCTGCCCCTGAGAATCCTTCCAAGCCTGCACACGTTCCGGCACCACATCACCAGCCGTGTATCGAAGATGCCACGGCTCGGACTGCAACTCCCACGAAAACCCGAACTCCAACGCATTGTTCAACAACCACTGCAACCGCTTGCCAGAAGCGTCAGCGATATCGATCGCAATGCCGAGGTTGTGATTGCTGGTACCAGGCACAGCAAGAGGGGCCATGCCCTTCTTCAAATACCATGCTTTGCCCTTATAGATGCGAGGCTTTTGTTTCATTTGGCGTGGCTTTGGTTTGTCTGTGTGCCGTTGAAAAAAACCGTATTCCTGCATCTCTAGCGACCGATAAGTGTCAGCCCAAGACGTAGGCGCAAGGTCGATGCCGTCAGCGTTCGCAGCCGCATCCATAGCCTCGTATGCGTCAGCAGCGCAATGATGCAACTTGCCTCGATTCTCAATGGTGCGCAACAAGGCTGGTGCTAGTTCACCTGGTTTCGCATTTTTCAAATGTTTGCAAAGGGTGACCTTGACGATGGGATAAGGCTTAGCCATCTAGATCACTTGGCTTTGCCGAACGCCTCAGCGATTTCCTCTTTGGTCAACACGCCATCACTTGACCATGCGCGAAGCAGTGCCTCGGTAACTTTGGCGGCTGCGACGATACCTGCGATGGCTGCAGCCTTCCACAGTTCAACATCAAGAACCGCTCCACCTGCGACAGCGGCAAGTGCCGATGAGCCGAATACGGCAACGATACGCAGGACGAGTGTTTTGAGTGTTTGCATCAATCTTCCTTTTGAACGAGTGAAATGACAGCGTGTAGAACCAATGTTACTCCAGTGAGCCAGATGGCCTGTCGGAGTGTTGGCCCTGTGAGCGTGATGAGTACAAGCCCTGTCCCTGCATACGTCCATGAGTTGTCTGCTAGGAAGCCAAGAAATCGTTTCATCGTCTACGCATTCTAGATGCTGGCGGTGGAAGCATCACCAGGATTGCTGTTGCTGCGACAATGGTTCGCCTTTGTGCAACCGTAATTTTTGAACCGACTGGAATGTATTGGTCGTGGTTGCCGTCATAAATGTTGACCTGTTTTTCAAACGCTTGCTTTTGTTCGGGGGTTGCGTCGGCTGGTGGGGTTTCGTTTTGAAGGCTGATGCTGGTGTCGGGGGTGGGTTGGGTTGGGGTGGTGTCGCTGGGGGTTGGTGGGGTTGTGGTGGTTGGGGGGATTGTGGTGCTGGTTGTGGTGGTGCTGGTGGTGCTGGTGGTGCTGATGGTGCTGGTCGTTGTTGTTGATTCTGTAGTCGTTGTTGTTGGCGGTTCAGTAGTCTCAGGGGGTGATGAAGTTTGCGGTGTCGGCTGTGGTGTGGGCGTTGCTGGGCTGGCAGTGGTCGTCGTTTCTGGGATTGTGGTTGTTGGCGCAGTCGTTGAAGTGGTGGTCGTTGAAGTTGTTTCTGCAGTCGTTGAAGATTCAACAACAGTCGAAGTCGTCGAAGTAGTCGTCGTCACACTCGCCCCATACGACCAGGTGTACGGCTCGGTCGGTGGCCCGTTTCGCCACGCCTCACAATCACCCCAAGTCGGATACAACCCCGCCTGATAGTCGGCCAACGGTTGTTGCATCTGCCATTGGGTGTCACTCATGCAAGTCCAAGTGATGTAATCCTGTGCGACGACAGGTGTGGAAAAGAACGCTAGAAACGCTGCAGGGGCGTACACCACCCAACGCAACCTGCGCACATCAGTCCTCGGTCAAACCAGAACTGGAATCTTTGTATCTAAACGGGTTCACGCCCGACATGGAAACTAGGTCTCGCACCGATCAGGCGATCAACGCCATGATCTCGTTCTCGGTCAAACCGAGCGCAGCAAGTTTCGCAACCGCAGACCTCCGAGCCTCAATCAAAGCGGCTATCCGTTCTTGCTGGTCTAGTTCTTCTTGTGATGGAGTGTACGAAAAGGTGTTCCCGTCGTAGTCCCAGTTGATCTGTGGCATTGGCTCCATGTCTGTGATTTCAATGCAACCCAATTTGTCGATTGCTTCGTCACCCTGTTCGCCGTCAGCAAGAACAATGACGTTGACCACTTTGCCGTTTTCAATAACTGCACCGGTTCTCATTACGCTGCGTACTCCACAATGATTTCGCCTCGACCACCAGCACCACTAGATGCAGCGGCAGCACCACCAGCACCAATGATGAGGTTCAATGTTGTCTTTCCGGTCAAGTCACAATACGCAATTTTCACTTCGCCTCCAAAGCCTTCGTGACCACTGAAGTTGTCCACTGTTGCAAGGCCATCGCCGCCGCCGCCATGATTGCCTGCTGCGAAACCAGCGGTTCCTGTCAAACCGTTTGTGTTGCTTGCACCAGAAAGACCACCAGTGCCACCAGCAGCAGCGACAGCGAACGCTTCGCCGCTAGCAAAAGTGGTTGTTCCACCAGCGTTTCCGTTGCCTCCAGATGTCCTGCCACCAGCACCACCACCACCGATGACGGTGACGCGAACGATTGGGCTTTTCAAAGTTGGGACAGGCCAGGAAGCGTTCGTTGCCGTGACTACCGTTCGGGTATTGAAAACAAACGTCGGGCCTACATTGACCCAACCTGCGGCAGTGCCACCGTACACCTGCACCCTGTCAAGGTCTGACAGGTAGCAGGCTTCACCTTCTTCCAACACCGGTTCACCTGCGCCACCATATGCTGCGTCACGGATGGCGGTGCCACCAAACACCTTCACACCACGCATCAAATACTGGTTGACATCATTCGCGGTGAGCACCTCACCCGAAGTGAACGCTTTTGTCCCTGTGATTGCCATAAGTCTCCTTATCCTACCAGTGCCTGTATCTCTGCTTCAGTCAAACCCAACGCAGCCAACTTCCCCAACGCAGTCACACGGGCGGTTCGTTTCGCTTCCTGCTCAGCCTCAATCTCAGCCCTCACCTCAGGCCACAGTGCGTCAAGTTCTGATTGAGTCGGCTTCGGGGTGTCGCTCAGCCAAGTGAGTCCGTCATACTCGTCACCGTTCAACGTCCATTCGGAACCTGCGTGGTGGCGGATAAGGATTGCGGGGTAGTCAATCATCCAGCAATCTCCATCACCGTAATTGTGGATGTGCCACGAGGCCTGTAAATGAAATCGGAATCGTCAAAGCATCGGTTGATACCATGTATCCGAGAATTGACTAACGACGCTATTTGTATTTTGTATGTGGTGGCTGATGTTGTGCTGGGACTGTCAAGAAACTGAAAAGCCCAGCCGCCAAAAGCGTTACTCGTTGCGGCATTTGTAATTCGTGCTCGGTTGCCTGCAGTGTCACCGATACAAATGTCGGTAGAGTCTCGCAACAAACGCATACCAGATGCGCCAGACCCATCGGTTGAACCTTGCCCAGATGCCTGGATGAAGATTTTACTTGTAGCAAACTTTGGGGTAATTGTTACCGACAAACCTGTTACATCAGAAAATGTTGCCGAAGTCGTTGAGAACGTGTCGGTTTTGGTTGTGGACACAACCTGCAACACTTGACTGACTGGCTTCCATGCTGCACCGTCATAAAAGTCAAGTCGGTTCGCATCATCCAGATACGACATCATGCCTTCGGTTAGTGTGGGTTCGCCTGCGCCCCCGAATCCTGCGTCACGGGTGGCGGTGCCACCGAAGCGCATCACTACCTGGTCGGCTAGATAGCCGTTGACATCAGATGATGTGACTTCCTCTTGGAACGTCCAGTTTTTGCCACCTAAGCCTGCCATGATTTGCCCATTCTAGGTGATCAGGTGAACGTGAAGCCGGAGTCAACTTCGCTGATGTCAACAAAGAAGTCAGCGAGGATGTTTCCTGCGAGCGCGTTCGTGGTGGACAGGGTACCGAACTCTGCGTCGTCAAGGATGAGTTGGGTGAGGATTTGGGCTGGGGCAAGGCTGAGGTTGACGTTGTGTTGGTTGGCTGAGATGGTGTGTCGGACGGCTTCGACGACGACGGTTTTGTTGACGGTGGTTGGGGAACCTGCCGCGAACTCTTTGGACACGGTGATGACATCACCTATCTCAATCGCTGCCATGAAATTCTGTTGGGCTGAGGAGAGGGCGTTGAGGTTGACGGTGACACCGGTGAACCGCACCTCAGGGTTCTCGTACAGGGTGACCAAATCTTGTGCCAACGCCGATCCAGCCGCATCATTTTCTAATGGCACATTGGACAACGCCAACGACCTGATGCCGTATGACGTTTGGCTGGCGGTGCCATCAACAATGCTGGCAGTGCTTGAACCCGAGATTTGTACCGACACACGGTTCACAACTGTCTCGGCACCGTACACGTTTTCAAGGCTGGTGATTGGGATCGCACCTGCAGCGGTGCCACCCAACGTCGCAATCGCTGTGGCGAACGACGCTTGAACACGCTCATCAAAACGCAACGCCCCAGACCTGGTGGCGAAGAACCTTCCGTTTTCTGCAATCTGTACTTCCTGCAACGCCTGCAAGGTGTTGACTCCAGCCTCATATGCGACCGTTCCGACCGATGAAATGGATTGGTTGATTTCGCGTGGGGCGACAGCCGTACCAAACCCAACTTCGGGTCGATCAAGGATGGTGGAGATTCGGTCTGAAGCAAACTCGTTTGGTGGGGTGAAGGCGTTGAGTGTGGTTTGTGAGAGTTGGGCTAGTGCGTCAACTGATGAGATTTGAGCGAACGACAAGTTTGGTTCGTCGTAGATGATGTCTAGGTCATAGATGAATCCGCTGAAGATGTCTGCTGTGCCTGCAACGATTTTGATTGCGCGGCGTGGGGCGATACCGAGGTTGCCTTGATACCAGGGTGACGATTCGTTCAATGGGTCGAACGATCGGTTGGCTTGGGAGTCGTTTGCTCGCAGTGTCATCGCACCGGCGTTGAACACTTCCAACTGTGTTGATCGGCCTCTGGTGATGTTGATGTTCTGCACATATTCGGTGATGTCAACGAACGAAGTTGAACCGTCTAGGACACTGGTGCCAAGCAACCCATCGGTCGGTGAATCCAACACGAACGCATCAACAAGGAACCCGACATCAAGCAACGCCTGATATTGCATCCCCCAACGCGAAGTGACAGTCATCAGCCAATTCCGATATTGCCATACCGGTCAAACGTGCCACCATTCAACCTGTTGTATTGGCTCAAATAATCGTTGATTTCCTGACCCACCTGAACCCCCGACGTACCGATACCAGCATTGACCGTGATATTGATTGGCGAACCCGAACCCATAGTCTGTTCATAAAATCGAGACTTGGCGGCATAGGCATCATTGACCGCTTGTGCTGCAGGCCCGACAGGATTCGGGATTGTTGTACCAACAAAACCAGGTCGGCCCTTGAACCCCTGTGTTTTCTCAATCGCCTCATTCAACGCATCCAACGCATCCTGCTGACGCTTCAACGCATCAGTCACCGCATCATGCGCATCAGCCCTGCGACGCTCAGCCTCAGCCACATCACGCGACAACTGCTCATACGTTTCAGACCCAGGAATGGCCCCATCCACAACCTCATTCAAAATCGCTTGAGCCTGCGTCAAATTCTTAGTCGACTCATACTGGTCATCGGTCGCATCCTTCAACGCCAACTTTGCTTCAGCCAAACGAATCTCCGCTTCACGCACATCCTGAGCCGTAGCACCAGGCGTATTGCGAACATCAGCCAACTCGCGCTCCGCATCAGCAATCGCAAACGTCGCCTCCTCCACCCGATACCCAGCCCGTTCCACACCACGCTGCGCCTGATCCAATTCACGTTGCGCATCCTTAGCCTGCTGCGAATCCGCACCATACCCAGCCACCGCTTGACGGAACTTCTCTTGTGCTGCTGTCAAATTGCTTTGGGCCTCAGTCAACGAACGCTGCGCACGATCCGTTGACTTGACAGAAGCATTGAAAGAATCTTGAGCACGATCCGCAGACTTCATCGCATTCGTGTACTTCTCCAATTCTTTCTTGGCTTCCTCAACCGCATTCTTTTTCTTCTTGGTAGCCCCAACACCCTTCGCGGTTTCTTCATTCGTATCAGCCTCAGCCCTTTTCAGCGAACGAGCCAACTCGGTGTACCGAGAAGTTTCCGCACCAAGAATGCGCTTCTCCTTAGCCAACTCGCCGGTGCGCAACTTCGCCTGACCCAACTCCAACTCCAACTGACGAACCGCACCTTCAGCATCTTCAACCGCCCTGATTGCGTTCGGCATGATTTGTGTTCCAAGCCCACCGAAGATTGCAGCCAAACCACCAGAAACAATGTCAATCAAAGTGATTGCAGGCAATAGGGCATCGACCACGCCTTTGTAGGCTTCAGCAGCCTGCAACCTCATGTTGGCGAAGAACAGTTTGATTTGAATACCGAACGGGCCTAACGCCTCAACAAACGCGCCGATGGCCGACTTCAACCCACCCTCATCCAACTCGTCGGCAAATGCCCTGACAGCAGGAACAATGTTTTCGTTCACAAACCGAACAAACCGTTCAGCGTAAGGCAACAACACCAAACCAAGTTCAGCAGCAGCATCAGCCAACTGTGCCTTCAAGAATCGCATTTGGTTAGCGAACCCACCAGAGGTGCGTTCAACGTCGCCCTGTGCCAGCGATGTATCTTTCAATATCAACGCATAGGCGGCTTGGGTTTTCGCTGTAATATCCAACGCCCCCTTGCCGTCATAGATACCCATGTTCAACGCTTCTTGCTTCAAGCGCACATCGTTGATGGCAACACCAAAACGCTTCAACGGTTCAGTCTCACCAGACAAACCAGAACGCAACGCAGTGAACACGTCCTCAATCGGCACGTTGTTGAACGAAGCAAGGTCAGCAGCAAGCCTCACCAAATCTTCAGACATTGAAGCCGCATCATCACGGGTCAAACCGAACGCCTGAATCAAGTTGCCGAACGTGCCAGCAGCCTCCAACGCCTGCTGACGAGTAATACCCAAAGAAGCAGAAGTTGTCTTTGCGAAATCCTGAATCGTGCCAGCCGACTGACCAAACACCGCATCAACCTTCGACATTGACTCAGACAGATTCGATGCCGTCTGCGTCAACTTGAAACCAGCGACAGCAGCACCAGTGAACGCCGCAGCACCCACAGTCGCCAACGTCTTGAACGAAGGCATCAACCCCTTGATCGTTGAACCCAACCCCTTGTCCAAGTCGTTGTTCAACTTGTTGGTTTGATCACCAACCTTCTTCAGCCCAGCAATCGCCTCCTTTGAGTCAGCCAAAATCCTGACAACGAAAGTTCTTGCACCAGCCATTCCACTGATTCTACTCAGTCACAGAAACCCCATACCGCAACTCACGGAACTGACGCAACGCCTCCCGATACAACGCAGGCCCAGTCAACCCACCAAACCGAGAAGCATCACCACGCGACCACCACTCCTCGCTCAACACCGCAAACGTCACCGCATCAGAATCAACAGGCATCCGCGACTGACGAGGCTTCGCAGGATCACGCCGATCCACAATCTCAAACGGCTCACCCAACTCATCCCAATCCCACGCCACATCCAACAACGCACCGAAACCCTCATGAAACTCAAACGGCTGATCAGGCGCATGTTGCGGCAGATAGAACAAACGGGCAGGGTCTTTCGTTGCAGGGTCAGCAGGAAGATTCAAACGACCAACTAACTCCTGCCACACCACACGCCACAACCCAGCAGGCACACGCTCCTTCAACGGCAAAACCAGGTGATAGTGAGGATCATCCAACCTGTGCGAATACGTTGAATAAGCAAACCACTCCAACCCATCCAAACGGCAACCCTCAAAATCTGAGCCGTCCATATCCACAACCAACGCCTCAACAAAACGGACGTTCTTATTGCCGCGCGTCGTACCTGGGTAGTACTCCACAGGCGACCACAACGCCCCAGCCTGCTTCACAGCGTTCTCCTCATGGAACGCCAACAACTCGCGCAACGACACCCAATCAGACGCGACACGCCGAGGATGAACCGCCTTCACACTCCTGAACACAACAGCCATGACCCCTCCTCCCCGACACCCTAGCCCCAGCCCCAGCCCAGTTCAACTATTCGTCAAACCCCAATTTCCTCATGACTTCCTCAATCGTGTCCAAATACTCCTCAGCGATTTTGTTCCGTGATTCACGCACAGTCGGCCAAAAGAAATACCCGCCCTTGCCCCTATGCGGAGGAAACTGCTTCGTCGTTTTCCTAGCCTGACCACCAAACTCGGCACCAAAAAACACATCCCCCATCGTCACCTTGCGCCGCCTAGTTCGCCCCCTAGAACCACGAACATTCGCACGGCTCACAGACCTGAACGCCATTTCAGGACGCAACTGCACAGTCGGCACACGATCCGACTTCGGTATCAAACCATGCGAAGCCTCCAACGCCTGCCGATTATGTTGAACCGTTGAAGCCTTACGCCGAGCATCCTGAGCCAACCCACGCGCAACCTCCAACGAAGCCTTGCGCATCTCCGTATTGAACTGATCGTCAGCCCTAGCCAAATCGTTCAACAATTTGTACAGCCCTTCAATGTACACCCCGTTGCGAGGGACGACGGCTGCTTTTCCTGCACGACCAGAAATTGAAGCGTCCTTGTTCGTCCCCAAAGGAACGCCATTCAATGCCATGTGTCGACTCTACTTGTTCAGATGGATTGCCCTCCAGCGAAGGTATCCGACCATTGTGTACAACATGCGTGGGGATTCAGCCAGCAACACCGATGGTGCAATACCTGTCTCACAAGACAGATACGCGATCAACCAGTGGGCTGACTGTTCTCCAAAGGGGCGATCACGGCATCAGCCTGATCCCCAATCGACAGCGACTCAACCTCGTTGATCCACGAATCAAAATCAAGACCAGTCTTTTTCTGGCGATGCTCAGAATGCCAGCCCAAAAAGGCGAGGTCTGTCAATGTCATTTCCATTTCAAACTTGGCAACACTCCGACTGTATTTGTTTTCAAACGCAATGAAGTCTGGAAACGCAGCAACAGTTGTGCGTTCCTTGCCGTCAATAGCACTGACAATGTCTAGTGCGATTTTCATTTGTTACCTCCGCAGGTAAGGGTTGAGAATGAAGTTATGCGCCGCGCGAGACAGCGATGGCACCCGAGATCGGCCAGGTGACCGAAGCGGTAGCCAACTCGCCAACTGCACCAGCAACCGGAGTCCAGTTGGTGCAAAGAACCGAGAACGTGTACGACGGGTTAGCCGAGGAAGCGGCAGCAGTTCCATTTGGCTTCACAACCATCTGCACAGCGGTTGAACCAACCAGAGGAAGAACCAACGCATCAATCTCTGAATACTGCTGGTGCATGTCCATCGTCACACTGTTGTCCAGAAGACCCGAGACACGGGTGACAGAGGTTGAACCGAACGCTGTGGTCGGTACTTCTGCAGCACTGGTGGTGAGCGTGATCGAAGCGACCGAGGTGGAAACGTCCACGCCGTTCAACGTCACGTTGACATTGGTGAGAACTTGCTTAGCCATTGATTATTCCTTTTCCTTGTCGGTCGACTTGGTTGAAACTGTTTCTTTGATCGGCTCGATCAAGCCAGCCGACAACAGCAAATCTAGATCAAGGACATCCTTGCCGTCTACGGTGCCGCCAGGAAGCACACCGTTCACGGGAAAGTAGGTGACCCGATATTTTGCCATCGTCTAAGAATACACCACGACCCGAAAATCGACCATCAGATAGGTCGTATCGTTGGCATCAACTGTGGTGATGTTCGTGGCTGATTCCACAATCAAGTTCTGCACCTTGCCGCCGAGCGTCTTGTCGCCCTCAATCGCCTGACGGATAGACGACGCGCCAGCATAGGACAAATACCCGTCAAGGGCGTTCTGTGCTGAACGCTCAGCCGACCTACCGACCACCACCGACACCTGAAACGTGTGGATCACCAACCCCCCACCCATCGCCCCGTTGTAGGTGATTGATTCCAGCATCGGCCAAGCAAACGGCGCGTTCACATTGTCTGGTTGCTGAGCATACGAACGCAACCCTTGAATGGTTGCGAGCCGGTCTGCGAGACCTTGCTTGATTTCGGTGACGGTTGTTGATGCGCTCATGCAAACATGCGCATTCGACGGTACGGCTCAACCAACTGTGCAACATCAGGGTCAAGGAACCGCGACACACGAATGGCTCCCAAGTCACCGAAACCTGCAACGCCTAACGGTGAGTCATACCGTTTGAAAATGCGTGACGCTTGAATGATTGTCGCCTGCGTCACAGGTGACGGCACGGCAGGCCAGCCAAACACAGCAGTCAACTGCACCAACGCCTGCTCCCCATAGTTCGCATTCAATGTCGGGAACAGATAGTCGCCCACAGCGCGGATACGATCGTATGCCCAGTCCAATCCATCAAGGTTTCCGTTCAACGGTTCCAACTGATAATCGGTCACAGTCCAAGTGACATCAAAGTTGCTGTCGGCAAGAGTTGAAGTGCGCAACGTGATCGCAGTACCAGCGATGTCATCAATCTGACAAACGAACTCGTTGCCTGCCGTATAGATGCGTGTTTGGGCTGTGCCTGTTGACCAAAACCTGCGGTTGCAATAGCCGTCAATCAGGCGTGACGCAGCCCCAGCACAGTTGTCAATCAGGTCGTCATCAATCGTGTCGGCAGTGCCTATACGAAGCGCAGCCTTGATCTGGTTTCTGGTGGCATAGTTCGTCGTCATGGCTTCCCTATCCTAACGCAGCCCACGACAGCAACTCCCAGACCTCATCAGCGAAGTTCCGTTCGGCATCACGAATCCAAGCCCGATACTCGCGCTGGGAATCAAAGTTGGCGAGCAACGATTCGCGCGATTCAAACACCTCACGCACCTTGTCGCCTAATCCATCGAGTGAATCAAACTTGAATTTCGGGGGAAGGCACATGTCGCCCCAAGCCTTCGCTGCACCCACGTTCGTTGAGAACACAATGCACTTCGCCATTGCCGCCTCCCGAGGTGGCCTGTCTCTGCCTGGATGATGACCGAAATCAATGAACACCATTGCAGAAGTCAGCAGCCCGATCACCCCAGACCTATCCAACCCTCGCAACTCGCGCACCTCAATGTCAGGGTTCATGGCCTTGAACTGTTCCAACAACGGTCTGCCTTTGGCTGGGTTCACTGCAACGCATCGGTCTTTGTTTGATAGATCAATGAACTGGTCTAATCCCACGAAGTCTGGGTTCAGATAGTCGGTGAGCATTTCGCCTGGTAGCCCTAGCCTGCGCCCATGTTCCGCTGCGTACAGGGATTGGAACAGGTGATGTTGAATGTAACCGAGGTTGCGTTGGCCGTGTGTGCCGTAGTTGTCTACCGATAGCCACCACAGTGCGCAGCGTTGCGTGAACTGTTTTGCGAGATCGGGCCAAATTTCGGGCAGAACAATCCCAGCATGATCAGGTATCTGGTGGCGTTGTATCACGGGGGTGTTGTAGATGCGATAAGGCTCAGGCACTGAGGCTGGCTGATCAAACGGGTGATAGCAGATTGCAGCCGACCCAGGCTTCAAACGATTGGCTGTGTGAACCAACTGGTGCAAGGCCTCGGGGCCACCAGTGGTGGCGTGTGCTGGAGCGATAGCAACGATCATGCGCGTTTCCGATACCACGACTCGGGGGCGTGACCGTCACGAATCCACAGAGGCCAATCATCCGTGATGTTCACTTCGTTGTACACCTCGCCATGCACAAACACGCCTTCCCTGAAACACTTAGCCATCGCAGCATCAACATCACCTTTGTTCAACTCTTGATGACTGAACGACCTGATTTTGTTGGCGCACCATTCCTCACCACCCATCCAGGCCACATGCCAGCCACCGAACAACCGTCGATACTCTGCACGGTTCCTGCGGAACTGGTCAGCGTTCGTCCCAATCATCCGTCGTGGGCCAGCAACACAAGTCAACTCAAACGGCAACTCCCAATGAACCGACATCGCCAAATGACGCATCATCACAGCACAACGCTCAACCGCAAAATCGGCAACCATCAAAGGCGACCAAATCTCATCCACATCACAAATCGTCACAATGTCATCAGGGCCACAACCCAAACCGTCAGCAACCTCCAACAACTTGTTGCGTGTCGCAGCCTCAACCGACCAAGCATCATCAGAAAACGGTGTCGAATAATCAACCCAATGAATCAGGTCGCCCCAACGCTTGAACCGTTCCCGAGGAGCCTTCACCTTTGGCTTGCCAGTGAAAGTCCTGTCACCTTCCAACACAACCATCACATCAACGGCATCGGCCAACTCCCACAGGCGACACTCAAGCACATCGTCCTCACTGTTGTACAACACCAAATCAAAAACAGTCATTCCCACCCCAACTCTCTGCGACGTTTCAAATCCCACACACCAGCCTCAGGCACACCGTCAGACCAGCGTTGAAAATGCAGGCGACGGTTCTCATCAAAACTGTACCCATTTTTGCGAGCCAGATTCGGGTCAGACCCAATCGTTGAAGAATTGTCGTGACCAATCTCCGCATCAGATACAACCAACCTGAATCCAGCCGCGACAGCGCGACCCTCAAAATCGTTGTCCTCAAAATAGGCTGGCACATAACACTCAGAGAACAAACCGATTCGTGCAACGACCTTTGCGCCGATCCACACGCACGACCAGTGCGAACTTGTTTTCACAATGTTGTCGGGTTCACAGTCAGCCCAGAACTGTTGCAACTGACTGGGTGGAAACCAGGCATCCGAGTTCAGCAATATCCAACCATCAGCGTGAGGTGTTGCCTTGATGCCCAGATTCCATGAAGGCCCAACCCCGAGGTTGGTGGGCATGTGCCACACGAACTGTTCAAAGACGGTCTTTGGTTTGCTGTGCCACGGGTAGGTTTCCGCTTTGTTGCCGTTGTCAATCAAAATCAACTGTTCCACTGGATAGTCGATTGACCAGACGGCTCGGCGCAGCAGGTCGTACCGGTTGAGCACCGGAATGATGACTACAGGGACGACCGGCACTTTGCCGCCAGGTTTGCCATGATTGGCCTCCAGGAGGCCGTATAAACGCTGTCGGCCTGGTATTGGCTAGCAAACCCCACAGCAACCTCGTCCGTGCCTCTGGGGGCTTCGTAGGCCCGTTTCAGGGCATCCACAATGGATGGAACGTGAGGGGTGCAGAACCACGACCGCTGGGCTGCATCCCAGAACGGTTGCACCTCCACAGTCCACCCCGACCCCACCAACTCCGGCTGAGCCGTAAAATCGGAAACGATCACCCTCGTACCGCAAGCCTGCGCCTCAATCACCGCCAACCCGAAACCCTCGCCCATCGAAGCCGACAGCAACACATCAGAAGCCGTGTACATCGCAGCCAACGCCTCTTGAGGGAACCCAGCGCGATAGGCGTACTGGTCAACAATCTTCAACTGCTCAGGACGGATACCGCAAGCCTCAGCCAAATGAAGCAGACTGATCCCACCCATCGACCCATTGGCCTCAGTATGCAAATACAGCACAGCATCAGGATGAGTCTGGGCGAAGATACCGAACGCCAACATGTTCTCAGCAAACGCCTTGCGCGACGGGTTCACACCCTTGTTCGCTGCGTTCATCATCACAACAAACTTGTCATCGCTAATATCCATCAACTCGCGACCGGTCGCCTGAATCCTTCCGTTGCTGTAGTGCGTCGTGGGTTTGAA
>ERZ869929.596-NODE-596-length-19196-cov-8.841649_pt1 | contig 19196 bp, 33 predicted proteins | sample MGYA00579312_ERZ869929 | MGnify/ENA primary metagenome ERZ869929 (study PRJEB32216, sample SAMN09231818) | wastewater metagenome | place: USA: Maryland | collected 2016-08-09 | study: EMG produced TPA metagenomics assembly of the PRJNA472060 data set (Reclaimed... | reverse complement strand
GTTTGGCTGCCCTAGCCCCTAGCGATCCGACCCACCCCCCCGTGCTGGTCACGTCTCGGCCTCCAGCATGATGACTTCCATGTCCACGCTCACCGCGCCCGTGCCGTTGCTGACCTTTGCCAAGAGGCCGATGTCGGTCAGTTCTGGAAACTTGATCGGCACGTCAAAGGTGATCGTGGTTGACTGATTGATAGCCAGCAGTTCCTGCATCTTCTTGATCGGTTGATAAGGCGGTGATGATTGCAGGATGCCTTCGCGCTTCAAGATCAGGATGTCGGTGGTTTTTGTGCCGCCCACGTTGACCTGCACCGATGTCAGAAGGCCGACGTGATTGCGCGGGACGGTGATCGACCCGATTCCTGTTGATGCGGATGGGAAGCCGTTCAGTTGTATCTGCGCCCAATCCTCAGTGCCTGCTGCGTTTTCGATTGTGATGTTGCCGGCGTACGAGCCTGCGGCTTGCGTGCCGTATGTGCCGCTCCCATAGACCTCTGCAAGGTAGAGGCGGATGAAGCTGTTGGTCGTCGCTGCGGATGCCGACGCGCCTGCTGTGGCGATGACCTCTGTGATCTCATCCCCGCTGGCGTTTAGGCCCCACAGGCGCACAGATCGCGCACCAGCGCCGTTGGCTGTGTCTGCTGCGTTACCGCCTGCCTTGACGCGCAGTTGCGTTGCTGCGGCGGGCTGTGGCGTGCGATAGACGCCGATGTCTGAGACAGGCGTATAGGTGATCGGGCAGGCGATGTTGCGACCGAACTGATGATGGATGTGCGCCTGGAACATGTTTCCGCGCGAGATGTGGTGCGACCACGGCAAACTATTCTTCTGACGGATTTCCAAGGCGTTTCACTCCTGGGTGATTGGGATCGATGGGCCAGCCATCATTTCCTATTGTAACATCAAAGCCCCGGTTCTCAATCGACTGAATGATGCCACTGTGATGCGCCCAGCAGACGCTTTGCAGGTTATCCAGATTGAAGAACAGATCGAGGTCGCCTTTGTGCGGCTTGATGTGGTGAACGACTGCTGAGTTTGGATGCGATACGCCGCGCCGCAGAATAACACCGCAGCCTTTGTGCTGGCATCGGAAGGCATCGCGAAACAGGGCTTGCTCCCGCAGCACGCGCCATTGCTTGGTGGCGTATAGCTTTCGGTATTGCGTGGCTTCCTCGGATCGCCAGCGTTCGATCATCTTTGCCATGATGTCACCGCTTGACTGCCAAATACTGAAACGTGCTGCCATAGGCCCGCTTGCAGAAGAGGAGGGCCAGCTTGTCGGTCTCGGCGCGTGCAGCTGCGTGGCGATGGATGCCGCCGCAGTGCTGGCCAACATGGTAGACGATGCGGTCACCCTTCTGTGCCTCGGCCAGCGCGGTGTACAGGGCATCTGGCTTGGTGTCGCCCGTGATGTAGATGGTGGCTGGTTGCCGGACGTCTGGCGTCGTGGTATTTCTGATGTCAGTCATTGGCGATCCTCCCTCGCTGATGCTTGGGCCGGTCGAGGGTGCAACCTCCCGGCCCGTTTCTTTTACATCATCGGCCGCGCTTGGGGAAGGAATGATTATTGGCATTTATTCCCTATTCTTCGGACACTGCCTGTCCGAAGAAATAGCAATCACTAACCTCTTGTTTTCTTAGGAGAATAGTAAAGGGGGGGGGATGGGGGGGTATATATATACACTTCTTCCCCCGCACCCTCCCATCTCCTCTTCACCCCCTTCTTGTCTGTTCGGATGTGTCCGAATAATAGGAAGAAATGGGATAAATCAAAAAGACAAAAAAAATCAGTGGCTTAACCCCTGATTAAGCGTTTCGGATAAATGTCCGGATTATTCCGCCGGCACGAACCAAGCCATCCTCGGCCTGCCCTTCTGTCCTTCGTTCACATTGCGACAAGCGATGCCTTTGTCTTGCAACAGCGCGTCCAGAACCTCTTGCCTCTTGCGCGGCTCAAGGTTCGCAAAGGACCGGACGTTTTCCGACAACTCGCTGGCCGTACACCCGCGAAGGCCGGCCGCCTCGATCTTGGCAAAGACGGCTTTGCACGCCGCCTCAAACGGCCCGTCAGCGAGGGACTTGCGAAGCGCGGCTACGGCGCGGCCTGAATAGAAGGTCGCGTAGTCTATGGCCCACTCAAGGCTTGTGGCGCTGATCTGCTCCTCGCGGCGGGATCTGGCGACGATCAAGGCGATGCGCTGAGCGATTTCTTTTGTGCGGCCGAACATAGCTTCCAAACCATATCGCTCATGCTCGTCCATCTTGCGAAGGAGGTCGATGTCACAAGCGCGAAGCAGGTCGTGGCACTCTGGTGCGAAAGGGATTGTGATTGGCGACGGAGCGATGTCGAACGTCTCGCCCGGCCCGAAGTTTCCATCGGATGCGGCCGCGCACTCTTGCGCCCACTCACAAAGCCGCTCGCCTGGATCAATGCTGCGAACAATGCGCGAGGGCTGGCGGCCGATGTAGCTTTCCACAATCACGAAGCGGCCCAAGAAGCCGTCGGTGACGTATCGGCTTGAGAGGTTGTCGTAGAGCGTGCTGGGCGTGGTCATGCTCATCAGGGTCAGGCTGGGGCAGCGCACCACCTTATCCAACTCCTTGGCCTGCTTTTCGGTGATGCCCATCTTTGAATAGCCTTGCGGGCGCAGCGTGCTGGTCTGGCGACCGAACACTTCCATCAGGATCGTCTGGGCGTCTGTCTTGTGGTGGTTGCCTGCGGCTTGTGCCGTTTGCAGGACGCGGCCGAGTTCGTCTATGATGCTCAGATGCGTTGGCTGCGAGACAAGGGCGGAAAAGACACCGCTGGCGCTGGTGTATCCGCTTGGGCCGATCAGGTGTTCCAGCTTGGCCGCCTCAAGCAGGCGCTCAAGAACGGTCTTGGCGTGTTCCTTGCCGGCGGCAGACTTGCCGACGTTGACGAAGTAAAGCCCGGACATGTTCGATTGGTCAGTGACCCAGCGGCGGCCCATGACGACCGATCCAAAGGCAAGGGCGGCCTGAACGGCAAACTGCGGCTGCTCTTTCGGGGCGGTGGTGTTGTAATAGTGGACGGCCTCTTGCAGCACGCCGGGAATACCAAGCAGATGCTCCGGGATGTCAGACAGGGGGCCGGCCGCTTCTTTGGGCTTGGCGAGGATTTGGGCTGCGACCTTACGGCCATGCTCGATCTTTTCCGGCTCGTAATCATGCACAGGATCAGACGAGACGTTGAGAAAATCAGCCGCATCCTTGACGGCATTGATGATGTCGCCGCCATGCTCGTAATAGGACCAAAGCTCAAAGGCGTCGAAGGTATGGGCGCTGTCAAAGGGATCTGATGCGTGGTGGCTGTATGCCCGGCCGTCATCAAACAAGACAACCCCGGCAAGACCGCTCTTACTGTTGGGCGACAGATATCGGCTGCGCGCGGTCGGACGGTATCCATATCGCACAAGCAGCTCGTGCATGTCGTGGGCGTCGTTGAAGGCATCAATGACGCTGGTGCGCTCGCTCGGCGCGCGTGGCTTGCGCGGGGGCTGAAACTCTTTGACGGGCGCCCAAGGGCAAATCTGCTGGAGCTGCGGCCGAAAGCGATCCCATTCCGTCCAGAGGAGGAGGAGCGGCGCGGGGATCTCTGGCAGGCCATCAAAGACGCTCGGTCCAGCCCAGGTGTATGGGTTGCCCGTGTCGGGATGGATTGAAGGCGGCAGAACGTCCTGAACCGCTCCGGCGCGCAATTCAAACACCACCTCGGTTCGGCGGGGGTCGCCCTGCACCGGCCAGCTAATCTTGTGCGTCTTAAGACCTTCAGGCGCACGGAAAAGCACCTTACCGCGATCCGGTCGACCGACGATCTTTGGCGCGGATGCGATGATCGCGTCGTAATCAATGCCGAGAGCGTCAAAGATCAGGCGTGTGTGCGCCACATTGTCCACATCAAGGGCGCAGGTGCCAGAAGGCCCGTGCAACAGGCCCATGTTGTGCGATGGATTGGCGGTGAAATATGCCTCGGCCTTTTCTGGGTCAGAGATGGCGCGCTCTGGCTGCTGCCAGCCAAAGGATGTCGGACCCTTTGTTCCGGCAGGCATGGCGACCAGAAACCATCCAAGTTCTGACGTGTAGCGGCGCGCAAATGATGCTGCGTCACTCATTGCTCTCGCCTTTCAGGTAGTCTGACAGCTTGGTCAGCGTTGCCAAAGTCACGTTTTTCCCACCATCAGCGACGTGCTTGACGGTCGGATAGGACAGCCCGCATCGCTCGGCCACAACAGTTAGTCTCCGATCCTTAAGCATGTCCTGTATCTTGTGCAGTTCTAGCATTTTTGGCCTCTTTTTTTGAAATCATAAAAAACATCTTGCACATGCTGAAAGTTTCTGCAAGGGTATCAGCGTTGGATGTGAAAAAGAGAGGTTCAGATGACCAACGTGCAAGCACTTGCGCGGGACTGGCTTGAAGCCAAGCGCGCAGAAAACGCGGCCAATGCGGCTCGCATCAAGATCGAGGAACAACTGGCCCAAGCGCTGGATGTTCCTGACGAAGGCAGCAAGACCCATAAAATCGACGGCTTTAAGATTACGCTCAACCAGCCGGTGGCGCGTAAGCTGGACGCTGTGATGTGGGAAAAGGTCAAGCAGCATATTTCGCCGGAAATGGCTCCGGTGAAAGTGAAGCTGGAACCGGACGCCACCGGCTGTAAGTGGCTCGCGGCCAATGACGCAAAGACCTGGCGCAAGATTGCGGCGGCATTTGAAACGAAGCCGGGCAAGATCGGCGTGAAAGTGGAGGAAGTGTGATGGCGATTGATCTCAAAAGTCTGTCAAAGCCCAAGGGCGACAGGCCGATTATCATGACGATCTTCGGAGAGGCTGGGCTTGGGAAAACCACGCTGGCCGCGATGATGCCGAAGCCGGTGTTTATTCGCACCGAAGACGGCACGATGAGCCTTGTTGGCAATGACGATGTGGCGCTCTTCGATGTGGCTACCAGCACGAAGGAGGTGCTGGACCAGATCGAGGCGCTGGCCACGCAAGAGCATGGTTACAAGACCGTTGTGCTGGACAGCATCACGCAGCTTGCCACCATGATCGAGGCCGAGATTGTTGCGGCCGATCCAAAGGCAAAGAGCATCAACCAAGCCGGTGGTGGTTATGGGGCCGGATATGCTGCTGCCGCAGAAAAGCATCGGCAGGTGCGCGAGTGGATCGGCGCCTTGGCCTATGAGAAGGGAATGAACGTGGTGTTTATCGGCCATGCCGACACCGAGACGCTGGACCTGCCGGATCTTGATGCCTATGCCCGTTACACGGTGCGGATGCACAAGAAGTCCTTGCCGCATTACACTGACAACGTGGATCTGGTCGGGTTCATCCGCCTTAAGACATTCACGCGCGGCGACGGCGACAAAAAGCGCGCGATCAGCACCGGAGAGCGGGAAATCATCTGCCACCCAGTAGCGTCCAATGTTTCAAAAAACCGCCTCGGCATTACTGAGCCTTTGGTGTTCAGCTTTGAGACTGGCAACCCTTTCGACAAATTTGCAGCGAAGTAAGGAGAGAATACGATGCAATTCAATGGCTTTGACGCGAACCAAGTTGACCCGAATGTGGTATATGAACCGTTGCCCGCCGGATGGTATAAGGCGGTCATCACGACATCTGAGGAAAAGCCTACCAAGGCGCAGACCGGAAGCTACCTGCAACTTGGCCTTGAGGTGATTGAAGGTCCGATGCAAGGGCGCAAGCTTACAGATCGGCTCAACCTGAACAATCCGAATGCAACCGCCTCGGAGATTGCCTATCGCACGCTTTCGGCGATCTGCCACGCGGTGGGCGTCATGACGCCTCGCTCGTCGCAAGACTTGCATGACAAGCCGCTGATGGTGAAGGTCAAGGTGAAGCCCGCAGACGGCCAATACAGCGCCTCTAACGAGGTGGCTGGGTATGAGGCACCTGGCAAGCCCGTGGCGCAGGAAACGGCACCAGCGGCAGCTTCTGGGGGCGCTACGCCGCCTTGGAAGCGCAAGTAACGTCAATCAAGACCTGGACCGTTGCGGCGGTCCAGTGCTGGATAGATGGAGGCGAAGAAGATGATGAAGATTGGCGAGTTGAAGCGGATTATTGACAGCGTGCATGAGTTGCATGGCCCGGATGCTTTTGTGCAATTCAGGTATCAGCGCGCGTCTGGGAAGATCGGCGTTGGCGACATAACGCGCTACAGCGTCAGCACAGGCGGGGTTGTTCACACCGTTCATTTCAACGTGGATTATCCGCGCGGGGAGGCCGAGTGATGAACCTGGAGCAATACGTCACCCCGGCCACGGTCAAGGCAATCTATGACCACTATATCGCCAAACGGAAGAATGAGCATCGGCCGCACCTCGGCGGTTCCCAAATCGGGAACGAGTGCGATCGTGCGCTGTGGTATCAATTCCGCTGGGCTTGGTCGCCTGATTTTGAAGGGCGCCAGCTTCGCCTGTTTGAGACGGGCGACCGGGAGGAAGAGCGGATCGTGTCCAACCTGCGCGCAGTTGGCGTGACGGTTTGGGATCGTGATCCAGAAACGGGAAAGCAGATCCGCTTTACCGCCTGCGATGGTCACTTTGCTTTGTCGCTGGATGGGGTGGGTGAAGGCTTCGCAGAAAGCAGCAAGCCGCATACGCTTGAGTTCAAGACGATGAACGAGAAGAATTTTGCCGCGCTGAAGGCAAAAGGCGTGAAGGAGACCAAGCCGGTCTATTGGGCGCAATGCCAGATCGGGATGCACTTGGCCGAGATCGACCGTTGCGTGTTTCTGGCGGTGAACAAGAACACCGACGAGCTTTACATGGAGCGGATCAAATACGATGCGGCCGAGGCCTTGATGTTGATGGCTAAGGCCGAGCGTGTTGTGTTTGCAGCCACGCCGCCTTCGCGCCTGTCAGATGATCCGTCGTTCTTTAAGTGCCGTTTCTGCCCTTACAAGCCCGTCTGCCACGGCTGCAAGATCCCAGAAGCCAACTGCCGCACCTGCGCGCACGCAACGCCTGAGCGGGGCGGTGACGGGGCGTGGAGTTGCGCCAAGGGCCGGGACATGAAACCCGGATGCACGGCGCATCTGTTCATCCCGCACATCATGCCGCCAGATCTTGAGGTAAGCGATACGGGCGAGGATTGGGTGGAGTATCTGGACAAGGACACGGGAGAAGTTGTGCGGAACGAGTGCAATAGCGCCGATCTGCATAAGGGGAGGATGCTGTGAAACTCCGCAAATACCAAGAAGATGCCATTGACGCAGTTTATCAGTATTGGGCCGACGGTCGTGGCGAAAACCCGTTGATTGTTGCCCCAACCGGCGCAGGCAAGTCCGCCATCCTTGCCAAGCTGGTTGAGGATGCGATGGAATATACCGGGACGCGCGTGATGATCCTGACCCACGTGAAAGAGCTGCTTGAGCAAAATGCCAAGACATTGCTGCGTATTGTGCCCCACGCTGACATCGGTTTCTATTCGGCCAGCATCGGCCAGAAGCGGCTGGACAAGCCGATCACATTTGCCGGCATCCAGTCTGTCTATCGTGAGGCGCCCAGCATGATCCCAGCGCCGGATTTGGTTCTGGTGGACGAGGCGCACCTCATCCCGAAGAACAGCGGAACGCGATACGGCCGCTTCATCAGCGAGTTGAAGCAATGCAATCCGATGGTGAAGATCGTTGGCCTGACCGCCACGCCTTATCGACTCGACAGCGGATTTTTGCACAAGGGCGATGAAGCGATCTTTGATGGCATCGCATACGACATCCCGGTCGGGATGCTGATGGACGAGGGCTATTTGTCCCCGGTCATATCCAAGGGCAGCCTGAACAAGATCGACCTGACCAACGTGAAGATGCGTGGCGGGGAGTTTAACGAGACCGACCTTGCCACGGCCGCAAGTGATCCAGCCTTGGTTGAGGCTACGGTGAAGGAGATTGTGACGCTGGGAGAAAGCCGCAAGGCATGGCTGATCTTTGCATCCGGCCTTGGCCACGCAGACATGATCCGGCGCGCGTTTGCGGTGCAGGGGTTTGATATTGAGGTGGTGTCAGGCGAAGATCCGATGGGTGAGCGGACGGCTAAGATTGAGGCATTCAAGCGCGGTGATCGGCGCGGGCTTATCAATTGCGGGGTTCTGACAACTGGATTTGACCACCCGGCCGTCGATCTGGTGGCTTTGGTGCGAGCCACAGCAAGCGCCGGGCTTTATGTGCAGATCGTTGGGCGAGGCACACGGCCAGTCTATGCGCCTGGCGTGGACATGGATAACAAGGAAAGCCGGTTGGCGCACATCGCCAAAGGCCCGAAGCCGAATTGCCTGATCCTGGACTATGGGCAGAACGTCGAGCGGCATGGGTTTATTGACGCAATCCGGGTGAAGCCAAAAGGCGAGAGCAAGGGCGGCGATGCGCCGGTGAAAACATGCGAGGCCTGCCAGACGGTAAATCACGCGGCCGTGAGAAACTGCGTTGAATGCGGCCATGAGTTTCCAGCGCCTGCGCTGAACCACTCAACCAAAAGCTACGGCGGTGCGATGCTGTCGAGCCAAGTCGAAGCCGAGTGGCTGGACGTGGACGCGGTGGAGTATGCCCTGCACCAGAAGGAGGGCAAGCCCGACAGCGTGAAGGTGACTTACACTTGCGGCATGGTGCGGATCAGTGAGTGGCTTTGTCCAGACCACGGCGGCTATGCTGCCAGTCGGTATCAGGCGCGCATGAAGGCGCTGGACAGCACGGCCATGACCACGGCCGATGCGTTGGGGCAATGCACGATGTGGAATTGGCCCAGCCGGATCAAGATCAAGCCGCGTGCCGACAATCCGAAATTCAACGAGATCGTGCAGCTTGATTACAGCGCGGCCAAACCACGCGCGCCAAAGGAAAAGACAGAGGAGGAGCATCGTCTTGAACGACTTGCCGGAGAAATGTTCGCAGACTTCTAAGTGCGGCACATGCACACACTTGGTCGATGAGCGGTATTGCATGAAGTGGCGCGACATCGTGCCAGATGAAGCACAAAAGGACGGATGCGATGAGTGGACGCAAGACCCACCCTTCTGAGACGGAAGAGCAGGAGGGCTTTGTAAACTGGTTTCGCGCTAAGTTTTCGGGCGTGTTGATCTTTGCCATTCCAAACGGCGGCCATCGCGCGATTAGCACGGCAAAGCGGCTGAATGCCGAAGGCGTTGTGCCTGGCATCCCGGATCTTCATGTCCCGGCGTGGCGATTGTGGGTCGAGATGAAGCGCGTAAAGGGCGGCAAGTTATCGGCCGAGCAAGAGGCGATGATCCTGCATCTTGAGGGCTTGGGCCACAAGGTAGTCGTTGGCAAAGGTGCCGAAGATGCCAGCGCGCAGATTGTTGAGTGGATTATGTCGCACAAAAAGTAAGACCGTCCATTTTGTGGACGGTCTATTTTTCACCCCTCCCCCACCGCGATCTCGCCGCCGCAGGCCAGATAGCCGCAGCCGTCGATCCAGTTGTCCGCGTGGGCCGGGTTTGACTTAATGCGCGCCACCTTCAAAAGGTTCATCATCACGGCCACGTCGTGTGCCGTCACGATGGTGTCGAGGTGTGCGCTCCAGTACAGGGCGATGAGGCCGAAGTTGCTCTCGGCGTCACCGTGCGTGGCGGCGCGGTCCTTGGTGACGTATTCCTTGGCGGTGTCCAAGATGTCGGAGCGGTTCATATTGGCAATCCTTTTTCGTTGATGATGATTGAAACAGGCCATGCAGCGCCCATTTGCTCCGATAGCAAGATCAGATCATTAAACGCTGCTATCCAGTCTTTTTCTTTGGCAAGATCCGGCGCGTGATCCAGCATCCAAAGATAGGCGTCAAGGCGATCAACGATCTTGACCATGATGCGGTCAAACGTGGTTTTAGGCGCAGGGATGCCATGATCCATTTCAATGCAAATTTCCGCTTCCCGCATGGCTGCTGCCAGATCGGAAAACTGTTGCTTTGCCATGTAAGGCATATCGCCTAACCATCGCTCGGCCTCATCATGGTATCGCACAGCCTCAATGAGAGGCTGTGACGCATTGGGATAAATCCGCATAAGCAGATCCACGCATCGTTGCTGATGGCTGTTTATGGTGTCACCAGACAGCCGCAAGCGGCTATCTGGATGAGCGTGCCACCGTGCAACATCTCCGGGCGGGGGTGTGTATGTCATGATGCCACCGCGAACAGATCACCGACCGATGCCTCAGCTTCTTTGAGGTTCTTATCAGCCTGCTTTGCATATTCCGGCTTCAACTCGAAACCAAGATACCGACGGAACATCTTGACCGCCTGAAAGCCCGTCGATCCGATCCCGTTGAACGGGTCCATGACAACATCGCCAGGCTTGGAGTAAAGCCGCAAGCAACGCTCAATCACGTCAAGCTGCAACGGGCAGACGTGCTTTTCGTCGTTCTTGCCCTTCATGCGGTTCAACACATTGCCTTGCTGAATGTCCATCCAGACCGGGCTGGCCAGCTTTTGCCACTCGTAAACATCAAACTCAGCGTGCGGCAACAAGGCTTCGATCTGCTCAGTCGTCGGTGTTTCTGATGCAAGGCCAAGGCGGTGCATCTCGCGCAGCCATGCCTTGACGATAGGCAACGCGGCGGCAAGATCACCCGGCGCCGCATGTTCCACGCGGTCAGGATTGTCACCGGGCGCGCGGAAGAAAAGCATATAGTCCGGCATCCCAACGCGGTTCATGGTGCTGTCTTTGCGGATCTGCTTGTAAAGCAGGCCAAGGGCCTTGGTGCGCTGCATTTCAACCACTGGGTCTTTCCAGATCGTCGCGCGCCCGTGATAGATCAGGCCAGCATCCTCATGGGCGCGGATCAATTCACCAGAGAAATCTTGCAGGCCGATATAGCCGTGCTTGCCCTTGCGCGTTGGCAGATCGGTGCAATGCACGCAGACCATGCGACCGGGCTTCATCACGCGGGTCAGAGCCTCAGCGAAGAATTGATATTGGTTCATAAAGGCCTTTCCTTCGCCAGCGTTGCCAAGATCACGCTCGCTGTCGCTGTAAACGAAAAGATCCCCGAAAGGCGGCGAGAACACGCAGCAATCAATTGATGCCTCCGGCATGGCCCACATGCCTTCAATGCAATCGCTGTTGTGAACGGCCCATCCGGCCCCTTGATATTCTGGTTGCTTGCTCATTTTGCTTCTCCTTTGATCCATGTTGGAAAGGCCAAATCCAATGGCCGATTGTATTTCACTCGCACGGTTGCGTTGCGTTGCGCCGCGCGCATTGCATCGGCCATGCGCCGCTTCATTTCGTCATGCTTGGCTGATTTTTCGTTAATCACGTTCCAGATCACGGCTTCCGTGTCTGCAATCACGATGTCGTTTTTGACCGTCTCAGATTGCCCGAACCGATGCGACCGGTGGACGGCCTGATAATGCTGCTCATAGCTGAAGCTGATCGATGCAAACACGGCGTGCGCGCAATGCTGCCAGTTGACGCCAAACCCGGCCAGCTTTGGCTTGGTGACGATGGCGCGGTAATCGCCATTGGCAAAGCCCAGAAGCCGCCGCTCCTTTTCGTCTGGATCAAGGTCGCCGCGCACTTCAACCGCGCCGTTGACCAGCTTTGCAAGCAATGCGCTTTCCTCGTTGGTTTCGCACCAAACCGTGACGGGCTTGTCATGGTTTGCCAGCGCAGCGGCTTTTTCGCAGCGATGCTGCAATGTCAGCCGCTTTTCCTCATGGAAGCTGGTTGCGCTCATTTCCGGGATGCGGAACAGCATCCCTTGCGCGACGTTCTCCATGCGGTCAGCTTCGACAATGTGAACTCTCCGATCAATGGCAGGCAAGATGTATCCGGTGTCATCCCCGCCAAGATCCGATGGAAGAGTGGCGCAGCGCGACCATGACGCGACGAATGCCCAAAAATCCTCGGCGGCATGGCCTTTCAATCGCCACTCCTGCGAAGCCGTTGACGTGTCATTGATGAACCACTTGGACAGCATTTCCTGTTGGCGCATGACGCCAAGGAATTCTGCATGGTTCCCCAATTCGGTGTGATCGTTTGGACTTGGCGTTGCGGTTGCGGCCAGCTTGAATGCCGTATCCTTGAAAGCATCCTGAATGATGGCCCGCGTCTTTCCTGCGTAGCTTTTCAGGATGCTGCTTTCGTCAAGGATCACCGCGCCGAATGCGTCGGGATCGAGTTTGGCAAGCCGCTCATAGTTTGCCACCATGACGCCTTGGCCGACTTCGGACTGTTCGCGGATCTGGCGCGCATCAATGCCAAACTTCTGACCTTCGCGGACCATCTGCCCAGCGACGGCAAGCGGCGTCAGGATCAGGCTTGGCTTGCCGGTTTCTTCGGCGCACTGGCGAGCAAACTCCAATTCAATGAATGATTTGCCAAGCCCGGTGTCCAAGAACGCAGCTGACTTTCCGCGCTGCAATGCGAAGTCAATGACCGCGCGCTGATGCTCTTTTGCCTTGTCGCTGATTGATTGAGGCTTAAACCCGGCCATCTGGTTGGTGGGCGATCGAGACGCAATAAATTCCCGATATGCTTGAAGTGACATTATGCCATATCTCCTTCCGCAATCCATTCCTCTTCGAACCGCAGATCCTCGATCCCGGTGATGTCGGCGATGCGGTGGCGGTGGACTGCCGACGGCACGATGCGGCCCGTCATCCAGCGGGAAAGGCTGGACGAGGCCACCGGCACCTGTTCGGCGAGCCAGCCAAGCTTGCGCCCGTCCTTGCGGCACCATTGCCTGATTTGTGTTTGAGCCATCATTGGCGGTTCTCCTTGTTGCGGTGGTTTAGGCTTAGGCTCAAAGAAAAGATGCGTCAAGTGCATTTTGTGCTTGCGGGTTTTGGCGCTGGGTGTATTGTGGGGATACGAACTAGCAAACAAGGAGACGAAGAGATGACCACGTTTACCGCCACCTTCTCGACCGGCGAGACCATCACCCGCAAGAGCGACAACGCTTACGCCTTCGCTTGGGCCATCGTCCGCATTGCTGACGGCAAGATCGAAAAAAGCGGCTTCAGCGCCGATCGCGCCAATGCTGCCAAGGCCGCGCAGGGCCAAATGTGGTCGCCAGTGTCGGCCCGAGACAAGAAGAACCCTGCGCTGCGCCGTCATCACGCTGGCCTCGCCGAGATGCGCGGCTTCGCATCGGTTGCCGAGATGCACGCGCAGTGGGACGCAGATGCAGCCGCCCACAACGCGGCCCGCCGCATCGAAATCGTCAGCATCGCATGACCCTCGCCGAACACCTCGACCTGCTGGGGATCATCCCCCGGCAGGCCCAGCCGAAGCCACAGCCAGCGGATTATGCGCCGCCCCAGTGGAAGCCCAGCTACCCAAACGAAGACCCGCCGTTTTAGGAGATACCAGCATGAAATATCACAGCATCACCACACTGAATGAAATCCGCGCCCACGCACCATGCAAGGATGGATGGAAAAATCTGATGGCGCACCTTGGCAAGACCAAGGCCGACGACGAGCCGCTCGCGTTGCTGACCGTGCTTGAAAGCAACGGCCTTGACGACGCGATTTGGTGCTTGAGCGCCGCATCACTTGACCGCCTGTCCCGCCATTTTCAGGCGTGGTGTGCGGAGCAAGTCTTGCACCTGTTTGAAACACGAAGCCCAGACGATAAGCGCGTGCGAGATCAGATCGCCATGCTGCGCCGTGACGATGCAACCGATCTTGAGCGGGCTGCCGCAAGTGACGCCGCAAGGGCTGCCGCAAGGGCCGCAAGGGCCGCCGCAAGTGACGCCGCAAGTGGCGCCGCAAGTGGCGCCGCAAGGGCTGCCGCAAGTGGCGCCGCATGGGCTGCCGCAAGGGCTGCCGCAAGTGACGCCGCAAGTGACGCCGCAAGGGCTGCAAGTGACGCCGCAAGGGACGCCGCATGGGCCGCCGCATGGGCCGCCGCATGGGCCGCAAGTGGCGCCGCAAGTGACGCCGCAAGTGACGCCGCAAGTGACGCCGCAAGTGACGCCGCAAGGGCCGCCGCAAGGGCTGCCCAAGAGAAACAACTGCGCGCCATGCTGGCTGAGGAGAACTGAAATGCGCATCCGTGACATCCTCGCAGACGCCTTCGGCGCAATCGCAATATTCGCAACGGGCTACGGCCTGCTGCTCATCGGCTACGGGATGGGGTGGTGAGCATGACCATTGAGGAATGCCGCGAATACATCGCACGCAAGCAACAACAGATTGAGGATCTTGAGAAGAGATACGGCACAGGCGTCAGACCTAGCTGGGTGGGGGAAGAAATCACGATCCTCTACTTCTACAAACAGGACGCCGAACAGCAACTGAAGCAAATGGAAGAAGCCAATGCAACCGACTGAAGTTATCGTGACGAACATTTTGCCGACTGGGACCAGCTTCGGGGTGCTGGTCAGCGACATGACGCAGAACGTATTTATCCCGAGCAAGCTGGCTCTGGAGAGCGGCCTGCGCCATGGCCAGAAGGTGATGGCCAGCGTGGTGCCGAATGCACAGCAGCCCGAAAAGACGCCGTGGCTGGCGATCTCGCTGCACGACAATCTTCCGGCGCCTGAGCCTGCGCTGAGCCTGTCCGAGCGCATCCGCGAGGAATTGGAAGGCGGCCCTGCGACGACGATTGAGCTGGCGCACTTCCTGAACGTCAACTCGTCCGAGGTGCATCGTGCGCTGGAGGCAATGAAGCTGCCGCGCACCGATCTGTGGGCATTGGAGATGGACGAACTGTTGCAGGTGGCATCATGACCGCAACCATGACGATCCTGTGGATCACCATGCTTTCCGGGCCGATGGCGGGGGATGTGTTTGGCATCCCTTACGTCACCGAGGAAGCCTGCATGGCGGCGAAGGCTCCTGTGGGCGACACGTTGGACTACGACTACAACATGGAATGCGAGACGCTCCCTGTTGAGCAGGAGATGGAGCCATGACCTACGTTCTGATTATGATCTTGGCACAGGGTCCCGCCATGCAGGAGTTCAACTCTAAGACAACCTGCAAGCAGGCGATTGAGGCCATCCGTGAGGTCTATACCTATGGGATTATGGAGTGTGTGCCGAAATGAGTGACGAAGAACTGATCGCACGGCTGAGGGACGAACACGTTTCCGCATCCCGCACCGAAGCCGCCGACCGCATCGAAGCCCTGACTGCCGAGCGGGATGAGTTGCAGCAGGTGTTCGACATCCAGTGGGAATGCGACATGCGCGCCATTGGGATGTGGCAAGAGGCACACCCCGGCAATGATCTTGTGCGCCCTGATGGGGCCAAGCTGACGGTATGGCTGATGGAGCAAAACGAAGCCCTGACCGAGCAACTCGAAGCCGCCCGTGCTGACGCCAAGGAGGCCGAGGCTTATGCGGAGGAGTTGGAACGTGACCTCAAGACCTGCTGCATGGCGCAGACCGTGATGGACAACACCGTTGCTGAGTTGGAGGCCAAGCTGGCGACCTGTGAGAAATACCGGGACGCCTATGCTGAGTGTGACAGGATCGGGACGCAGGCTGTGCGTGACCTTGAGGCAAGGCTGGCGAAGGTGGTGGAGGCTTTGGAAGACCTCGTGCGCGACTGCGAGGCCGACTACCCGCCGTCGCATGGAGCCATCAAATACTTTGCCCTCGCCACCCTCGCAGAGATCAAAGGAGGCAATGATGCCAAGAGCGATTTGTGAAGACTGCGGGTCTCTGGTTGAAGCGGAGTTGACGCACAATGGTATCTGCGCCGTTGGCCATTACGTTCACTGCGGCTGGGGCCATGAGCTGTCGCCAGATGATCTGATCTCAGATGATGTGGCCGAAATTATCGCGGACCTTGAAGCCAAGCTGGCGAAGGCTGTGGAGGCGCTTCTGCTTGCCCGTGTCCATGTCGCCAACAATGAGCAGGGATGGAGCGTGGGTCGGGCCTCTGCGCGATTTGACCTAGAGATTATCAACGCCACGCTGGCCGAGATTGAGGGAGAGAAGGAATGACCCGCACCCGGCACGACACAAGCCCCCAAGCGCAGGCCCTCCGCGCCGCCGGGTATGTCCGGGTGCCGGGCGGCCTGTGGGTGACCCAAGAGCAACTGGACCTCATCATGTATATGGTGAGACCCAACCTAGACGACATCAACAAAATAAAGGACAGATACGATGGCACCACCACGTCGCCACATTACTAAAGACATGCTGCAAGCCGCCAAAGACAAAGGTTGGCATCTGAGTTTAGCAGCCAATCATTACGGGATGCACCGATCAAGCATCGCAGCCGCCTGCGAGCGGTTCGGGATCGTGCTTCCGATGCACCAATTTTCACCCCAACGGGTCAGCCCGAAAAGCAAGGTGTGGATCGACGTGATCGACGGCGAGACGAAACCGAAGGTCAGGCTATCGGCCAGCCCGCGTGCCATCGAGCGCGCTTTGGCGAAAAAAGAAGCCGATAAGCGGTTGCAGGCGCAGGGGTGATTTGATACGAAAACTTGCGAGGGGCGCACACAATCAAGAAACCGTCACGGGTTGCTTTGTGTTGGTCGAAGATCAGACTGCGCTACGGCTTATCATCAACCATCGCGCCCCTCGCGATTTTTCATCATCCGCAGCATGGCCAAGACAAGGCCGCCAAACTGGCCAAACGGTATCACGCCACGATGCTGGCCGAACCACACCAAAAGCCCGTCCTTGGTGACGCGCCAGGATGCTATGGGCAGGCTATCCCGCGCCACAGCCTGCATCCAGCAACTGGATCAGCCGCGCGCCCGTGACCACCGAAAGCGGCCCGCCATCGTCAGCCACAGCCGCCGCATGTTCCGTCCGCGCCGTTTCGGTTCCGGCGCAGACCGCATCAGTGCTTGCCACGCTCACGCAGCCAGTCACGGGCAGCGTCAGCATCAGACATGCGACCGACATCATCCATCCGCTTGCGCGTTTCGACATAATCCTCAAGCCCCTCAACCTTGGCGTCAGCCTGCGCCGATTTCCTGCCACCAAGCCACGTTGCTGCGAACGCGGCGATGACAAAGCCGATGCTGATCGCCCAGAGTTTGATGCGGGTCAGCATCAGCGCACCCCGTCAGACCACTTGCGCAGACGTTCGCGCATGATCCACAACCCGGCGAGAATGACCACACCAGCGAAGGCCAGAGCGACGATCTGTGCGGTGCCATCCAGCGCACCAACGGCGGCAAGGCCCGCGCCCGCGCCAGATGCAATCTGCACGGCAGATGCCTGCACGGTGGTGGATTGCGACGGCGCGATGCGTTCAACGGGCGGCTTGGCTTTGCTGGCCCAATCGCCCTCGGAATAGACTTTGCGGTCAAGCTCAAAGTGCGGACCGTCCTTGAAGCTGGTCCAATCACCACCCCAAACGACTTCCACACCCTCGGCCTGTGCAGCGGCCTTCACGGCAGGCCCAAGACGGTCGTAAAGCGGCCAGTCGAACGCGGCTTTTCCGTTCGGACCAATGGGCACTAGATCGACGGCGTGCCCCGTGATGTGACGGCTGTTCAGCGTCTTCGATGCGCCGCTGGCCACAAGCTGCTTCTGCCGCTCTTTGGTCCGCAGACCTTCGATGACGACGAAATCCAGCGGGCTGTCTTGCAGCGCGCGGTCGATCACCCGGCGCAGATCGGGATGAATGCCGCTAAGGTTCTTGAGGCTGCGTGCGCTGTATTTGCGTGTCATTTGCTTCCCACCCTTGCGATCAGTGACTTTATATCATCGCGGATCTCGCCCAACATTTTGTTGGTCTCTTCACGCGACTGCCGGGACATTTCCAGATCCTCTTTCCTCTGATTCCAAAGCCGCTTGATCTCCTTGCCATTCTCGACGCTGCGAGACTCAAGGCGGATCAGCCAAACAATTGTCGCCACGAAGGCGGCGGCAAGTGGCCAGAAGGTGCGGATCAATTCCATGTCAAGCCTCAGGTAATGTCGTCGATGATCTGGACGGCGATATAGCCATCATTCGGGAATGTCTCGATGCTGGCGTCAGCATAGGTCACTTCAAATTCCGCCTGATAGGTGCCGACGGTATCGGTGTCGGCGGCCACCCAGTTATAACGCACGATCCCTGAGGCAGCCGTGACAACAGTGGCCGCCGCATCGACCACAGGATTGCCGCCGCTCACCGACCGCATGTGAAACCGCACGCCTGCACCTGTCAGGTTGATCGCATTGCCGTTTGCGTCTTGCAGCGTTGCAAGCATCGCAGGCCCGGTGTCGTTTTGCTTGATGTAGAATGTCATTAGGCGGCCTCGTTGGCTCGGGTGACGACAACGCTATTCGGCGTGTTCGCGGAAACAATACTATAGTTTGACCCGCCCGTCACGACCGCAGCGTTACTCGGCATGCTGTTTGCCAGAACGCTTGCGTTGCCGCCTTCTGCCACCACGGCCACGTTGATTGACGCCTGCGAGACATGCACATCGCGCCTGCGGCTGGCATTGATGAAGATCTGGCCGACGACGGGATGGCCGGTCGTGATCGACACGCCGACCAGGGCGACGTTGACGACGCACGCCGCAGGCTGGATCTGAGGTGCGCCGGTGGTGATCGGCTGAGCGCCCAGAACGTGAACCTGGGCGACAGTCGATGCTTGGATGCTAGGCTGCCCGGTGGTGATGCCGTTAGCATTGATATTTGCGATCACCTGAGCGGATGTCGCCCCGACAGTTGGCGGTTCCGTCGTGATGTTCGCCGCTGTGATGGCGTGCGTCTGCGTGATGGCCGATGCGCCAACAGTCGGCTGGCCCGTGACGATCTGTGCCAGCGTCAGGGCGTGCGTTTGGACGATGCTGGACGCGCCGACAACAGGGATGCCAGACGCGATGGGATCGGCGTTGAGCGTTTCCTTCTCCGACATCGTGATGCCGGGGATCGTTGGCGCGCCTGTCGTGATGCCGTTGCCTGCGAGATCGTGACCCTGCGCGATGGCAGGCGAACCGACCACTGGCTGCCCGGTGACGATGCCGTCGGCCAGTATGAACACGGCCTCGATGACCGTCGCAGAGCCGACGACAGGCTGTCCCGTTGTGATCCCGTTGGCATTGAGATCGTGCGCCTGGGCGATGTCTGGCGAGCCTATGGTTGGCTGGCCGGTCGTGATGCCGTTGGCCGCGAGGCTGTGAACCTGAACAATGCTCGACGCACCGATGACCGGCTGGCCTGTCGTGGTGCCGTTGGCGGCGAGTTCGTGCGCCTGGGCGATGTCTGGCGAGCCTATGGTTGGCTGGCCGGTCGTGATGC
>ERZ869929.595-NODE-595-length-19218-cov-11.974378_pt1 | contig 19218 bp, 21 predicted proteins | sample MGYA00579312_ERZ869929 | MGnify/ENA primary metagenome ERZ869929 (study PRJEB32216, sample SAMN09231818) | wastewater metagenome | place: USA: Maryland | collected 2016-08-09 | study: EMG produced TPA metagenomics assembly of the PRJNA472060 data set (Reclaimed... | reverse complement strand
GCGCAGCTCGCAGAGGCGAGAGCGTTCACACCCACAGGGGTTAAAGGCCCGGCGTCAGCCGAGACATGGACAGCGCCCGCGGCACCAGTTGATTTGAAGGATGATGCCGAGACTAAGAAGCCCACCGGCCGAGCCTCGGCAGCGTTAAGTGCCCGGCCATCAAGCCTGTCGGCAGGGCCAAAAGCTAGCCGCACTTTGTTGGGGGCTTAATTGGCCGCCAAGGATAAGAAACTAAGCGAATCGATTGCAGAGGAAGTTTGTCGCGAATACGCGCTGATGTCGGCGGCACGCTCTAACTTCGAGAGTCACTGGACTGAGATCGCAGAACGCGTGATCCCTGCGCACTCAAAACTGTTTCAGCAAGGCGGTTTCACCGGGACCAAGGGTGAGAAAAGAAACGAGTACATTTACGACTCGACCGCGGCGATTGCGCTGAATCGTTTCTCGTCAATTCTCGACTCACTTCTGACACCGAGAAACCAGACGTGGCATCGCATCCTTCCGAGCGATCGGGAGCTACAAAAAGACCGTCAGGTGCGTTTGTGGTTTGAGGAAGTAAACCGCATTTTGTTTAAGTTTCGGTATTCAGCGAAAGCAAACTTCGCTTCGCAAAACCAACAGAACTACAAGTCGCTCGGAGCTTATGGCACGGGCTGCATGTTTGTTGACGACATGGCGGGCGAGCCTGGGATCAGGTATCGCAATTGCCATTTGGGTGAAATCTATTTTTCTGAAAATCACCAGGGTATCGTCGATAAGGTTTTAAGGTACTTCCCGTTATCGGCAAGACAAGCTGTGCAAAAGTGGGGAGATGTTCTACCGCAAACGATTCGAGACACGGCAAACCGTGCGCCGGAAAAAGAGTATTTCTTTTTCCACTGCGTAAAGCCCAGAACAGATCGAGATCCCGAGCGTCGGGACTATAAAGGCATGGCGTATGCGTCTTACTATGTCGCTGAGGAAGGTAAGACCCTTCTTAGTGAAGGCGGCTATAGCACCATGCCGTTTCCGATCTCTCGCTACGAGCAGATGCCGGGAGAGATTTACGGTCGGTCCCCGGCGATGGACGTTTTACCAGCGATCAAGACGCTAAACGAACAAAAGAAAACGGTTCTTAAGCAAGGGCACAGGACAGTTGATCCCGTGTTACTCGCGCATGACGACGGCATTGTGGATTCATTCTCTATGCGCCCAGGCGCGATCAACGCTGGCGGCGTAAGTGCTGATGGAAGGGCACTTGTCCAGCCGTTAGCTGTCGGTAACATCGCCATCGGTAAAGAGCTGATGGACGACGAGCGCGCGGTCATTAACGATGCGTTTCTCGTCACCCTGTTTCAGATTCTAGTTGAGACGCCGCAGATGACCGCCACAGAAGTCATGGAGCGCACACGTGAAAAAGGTATTTTGCTAGCCCCTACCATCGGTCGGCAGCAAACCGAGTACCTAGGCCCCATGATTGAGCGAGAGCTTGATATTCTAGCTAGACAAGGGATGCTCCCGCCGATGCCGGATATGCTAATCGAAGCTCAAGGCGACTATCGTGTGGAGTATGACTCCCCACTTTCAAGAGCGCAGCGAGCCGAGGAAGCCTCGGGCCTTATGCGTTCTGTTGAGACCGCTTTGCAAGTTGTGAATGTGACGCAAAATCCTGAGCCTCTTGATTTCTATGATTGGGATACGATCATCCCCGAGATTTCCGAGATTCAGGGTGTGCCTGCGCGTTGGATGCGAGACCCACAAGTGGTCGCGCAAATGCGCCAAGGGCGAGCAGAACAAGCGGCGAGACAAGAAACTATTCAGGCAGCTCCCGCGGGAGCTGCAATGATTAAGGCTGCGGCAGCGGCGCAAAAAGGTTAAGGCCACAAATGGACAGTGAAATGGAACAAGAGCCTAGGGCTCGGACGTCGCTTCGCGATCGTCAAAGCAACTATCAGACGGTGTTTTTGAACCCTAAGGGGGAGAAGGTTTTAGCAGACCTTGCAAAATTCTGTCGGGCGCATGAGAGTACCTTTCACCCAGACCCCAGAGTGCAAGCCGCACTTGAGGGACGGCGTGAAGTTTGGCTCCGGATTCAAGAGCATTTGAAATTAGACCCAGACCGACTCTGGGCAATCTATTCAGGGGGTAGAGCGTGAGTGATCCGATTCAAGTAAGTGCGGCACCGACAGATACTGGAACAACAGCGGCACCGGCCGCGGCTGCCGCGCCAGCGCAAAACGGAACAGTGGCGACACAGGCAGTAGCGGCACCGCCAGATTGGCTTTCGGGTTTAAGCGACGACGCTAAAGGGTACGTGCAAAACAAGGGATTCAAAGACCCCGCGGCTGCGATCGACTCGTATCGGAACCTTGAGAAACTAATGGGTGTTCCGAAAGAGCGCCTTTTGAAACTCCCAGAGAAAGACGATGATCCGGCGTGGGCTGAGATTCACACGCGCTTAGGCAAGCCCGCGTCGGCTGACGAGTACAAGATTGACGGTGAAAACAAAGATTTTGCGAAATGGGCGAAAGGTACTTTCCACGAGCTCGGCCTATCGAAGAAACAGGCCGAGACTCTCTTTGGGAAATATAACGACTACGCCAAGGGGTTAGGCGAAAAGCAGTCGCAAGCGATGGCCGAGAGGCTGCAACAGTCAGAAGCCGGGCTTAAGAAGGAATGGGGCGCGGCCTTTGACCAGAACTTGATGACCGCTAAAAAGGCGGCCATGGCGTTCGGTTTGGACGCTGCGACCATTGATAAGCTCGAATCGGCCATGGGGTATGACGGGGTCATGAAGTTTATGCACTCGGTAGGCTCGAAGGTGGGCGAGGACAGCTTTGTTTCGTCTGGACAATCGGCCAGGGGGTTTGGTGCAATGACGCCAGAGCAGGCCCGAAACCGGATCGCGTCACTGAAACAAGATAAGGAATTCGCCGCTAAACTTTCAAACGGCAATGCCGAAGCGAGAAACGAGTGGGATAGATTAAATCAGTGGGCGATGCCTTCTTGATTTTATTTATTTGACGAATTTGAATTTAGTTTGGAGAGTTTATGGGAAGCACCGATTTAACACAGCTTCGACTTGAGTGTCTGCGTCTAGCTCACACTCACGGCCTCACGATAAATGAGGTTTTAGGTAAAGCCGAGACATACGTGAAGTTTGTCACGGCCCCGGTCGAGGTAGCTAAGCCGGTGCCCGCTTCCGTCCCAGTTGAGAAATCTCAGAAAGATTTCAAATCGACGAATCGGAAGCATGGCGGGAACGCTGACATTTTGAGTTAGCGCCGCGAAGTCGAAAAATAGGCCCCTGCCGTTGGCGGACAAGCCCCTAGTTAAACAACCATTTGTTTTTCATGAAAGGGGCCTAAAGTGTCCATTAACTTGCCTAGCCATTATGTGATTCAGTACGCAAACAACATTCAGCTTCTGCTCCAACAGAAGGGCTCAAAGCTCCGTGACAAGGTCATGAGCGGATCTCACGTCGGAAAGCAGGCGTCACCAGTTGATCAGATCGGATCGATCTCGATGCAGCCCGTGACAACTCGCTTTGCGCCGATGGGCCGCGTGGACGCAGCCGTCGACAGACGTTGGGTTTACCCTTCGGATTTCGATCTCCCACAGCTCATCGATTCTTTCGATAAGCTGCGCCTGCTTCTCGACCCCTCGTCGTCGTATGTGCAGAACGCGGTTATGGCCGCAGGACGCCAGATGGACGACCTCGTCATCGACTCGTTCTTTGGCACAGCGAAAACCGGCGAAGTTGGCGGCACGTCGACCACTTTCCCGGCTGGAAACCAAGTCGCGGTAAACGAAGGTGCAGCGGCAAACACAGGTTTGACTGTCGCGAAACTTCGCAAAGCAAAGCGCCTCTTGATGGCAAACCACGTTGATCTCGAATCAGATCCCATCACGTGCGTCGTGACTGCTCTGCAACACGATAACTTGCTTGCCGAAGCGCAAGTAATCTCGATGGACTATAACGATCGCCCAGTTCTAGCAGACGGAAAGATCCAGCGTTTCCTCGGTATCGACTTTGTTCACTGCGAGCGCCTCGATGTCGACGGTTCAAGCTACCGCCGCATCCCCGTATTCGCAAAGTCGGGCATGTACCTCGGCGTGTGGGACGACATCAAGACAGACATCTCTCAGCGTAAAGACCTCCAGTCTATGCCGTGGCAAGCCTACGTCACAATGACCGCGGGTTCGACACGTCTGGAAGAAAACAAGATCATCGAGATCAAGTGTTCTGAGGCTTAATTTTAATTTTTGAAAACAAGGGAGTTTAGCAATGGCAACAGAGAATTTATTTTCAGGTGTACTCACGAACCGTGACGCCACACCGCGAGTTAAAATCAACTCGTCGCTTTCAGGCATGATGCAGGCAGTGGTCGGCACTTTGGAGTGCGGCACTGGCGATTTGGGTTCGACGTACCGCATGGTGCAGGTCCCAAGTAACTGCCGCATCGATCAGATTCTTTTGTACTCTGACGATCTCGGCACAACGGGTCTTGCAGACATCGGCGTCTATCAAACTACCGAAAACGGTAGCGCGGTAGTTGATGCCGATTTCTTCGCATCAGCGGTCGACATGAAAGCCGCAGCTCTTAACGGTACTGACGTGACTCACGAGTCAACCGTCTACGGTTTAGAGGATGCTGAAAAGCCCTTGTGGCAGGCACTGGGTCTCACAGCGGATTCAAACCGTATGTACGACATCGTGCTGACCACAACAGAGGCGTTTCAGGCCGCAGGCACGATCACCCTCAAAGTTCGGTACGCAGTCTAACAAAATGAGTGGGCGCGACGCGGTTAAGTGCGGACGCGCCCATTTTTTTAACGGGAGTTAAAATATGGCAACACGCAGATATAAGTTGTCGGCAGGCGAGACCGAGTTTTCTGTTACCGAGGAAGTTGGCGCGGCCACAAACTCGGACACAGTGGAGCTCACAGTTGATCTTGCGACGACAGCGGTAAATACAAACGGCACGACTCGCGCGATCACGAAAGAGGAAGTGCTGCGGATTCTTGAAATGTTTGAAAACCACATTATTAAAGGCCAGTGGCCGCCAGCATAAGGGGATAGCCGATGGCAAAAATTTATGTGACCGAGCACACGCGGCCGACGATATATCAGGGAGGACTTCTGCCTGTGGCGTACATGCCGCCGCTTGCCACACAAACGGTGGCCATCGGTGGAGCTAGCGCCCAATCAGCGGCATTCAACTCCAAGACAGTTATGGTGGCCGTTCACACGGACGCTATTTGTTCGATCGAGTTTGGGTCAAATCCAACGGCTACTGCGAACAGTAAACGCATGGCCGCAGGTACAACAGAGTATTTCGAGGTGACGCCATCGCATAAGATCGCGGTCATCACGAACTCATAGGGGTCTAAATGTTTGGACAAATGTCTCCAATAGCACCGCCACCGCAAAGCGCGATGGCGGATTTGATGCAGATACTTAATCTCATCTCAGACCCTGATAAAGCCAAAGCCTTAATCAAGTCTCTGGCCGAGCAGACTGCGGAGCTAAACGATAAACAGCAAAAGCTCTCGATCAAAGAGCCGGAGCTGGCAGGCTTGCAAAAGACACTCGAAGAAAAAGAGCAGTATCTAAAAGCGTGGGAGTCGGAGCTTGAGCTAAAAGCCAAAGAGGTTTTAGTCAAAGTGCAGGCCGCGGCTAAGCGCGAAAAAGATATTGAAGTGCGGGAAGCTAAACAGCTCGGTCAATTCGACGAGATGCAAAGCGGCCTCGATAGCGCTCTGAGAACAGTCGCGCTTCGCGAGAAGCAAGTTGAGGAGAAGCTGAAAGAAGCCTCTGCGGCCATGACGGACGCCGAAGCACTTCGCGCAGAGTATGCAGCGAAGCTGGATAAACTCAAAGCCATGGTGGGTGCGTAAATGTCTAAAGGAAATACTTTTGAAAACGACGTTCTTCTTATCACGTTTAACGCGTTACTCGCAGCACATCTTGGCGTTCTTGATACCACTGGCAACGCCAACGTGTACGTCGCACTTCACACGGGCGATCCCGGTGAGGGAGGCTCGCAAACAACTTCAGAGTGCGCGTTCGGATCGTATGCTCGCGTGGCCGTTGCCCGATCTGGCGCTGGCTGGACAGTGGCGACCAACACCGCGACCAACGCCGCAACGATTGCGTTTCCCGAGTGTACATCTGGATCAGAGACAGTCACCTACGTTTCGATCGGAACAGTGTCGAGCGGAGCTGGACAGATTCTCTACAGCGGAGCACTCAACGCTTCGCGCTCGGTTTCAAGCGGCATCACTTTGCAGTTTAACGCAAGCGGCCTCACGGTCACAGAGGACTAAATGACGGCGCAGGAGTTACTTAAAAAAATGAAGGGCACTCAAGCTGATCGTCAGGCGCTCATGCAGGCGCTTATTCAAAAGACAATGGATGGCGAGGCTTTGAGTGAGACTGAGGTCGTATTCATGGAGGCTCTTAAAAAAGAGTTCATTCAGGTGCGGCCAGTTAGTCAGGTCGTTGAGATGACAGCCACTGTGGCTGGCGGCGCAACGATGAGGGCAAGATAGATGGCCGGCTTTGCGAACCTCGGAGAGTGTGTTGATGCAATCGACAGCGGTCGTTCGACATACTATTCGTTTCGCAAAACGCCAGCGGTCGTAACAACGGCAAGCGTTTGGTTTGACATGTCTATGAGTCCTGGGAATCCCGCGCCTCAGTATTATGCGGCGGCCCCACTCTTGGCGACGCAGCTAACACAAGCTGATGGCGGGCTCAATCACGGCGGCAACGTCTCTCCGCTTTCAAAATTTGTTCACAGATTTCTAGCTCTAAGCGCCTCGGCGACGGGCCTTCCGATGCCGATCATGCTTTGCGATTATCTTATGTACTATCCATTTTGCGATACGGGAACAAACGACGAGCAGCCCATGACCAACTCAGTGACGCTTCCTCGATACGCATCGGGTGAAGGTGTGCAGATCATGGCGGTGAGTGTTGCGCCTAACAGCGGACTTGCGCAGCCAACATTCACTGTGAACTACACGAATTCAGCGGGAGATGCAGGGCGAATCAGCCGCACGATGACGATGAACACGGCGACAGCGAACGGAAGCATTCTCACGTCAGACACAACCGGCGTCACGTCCGTTGGCCCATTCGTCGGCCTTGCCGATGGCGACAAAGGTGTGCGCTCGATTCAGTCGGTGACACTTCCGTCTGTGACCGAGGTCGGTCTTTTCGCACTCGTATTGGTTCGACCAATAATGACTTTTGCTTTGCTTGAACAAACGGCGCCAACAGAGGTCGAGCCAATCCGAACGCTCGGCGGCCCGGTTCGGGTTTATGACGGCGCGTACTTAAACATGATCGCACTCCCAGCCGGATCGCTCTCTGGCGTTGGGATCTTTGGCGAACTAACAACGGTTTGGAATTGAGGGGCTTATGGCTGGCTTTGCATCTTATGATGATTTCATTAACGAGACTACGGTCAACGGGAAATTTTTCCGTCAGGACTGGAACAAGCTAGCACCTCCAACAACCGCGGCAGTAGCTGGCGAATGGTTTTGCTATGCCCGAGGCGCTGGAAACCCTGGAGCCGATGCGCTATTTAATACAGGGTCTAACGTAACCTTTCAGCCAATTCGCGACACTACAACAAATGCGGCGGCGATTCAACACGGCGGCGACGTTAGCCCGGACTACAAGAGAATTGTCGGAGCTTCGGCCTTTTCTGCCAGTGCCACGACAATGCCGTCAGTTGCAATGTTGGTTGATGTGCTTGGTTTTTACCGCGTGACATCTGTCACGACCACAACGCCGCAGGCTATGACGAACACGCTCTCGGCGTTCTCGACATTTACCGCCGATGCAGGCACCGACATCTGCACACACTCAAATATTAACCTATTCCCATATACGCGGGTGCGGTTGACCACAACGACGACGCTTCCAGCGGGCCTTGCACTTGCGACCGACTACTATGTGATCAAAGTCACAGACACAACGATCAAGCTTGCGACTTCTTACGCGAATGCTGTCGCTGGTACACAAATCGACATCACCGACGCGGGCACAGGTACGCACACGATCAACACGCTTCTTCCGAGATACACATCTGGCGCAGGCGTTCAGGCGTTTATTTACAACACAAACGCGACTGCAATGGGAGCAGCGACACCGACCATGCAGCTTGATAGCTATACCAACGCAGCACAAACTACAGCTCGCGCGACGCCATCTTCTCCGGCTTTGCCAACAGGAAAAACCGCTGGGGCTAACGGTCTCGTGCTTTACAGCGGAACAGGGTCAGGAAAGTACGGCCCATTTATGCCGCTTCAAAGTGGCGACACAGGGATCGCGAGTGTTGAGAGCTTTGACTTGAGCGTTTCCTATGTGTCGGGCGAGTTCTCGATCATGCTTTGCCGCCCGCTTATCACAATGCCGATGACCACAATAGGTGTCGCGAGCGAGCGTGAATTCATGACGCAGATCCCGTCAAACCCAAGGGTGTACGACGGCGCAGCACTTTACTGGCTTATGTATAACGGCGCGAACACTCCGGCGTCGTCCAGCTTCTTTGGTCATCTCGATTTTGGTTGGGGTTGATACTTGGCTTTAGTTGGCAATCACTCGGTATTGAATAAGACATGCGCGTCGTTCACGAATGGAACGGCGACCGCGGGAGCTTATGTTGCCAACACAAGATCCAACTACAGCAAGCCCGGCCCCATGCGAAACAGGTTCTCTACTTTTCATGCCAAGTCGTCTTGGCCTGTCGACGGAACGCAGCCGCCGTATTCGGTTTACATGGCGCAGAAGTCCGGAGGCCTTGCCGTTACTGGCGAGCGCGTTTCAGGTGAAGGCTACATTTCAAACGCCAACGCAATCGCAGCGAGAATCTCAACGTCGGATCTTCTGGGGTCTGGCACCATTGACGCTGACCTAAGCCAGATCGTTCAAGCCGCCTCGGCGATGACGGGCTCCGGAACAATCAGCGCCGACCTGACAGCGGTCGCCATTATGCAGTCTGCGCTTGCAGGAAGCGGATCAATCACTAATGCGCAGGCTAGTGCGACAATCCCGATCACCGCCGGTCTTAACGGGTCGTGCTCACTGTCGCCGGAGCTTAAAGGCTACGGCAGGCTTAACGCGGACATCACGCCGTTTACCGAACTAAGCCCTGAGAACTTGGCTTCGCAGCTACTCGATTCAAACGAGGTTGAAACCGACTACACGGTGCGCGAAGCGCTTAGACTTATTCTTTCAACTCTGGCAGGAAAAGTCTCAGGCGCGCCAGGCACTACAATCACGATCAGAAGTGTGACAGACGGAACCGACAGGGTTGTCGCGACTGTGGACGCGAATGGAAATCGAACGGCAGTAACTTATGACGTATCGGATGAATAATGTTTACTAGCTATTTTTTCCCTAAAGTTTATTTCACGGGATTCTATTTCGAGCCAATCGACGGGGAGGCACCGCCGGTCACTGACGACGTGATTCACATTGTCGGGATGCACGTCAACTTCGGCACGATGATGGGGAGAAGGTAAATGGCGAGTGTAGTGGGCATCTGCAATCGCGCACTTCAAAAAGTGGGCGCTAAGCGAATCACGAGTATCTCTGAGGACTCGGTCTCTGCGAGAGCTTGTAACAACTGCTATGAGTCCCTTAGGGACGCAGAGCTGCAAGCGCACAAGTGGAACTTTGCGATTTACCGAGCAGAGCTTGCGGCCGATAGCCCGGCACCCGATTGGGGTCCGGCTAATTCATTCACGCTCCCAAGTGATTTCTTAAAGCTCGCGGACCCCGATCAGTTTGATAACACGTCGGCCATTGACTACCAGATCGAGGGGCGAAAGATTTTTTCAAATTTCGATGCGCCCCTCTATATCCGTTACGTGAAGCAGGTGACAGATCCAAACGAGATGGACGTGCTTTTTCGCGAAGCACTTGCGTGCCGCATGGCGCTTGAGCTTTGCGAGGAGCTCACGCAATCAAACTCCAAAAAAGAATCTTTGAGAAGCGACTACGATGCCGCGATCAAACTGGCTAGACGCTCGAACGCGTTCGCTCGTCGGCCGCAAGAGCCCGAGGTGTCGGGCTGGACATCGGAGCGCAGCTAATGCCGAAGGCGTCACCGATTCAGAGTAGCTTTAACGCAGGCGAATTCGGCGGGAAAATCCACGGCCGAGTCGATGCCGACAGATACAAGTCGGGCTTGGCTACGTGTCTCAATTTCATTCCCGCTATCCAAGGCCCACTTGATCGAAGGCCAGGGTCTAAGTGGGCGGCACTCACGTCGACTGGCGACGCCAAGGTTCGGCTCATTCCGTTTGAGTATTCGCAAGGCGATTCATACGTTGTCGAGATCGGAACACTAAACTCTAGAACCTATGTTCGATTCTATAAAGATAAAGCGCCAGTCCTTGAGGCGACGGTCAACATCACAGGCATCACCGCGGCCAATCCCGGTGTCGTCACCGCAAACGCCCACGGTTATCAGAATGGTGACGAGGTTGAGATCGAGTCTGTTGTCGGCATGACACAGCTTAATGGCCGAAGATTCAAAGTAGCAAACAAAGCGGCCAACACGTTTGAGCTTCAAACGGTGCAGGGCACAAACGTCAACACGTCTGGCTACACGGCATACTCATCTGGAGGGACGGCAGCCAGGGTCTACACGCTGACGCAAACAACGCCGCCGTATATCGGTGGCTACGCCGACGCGGAGCTTGAAGAGATCCAATACGCTCAGTCAGGTAACGATCTCTATTTAGTTCATAAAGGATACAAGCCCGCGATCTTAACTCGTAGAGATAACACGGATTGGGTGTGGGCTAACTTCGATACAAACTTGGCCTCAAGCGCGACACTCGATTCTTTGGGCCCGTTCATCACGGGCACGTCGACAGTGACGATCACACCGTCAGCGATCTCAGGTGTAGGCATCACGCTAACGGCCAGTAACGGCGTGTTTGCGTCATCAGACGTCGGCGTCATTGTCGGCGTAAAGCATTCGACAACTTGGGGCTATGCCGTGATCACGGCGTACACGAGCTCAACACTCGTCACAGCGACAGTCATTCAAAACTTCGGCGCATCAACCGCGTCGTCGACATGGAATTGGACGGCGTGGTCTGCGACTAAGGGTTATCCTTCGGCGATCACGTTTCATCAAGATAGACTCGTGTTTGCAGGCATCCCGCTCTATCCCCAGACGATCTTTGGGTCGATGGTCGGATCTTACAAAGACTTCACTCCTAATGGCACAGCCGACAGTGATTCAATCACTTTCACTCTTAACTCAAGTGACGTTAATAAAGTGAACTGGCTAACGAGTGATGAGAAAGGTTTACTTTGTGGCACTCTCGCTAACGAGTGGTCGGTCTCGGGAAGTGGTTCAAGTACCGCGATCACACCGACAAGTGTGTCGGCTAAGAAGGCGGGAAGCTACGGGAGCCACGACACGCAAGCCATTCAGCTTGGAAAAGCTGCGATTTACGTGCAAAAATCCCAGAGAAAAGTGCGAGAATTCACTTACTTTTACGACGTTGACGGCTTTAAGTCGGTCGACTTAACGGAGCTTGCGCAGCATGTTTGCGAAAGTGGCGTGACACTTCTCGCTAAACAAAACAGCCCGCAACCGATCATGTGGGCCGTTCGCGAGGACGGGGTTCTTGCAGCCATGACTTATGATCGCGACAGTGAAAACCTTCGCGTCGGCTGGTCTCGGCACATCTTTGGCGGCATGAGTGACGCCGCAGGCTCTGACCCAATAGTTGAAAGTATCGCGGTCATTCCGTCTAGCACGGGTGAATACGATGAGCTCTGGCTATCGGTTAAGCGCTATATGGCAGGCCAAACCGTGCGCTCGATTGAGTATCTGACTAAATTCTTTGACGATGAGGATGAGCAGAGAGACGGCTATTTCGTCGACTGCGGCCTTAGTTACGACGATCCAAAGACAATCACGGGCATCACGAAAGCAAACCCCGCGGTCGTAACATGTAACTCGCACGGCTTTTCAAATGGTGACACGGTCTGGATCTCAGACGTTGTCGGCATGACGAATGTAAACGAAACGGTGTTCACTGTTGCTAACAAAACGGCCAACACGTTTGAACTTTCAGGGGTTAATAGCTCGGCGTATTCCACTTACGTCTCTGGCGGCTACGCCAGAAAATACGTGTCGACAATCTCGGGCCTTTGGCATCTAGAAGGTGAGACTGTTGACGTGTGTGTTGAAGGTGGCACGCACCCACAAGTGACGGTCGCAAGTGGGGCCATCACTCTCACGAACCCTGCGACTACAGTCCATGTCGGTTACGGCTACTCGTCAGATATGAAAATGCTTAGGCTTGATTCGGGTGCAGCGGACGGGACGTCAATCGGAAAGACTCGGCGCACGCATAGGGTCGGGTTCATGATTCACAGGTCCGCAGGATTTAAGGTGGGCCCGTCGTTTGATGAGCTTGATCAACTGCAATTTAGAACATCAAGCGACGATCTCTCTCGGCCGGTGCCGCTTAAGACGGACATCGTGTCTGAGAATTTCCCGGCGACATACGATTTTGACAATAACATTTGCGTCAGACAAGATCAGCCGCTCGCGTGTACGATCTTGGCGATCATGCCTCAACTTGTTGAACAGGATAGGTAGTGGAAGTTGTGAAATTTGAACCGAGTCATTTGATAGAATTGTTTAAGCAAGATGCCCACCAGGCTCTAGCTTCGCGCATGACTATCGAAAACATCGAGGCGATTTCAAAGCAGGACACCTATTCTGTCATTCACAACGGGAGGGTTCTCATGGTCGGCGGTGTAGTGAAACACTGGCCGACACGTGGAGAAGCCTGGGGACTGATCGATCAGACTTGTCGCAAGGACTTTATCGGGGTCTTTAACTGCGCTCGCAAGTGGCTAAATAGCTACCGCATACGCCGCTTAGAGGCTCTCATTGACTATGAATTTGAAGCTGGCCACCGTTGGATCAGAGCTCTAGGTTTCGATCTCGAAGCCCCGAGGCTCAGGCACTACCGAGCAGACGGCGGCGATAGCTCCATGTACGTTAGGATTGAAAATGGGAACTGAGGTACTAATAGCCGCGACAGCGGTGCAGGCGTACAGTTCGATTCGCCAGGGTCAGGCTGCAAAAGAAGCTGGCGAATACAACGCAAGACAAGCTGAGGAAGCGGCAGCGCAGACGCGCGAGCAGGCGATTCAAGACGAGCGGCAGCTTAGGGCCATGGCTCGAAAGCACATTGGCGAATCGCGAGCGAACTACGGCGCAGGTGGCGTCACGATGGAAGGCTCGCCGATGGCGGTGCTAGAAGAGAGTGCCGCTAATGCCGAGGCCGATGCGCAGTCGATCAGACGAGGCGGTGCCGCTAGGGCGTCGGCCTATGAGCGAGACGCTGCGATGAGTAGGCGATCGGGAAGTAACGCAGAGACGACAGCGTACCTCGGGGCCGCGGGTTCTCTGCTACAGGGCGCAAGCAAATACTACTCAGAAAAAGGCGGCTCGTCGAAAGCCGTGGACTCCAGGGTAGACGAGAGCGCGTATGCGATGAGAAGGCGTAGGGACTAATGCCTAAAATTCAAACTTATGAGAGACGAGTAGAGAACCCCGGAGTTGTGCAAGGTCGTCGCATGACGGCCGAGGATGTCGGCGGCGGTGAAGGTTTAGCGATGCTGGGCCGGGGCCTAGCCACAGCGAGCGACGCGCTCATGCAGCGTGAGGCGCAGATTGAAACCTCGGACCTTTCGGCAAAGATGGCTAAGCTGCAAGCCGATAAGCAGATCGAATGGGGTGATGCGCTTAGAAAAGCTGACCCGAATGATCGGGACTTAGCGAAGCGATTCACTGCGGACTTCGATAAAGCGGCCGAGGAGTTGGGTGCAAACATCAGCACGACAGCGGGTCGGAAATTCTTTGAAGAAAGAAAATCGCAGTTAGGCGCGCACTTTGCGACTACGACGAATGCCGGGATGGTCGAGCTTGCCGCGGTAAAAGCCGGGCAGGATTTTCAGATCGAGCTTAACAGTTACTCAACATCTGTGCGTGCTGACCCGACAGCGTATGAATCAAATCTAAACGGGCTTCTCGCCGGGCTCAACGCTCGTGTGAAGAGTGGGGCGCTGCCTCGTGAGACGGCTTTGAAACTTGAGACGGCATCTCGTGCGCAGCTTGCAAAGAACACGGTGCAGGGCTGGATCGAAAAGGACCCGGCGTTTGCTAAGAAACAGCTTGATAGCGGGAAATGGGACACGCAGTTTGACGCTGACGTTAAACAACAGATGTACGGTCAGGTCGATGCCGAAGTCCGTGGGCGCGAAGCCGAGGCTGCACGGATGCGCGCTGAGCAGGAACGCCTTAAAAAAGAAGCTCAACAACAGACTCAGAATCAATTTCTAGATAAGATGCAAAAGGGTACGCTGACGTGGAAAGAAGTCAGCGCCTCAAACTTAGATGCGTTCGGTTCTGGTTCTAAAGAGCAGTTTGTCCAGCTCATGAAGGCTCGGGCCGAGAAGCCCATGAAGACTGATCCGAGAGTATTCCGAGACATTCTGGATAGGATTCACGCACCGGAAACCAACCCGAAAAGAATCTCTGATGATAACGAGATCACGAGTTACGCCATCAAGGGGCTACTTGATGTCAGTGACCTTAAGTTTTTGCGCGATGAATTTCAAGGGAGAGGGACCACTCAGGGCCGAATTGAAGCGGACGCCGAGCACGCATTTCTCGAAGGGCAAAAGGGTGGGATAACAAAATCCGCTCTCGGCGCTTTGGACGTGGCGGGGGATCAAAAGTTTTACGAGTTTAAACTATTCGTGATGAAACAGCGAGACGCACAGAGGAAGGCCGGGAAGCCAGTCGAGGATTTGTTTAACCCGAAGAAACCTGAATACCTCGGAAACTACGTGCGCCAGTTCACTCCGACACTTCAAGAGCGATCAAATAAAATGGTTGAGAATATGGGGACGGCTAAAAAAGAAGTGCCCGCGAGACTGCCCGGCGAGACTCCCGCAGACTTCGCCAAGCGTCTGAGATCGGGTAAATAATGGCGCAGGGTCTTGATGAAATGAACGCCATGTTAGACGCCGGGTTCTCAAGCCAAGAGGTTGAGGCCTGGCGTCAAGAGGAAGTGAACACTTTCAGATCGGCGGGCTTTTCAGAAAAAGAAATCGGCGAACACTTCGGCGCAAAGTACCCTGACATGGCGCCAGTGAAATCGATGATCAGTAACAATCTGCAAAAGGTTTCCTCGCCGACTGGCGGGAGCGTAAACCCTACAGCGCAGACGCTTCCTGGGCCAGCGCCTATCCCTTCTGATCTCCCAAAAGATTCGGCAGCGCCTAAGCCGAAGGCCGAGATGAAAGAGGCTAAGGACATTTGGGATGCGATCGAAGCCGGATTTGATATGTCGGTCGCGGGTCTTGTGATGAGTAAGCCGGACATGGCTCTCGCAGAAAATGCTCCGATGTACCAACGGATAGCAAGCCAGATCGGTATGATCGCAGGCGACATTCCCGCGATGATCCCTGGCGGCATCGTTGGAAGCGGCGCAGGCACCGCGATTCTTGGTCCTGGTCCTGGCACAGCGATGGGCGCAGGGGCGGGATCTTTCGCGCTGCCAGCGGCCATGCGCGAAACGCTTATGCAATACTACGAAAAAGGGGACATCAAAGATTTCGGCGACTACTGGGAGCGCACAAGTGCCGTCTTCTTAAAAGCCCTTCAAGCGGGCGAGCTCGGTGCGATCACCATGGGGACGGGTAAGATCGCAGGCGGGGCTCTAGGAGCTGCCGCACCAGTCGTGAGAAACACTGCGGTCGCTGCGGGTGAAGTGGCTGCGATGACGGTCGTCGGAAGTGCGATGGAAGGCCATGCCCCGAAGGCGCAGGACTTTATCGACGGCGCACTCCTAGTCGGCGGGATGCACCTTGGAATGAAGGGCGCAGGCAGCGTCGGAAAAATAGCCCCGAAACTTCGCGAGCTCTACGCTAAGACAGGGATCAAGCCAGAGCAGGTGGCAGAGCATTCGGCTAAAGAGCCTACGGTTATGCAAGACCTTGTATCGAGTAACCGCGACATGCCTGCTGCGTATGAGAATCTCGGTGGCGCTAAGCCTGAGCAGACTGCGGTTCAACTCAAAAACGCCAATATAAAAATGGAGCCCTTCACTTTAGAAACGAAGGCGCCGGAGGCGCCGAAGACGCTTGTTGAAAAGACGCCAGAACAAACGTCTGTGGACAACGTGTTAGCGCGAATCGGAAAGCCGAACGAAAAGCCATCGGCCCCGTACACGATGAATGATTTCTATAAAGACTTTGTGGACAGAAATGACCCGGTCAAAGTTTTAGTTGAGGCTACAAAAAAGGGCGAGCTTCCTGTTGATAAAGACCCTTATGTGAACCTTAGACTATTTGTCGATCACGCAAATAAGGCCCGCACGTTTTTAGAATTTGGGCAGATGGACTATGCAACGCAACAGCCCATTAAGGGTACGCCTAGCTTCATGGGTGTGCTCGCTCCGTTTAAGAAGGCGGGGCAAATCTCTGAATTCCAGGCATACGTTACCTCAAAGCGTGCGCTTGAATTAGAGGCCAGTGGCGTGAAGACGGGCATTCCGATTGACGACGCGAAAGCCGTTGTAGCTGGCGGGAAAAAATCTTTCGACGCCTCTGCAAAGGATTTTGTCGCTGTCCAAAACGGAAGCCTTCAATACTTAGGTGACGCTGGATTTTTCACTAAAGCAGAGACCGCAAGAATCATTGCCAAGGGTGAGGCGTATGTCCCGTTCTACCGTTTAGTTGAGGACGCCGAGGGTGCCGTTAGTCAAAAGGGTGGCACTGGAAAACTTAAGCCTGTAAAAGCCATCAAGGGAAGCGACGCCATGATCGTCGATCCGCTTGAGTCGGCAGCTAAGAACATCGCACTATACGTTAAGCGCGCAGAACAAAACCGAGCGTTAAGGTCCTTTGTAGAATTCGCCGAACAAAATGAACTGATGGGGTCTCAGTGGATCGAGAAGGTCTCGACCCCAATGAAAAAGATTGAAGTAAAGGCTGAGGAAGTAAAGAAACTCTTTGCTGATCACAACGTCGAGCTGACTGCCGAGAAGGTCGCAGTCTTTAGACCTGAGAGTTTAAAGCTGCACGAGAATGACGTGGCCGTTTTCCGTGACGGCAAGATGGAAATTTACAGGCTGCATAAGGACCTCGCTCAAGCGTATCGCGCTATGGACGGAAGCCCTGCGGCCAATCTGCTAGTTAAACTGTTAAGACCGTTTGCGTCTTTGCAGCGCACTACGCTCTCTGTGAGCCCCGACTTTCCTCTAAGAAACTTCATTCGCGACCAAGCGACCGCAGGGGTGTTTAACAAATATAAAGGCATACCCGTGTGGGACTCGATGATGGCAGTTAGAGACATCGTCGGAAAGTCAGAAGCCTACGAGGGGTTTCTTAGAAGCGGAGGGGGTAACGGATCGTTTCTCTCTATCGATTCAAACTACATTCAGAAAAATATATTCGGCTTAAACAAAGAGACCGGATTCCTAGACCGCGCGATCAATGTTGTTAGGTCGCCTTACGACGGCATGAAGATTGTCGGCGAGCTTATGGAAAACTCAACTCGCGTGGCCGCGTATAAGAATGCGGTCAAGGCCACCGGCAAGGGCTACGGAGAGTTAAGTCTTGCGGAGAACATGGCCGCGGGACTTCACGCTCGCGAGATCACTGTCGACTTCGCTCGTGTCGGAGCCAAGGCGCAGGCGATGAATCAGATCACCGCGTATTGGAATGTCGGAATACAAGGGATGGACAGAACAGTCCGGGCCTTCAAAGAAGATCCGGCAGGCGCGAGTGTTCGCGCGGTGGCCGGGATAACACTCCCGAGTGTCCTATTGTGGTGGGCCAATAAAGATGACCCCAGGTGGAGAGAACTCCAAAATTGGGAGAAGGACGCGTTTTGGATTGTCATGACAAAAGACACCGTCTACCGCATTCCGAAGCCAATGGAACTTGGCATGATCTTTGGCTCTTTACCCGAGCGCGTATTGGAAAAGTTTTTTACTGATAACCCGAAGGCGATGAAAGACTTTGATAAAACAATGTTCAACATGGTTGAGCAATTCGGCGCCATTCCCACCGCGGCGGTTCCGGCTTTAGAGCACTGGGCGAACAAGTCCACGTTTACCGGAGCGCCTGTCATCCCGCACCGATTTGAGGGGCTATTCCCACAATACCAGTACACGGAGCGGACAACGGAAACAGCGAAGTTAGTTGGCCAGCTTATCGGCTCTATGCCTGGCATGAAATCGAAGACAATCGGCTCGCCGATGGTCATCGAGAACTATGTTAGATCGTGGTCTGGAAACACTGGAATGTATATCTTAAAGGCTCTTGATGAGTCGCTTACTGCATCTGGGATAGTCAGCGTTCCGCCGAAAGCGACGAGCACTCTGGCCGACATCCCTTTTGTTAAAGCGTTTGTCGTCAGGAATCCATCAGCCAACACTCAGCATATTGTGGACTTTGAGGACAGACTTAAAGAGCAGATGATGGCCGTCGATTCGATCCGCAGCTTATCTCAGCGCGGGGACTTTTCGGCGATGCAGAAAGAATTAAATTTGGCGGTCAGTAACGGGGACATATACGCGCTGAAAGGGATGGGGACGTCGCTCACTCGGATGAGCGAGGCGATTCAAATGATAAATCGCTCTGCGACTATGACCCGAGATGAGAAGCGCGAGCAGATTGATGCAATATATTTCCAGATGAATGAAATGGCAAAGCGTGGCGCGGAGATTCAAAACGACCTAGACAAAGCGCTGGGTGAAAAATGACGTTGCGCTTTAATAACCGCCTTGTGAAACTATCGACGGGAGAGAAACGATGACGATTTCCAGCACTACAAACCGCGTGAGCTACGCCGGAAACAGCTCGACCACAGTGTTCTCGTTTCCTTACTACTTCCTAGCTGACGCGGATTTGGTCGTGATCGATGTCCTCGATTCTGATGGGACTGAAACCGTTAAGACTCTGACCACTCACTACACGGTGAGCGGTGAGGGTGAGCCCGCGGGTGGTTCGGTTACGATGCTGGCCGCTCCCGCGACTGGGCACACGCTTGTCATTTATCGGGATGTTGCAATCGTGCAGCCTTTGGATCTGGTCGCTAATGATCCGAGCCCCGCTGAATCGACAGAGGAAGCATTCGATCGTTTGACGATGATCTCGCAGCG
>ERZ869929.594-NODE-594-length-19263-cov-5.217670_pt1 | contig 19263 bp, 13 predicted proteins | sample MGYA00579312_ERZ869929 | MGnify/ENA primary metagenome ERZ869929 (study PRJEB32216, sample SAMN09231818) | wastewater metagenome | place: USA: Maryland | collected 2016-08-09 | study: EMG produced TPA metagenomics assembly of the PRJNA472060 data set (Reclaimed... | reverse complement strand
AGATACATGGGAAATTATGGAGTAGTAAAATCTAAACAAGAATTGATCGATGGAATTAAAGACAGAGGCTACATAAAAACAAGTGTAGACGCTTTGACTACAAACTCTGCTGATGGAAACGCAACCGAGAGAACTCGTGAGGAAAACCAAAAAGATAATCGTACTCGTGCCAATGGTACTGTGATCCACAAAGATATTCCAGGTGGGAATGATTTTAAATTCTGGAATTGGGTGACTACTTATAAAGGAGAGAGAATCTACTGTCTATTCTCTGAAACTTCTAACACAGTTGTAGAATTGTCGGCTCTAGAAGATAAATTTGAATCTAACCTTTGGCCATTTTGGACTTGGGCAGCTTTCCCAGATCTTACAGAATTCTGGACTCCATCATTTTGTGACTATGTACGCGAAATATTTATGGCCATGGCTGTATCTATCAATCAGATGTTGGACAATGCAGAACAGATAAACAAACCTCAAAGAATTGTAGACTCTTCCGCCTTTGATGATATGTCGCAACTCAAATATCGTAGAGAGGGAACTATCGAGGCCAACCCAGGGACTGATCTCTCTAAAGCTTTCAGAATTGTGGAAACTCAATCTATCACTACTCCAATCGAAGTATTCAAACTGCTAGACTCTATCCAGGAAAAAGCCTCTGGTGTGACTGCTGCAAGTAAAGGATCTGCGGAGAATGGATCAAACGAAAAAGCTACTATCTATAAAGGAAATGAAGAAAACTCGGCTGATCGTTTTGGATTCCTAAATAGATCTTACTCTTTCGGATACAAACGCTTTGCAAAACTATGGGAGGCTGGAGTGAGAGAGAATCTTATCCAAAAAACTGCGGTGGATATGCTAGGCCCAAATGGTGTAGAAGTGATGGAAGTATCTAGACGCGATATCTTTAGAAAAAATGAAAAATTCGGATTGCTGGTAGAGGCCTCAAACGCTGAAACTGCTCTATCTGAAAATGACAAGCGTACTAAATTAAACTTCTTGAATGAGGCTAGTAAAAATCAAGCTATGGCCGCTGGAATGAATCCTAAAAAAGCCTTTGAGATCTCTGCTAGTATCGTTGGATTTACTCCAGATGAAATCAAAGATCTACAAGATACCTCAAACTTTGGTGACGCTAGTATTATGAGTGAGGCAATGCGTGATATCGAACTTGTTATCGATGGTGAAGATGTGACTCCAAATCAAAACGCTAACACTTCATATCTCCAAAGAATTGTAGACTACTCTCGTGAGAATCAGGAACATCTAACTGATGATCAATTCAATGATCTGATGGCTTATGTAGACAAGATTCGCCCAATAGTGACTCGCAACATGGTAAAACAAGGAAATGGAATCATCGCAAAACAAATGATGGATAATGCTCTCTCACCAGATCCTGCAAACCCAATATTACCACCAACTGACGCTCAAAGACTTCCCACTCCAACACAATAATGGGGAGTGTGGAATAAATAAATTTATGAAATTCAACAAAAAATCAAAAGAGGAACTAAAAGAAAAAGGATCTCAAAAGAAAGGTTATAAAGAGGAAAAAGATACCGCTAAAAAAGGTAAAACTATGAAAGCTCTATATAAACTTCCTGCAAAAAAGAAATAATTATGAGAAAAATACCAGAAAATATCCAATTCAGATTGGTACCATCTAGCGAAAAGCCAGAAGAGGCTACAAAAGCATGGGAAGATCGAACTTTGGAGGAACATAATGTGCCAGCAGAATTTACACTATCAAATTTTCTGCAAACAATGGCTGGGAACGATAAAAAGGAATTAGAAATCAATGGCCAGCTAAAAGTAGATCAAGCCGCTGTAGATAATATTCTTTCTTTCCACCCATTTATCAAGGATCTAACAGAAGAGCAAATCTTTACAGTCGCTCTCTATGATTCTTATAAAAAATCGGTAGAAAAAAGTAAAAAGCAATTGGAATTGTACGCAGAGGTAAAACTTGAAAACGAAACCAAGCTAAATATTATCTATGCTCAACTTCCTCAACTAAAAGAGGCTATCGAAAAGAAATTACCACCTGAATTACAACCATCACCAGAGGAAATGACCGCTGGAGTTGGAGATGTAAAGCCAGGGGAAATTGAAATCAAATAATCATGGCAAAAGAAAAAGTATCTGATCTAAAAAAAGATCTAAAAAAATATTCTGGACTAGAGGCTCTAGCAAATTCAGCTGGAGGAAAAACTTTGAAAAAAGGCCTAGTGAGAGATATTATCGCGATCGTGGATAGATTGGGTGCCAATTACTCAACTCTTACAATGCAAGAATTTATCTCACATTGTGCAGAGATGAGGACTAAAAAAACTTTATTGGATATTTTGATCAATGCTCCTCTAAATGCGAATGGATCTGAAACCGCACTAGAGGAATATCTGACATTAAATCCAGAAGACAGAGAGTAGTGTTCTCTGTGATCTAGTTAGGAGGTTATCCCCATTTACCTGCCTGACTGGATCACAAAGTACATTACAAGCTTGACAAAATTTGCTTTTTACTAATTCTATTATATACTCACATGTGGAATAGTTATATTCTGCTAGGTCTGGGCCACCTTACAAAAGATCCCCATAGTGCAACTATGTAAAAATGTGAAAATTTTATGACAATAAAAGATACAGCAGATAATGGGAATGCTGGTGGTGTGACTGATGGAGGTGTAGTTGAAAAAAAGGTAGCTCCTGATTCAACAAACGATACCAAAATCGGAGATGTGTTAAAACAAATGGACCCAAATAAAGTAGTGGGACTTGATAAATTTTTAGAAATAAAAAAAGAAAACAAGAATCTACGAAAAGATCTAAACAATCTGATGGAAACTATCAGAAGTAATGCCAGCCAAAGTCAAACTAAAAATGAGATGGAGGAATTGGCTAAACAATATGATGTGAATCCTGAATTTTTGGACAAACTTGTTAAGACAATAGAGAAAAACGTTTCGAAAAAATCGGACACTTCGACCAAAGCTAAATCTACCGATGATTCAGATGATTCTGATGACGAGGAAGATCTAACTCCGAATGAGGCAGCTCTCGAGGCCGCTTTCACCAAGGAATTTGACAAAGCAATGGCAAAACTAGAAGACTTCGCAGATGTAGTAAACAAAGACGCAATATTTGCTCTCTCTCGTTTACCAAAGAATGCGGATAAAACTATGACGAAGATCATCGAGGAAACCTATGGTAAAACTCTAACTGGAAAGAGAACCATCGACTCGGCTAAACCAGGAGCTGGAAAGGAAGCTCAAAAGTTGGATTATGCTCGTGCAAAAAAGGATACAGAATACTTTAAACAAGTAATGGCAGATCCTGATTTGAAAAAAGAATATAACGAACGCATGATCTCTTCTGGAATAATCTAATCGAAATAATGGGGGCTTAATAATTAAATAATAATTAAAAAACCCTTATGACTCTATTACAATTCAAACCGCAATTTGATAACTCTTACCAAGAGTTTTTCCAAAAAGCAATCGTATCTCCTGAAATAATGAACACTCGCTTTAAAGCTGTGTTGGAGTATGGATCTTCTGTAGCTCGTGTAGCTTATGATATCTCTGGTGTGACTGTTCGTGATACTAACAGAAACAATGTTGCGTCTACAATCGACTCAATCTCTGACTCTGTAGAATCTCTATTGGTAAACATCGAAAGAGAGGCTGTATTTTATATCGCTGATGGTACTGTAAAACAAGCTGGGCCTTTGAATCCTGGTGAAGTTATCGGAGGACAAGTAGCTGTTAAATTGGCTGCTGACCTTGATGGTAAATGTTTTGCCCAAGTATCGAATGCTCTTTACAACTTCGATAATGGTGACTTGACTACTGGTACATCTGACCTTACTCCTATTACTATCAACGCTACGACAACTCCTCAAATGGTGACTCGTATGCCAGCTAAGTTGAAAAACAAGAATAACCAAAATCCAAATACTAACATGGTATTCGTTTTGGACTCTTACGCAGCTGCTGACCTTACTCAATACATTATGGGTAAAAACATCGATCTTGCTGGAAATACATTTAAAAATGGATATTCTGGTGATGTATCGAATGCTCGCCTATATGTATCAGAGGCCCTAAAAGGACAAGCAGAATTGCTTTCAACTGGAACTTTCTCTGATGGTGATACTGTGACTATCAACTCTGTTGTATTCACAATGAAAACTACTCTTGGTGCAACTCCTGGAAATGTTTTGATCGGTGCAGCTGCGACTAACTCTATCCAAAACTTGGTAGCTTTGATCAACGCTCCAACTGTGACTACTGCACAAGGTGTAGCTATCACATCTACAACAGATCTAAACACTCTAGCCTCTCTTACTGCTACTGCTACATCTGCAACAGTTATGACTGTAGTAGGTACTGGTACAGGAAGATTGACAGTTGCTAAATCTGCTACAAACTGGTCATGGAACAGAAACTTTATCTACGCTTACTTTGGAAAGAAAGGAGCTATCGATCTAGTTGTTCAAGATCTGCAAGAAGTAGATATGAGAAAGTGTTCTGACAGACGAGGTACAAATGTATTCTCATCATATCTAGCAGGTATTAAAACCTTTGCTGATGGTGCGAAAAAATTCCTTGCTGTTAAAATCCTAGTAGCCTAATCTACTCCCCATCTTCTGGGTGGGGATCAGTACTGACGAAACCAGTATTGATCTCTGCCCAGTAGCAGAAAAATAATATTATGACAATTACAAGAGTCCAACAAATTCTCCTCGACTTTGAAAAACAAGTTGATGATGTCACAGGTCTTTCTGATACAGAAGAGCTGATGGTTTTAAATAGAGTGGTGCAAAAAATTTGTAAAATTCCCTTTGAATTTCTAAAAGTAAATAAAACAGGATCTATTACAACTTCTGGAGGTGTATCTTATATTGATATCCCAGCAGATTTTCAATTTTTCACTACTAATTCTGGCTATACAGAAAATTACCAAAGCAATGATACTGGGAAAGCAAAAAAAGTTATTTTCATCGGATCTAACTATGTGCCTTACGAAATTATAAATTACTCTGATCGTAGACAATACAGAAATCAGGGTGGATTTTGTTATATAGATTTTGCAGCTAATAAAATTTATTTCACTCTTACTCCAACAGAGGGGACAACTTATGATTTTGACTATTGTAAAATTCACTCAAAACTTACTACCGCAGACGCTCCACTATGGCCAGAGAGATTTGATGATGTAGTAGTTTATGGAATGTCGGTAGAAAATGATATCATCGAAAAATCTCCAAAGGCCAAAGCATATACAAAAGAAAATCAATCTTTCTATATCAATCGACTTGCAGACTTGAAATCTTGGAATAATAAATTACTTAATTACTAACATTTATGAATGAAGAAACCAGATCAATACAAATATTCAAAAGTGGTACTCACAATTTGCTGGATTCTGAAATAATCCCTCGTGACGCTGCGACTGTATCCAAAAATTGGATAAATAAAAATGGGCGTATTCAACTTGCCCCTGGTAAATTGAGAGTGGGTGCCGAGGGAGTATCTGGAAAAATTACAGGGGAGGAATTCGGATATAAAATTGATGGTACAAAAATCCACTACAGAAAAGCAGGAACGAAAATACAATATTTGAATGGATCTACCTGGACTGATATAATTACAGGCCTGACTTCAGATGAAGATTATACGCTCTCAAACTACTCCTCACTCGCTGGAGCTTTTACATTTTTTACAGGATATGATGGGATCTGGAAAATCAATAACGCAAATCCAGCCTCTGCCCTTGCAATGTATGACGCTACAAAAAATTTCAAAGGATATTCCTTTATTGATAAAGGCCGCATGATTCTTTGGGGTCGTGCTGAAGATAAAACTGGACTTTATGGCTCTAAAATTGATCCTCAAACTACAAACTATACAACTATCACGCTAGAGAGTTTAGCTACTGGAAATGGCTCTACTGCCTCTTACGCTGGTATTTTTGGTTTTAAAGGTACAACAACAACGAGAAATGCTTTTGCATTTACTTTATATGCCCCTACAACAACAACTCAAAATATTACTGGTATTACTGTGGCCTCTTCTGCTGTCATATCAATGTCAAATACTACTGGGCTATCTGTGGGCGATTATGTCGTGGTTTATTCGGTTGCTGGTATGACACAGATAAATTCCAAGGTTGGTAGAATTACAGCTCTCACTTTGAATACAAACATCACAGTAGATATCAACTCTACTGGTTTTTCGGCTTACACTTCTGGAGGGACTGTATGTAAAGTGACTTTGGAAAGTGATAACTTTTTAGGAGGGTGGAAAACTCTCTCTGGTGCGATCAATTATGTGACAGGTGCATGGAATGTAGTATTTTCTGCGAATGTACCAAATAATTGTCCTATTTTAGTGACTTATAAATGGGAGGATTCAAATATCGGTGGCTTGACTGATTTTTCTAAATCGGCAACTCGTTTAGCAGCCGAGGGCTTTGTAGTACCACAAGATCTAGGTGGTGACGCGATAAAAAATGTTTTGATCGGCCCAAATGGATACTATTCGATGAAAGCTAACTCATCTTACCTTTTTGCTATCGATTCTACAGATCTAAATCCGAGTAATGATGTGTACAACAATAATATTGGAGTACCATCTCTCCGCTCATCGATTGCAACTTCTAAAGGTATTATTTTCATGAATACTGCCAATCCAGAACGCCCAGAAATGACAATTTTAGAGAGAAATATTGCAACTACTGATCTAAAACCAAAGGCTCTATTCCCTCAATTTGATTTTGCATTATTTAATTATGATGACTGTACAATAAATACTTTCGATACTTATATTTTGGTGGCCTGCAAGACTCTAGAATCATCTACAAACGATACTATCCTCCTTTGTAATATGGTAGACAATAATGTGACTGTGACCTCATATTCGGCCAGAACTTTCGCTCGTGACTCTAAAAATTTGTACATGGGATCTTCTATCGTGGAATCAGTTTATAACCTATACAATGGCTACGATGATGATGGATTTGCTATAGACAATTTCTGGACTGGAAAAGATGATAATTTGATGACTTCACAAACTATCGGTAAAGTTGCGGAATTAAAAAAGATCAAAGAATTGAGATTGAGAGGCAGAATTTCCTCTGGCCAAAAATGTGAAGTGTATTTGAATTATGATAACTCTGGAGATCAGTTAGTTGGTACAATTCTAGGGACTGGAAGTTATGTAGATACAACAAGTACACAAACTGTCGGTGCTAACTTAATCGGTGGAGCTGTAGTTGGTGGAGATACTGCTATCGATATTTCAGATTTCTATGTAGAGATCCATTTACGAAAAGTACCTAAATTCAAAACTAGAAAATTGACTTTCAAAGCTATCGGAATTGGCTATGTAGATATCTGCGAGGTGATGGACTTCGATCTCGATTTCTACGAATCAAAAATGCCTTACAAAAATCGCATAAAACAAAATGTATCGCTCGATGGCTTGACTACGAATAAAGCAAATCCATAAAATTGCATTATTCACTTTACAAACTTGACATAGTATCATATACTAAAAATAAAAAAAAGGGGCAATAATTAAATGACAACATTATTACCAAAAATCGCTGCTGATTTTAAAACACAACTTGCTACTGGTGTATCAATTGGCGATACTACCTCCTCTCCTGTATCTAATACTGACTCCGATGGAGTAGCTCTTTCTGATGGAAAGTGGATTTTTACTGTGAATGGTGATGACTCATCTAAAAAAGAATACATAATCTGTACAAAAACTGGTGCAAATCTTACCTCTGTACAAAATGTATCTCGCCAAGGTGTCATCACTACTGGTTTTGCAAAAGCTCATAGAATTGGTGCCTCTGTATCGGTGACTGATTTTGCCTCACTTCTTTTTATAAAAAATTTGCTTGATGGTACGACTGATCTAAACTCATCTCTACCTCTAAAATATGATGGAGTTGCAACTCTAACTCCAGGATCAAATCAACTAGCAACTGTCGCTTATGTTGATGGTGTATCTATCGCTGGTGCAGCTAAAGCAAGTACTGCAACTTTTGGTATTTCAAAATTGTCGGTAGTCGCCGCTGATGTAAACGCTCCTATAGTGGTTGGAGATAATGATCCTCGTGTACCGACTCAAAATGAAAATGACGCGATGGTCGGAGTATCTGGATCTGGTGTATCTTCTTCAAATAAATTTGTAGATGATCTAAATACTGCGGTGACTTCGGCTGCAAGTAAAGTTGTTCGTGCTAACTCTTCTGGAAAGATTGATCCTAGCTTTATCCAAAGTTTTTCTGGAGATGGATCTGATGGGGCTTTGAGTCTATCCTCTGGAACTACAAATATCGACTTGGGAGCGGCCCAAGTCGTAATAAAACAATACACCTCTGTTTCAATTACTGGAACTGGTCAAGTGACTACTTCAAATCCTCATGCAAATGGAACGATTTTAATTATTAAATCCCAAGGAGGAGTAACAATGACATCTTCAGTTATACCTAACTTTGATATGTCTGGTATGGGAGGTGCAGCAGGAACTGGGGGTGCAATATCAACAAGTGGCACAAATCAAATAAATAATCCTGGTACAGACGCTGTAGCTACAATCACTAATTTTCAAGGAGATACTTCAAATTCTAATGGAAAAGGAGGAGCTGGAAGTGCGGTGACTGGTGGAGCGGCAGGGGCAATTTTTGGCAATCTATTTATGTATACTCTTAGTGATGTAGCTTTGACTAACAGAAGAATCACTATTGCTCCAGGATTCGGTGGTGGGGGCGGTGCTGGAGGGCAATCACAATTTAATGGAAGTTCTGCTGGTGCAGCTGGTGGTCGTGGAGGTGGAGCTTTGGTTATTCAATGTGGTGGAGCTTTAAATTTTACTTCAACTTTAGGTATAGATGTATCTGGTAAAAATGGAAGTTCAGCAGCTAATATTTCGACTTCTGGCCAAACAGGGGCTGGAGGTGGAGGTGGAGGTGGTGGATCTGGTATGTGTTTAATTCTATATAATACACTTACAGCTGCAACTGGAACAGTTAATGCAAAAGGAGGAACTGGAGGTGCTGGTGGAAATGCTACAACTACTACTGCCAATGGTTCAGCAGCTGGGACTGGTGGAGGTGGAAGTGGTGGAGGAACTTATGTCTCTGCTGGGGGTGCTGGAGGTAATGGTGGAGCTGGAGGAGGAACAAATGGAAGTGCTGGAGGAAGTCCATCAGGTGGAGCTGGAGGAGGAGGTGGTGGGGGTGCTTCTGGATCTGGATCTGGCTCTTGGACTGGCGGAGCTGGGGGTACAAGTACAACAAGTACCAGCCTCTGGTATATTGCTAAAAACTATTTTATAGCATAAAAATTTATGACAATAGATCCAACAATGAAAAATCTATATAGTATGGGGACAGTAAATATAGGAAATAATCCTGTAGCGACTCCAACCTCAACAAATATTCCCAATGTACAACAAAGTGGGTCTATTACAAATACTTACGATCCAGCAAAGAAAACCTATAATTATTCTGATTCTGCAAATCCTACAAATCCAGCTACAAATACAAATCTCCAAACTCCAACAACTCCAGGTGCTACTCCCAATGTAGACGCCTCTGGAAATGTAAAAAATCTTTATGGTGATCCTACCATGAACGATCTTTACTCTGCTGTAGCTAGTAATTATGCAAATATTTACAAAGCTCCACAAGAAACTCAACAAGAAATCCGCGATAGAAAGTTGCGAGAAATCCAAGCGGAAATTGATGCTACGAATACTGTATATGCAAGTAAATTACAATCTGCAAAAGTACAAGGTGCAAATAGACTAGGTCAAGGTACTGCCATTCAAGCTCGTAGAGGTCTTATCGGATCGGATTTTGGATCTGCACAAACTGACAATATCAATACTGCAAATAATGATATCTATAATAATATCGAGGCTGAAAAAGCGGCTGCGGTACAATCTTTGATTGAAAAAGCAAATAATGACGCTACAGCTGAATTTGAAAAGAAAACAGCAGCGAGAGAAAGTGGATTAAAAGATTATTTGACTTTCCTACAAGGTGAAGAAACTAGAAAATCAACTAAAGCGAGTGATCTTGTTGCTTCTCTTATCGCCTCAAATATTGATCCTACAACTCTACCAAAAACTGGAGATGGAAGTATAGAAGATCTAGCAAAAAGTTATGGACTTACTCCAGATAAACTTTTCACTCAATATTCTACAGCTAAAAAAGCTAGTGACGCAGCCAAAGCCAAATCTGCCCTTGAAACTGCAAAAACACAATCAGAAATCGACAAAGCAAATATCTTTAATGTGGCTGCTGGTCAAAAAGTTTATAAATATGATCCAAAAACTGGTAAAACAGAAGTGATTGCCTATAATCCAAAGGCTGCAACTTCTACAGGTGGATCTGGCTCTGGAAATGGTGGATATTATGGTGGTCAATACACTCCAGGAGGTAAAGGATCTCCAGAAGATGTAAAAGCTCGTGTAGCTACAATTCCTCCAGCAATTCGTGGATATGCCGAGGCGTATCTGAAAACCCCATCGACTCTATCATCAATTCCAAAAGGAGTAGATAGAAATGCTGTAGTAGCCGCCTCACAAACTATCGCAGAGGAAAAAGGTATCAATACTGCAAATAATATGCTTTATTATATCGATCGCTTACTTTCTCCAGATAGTGCAGAGGGTGTATCAAACGCTTTCGGCACTATAAACTCTAAATTGCCTACTTTACGAGGTAATACTGCTAATGTGGAGGCTGACATCGGAAACATCACAGCTCTCGCAACACTCGACAATATTGGACTTATGAAAGGTACTGGGCCTCTATCAGATCGTGATATGGCGACTGTAGCTAAAGCCTCATCAGAATTACAAGCAAGTAAAACTCCAGAGGCTATTCGTGCTGCTCTAGTAAAAATGCAAACAGAATTGGAGCCTGCTAGATTCGGACAAAAAACAAATAAAAATCCTTACCAAAACCAACAACAAAGTGAGTACACAGTTGGCCAGGAGGTAGAAATAAATGGAACTACTTATCGTGTAGTCGATGACGCTGGAAATCTAGAAGAGATTTAAAAATATGGTAAATATCTACGATCTACAAAAACAGGGTGCCGAAATAAAAGTAAAGCCAGTAGCAACCCCTGGTGATTTGAAAGTACCATCTAAAGATCCAGTGATCACTCCAAATATGCCTGGGCTTGCTCCAATGGGATCACCTGCTCCAGCTCCAGAGAAAAAAGTTTTAAATGTAAATGATTTACAAGCACAAGGTGTGCCGATCACAGTAAAAACTCCGACAGTCGCTGATAAAGTTGTAAATTTTGGAAAAGATATTGTTGGTGACGCTGCCCAAGGTGCGAATAATATAAACAATACTTTTATCAAAGCTCCAGCGAGAACTGCTGGCCAAGTTATTGCAAATAAAATTCAAGGTAAAAATGTACCTATCTCCCAAGTTTATAAAGAGCAAGTAGCAAATTCTACTGGTGGACTGGTAGACTCAATTCCAGAGCCTGATTTTATAAAAAATAGAGGTTATGGATCAACCGCTGCCGATCTTACAACTGCTAAAGGCGTACAAAGATCTATCGGAGATGTCACAAAAACAGCTCTCAATGCCTCAATGTTTTTACCTATTGGCCCAGCTGGTGCAGCTGCTAAAACTGCCTATACTGGAGTAGTTGGTGCTGGTAAAACAGGAATTATCCAAGTGGGTAAACAACTTGCAAAGGAGGGAGCTTTATATGGAGCTGGATATGGTTTTGGTCAAGGAATGCAAGACAATAAAGACGCTCTCGGAGTTGCTATCGATACTGGTGTCGGTGCGGCTACAGGTGCTGTAGCGAATGTGGCTCTCGGTGGTGCAGCTAAAGGAATTTCTAAAGTTGCTGAAAAAGTTATACCAGAATATGCAAGTAAAGTACTTCCTGGCCAGACTAAAAATGCTCTATCAGAATCTCAAAGAAATTTAAATAAAACTCTAGACTATTTGACTAATCCAAATACTATCGAGGGGAATCTTCCAGCCTACGCAAAAAATAATATCGAATACACTCGTACTCGTTTTCCAAATCTTCAAGAAGAGGTGGCTATTCGTACTGGAAAACCAATTAAAACAGTAAATGATAAAGGTACTATCAAATTCCAAACTGGTGAGCAAGCTAGAGTATTGAGTGAAAAAGCCTATGCAGAATCAGAGGCTGCCTCTGAAATTGCTAAAAAATACGATCCAGTAGCAAGCCCAATAACTTCAAAAGAAATGGTAGAAAAAGTAGATGGAATTTTGTCTACTTCTGATTTACCAAATACTGCCGAGGTGAGAGATCAAATTTTGAAAATTCTAGCGAATGATTTTCGTGGTGTAGAAAATGGAGAAATGAAAGTATCTTTTGCCGACTCTAAAAGAGTTGAGGCTGGTAAAAAATCTGGTAAATACGATCCTACAAAAGGCCTAGTAGATGAAACTGACGCCTACGATATTTTAAGAAAAGCCTGGAAAGAGGAATTGTCTAATAAAATTAAAGATCCACAATATCTAACTTCTATCCAAAATTCTGCGGATAATTTTGAACTTGCGAGATTGATGGATAATCTTCATGGAAAAACTGCGGTGACTGAAAAAACTGGAGTGAGAAAAGTTTTAAATACTACAGGGGATCTATTTAAAAAAGCTGATCTAGGATTTATAAATTTAAAATTTGTTGGTCATATTCTAGATGGTATTTCTGAAATTGGAACTGCGGAAAGAAATTTGATGACAAAGGCTGTAGAAAAACTTGTACAAAAATCTAAAAATGTTGGTGCTAAATTCTCTGATTCAGAGGTGCGTGTTTTGAATTTCATAAAAAGAATGGAGGGTGCAAATAAAACTGGAGAGTCTGTAGAAATTTCCTCTGGAATTGTAAACGAGTTGAGAAACCTAGAACACACAAAGCAAACTAACGAGGCTATAAAATTTTTCAATAAACAATTCGGTGATGAATTTATTACAAGTACAAAAATTGATCTAGTACCTTTGGTGGAGAAATTTAAAAATGCAGACGCAAAAGGAAAAGGAGATATCACCGCAAAACTCTATAAAGATTTGCTAGATGAAACTCGCCAACTCAATAAAAAACCAGCTGTGCCTACTGAAAAGAAAGTAGATACTTTTATGGAAAAACCTATAGGAGATGTAAAAAATGCTGACATGGAAAAATTGAAAGCGGCACAAGAGGCTAAAGCTAAAGCTGATGAGGCAAAATTTTACGAGCAACAAGCCGCTCCAGAAGATATCATCGGAAATCTAGAGAGAGATGGAAAAGAAATGAAAAAAGAGGAATTGATCCAAAATTTGAAAGATCTAGCAAAAACAAAATACGAGGCTGAAATGAATGTAGAGTGGTCAAAGCAAGGCCTAGAAGATCATGGAAACATGCTAAATAATGTTAGTAGAAAAGATCTAGGATACATAAAGAAAAATGTAATCAATAAAGGAGCCGAAGTGGCTAAAGGTAAATCTATGCGTATTGCAGAAGATCTAGCTGGTAGTAGATACGCAGAAGAGGCAATCGCTGATGTCGAAAAGTACTACAACATGAAAGATAATTTACAAAATAGTAAAGAATTTTTGAAACAGACAAAAGATAAATACAATAATACTATTGAGGAATTGAAAAAGATGGGACTTTCTAACAAAGCGATTTTAAATATTGCAAATAATATTTATTCTGATGTGCCAGAGGCTGTAATTACTCAAAGTGGAAAAATGACTGGCCATGTAAATATCAAAACTCTAGTCGGTGCGAGTGCTGTGATCGGTGCTGGAGTAGTTGGCAGTAAAGCTATCCAAAATTTTCCTAAAAATTCTGCAACTGTAGAGGCAACTCCAGAACAAAAACAAAGAAATTCAGACGCTGCTGACAAAATTTTTGGAAATGGAAAAGTACAAAAAGAAAAAGTTGGTGAAGTTTTGCACAACATCGAGGGGGCCAATGGTAAAGCTGATTTTACTGGATACGCCTCTACTCGTGTCGCTAAAATACCTACAAATGGACTTCCAAAAGAATTCAAATATAAAGTTGGATATGCTAAAGAATTCGGAATCACTCCGATCGCTATCGCTCAACTTATAAAAGAGAAAAAATATACAGAGCAAGAAATCCAGAATAAAATTCTGACAAAATCTGGAGCGAGTGAAGTAGCTACAAAATACTTTTTGCGTGGTCTAGATCCTGAAAAAGATTATTCTGTAGAGGAATTGGTAGATCATTATGTAAAAAACTATGTGACTTCTGGCTCTCCATTTTATGATAAAAAATCTGTGAGAAATAAAATGAGAGAATTACTTAAAACCATACAAAAATAATGGTAAACTAAATTTATGAAACCTAAAAATCCACTACCAGAAAAAATACCAGCTCCATCGAATGAGTTAGATTTGCACTTGCAACAAAGAGATCAAGGGAATAGATCTCTAGCCTCTATCGATAAACACTCTGAAATGGGTATTGTATTGCAAAAAGCTACAAACGATAAATTATCTGATCTGGAAAGGTTGGGTGAATTGGGACTGCAACAAAATCATGAAAATAGTGGAGAAGTAGTAAAAAAACTAGAGGAAGTGAATAACACTCTCAAAGAAAATTCTAACAAAGTACAAAAAGTGGAATTGCAATTACCAGATCTAGGAGATGGTGCTGATGAAGATACTACTGGACTTTCTCAAAATCTTTTCAAAATGCTGAAAGGTAAAAAAGGTGATAAAGGAGATCCTTTTGTATTTGAAAATTTTACTCCAGAACAAATCAAACTCTTGAAGGGTGCTGATGGTTATACTCCAAAAAAAGGAGTAGATTATTTTGATGGAAAAACTCCAGTCAAGGGTGTAGATTATAAAGATGGTACAGATGGATACACTCCAGTAAAAGGGGTAGATTATTTTGATGGTGCCGAGGGTAAAAGAGGCTTGCGAGGATTGAAAGGTGAAAAAGGAGATCCAGCTGATATTGAAGAAGTAAAAAAACTTTTCAACAAAGAAATTGCTAAAATTTCTAGTGAAGACATAATGGCCAAAATTAAAGGTAAATATTCTTTTACTGATCTTATCGATATTCCTCTATATTTTAAAAATCCAAAATCATCGAAAACTGTATCTTTGCGTGAATTAGATGATGTAGATTATACAGGACTTTCTATCGTAAATGGAAAATTTGTACTTGGATCTGGAAGTGGAGGAGGTGGATCTTGGGGATCAATTACTGGTACTCTTTCTGCACAAACTGATTTGCAAAATGCTTTGGATTTAAAAGAAAATCTAGCAAATAAAAGTACAAGTACATCTCTAGGAACTTCTGATACTCTTTACCCATCTCAAAAAGCGGTAAAAACCTATGTGGATAACTCTATCAACTCGGCTGTAGTTGGTCTTTTAGATGATCGTGGAAACTATGACGCCTCTGGAAATGTGTATCCATCTACTGGTGGATCTGGAACTGCTGGAGCTATTTTAAAAGGTGATCTCTGGACTATTTCTGTAGCTGGAACTCTCGGAGGTGTAGCTGTGACTGCTGGTGATGTAGTGCGTGCTTTAGTAGATTCTCCAGGATCAACTTCATCTAACTGGGCCATTACCGAAAATAATATCGGATATGTTGCTGAAAACTCGGCCAATAAAGCTACAACTTTTGGAACTATAAACAATACTCTTTATCCAACTACCCAGGCTGCAAAAAATGAAATGGATACTAGAGATACTGCAAACAGGAGTAGATCAAATCATACTGGTACACAATTAGCAGCTACAATTTCTGACTTTGCCTCAACTGTAATAGCTACTGTTTTGAGTGGATTTGCAGCTGCTGGAACTCGTGCAGCGATTACTTCTTCGGATACGATCCTTTCTGCTTTTGGGAAAGCCCAAAAATATTTTAATGATCTTTCGGCTCTAGCATTTTCTGGATCGGCTAGTGATCTAACAGGTACAAAAACATCTACCTTTATTTCTGATTTTGCGACTGCTGTAAACTCTCTCATCACTACTGCTATCTCAACATACTTTAATAAAAGTGTAGATGATACAGATGATATTACTGTTGGTGCTACAAATAAATTTGCGACTGCCGCTGAAAAAACTAAAGTCGGATTTATTACAATTACACAACCAGTAGATCTCGATGTTTTGGAATCTGATACTGCGACTAACAATGCGAAAGTATCAAACGCTACCCATACTGGAGAAGTGACTGGATCGACTGCTTTGACTGTAGATAAAACCGCAATTACAAATAAAACCAATGTGACTGCCGCTGTTGGAGATAGTGTTTTGATCTCTGATGTATCTGATAGTGGAAACCTTAAAAAAGTGACTGTACAAAGTATTGTAGATCTAGCGAGTGGAGGTGGTGGTGGGCCAGGAGATTCTATTTATAAAAGTTATACACAAACTGCCCATGGATTTTCTGTCGGTGGAGATGTTGGAGTACCTGTATATAATAATGGTACGATCTTTGTAAAAGCTGATAATACAAGTGCAGCCAAAGCCGAAGTTTATGGATTTATTCGAAGTGTGCCAGATGTGGATACTTTGGTTATTCAAACTGCTGGATATGGAAGTGGAATTACAGTTAGTGGAGGCTCGGCTGGAGAAGTTGCTTTTTTGGGATCAACTCCAGGGACTTTGACAGATGCTCCTCCTACTGCGATCGGATCAGTTATAAAACCTCTCTTCATTCTAGATACTTCTACCTCTGGAAACTTTGTGAATATGATCGGTACAGTTATCGATACAGCAACGAGTGGAACTGGCCAGGCCAATGTAGATTTTGGAACTTCTACAAATGGCTATGATTCTACAGCAAAAATTACAGTAAATACAAGTCTTGTATCTTCTTCATCTATCATTTTTATTTCTCCATCTGGCCAGGCTACCGCTAACCATGATCCTGATGATTATGCAGCGGAACAGATTACAGGCTACGCGACTAATATAGTTGATGGGGTATCCTTTGATATTGTTGGAGTGGCCCCACTTGGTGCGTATGGAGTGTACAAATTCAACTATTTAATTCAATAAATAGTCTTTACAAAAAATTAAAAACTGATAAACTAAATTTATGTCAATACAAATTATAGGTGCTGCTGGTAATATCGCAAAAGTAGATTCAAATAATAACTTGAATGTAGTTTTACCTACAACACAAACTCAATCTGGATTCGCCGCTATCAACGCTGAAAACGATCCAGGAACTCTCTATGGCTCTCGTATAATGAAGGCCGCCTCTATTTCAGAAGATCGTAGATTGCAAGTTGGGCTCGATACTCCAATGTTTAATCATACTTTCAACTATACTGCACAAGATACTGGTATAGCTAAATATGTGACAGCAACGATGACAAATACCTGGAATACTTCTGGAATGTTGCTCAACGCTAACTCTACAGCTACTGCAACTACTGGTACATGTTGGTCTACATATCGTCACTTTGGATTGATCGGAAATGGTGGATTGGATTTTTTCACTACAGTAAATAAAACTGCTGCTTTTCTAGCTGCTCAAGTTTTTGAGGCTGGATTATTTCCTTTTACAGCTGGTACTGCTGCTCCTACAGAGGGGGTATTTTTCAGATGGACTTCTGCTGGATTGATCGGTGTACTTAACTTCAATGGTGTAGAAACTACTACCTCTGTACTTGCAACTGACGCCTCTTTCTCAACTGATACATGTTATTTGTTAGGAATAAAAGTGACAGAAAGAAATGTTTACTTCTTGCGTGATGGAATTGTTATGGCCAATGGTGTGATCGCGATCCCAGCTGCGAATGGACAACCATTTATTACTACCGCTCTTCCAGTATCATACCAATTTAGAAACTCTGGAACTGTATCTGGATCTCCACAAGCTCAAATTAAAATTACAGATTTCTGGGTAAACCAAAAAGATATAGCTCTTGGAATGTCACTTGCAGAACAACAGGCTTTGCAAGCTCTATCAGCTTATCGTGGACTTTCTGGAGGTACTATGGGATCTACTGCTCTATATTCAAACTCTCTAGCTCCTGGTGCTGGTGCGGTAATGACTAACACTACTGCGGCTCTTGGATCTGGACTTGGTGGACAATTTTCAGCACTTCCTACTCTAGCCGCTAACACAGATGGTATTGTGTGTTCATATCAGAATCCAGCTGGATCAGTAAACCAAACTCCGAGAACTTTAATTATTAAAGGTGTGCGTGTACAAGGTGCGGTGACTACTGTACTTGCTGGAAACGCTACCCCAGTAATTTATGCCTACTCTGTTGCCTATGGCCACACTGCTGTCTCTTTGGCCACTGCCGAGGCTGTGGCTGCGAAAGCGCCAACCAGAGTGCCATTGGGTTATGAATCTTACGCCGCCGCCGCCGCTTTGGGTACACTTGGCCAAGGTGTAACAGTAGATTTCAAAACTCCATTAGTTGTAAACCCAGGTGAATTTATCGCCTTGGTCGCAAAAAATGTTGGTGTAGTTACTACTACTGGTGTAATTACTTTCTTAGTAAACTTCACTGGGTATACAATCTAAGAAAATAAAAATATGGCAACCTCCGCATTAACAAATAGAATCGCGGTAATACCAGTACCAATCGCAAGTGGAGGTACTGGCGAGACTGCAGAAACAGACGCTTTTGACGCTCTATCTCCCACTACCACAAAGGGAGATTTGATCGTGAATAATGGATCTGATAATGTTAGACAAGCGGTTGGTACAGATGGCCAGGCTGTAGTTGCGGACTCTACCCAATCTACTGGAATAAAATTTGCTACTCTACCCTACAATGATCTGTATACAGAATCAGACGCCTCTACAATTACTTTTAATGTTGCGAATGGTCGATATCAAAGAGTGACTGTTGGTGGAAATAGACAACTAGCTGTATCAAATTTTACTGCTGGAATGAAGTTAGTACTAGACATCGTACAAGATGGAACTGGTGGGCGTGTACCTCTTTGGTGGTCAGGAATTAAATGGGCTGGGGGTATTGTACCAGTATTTTCTACAACTCCAGGAAGAATCGATACTTTTGGAATTATTTGTGTATCAGCTGGAGTTTATCAAGGATATTCTCTGGGTAGTACCCTCTTTTAATTTATGCCTCCTCAAAACAATATCAATGTACCAGGCGAATTTGTATCAGCAATCGGTGGATCTGGTAGAACATCTCTATCTGCAAATGCCCCTGTTTTTACTGGTGAAAATCTTAGAGGTTTTGTGGGTGTTTTTACTGATGAT
>ERZ869929.593-NODE-593-length-19319-cov-24.695754_pt1 | contig 19319 bp, 17 predicted proteins | sample MGYA00579312_ERZ869929 | MGnify/ENA primary metagenome ERZ869929 (study PRJEB32216, sample SAMN09231818) | wastewater metagenome | place: USA: Maryland | collected 2016-08-09 | study: EMG produced TPA metagenomics assembly of the PRJNA472060 data set (Reclaimed... | reverse complement strand
GCTCGGTTCGCATGCAGTGGACGGACGGGACGCTGTGGTTCGACTTTGGCAACTCCGCTATCGGTACCGCGGTGACGAGCTTGATCCCCGCAGCGGCCACTGGCATCCGCGGTCAGGGCATCGGCGTCGCCGGCTCGTTCGATACAGCCAGCGCCGATCCATTGTACCCCAGTTACCTCGGCAACGTGGCCGACGAAAGCGCCATGACGGCGCTCACCTCCGCGATAATCGGCCAAACCTGCAGGCGCGTAGACCTCGACACGCTCTGGGTGCTGATTGCCCAGCCAGCGTCCACGGCGGCGAACTGGAAGGAGCTGGCCAGCGGGACCGCCGACTCGAGCTTCAGCGGCTCGGCCGACCGTACGAACGTGGTGCTGGAGGCAGACCCGGTCAACGGCGGCTATCGCGTGTACAAGTACACAGAGAGTGGCCTGGAGTGGACGATCAGCTACGACGTGAGTGGCCAGCCGGTTGGATATTCGGCGCTTGGCGGCGTGCTGTCGCGGACCATTTCCTACACCAGTGGCTTTGGTGTCGCGAGCGGCAACGTGTTCGTCGCCGGCGGGGCGCTCAGCGTGCTGACCGCTTCGATGGACGCGCTGAAGGCCGCGCTAATCTCGCTTGGAACGGCAGTCTCGCAGACATTTTTCTGCTCCGATTTCGACTCCAATCGTGGCCAGCTGTTCGAGTGGAACTACGTCAATCAGGGATTCCGCGGTCCTGGCGGCGCGTATTTCTGCTACACGTTTACCCAGAACTACACCAGCGGGACTAACCCAGGCACCACCGAAAAAACCGTTTTCACTGCGGTTGTGCCAACGTGGCTTCGGGCGAATGGAGCAAAGTACGTCGTCAACGGCATGCTGGACTTTGCCTCAAACGAGACGGATACGAAGAAGTGGCTCGGGTATCTGAACACTGTCAACTACTGGGCACAGACTGGTATCGGCGCGACCATCAACGCGCAAGACGCCACATTCGCCGCGTCGGCTACCAGTGCCACCAATGTTGTGGCAAGCAGCTGCTACAGCGGGTTCGGCCGCACAAACTCCAGTTCCAGCGCCACTGAGGTCACAATCGCTTCAAACACCGCGTTGACATTCTTGCTGGTTGGCGCCTTCGAAACCGGCGGTACAGGTTCCAGCGAGATCAAGTGCTACGAGGCCGAACTGCTGATCCGGAATCCGTGATATGGCCGCCTACACCTACTGGGTTCGCACCGCCAACGCCTCGGCTGCCGCAATAGCCGCCAACGGTGGCAGCGCGGTTACTGCTGGCGGGGGCACCGGCACGGAGAACGATCCTTTCGGAACGTGGGCGCAGTTTCGAGCCAAGCTACTCGAGGTCGTGAACCACAGTGCCGATACGGTGACTTTCAACTTCCACCCCGCGTGCATCTTCGGCGCGGGCTCCAGTTCCAACTGGGACGTCTGGAACGACGTTGGCACTGGGACTGGAGCCGGAAGCTGGTCTTCGACGGTGTTTCAGCGGGACGAGAGCGTCGTCGCAAGCAACTCCAACTGGTCGACTTGGTTTCCGGCCACGGACACCCTGCGCTTCTCGTCGTCGACGTCCGAGTGGACGCAGGGCTACATCAGCGGCGGCTCGTGGGTCGCCGGGTCTGGCGACGTGTATAAGAAGACCGCCGTGGTTGCCGCCGGCAGCACGACCTCTTCCGCAGCCTTCCCCATTCGCTGCTGGTACGGGCACGAGTACGGCGAGAATACCTGCGCAAGCTACACCGCCGGGGTGTGGTGCTACACCCTGGACGATCTCGCAGCCGCCGGCGACTACTGCGCGATTTACAATGGCTCGACCGGGTACGACATCTACGTCAAGACTGGTCTGGCCGGCCTGAATCCCATCACAAAGTGGGGGTCTTGGGCAGCGCACACCTACGGCGGCAACGGCACCAGTTCCGTTTTCATGCAGAACTGCCGCAACATTACCTGGAAGCGCTTCCGCACAATCGGCGGGCCGTTCTACTCCAATCCGCAAGCGGCCGCATCGCTAAACACCAACATCAACTTCTACGAGATCAGCTCGCGCATGCATAACAGCAAGGGGCTGGTCTTGCAGAACGAGGGCGGCGTGGCAAGCTTCATCACGAATCACACCATCACGCGGCCAGACATTGATTCCTGTTCCTCGACCACGACGGAAGATCGCGGTAACGCTGCTCACGAGATCAGCACGCAAGATGGCATCGCCATCCTTGGCAACGTGGACGGAGTGCGGATTATCAGCCCGAAGGTGAGCAACTTCTCCCATGCGCAGATCGGCGCGAGTGCGACCGACGCGCGAGTGATCACGTCACTCACCCAATCCGGTGGGGTTGCGACTGCGGTCACTAGCGGCGCTCACGGCAAGACGACCGGAGACGTCGTCTACGTAGACGGTGCGTCGGAGACCGGGTATAACGGAGCCGTTACCCTGCTGAGTGGCTCCGGAACCAGCTTCACGTATGCGGTGGACGCGTCGCTGCCATCGCCGGCGGCCGCCGAAGACGCGAACTCGACGATGCAAATGTCCTTGAACACTGCCGGTATCAACAGATACCCGCGGAACATCGAGATCTACGTGGAGTCTTCTGACGATCTGGACGCCGGCTACGGCGTGCTCTCGTGTTCTGGCAAGGGCTACCAGCGCGGATTCAACTTGCTGGTTCCGGTGAACTGCACCATGTCCGGCCTCACCGTCAGCGGCCAAACCGTCCAGTCGCAATGGGGCGGCGTCGTCTTGCTGCGCAGCATCAAGTGGGATTCCACTTGCATCCAGTGGGGAGATGGATTCGGAAATGGCGGCTTTGGCTACCACATGGGCGCCATGCTCGCAGGGCAAGGCGGGCCGTTCAGCGCCCGTTTCAACCTGGCGGCATCGAACTGCCGGAGCTACGGTCACACTTTCGACAACGAGAACGCGGAATACGCCGCCTATACCAACCAGTTCCGCAGCACCGACTACACCTTCATCGGCGGTATTGTGAGGGATAACGGCCAGGCGCGTGGCATTCCCCAATCCAACTTGGCTAGCTCCACCTACACGCGCCGGGTCGCGCCATTCCTGTGCACGCGAAGCACGTCGGCGGCTGCAGCCTACATGACGATCAAGTACAACTTGTGCGCGCTGACCGGTTGCGAGGGTCTCGCCTCGGCCAAGTTGGCGGTGTCGCCATCGCAAAACGCTACGCAGAGCACGCACCCCATCGTGGCTGTGGATGCGGTCGCCGCTTGGAGTGGGCAGATCGACGGCAACACCGAAGTGTCGGTGCCGAATGCTGAGTTCGACGGCGACCTGACATTTGTCGGGGCTCGGAAAACTCCAGACCAGTCCGGCCCGCGAATGGCCTGGTATAGGTAGCCGTACCGTGAAGCAAGAGCCCGTCAAGCTTACAGCAGCCCTGGTGGAGTCGTTCGCCGGCGTGTTTCTCTCGCCGATGTACGACAACCCCCAGCCGACTCCGGAATTCCACCGGACCGGCTGGTCGCTGTACTGCTCCGACGCGCTGTATTGCAGCATCGTCGCGCCGCGCGAGCACGCCAAGTCGACCGCCTTCACGCACGATTACGCCTTGGCGAACATCTGCTTCCGGACAGAAAGCTTCATCGTGCTGGTGTCCGCCACGGAGGACCTCGCCAAAGACCACTTGGCCGACATTGCCAAAGTCTTGCGGGAGAACGAAGAGGTCCAGCAGCACTTCCTCATCGAGCGGTTGACGGTGGACGCCAAGACGGAGATCGTCGTCCGCTTCACCGACGGGCATGAGGCCCGCCTGGTCGCCAAGGGCGCTGGCCAGAAGATGCGCGGCCTGAAGTGGAATGGACGCCGGCCTGGCCTCATCATCTGCGACGACCTGGAAGAGGACGAGCAGGTCGAATCCCTCGATCGGCGCGAGAAGTTTCGCCGTTGGTTCAACCGCGCGCTGCTGCCGGCCCTGCGCCGCAACGGGAAGGTGCGCGTCCACGGCACCATCCTGCACGAAGATTCGCTCCTGGCCCGCCTGCAAAAGGCGCAAGTGGCCTCCAAGCAGGTCTGGCGCACCCTGTTTTTCAAGGCGCACGCCGGCTTTGACGACTTCAGCGGCATCCTCTGGCCCGAGCAGTTCCCCGAGTCACGGCTGCGCGTTATTCGCCAGCGCTATATCAACGATCACGACCCCGCCGGGTACTCGCAGGAGTACCTGAACGACCCGCTGGACAATAGCGAGGCCTACCTCAAACGGGAGTGGTTCACGCCGATGCAGCAAATCGACCACGAAGTGCACAAACTGGTGTGCGCTGCGGCCGATTTCGCGATTTCCAAGAAGGACAAGGCCAACCGGACCTCTTTCACGGCGGGTGGGATGGACTCCCGGAACCTCCTGCACTTCGTTGACCAGCATGTCGGGCGGTGGGACACCGAGGAAATCGTGGACGAGTTGTTCATGATCGAGACGCTGCACCGGCCGGACGTTTTCTGGGTGGAAGGCGGCCAAATCTGGAACGCGATCTGGCCTGTCATCCGCAAGGAGATGGAAAAGCGCGGCCGCTGGATCAACTTCACGGTGCGGAACCCCGTCAAGGACAAGGCCAGCCGTGGTCGCTCGCTGCAAAAGCGTATGCGGGGCGGCGGGACCCGCTGGGATACCGAGGCGCCATGGTTCCCTGGTATGCAGGACGAAATGCTTCGCTTTACCGGCTATGCCGAGGCGACGCTCGACGACCAGTTCGATAGCGCGGCGTTGCTTTCCCTCGGCTTCGAGGACATGGCCGCCGTGGAAGAGGACGACTTCATGGACGAGGACGAGCGGGAGATGCTGGAGCAAGACCCACGCAAGACCCTTGGCCGCTCACGCGTGACTGGATATTAAATGCTGCACTTGGACAACAAGCTCACGCTGACGAACGCGGTCGCCGAGGCGCCAAACCTCACCAGCCGCTTCACCGAAGACGACTTGGCGCGGATTGCCAAGTACTGCTCGGACGGCTACGAGCGTGATGAGCAGTCACGGTCGAACTGGCTCAACCGCACGCGGGCGGCGATGGACCTGGCGCTCCAGATCCAGCAGGACAAGAGCTTCCCCTGGCCGAATTGCTCGAACATTGCCTTTCCGCTCATCACGATCGCGACGATGCAGTTCCACTCGCGCTCGTATCCCACGCTATTCAGCGGCCCGGATATCGTCAAGTACCGAGTGCCCGGCGTCGACAAGACCGGCGAGCTGACCTCGCACGCGAACCTCGTCGCCAAGTACATGTCGCACCAGTGCATGGACCTGGACGAGTCGTTCGAGGAGCAGCACGACCGTCTGCTCATCAACGTGCCGATCGTCGGCTGCGCCTTCGTCAAGACCCAACGCAATCCGGCGAAGGGTATCAACACCTCGACCCTGGTTCAGGCGCAAGACCTCGTCATCGACTACTTTGCGAAGAGCGTCGATGGCGCCGCGCGCAAGACGCAGCTGATTCCGCTCTACCGGAACGAGGTGTATGAGCGCTGCGTGGCCGGTACGTTCCGCGATGTGCTGGACGAGCCGTGGTACAAGAACCCCTACCAGACGCCCAGCCGCCCGCAAGACCTGGAGCGCGATCGTGCCAACGGGCGGACGCAGCCGGAGCCGGACGACGCCACCCCCATCCTCTTCGGCGAGCAGCACTGCTGGCTGGACCTGGACTGCGACGGGTACGCCGAGCCCTACATCGTCACCTTCGACATTGTGCACAAGCAGGTCGTGCGGATCGTGGCTCGCTGGGAGAGCGACACCGACGTCGAGCGGATACGCGGGCGCGTCCTGCGCATCAACGCCACCGAGTACTATACGAAGTTCGGCTTGATTCCAGCGCCTGACGGCTCCATCTACGACATTGGCTTCGGTGTGCTGCTTGGACCGCTCAACGAGTCGGTGAATACGATCGTGAATCAGCTGGTGGACGCCGGCACCATGTCCGTAGCGGCCGGCGGCTTCCTCTCGCGCGGGGTCAAGATCGCGGGCGGGTCCATTACCTTCCAGCCGTTTGGGTGGAAGCGCGTCGACTCGACCGGCGACGACCTGCGGAAGGGGATTTTCCCACTCCCGGTCCGCGAGCCTTCGGCCGTCCTGTTCAACTTGCTCACGCTCCTCATCAACTACGTGCAGCGGATTTCCGGCTCCACCGACGTCATGGCCGGCGAGAACCCCGGTCAGAACACGCCCGCCTACAACATGAACGCGATGGTGGAGCAGGGGTCCAAGATCTACTCCGCCATTTTCAAGCGGTGCTGGCGGTCGCTCCGCGACGAGTTCCGCAAGCTCTACATCCTCAACGCCCGCCACATGGCGCCGCGAGTGAACTTTGGCGAAGGCGTCATCGGGCGCGAGTTCTTTCTCGAAGACCCGTCGTATGTCGTGCCGGCGGCTGACCCCAACATGGCCAGCGAGTCGATGAAGCTGCAACAGGCAGTGACGCTGAAGCAGGCGGCCATGACGACGCCCGGCTACAACAAGGTCGCGGTCGAGCATAATTTCCTCCGCGCGCTCCGCGTAGACGGCGTGGAGCTGCTGTTCCCGGGCGAGGCCCCGCCGCCTCCGCCCGATCCCAAGATCGTGATCGAGCAAATGCGCGACAAGCGGGAAATGCTCCGCATGCGCATGGAGCAAGATCAGTTCGCAATCTCGCTGATGGAAGAGCACCGACTCAACACAGCGAAGATCCTTCAGCTTCAGGCAGACGCCACCAAGCTGATGACCGAAGCCGGCGGCGCTCAGGCTGTGCAGCAACTTGACATCCTGAAAGCCGCCATCGACGCCTACAAGGCGCATAATGACTCGCTTGCACAGCGGGCCGAACTCTTGATGAAAGGAAGGGAAACCACCAGTGGACCATCAACTGACGGAGGAGGAAGTCAAGGAATGGCTCCTCCATCCGACGACCCAGGCGTTCAAGAAGCACTTGACCAGCTTGCGGGAGCAGCTCAAGGAACAATGGGCCTCGGGCTCCTTCAGCCAGGACAGTGAGTTTAAGAACGCCATGCAGCAAGCCAAGTACATCGGCCAGTGCCAACTGCTCGAGGACCTCCTCGATGTGGACAGCCTGACCACACCTCAGGAATAGAAATGGAAACCGTAGAAAACACCTCCGGCCTCCTGCCCCTCGGGCGGGCGGTCCTCGTCGCTCCGTATACGCCGGAGCGGAAAGACTCCGTCATCGAACTCCCGGACTTTGTCCAGGAGCGCGGTATGGCCGTAGACACTCGCGTGGTGGTCGTGGCAGTAGGGCCGGCGTGCTGGCCTGACGAGCCGAAGCGCGCTGCTCCTGGCGACAAGGTCTTCATCTCCAAGATGGCAGGCCACATCGCCAAGGGCACGAAGGATGGGCGGCTCTACCGCTTCATCAACGACCGCGATGTGTTCGCTCGGATTGTGGAGGAAGCGTAATGGACGTCGAAGCACAAGCCCTAGAGATGGGCTGGAAGCCGCAGGACCAGTTCAAGGGCCCTGCGGGCAAGTGGGTGGACGCGGAGACCTACGTGCGGCGGGGCGAAGAAGTCCTCCCGCTCGTCCGCAACGAGAACCGCAAGCTGCTCGGCAAGGTCGACGCCCTCAACTCGACGATCGCACAGTTGCAACAAAGCCTGGTCGAGCGTGACACCGCGATGACGGAGTTCCGCGAGTTCCAGACCGAGTTCCTGCAGCAGCGGCTGAAGGAGCAGCGCGCCCAGATCCTGGGGCAGATTCGCGAGGCCCGCGAGGCCGGCGATGACACCCGGCTGGCTGAGCTAGAAGACCAGCTCGACGAGAACCGGGCGGCACAGCGCGGAGCGAAGGCGCCGGCCCCTGCGCCAGCTCCCGCCGCGAACAAGCCGCCGCCGATCACGCCCGAGCAGAAAGCCGCCTACGACGAGTGGGCGGGCAAGAACGCTTGGGCCAGTGGCACCTCCGAAGAAGACGTCGCGAAGCAAGGCGCCGCGTTCCTCTTCGGGCAGGAAGCCGCTCGGCAGGGCCTGACCGGCAAGGCCTTCTACGACCATGTCGACGCCAAGATTGCGAAGGCCTTCCCTGGCCAAGCGCCCGGCCCCGGCAAGGTCGAGGACGGCCGGCCCTCCGGACCCGGCGGTGGCGGTGGCGGGCGGAAAACCTTCGCCGCGCTCCCACCCGAAGCCAAGGCCTACGCCGAATCCAAGGTCGGCCAATTCGTCGGTCCGAACAAGATGTTCAAAACGGCGGACGAGTGGAAAAGCCACTACGCCAAGATCTATTTCGACAAGGAGTAAACTGTGCCCGAAGCAATCAATCCAGGCGACGCGCCCGCAGGCATCGTGGGCAACGCCCCACAGAAGCAAGCGCGCAGCCTCTCCCGAATCCCCATGTCCGTGCCGCAGTTGCGGCTGGAGGTGCCGGCCCTCGACGGCTACTACCTCTACTGGTTCCTGGGAAAGTCCGTCGCCCGCGCACAGCGCGCTGGCTACACCTTCGTCGAGGAAGATGAAGTGGACGTACCCAACCTCGGGCTTGCCGACGACGCCTCGAGCAGCGGCAACACCGACATGGGGACTCGGATCAGTGTGATCGCCGGAGCGGCCGAGGAAGGCCAACGCGATCCACAACGTCTGTACCTGATGAAGATCCCGCAGGAACTCCGGGATGAAGACGTCGCGAAGATCGAAGAAGGAAACGAACGAATCGCGGCGGCTCTTCGTGGCGGACAGACGCCCTCGAACGCACCGGCGCCTGGCGAAACTCCACAGGATCGCCTCAAGCGCTACCTCAAATCCGGTCAGGACCTCTTCTTGCCGAAGCGGCGCTGATCTTTCAAGGACTCTCAAATGGCAAACTCCAATCGTCCCGGCGGCCTGATGCCGCTGGAATATCTGGACGGCAGCCCGTATAACGGGAAGGCCCGCCAGTACTACATCGCGTCGGACAACGCGTCCGCCTACGCCATCGGTGACCCGGTGGTGATGAGCGGCAGCGGCGACTCGAACGGCGTGGCAGGCGTGACGCTCGCGACCGCCGGCTACGGCAACATCGTGCTCGGCGCCATCGTCGGCATGGGCAGCATCGTCTACGGTGGCGGTGGTTTCGATCCGGCGCTGCCAAACCAGGCGATCATCCCGGCCACCAAGACGAAGGCGTACTACGTCCTGGTCTCGGACGATCCGAACATCGTCTACATGATGCAGGAGGGGGGTGCCGGCAGCGCGCTGACCGCCGCCTCGATCGGCCTGAACTTCGACCTGGTCTCTGGCACCAACAACGGCTTCGTGTCGGGCTGGCAGCTGGACAACGCCTCGGGCAACACCGGCTCGACGCGTCAGCTGCAGCTGCTGGGCCTGGTGCAAACCCAGGACAACGCGATGGGCCCCTACGCCAAGTGGAAGGTGCGCATCAATTACCACCAATACAGCGCGGGCCAAGCTGGCGTCGCCTGATCAAGGAGAACACAAATGGCTGGTGGCGTAATCACCACAGGCTCGCATCCGAAACTGCTCTGGCCCGGCGTCTACACCGTCTGGGGCCAGATGTACGCGGAACACGCGGAGGAGTACACCGACCTCTACGACGTCCGCGACTCGGAGAAGGCCTACGAAACCGCGGTGCAAGTGACGGGCTTCCCTCTCGCCCCGATCAAGCCGGAAACCCAAGGCGTCGCTTACGCGAGCGAAGTCCAGGGCGGTATCACCAACTTCGTCCACATTCCGTACGGTCTGGGCTACATCGTCTCGCACGAGGAGATCAAGGACAACCTCTACGAGGAAGTCTCGAATCGTCGCGCGCGAGCGAACGCCTTCTCCATGCGGCAGACGGTCGAGAACTCCGCCGCGTTCTTGTACAACAACGCGTTCAGCTCGACGTACTTCACGACCTGGGACGGCCTGCCGCTGATCTCCGCCGCGCACCTCAACGCGACCGGCGGAACCTTCAGCAATGCGCTGACCCCCGGCGCCGAGCTGTCCGAAGCTGCGATCGAGGACATGTGCATCCAGATCATGGGTGCGCAAGGTGACACGGGCCTGCTGATCAACATCATGCCCCAGTCGCTGCATGTCCACCGCAGCGAGTGGTTCAACGCGAACCGCATCCTGAAGTCGGTCCTGCAGTCCGGCACCTCCAACAACGACATCAACGTGTTGAAGGCGACCAACGCACTGCCGGGTGGCATCAAGATGAACCACTACTTCACCGTGCAGCACGCGTGGTTCATGCGCACCAACTGCCCGGACGGCATGACGTTCTTCTGGCGCGAGCGGCCCATGTTCGACCAGGACAACGACTTCGATACGAAGAACGCGAAGGCCGCCAGCTACATGCGTTACAGCATGGGCTGCCCGGACCCCCGCGGGATCTTCGGTAGTAACGCGCCGTAAGCAGCGGCACGTATTGGGCGGGATAATTTTCGGATTGTCCCGCCCGATTTCACCCACTCCCGGACCGAAAGGCCGGTTGATTTTAGGAGCTTCAACATGAGTGCAGGAGCCTTTCCAAGCTTCAGTGCCATGGCAACCTTCCCCGGCGGCTTCGCCGGCGGCCTGGTTGTGCAGGGCATGCCAGTTCTCAACGCATATCCGGGCCGAGTCTTTTGGCTCGACTCCCGCAACGGGGCCGACGGCAACAAGGGCACGTTCGCCCGCCCGTTCGCCAGTTTGGCCGGCGCGCTCGCGCAGATGATGGCCCCGCCACCCACGGTCTGGGCTGACCTGCTCATGGTCAAGGCCGGCCACCGCGAGACGATCTCGTCGGCGACCGCCCTCAACCTGACCCTCTCGGGCGTGCAGATCATCGGCCTGGGCTCGGGCAACAACCGCCCGCACTTCACGCTGGACACTGCCACCAACACGACGATCAACGTGATGGCGTCAGACGTCACGATCCAGAACATCGTGTTCCTGGCGAACTACGCGAACATCGCTTCGCTGTTCACCCAGGTCGGTGCGAGCGTGACGGCCAGCATGTCTGGCACCACGATGACCGTGTCGGCGGTCGGCAGCGGCACGCTGTACGCCGGCCAGGCACTGTACAGCGCCACGAGTGGCTTCATCGCGGGCACCAAGATCGTGACGCAGCTGACCGGCACCCCCGGCGGCGTCGGAACGTATCAGATCAGCGACAGCCAGACCGTCGCCAGTGGCACAGTGACCACCGTGGCGCGGCACTTCAAGCTGGTTGACTGCGAGGTGCGGGACGTTTCGGCAAGCCTGAACTTCGTCACCATCTTCACCACCTCGAGTGTGACGAACGCCTGTGACGGCCTGACCATCGCCACCAGCAAGTTCGTCTTGCAAGCGACCTCGGGCGCGGTGAACCTGCTGACAGCGGCAGGCACCAACGACCGAGTGGCCTTGATCGGCAACAGCTACAGCGCGAAGACAACTAACGCTGGCGCGGTGATTCCGATCGCCACCGGCAAGGTGATCACCAACCTCGACATGGGCTGGAATCGTTTCGACCTCGTCAACGCGAGCGGCACGACCACTGGCATCCTGATCACGACGGACGGCTCGACCAACTCCGGTCTGCTGTACAACAACTACGCGCAGTCGGCCGACGCGACCTCGGAACTCCTGGTCACCGCCTCTTCCGGCTTCCGGTTCTTCGAGAACTACTACTCTGGCGCCACCGACGCTTCGGGCTACCTGCGTCCGGCTGCCGATTCCTGATAGGAGCATTCAATCATGCCTGCCAACCAAAACTTTCCGAGCCTCGGCTCCCAAAAGGTCGTCGACGTTTGGACTCCTGCGCTGCAGGGTCTGCTGGACGAGGGTTCCCTCTTCGTCGCAACGAACACGACCGTCGGCACTCCGATCGCCACCACGACCAGCGTTGTGGACGCGGCGAACTCTGGCGCGACCTCCGCCCAGACCCGGCCGGTCGCCATCATCTACAACGGCAACGCGCCGCTGTCCGGGAAGGTGATCTACCCGCTCACCTGGAACTGGATGCTGTCCCAGGTTCCGACCTCCGCGACCTCGTGGAGGCTGGGCCTGTGGCTGGAGCCGGTCGGGTCCAACGCCTACGCGAGTGGCGGCTCTGCCATCACTCCGGTGGCGATGAACCAGACGCTGAGCTCCCCGCCGATGAGCCGCGCGCAGATCTACTTCGGCGCCATCACAGCCAACGCGACGACCGCCGGCGGCCTGCGCATCGCGCAGCGCATGCTCAACTCGGCCGTGCCAGTGACGCTGGACCAGTGGATGTTCGTCTTCGGCATGAGCCGCGGCAGCGATCAGGTCGCGGGCGGCGCCGGCGCGAAGAACGTCAACGTGGCCCTGCCGCCCGTGGGCATCCCGCCTGGCTGGGCTCTGAAGGTCGGCATGTGGGGAGCGTCCAACGCCGCCGCGCCGTCCTGGGAGTTCGAGCTGGTCTACGCCGAGCGCGACCTGGGCCTGTAAGGAGAAGCCGTCGTGGCGAACAATCTGCAACGACAGATCACGCTCGACGGCTGGCGCAACGTCTTCGTCAAGTTCGTGGGAGTGCTGGACTCGTCCGATGCCAACATCGCGCCGGCTTTGGCCCTCTCCGACTTGCGGAACAACGACCCGAGCGGAGTGCTTTCGGGCCTCCGTCTCAACGAGGTCGCTTGGTCCGTCAACGGAGACATTACCGCCATCCTCGAGTGGCAGGCGGCTACCCCCCAGCTCATCGTCGCGCTGACGGACAGCCAGCGCATCAAGGCGGGCAAGGCGGGTGGCTTCTTGCCGGATCAAACTGCGTCAGGGTATACAGGGGCGATCAACCTCCGAACCACCGGCTACCCCGGCGGCCGGACCGTCGCCTACACCCTCTCCCTCAACCTGATCAAGCTGTACCGCTAGGAGAACGTCGTGCCCGAAAACGTCGACCTGAATGACCCAAAGCAGCAGGAGCTGTTTAAGAAGGTCTTGACCGAAGCCATCGAGGCGTGGCTGGACAAGCAGTACGTGCGCGTGGGGAAGTGGACCATTGGCGGCATCTTTTCGGCCGCGCTCGGAGTCCTCGCCTACGCGTACCTTTCTACGAAAGGACTGAAGTAAATGACCGCGATGACCGCCGGGGCGCTGATCACGAAGGCCTACCGTGACGCGCAGAAGCTTCCTCGAGGCGCGACACTGTCGGCTGATCAGCTCTCCGACGGCATCGACATTTTGAATGACTTGGTCAACCTCTGGCAGACCCAAGGGTTGAAACTCTTTCTGCAGGCCGAGACCGTCGTGACGTTGGTTTCCGGCCAGCAGATGTACTCGTTCATGCCCGGCGGAGATGTTTCGATCGATCGCCCGCTCCAGATTATCGAGGCCGCGTACTGGGACCAGTACTCGAACAGCCGACCGCTGCTACCGATTTCGCGTGAAGAGTGGACACGCCTGTCCAACCGCACGAACACTGGCTCGGTGAATCAATACTTCGCCGAGAAGCTGTACGACCGCCTGAACATGTATCTGTGGAACATCCCGGACGCCACCGCAGCGACCGGCACCGTGCACGCCGTCCTGCGCAACCAAGCCACCAACGTCGTGGTGAGCGCCGGCAGCCCGAACTTCCCACCCGAGTGGGCCATCGCCCTGCGGTGGGGAGTGGCGGACGAACTTACTTCGGGCATGCCCGAAGCCGTCCAGATGCGCTGCCAGCAGCGGGCCCAGTCGTACCGGGCGGCGCTGGAAGACTGGGACGTCGAGGACGCCGAGACGTATTTCCAGCCCGATCCGCGCAGCATGGCTAGTGCCAGGAGCTTCCGGTGACCGATCCGCAACGCCTGCCGCTCGTCACGGCGCCGACCAACCGCTACGACTCGTCCACGGTCGATGCGAAGCTGGTGAACTGCTTCGCCGAGCAAGGCCAGGGTCGGGACGAGTATTACGTGTACAAGCGGCCCGGCTTCGCCTATCGGTCCAGCGTACCGGCCGGCACCGCTCGCGGGTTGTATAACTGGAACAACAACCTCTACAGCATCATCGACGGCTCCATCTACAAGGATGGGTTCTTGATGAGTGCCGCGCTGAACAACGCCGGCGTGTATACCTTCGCGCCTTGCCTTGGCGCCACGCCAAAGCTGTTTTTCAAGAACACCACGAACGCTTATACCATCGACGGCGCCGGTACGGTGACGGCAGTGACCGACCTCAACTACCCGGCCACGGCGGTCCCTGGCAGCGTGTACCTCAACGGCACAACCTACGTCTTCGACGCCGAGGCGAACATCTACGGCTCCGATGCCGCCGCCAACGACCCGACGAGCTGGGACCCCTTGAACCTCATCGTGGCGCAGATCGAGCCGACCGCTGGAGTCATGCTGGCCAAGCAGCTCGTGTACATCCTGGCCATGAAACAGTTCTACACCGAAGCCTTCTACGACGCAGGGAACGCTGTGGGGTCGCCCCTCTCCCCCGTTCAAGGCTCAAAGATGAACTACGGCTGCGTGGACGCGCGGACGGTGAAGGACGTCGGCGGCGACCTGATGTGGGTGGCGAACACTGGCGAGGGCACGCCCTGCGTCGTGCTGGTGGCGAACCTGAAGCTCGAGGTTGTGTCCGATCCGCGAATCGAGCGGCTGCTCGAGGCGTGGGACTTTACGACGGTTTACTCTTGGGGCGCCCGCACGGCCGGCCACAGGTTCTACGGCTTGACCTCCACCGTGAGTAATCAGACGCTGGTCTTCGACTTGACCTCGCGGCTGTGGTACATCTGGAAGGCGCCGGGCGGCGGTTACCTGCCCTACGCGTTCAGCGCTCCTGACGTCGACAACCTGAACAAGACTGTGTTCCTCCACGCGACGAGCGGAAGGCTGTTCAACCTCGAGACAACGACGTACCGCGATGATAGCAGCAATTTCCAATGCGATATATACACTCCTAATTACGACGGCGGCACACGGCGAGATAAGACGCTTGGTCGCTTGGACATTATCGGGGATCAGGTCGCGTCGACTCTCTCCCTCGAGTTCTCGGACGATGATTACCAGACCTGGACGGCGGGGCCGGCGATCGACCTTTCGCTAGGCCGCCCCTCCGCGGCGGACCTCGGCGCGTTCTACAAGCGGGCGTTTCACTTCTCGCATCTCGCTAACACTCCGATGCGGATTCGAGCGGCGGAGCTGTATGTGGAACCCGGAGTGAGCTGATGGCCGGATTCCCGCCACCGCCGACCTTCCTGCCGCCTATCGGGGAGAACAAAGCCACCGGCCAGCCGTACTTCGAGCCGGCCTGGCTCCAGTGGTTCCTCGACATTGCCAGGTTGCTGGCGGATGCCGGCGGTTCCGCCGGGATCAGTCACGAGTCCTTAGGCGACCTGTACGGCGGCGCTGCGGGGAACCATTGGCACCTGACCCAAGCCGAGCAGGTGCGCTTGACCACAGGCTACGACGACGCGCCGACAACCTTGGCGGTAGGCGTCTCACCGTGGACTTACCAAAACGCTACTGGCTTCGTGTGCACAGCACTCGTGGTCGGCGGCACTCCGACGAACGTGGAATACAGCAGAGATAATGTCACGTTCTACGCCTTGGGCGTTACACGAGCAGTGACCCTGGGCCTCAACGACTACCTTCGCATCACGCACGCGGGAGCGCCCGCACTGGTGCTCTTTCCTTTGTAGGAGAATCCTATGGGCTTCTGGGCAGAAATGGCAGCCGCGGTTCCGGCGGCAACTGGCAACAGTGGCGGCGGGCGGGTGAGCTTCGGCGACTACAAGCAGCTGCTGGCTGGCGGCCAGGAGTACGTCCGCAACGCGCAGGCGAAGGACCCCGAGTGGGCCGCGTATAACGCGAAGCTCGCTTCGACGCCGTTCGACAGCATCGACTCGGTCGGCCCCTCGCCGGGCACGAACTACTGGGACCAGTACCTCGGCACCCTATCCCCGACGCAGCAAGCTGGCTTCCAGCAGCACATGCGGGACTCGCGGTCCTGGACGGACAGCGTCACCCCATTCATGAAGATGATTCCCGCGGCAGTTGGTGCGGTGGGGTTGGCGGGTGCGGCCGGCGCACTCGGTGCCGGGGGCGGCTTCCCTGGAACCAGCATCTTCGGCGGGGCGGAGGCGGGTCTGTCCGGCGGTGGCGCAACTGGCCTGGATTTCGGCTCGGCCTTCGAGGGGCTGGCGAATGGCGGTGGCGGCGCGACTGGCCTCGACTTCGGAGCCAGCGCGGAAGGTCTGGGCGGCCTGCCGGAGTGGGCGTCAGGCGGATCGTTCAACAACCCGTCGCTGGTGTCCATGCCGGACGTCTCGCCAGGGATGCTCAGTGGCCAGTTCAACAACCCGGCGTTCGTCAGCATTCCCGGCCTCGAGGGTGGCAGTATCTCAGCGGCCGACGCAGCAGCGGGTGGTGCGGCCGGCTCGCAGGCCGGCGGTCCCTCCGAGCGGCCTATGTCCGCAAGCAGCTTCAGCCTGGAAAGCGTCCTCCCGCAGCTGATGAACTTCGGCCAAGGCGGTTGGGGCATGCCTGCCGTCCGCACGATCGCCGGCCTGTACGGCCTGCTCGAATCGCGGAAGCTGAAGAAGCTGGGGCAACTCCCCAACCCAGGCGATATCACCGGCATGCCCGGCTACCAAGCGGGCCTCGAAGCCGTCCGCCGCTCGATGGCGAGCCAGGGTTTCCAGGGCTCCGGCAACATGATGGCCGCGCTGCAGAAGTACGGCGGCGACTTCTACAACCAGTACGTCGGCCAGCGACTGGCTTCGCAGCAAGCCCAGTCCGGCCCGGTCTCCGGGGGCATGAGCAGCCTGGCGCTGCTGGCCAGCGGCCTGGGAGGTTTCTATGGCCGGTAATTGGGACTTCGGGCAGGCGTTTGCCGAGACCTCCGGCGCGCTGCAGAACCAGGACATTCAGCAGCGGCGCGAGCCGTACATGCTGGCGACGCTGGAAGCGAACGCCCGACTGAATCGCGCCAAGGCGAAGGAATTCGAGGGGAACGTCCAAGCCAACGAGACGGCGGCGAAGATGATCCAGGACCTGTCCGTGACCGGCGGCCTGGAGGGATCGAGCGGCGCGGCCAAGCTGGCGCAGATCTACGCGCAGGCCGGGAACCCGGAGGCCGCCGCCACGATGATGCTGCGAGCATCGCAGATGCGCGCCCAGGATGCACACCTGGAATCGGCTCAAGCCGCGACGGCAGCCGCCCGCGCGAGAGAGATGACCGCCCAGACCAAGCGCATGATGGACATGTCGGAGAGGTATGCTGGCCTGCTGTCGGGTGTCAGCTCCCAGCAAGACCTCGACCGCGCCAACATGATCTTCATGTCGGAGTTTGGCGAGGAGACGCCGGCCGCCTTCCGCGAGTACTCGCCGGACCTGGTGCGGCTGATGCGGGAGTCCTCGCTGTCCACGAAGGACCGGCTGAAGCTGCGGATCGACGAGCAGGAGCTGGCGCTGAAGGGCGCCGACTTGGCTCGCAAGCAAGGGCTGACCGCGAAGGACATTGAACTGCGAGATGCGCAGATCGCGGCGACGCAGGCACTGGAGAGGGCACGCCAGCAGCGAGCTGCGCGGGATGGCAAGGTCGCGGGGAAGGACGTGCCGTCGCCGAAGGATTCGGAGAGGCGAGCGGCCATCAACCTGATGCTGGATGACGGCGTGGCGACTGGCATGGACCCCGAGACCCTTGGCATCGCGGCGTATGACCTGGCGGCCGAGGCGCGCGGCATGGTGCGGCAGAACCAAGGGCTGGACTTCGGCGAGGCCCTACAGCGAGCGTTCGTCGCCGCCAAGACGCGGGGCGCCTACACACTGAAGCCGGCCGGCGGGGTGAAGGGATTCTTCGGCGGTACCAAGCCCGGATTCGTTCCTCGCAATGTCGCGCCGCCCAAGGCCGTGACCAGCCTGACCGAAGTCGCGCCGCTTCCGAAGGGCGGCCGCTTCACGTACCAGGGCAAGGTGTACGAGAAGGTCGGGGATAATGAGGCCAGGCTGGTGCCGCAAGCGGCGAGTGGTAGGGTAGGCGGCGTGCCGGCTGCGGCCGCGCCGGAGGAGGAAGAAGATGAGTGAGACGGTGAAGCTGGATGAGCTGTTCAGCGCAGGTACTCCCGGCGCGCCGGCTCCGACAACCGTCAAGCTGGACGCGCTCTTCGGCCAGCAAGACTTCAACTTCAAGCCCGGCGAGAAAGAACTCCAGTTCGCCAAAGACGTTGGTGGGAACCTGGCCAAGACGGCTGGCGGCGTCGCCACGAACCTGGCCGCCCTGACCGACATGATCGTGTCGCTGCCTGGGCAGATGCTCGGCATCGGCGGAGACATGGGCATGCGGGTGCGCGCGGCGGCTGCTGGCATCGACCGCCGAACCGCGGCCCAGATGGCCCAGCGCTTCTCCCACCAGATCTCCGATCCGCTGTCCAACCCGCTGAAGAAGCTGATGAGCGTCTTCGGGTATGGGGAGAAGTACGACGCGAGTAACGTGGCCACTGTGATGAACAAGGCGGGAAGCCTGATCTCCGCTGGCGGCGAGTGGGTGGAGAAGCAGACCAACGGCGCGCTGCTGAAGGAGGATGTGGAGTCCCTAGTCAACGCGCTGATGGGGGCCGCCGGCAGCAAAGGCACCGCGATGGTCGTGGACCCGAAGCTGAAGGCGCTCGGCACCTCGAAGCCTGGGCCGGCTACGCCAGGCGGTCCGGCGCCAACGCAAGGCCCGGAGTCCTACGGGCCGGCGGTGGAAGATGCCAAGGTCGTGCGTGAGCCGCCCGGAGCTCCAGCGCCTGCGGCAGCGCCCGCGGTCGATCCCTACCTGAACTGGCTGGAGCGCAAGCAGCGGGAGACCTCGGTCGCCGAGCAGGACCGCTTCCGGAATGCCGAGCAGCGCGCCTACGATCTCATGCAGCGCGGGGCGAACAAAGCCGAAGTCGATCGCGCCGTGGCGAAGGATGCGATGCTCGGCGAGGCTTTGGCCGCGGTGCGTGCCCGGCGTGGACAGGCGGCTGGCGCATCCTCCGGCGCTTACGTGCGCGGGCAGGAGGGCGAGTTCGTCGGTGGCCGTCCGGAGTTCGTCGGCCCCTCGCGCCCAGACGTAACGGTCAGCGCGCTGATGGACGTGCCGCAGATCGCGATGGGAGGCGACCCGCGCTTGCCAGCTCCACCTCGGCGCATCCCATACGGGCCGCTGGCGGTGGGCGCAGTCGGCGGTACGGTGGCGCTGAACGAACTGTTCAACGGCGGCGACGGGAAGGATGCGGCGGTCGCCGGTCTGGCCGCGATGACCTTTGCCGATTTGGCGAAGACTGGTGAGGCGACTCCGCTGTCCGCGCTGCGGGAGCGCAGCCCCTACACGCTGAAGACGATCGATCGGCTGCCGCAGAACAGGTTCGAATTCACTCGCGAGCAGGTGATGCAGCAGCTGAACCGGCCTGACGTGAGCAAGGCGGAGAAGTACATTCTGCTCGGGGTGCTCGGCGATCGGGAGAAGAT
>ERZ869929.591-NODE-591-length-19363-cov-4.827222_pt1 | contig 19363 bp, 22 predicted proteins | sample MGYA00579312_ERZ869929 | MGnify/ENA primary metagenome ERZ869929 (study PRJEB32216, sample SAMN09231818) | wastewater metagenome | place: USA: Maryland | collected 2016-08-09 | study: EMG produced TPA metagenomics assembly of the PRJNA472060 data set (Reclaimed... | reverse complement strand
GATCTGGATCTCTTCCAACAGCTAACTATCAATCTGTAGAAGATGCACAGCTTACAGCTAAGAAGACTTACTCGGTCATTTCGATCGAGCGAGAAGCTTTGCTTGCTTCTGCTAACGACGAAGGTGCTTTCGAGCGTCTTATGGACGGCAGAGCTAAAGTAGGCGTTGAGTCTTTCATGAGAAACATGAGCCGCCAGCTCTTCGGAAACGGCGACGGGTCGTTGGGTGTATCCACAGCTGCTAACGCAACTGGGACCGCTGCAGCGCCTGTAATCATCATCTCAGCTGCTACTTGGAAGGAAGCAAACTTCGAAGAGCGAGACTACGTCAATATCGGTTCTTCAAACAACGCTTACTCTGTAAGCAACGTTTGGGAAATCACTGCAGTAGCTCCAAGCACACGTACCATCACTCTTTCCAGAATCTCTGGATCGGTTGACTTAACTGCAGATGCTGCAGCTAAGACAATCTACATGCAGAACTCAAAAGATAATGATTTCAGTGGCTTAAAAGGCGTATGCGATGCAACCTCTGGAACACTTTACGGTGTAAACGTAGGACGTCGTTGGCAGTCTTTCCAAAAAGCTGCAGGCGGAATCGGCATTACTACCGATCTTTTGAACGAGTGTATGCTTGGTGTACACAAGCAATGTGGTGTGTCTCCGAACATGATCGCAATGGGTTATACCCAGTACCGTAAGTTCTTGGATTTATTGGAAGATAAGAAAGAATACCAAATTCTTCCAAGAGATCAAGCACTTAGAGGATTAGTGTCCTTCAAAGGTATTCAGTTTGACTCTGAGGCAGGTCCGGTACCTGTCGTGCTCGAGCGATTCGTCGAGGACGATCGGGTATACTTCTTGAATGATAACTATATCACCCTTAAAATGCGCCCTAGGGGCATCCATTGGTTCGACGACGATGGAACGATTTTTTTGCGTGATAATACAGATAGTTACAGCGCAAGGTACGGAACCTACGGGGACGTCTACATCGCACCCCCATTCCAGGGTGTCATGACTGGCCTATCCACATCATAATTAAATAACTCATAGAGGGGGCGTCTACGATGACCCCCCTCTTTAAACACGTCCACGGAGGACACAAAAATGCTAAGAGAACTAAAAGGTACACAAAGACTTCCACGAGTATTAGCTGCAATTGTTGACGGAACAGGAACAGCTGCAATTCGAGAAGGTGCAACTGACTTTACTTTGGCTGATGGTGGAACAGGCGTTTATACCCTGACTATCACAAAGCCATTTGCTCGTAAGCCAGTAGTAGTCGTCACATGTGCGACTACCGATTGTTACGCTGAGACAGTTGACGCTTCTAACACTGCTTCTTCGATCGCAATTTTGACCAAGAACAACGCAGATGCTGCAACTGATGCAGTTTTCCACGTGATGGTAATTGGTTGGGATTCAGCAACTAGCTATTAATTAAGGACCGCGGGGTAGCCTAGCGGATAGGCACCATTGTAGCGACGGCTGCACTGGGGACGGGAGTTCGAATCTCCCCCTCGCGTTTCTCTCACAAAGGAACCCCTCATGAGCGCAACGATCTTCCAAGGCGACAAAGTCACAGCACAAAAAGATGCTATTTCTCTCAATGGGGGTCCCGAGTTTAGGACTGTATCGTCTGACCCTCAGTTAGTCGCTGTAAACTGCCCACAAGGCTCTATCATCGCTTATAACGGCGTACTGTATAGAAAGACAGATAACGGCTCTAGCACAAACGTAGTGCTTCTAGGATCAGGCTCTGGCGGTGGTGGAATTAACTTCATTGATAATGGAGACGCTGAGTTAAATAATGTCACTGGCTGGGCAACATATGCTGACGCTGCAGGATCTCGACCTGTAGATGGAACTGGCGGTACGGCAAGCGTTACCTTCACAAACTCTGCAACATCTCCACTTGCGGACAATAGATCATTCTTATTTACCAAAGGTTCTGGAGACCTAAGAGGACAAGGTGTAGCTTATACCTTCTCTGTAGACACTGCTTACCGCGCTAAAGTGATCAATATTGAGTTTGATTACATTGTAAACTCTGGAACATTTGTCGCAGGATCTAGCTCTACTGAGTCCGATGTCATTGTGTATCTGTATGATGTCACTAACTCGGCATTAGTTGAGCCAAGTACGATCAAACTTTTCTCAAACTCTTCTACGATCTCAGATAAGTTCAAAGCCTCATTCCAGACTTCTGCAACTGGCGCATCGTACCGTTTAATTTTCCACGTAGGATCTACAAGCGCATCAGCTTACGAGCTTAAGATTGATAATATAAAAGTTAGTCCAAACACATATATTGGGACATTAGGTGGTGTGTGTGCGAGAGCTACATCTATTGATATGAGTAACGTAGCCAACGCTACTGTCACTTATATGGCGTTTGGAGCTCCTAGTATTGACAATTACGGAGCAGTTACAGGATCTACATCAAACGTAACGGTTTCTGGTACTGGGTGGAAGTTTACAGCACCTATAGCTGGGTTATATCAGGTTTATTCACGAGTACAGGTAGCATCGGCTACAGGTTTTAGTGGCACATCTGAACGATTACTATTGCAAGCTGTTACAACCACCGAAACAGTCGCGCTTGGTAGATATGTCCCAAGCACAACAGACACAGGGCCGCAAGTAAGCGGGAGCCAAATTGTAAGATTAAAGGCTGGAGATACAGTTCAGATATCATTCCAGCAAAACTCTGGTGGAGCGTTGCCTAGTGACTCAGGAGAGGTATTTATACAGCAAATATCATCACAAAGTTCTGATGCTGATACTCGGGTTGTTGTTTGTGATGTAAGTAAGAGCGGTACTCAAGCAGTAGCATCAACCGCAGTAACTCAGGTCACAGGCTGGACCGTTAACGACGACACTCATAGTGGGTTCTCATCTAATCAATACGTAGTACCAGTAGAAGGCAGATATGATGTCACTGCGCAGTTATACACCACGTCTATTACCGCTAACTCTGAAGTCACTGTGTATGTCTATGTAAACGGTGCTGACACTGGAATTAGAAGATCTTTAAAGGTTAATGACACTGACAACCATGTAAACGTAAACAGAAAAGTAAAGCTAAACGCTGGGGATATATTGACTGTTCGAGTGTCTTCAACAGATTCGTCATACTCAGTTAATCCAGCTGGAGCGACGTTCCTTTCTATAGCGAAAATATCAGGACCAAGCGCAATTGGAGCAAATGAGCTAATTTGGTTCAACGCGGCAAGAGCATCTACAGCTCAAACAGTATCATCAACATCTTTAACAACTGTAGTTTTTAACACTAAGACATCTGAAACGTTCTTAGGTGATTCACATAGCGGATTTAACACATCTACAGGAGAATATACCGTTCCAGCAGCTGGGGTTTATAATATATCTGCAGGTCTTAGACTTGGTAACTTAACGTCTGCAGAAATGTACTTAGTTAATATCCTTTTAAACAATACAAGTGTTCTGTGCTCTCAGGAAAACGCTGACGCGACAATAACTAGGGCAATTACTGTATCTAGAATGGGTGTAAGGCTGAAAGCTGGTGACGTTTTAGTGGTACAAGTTAAATCCTCGTCAGATACATCTTATGAGGTTAGAGCAGATGATAAGACATACTTTTCATTAACAAGAGTAGGACTATAAATATGAAATACGTATTGATCGCAGTAGCACTTTTATTCGTAGCAGGGTGTGGGTCTTCAAAGAAACTTATGAGAGACTGTAATCATATAAAAGCAGGCGTATTTGAATGTGAGGACCTTTAAATGTCTACAGTAATTCAACAACCGAATAGACACGTAGAAGTTACCCCAGTAATTACAACAACCGCTTATAATGCAAACGATCAGGTAGGCGGTTTAATTACACTACAGGTAGCGACTTCCCAAGCTACAAGCATAGAGCTAAAGAGTATTTGCGTATGCGATAAGAGTACTCAGGCAGCAGCTCTTGAGTTTATTTTTTTCTCGACAACTCCAGCTCAGACCTCAGTGGATAACGGGACTCTATCTGTTCCAGATGCATCAAGCACATTCTTTGAAGGACATGTGACTGTAGGAACCGGGGATTACAAGACTCTAGCTCTAAACTGCTTTGCAAACGTCAAAAACATTGGAGCAAAGATGGCTACCTCTTCAGATGGGCAGCTTTTTTGCTTAGTCAGAACCACTGGAACTCCTACATACGCTGTAGGCGATCTGACTTTTAAATTCCAATTTGAAGTGAAGGGAAGAAAAGACTAATGCCACTACGTCGTAGGAAAGTCGGTAATCCATTTACTGCGGCTCCTGCGGCTCCGAGTGCCGTCTCTATTTCTAACATCCAAGATCTACAGTTTCAGGTCAACTGGACTGATAACTCTCCAAACGGCACAACATCTGAGGAGTTCTTTGAGATCCAGGCTTCTACTTCTGCTGGATTTACAGTAATTGCAGCAAGTACTACAGCTGCTCAAAACGCTACTAATGCGGTAGTCACTGGCCTTGCCGCAGGAACGGCTTACTTTGCTAGAGTTCGTGCTGTAAATAGGAGAGGAGCTTCAGCGTACGCGGCTACAGGTGCTTCTTCTACCACCACAAATACAGCTCCAGCCGACCCGACATCTTTTAGCTACAGCGCAGTTACAAGCTCAGGCTTTACAGTGAACTGGGTAGATAACGCAAACAATGAGCTCCAATATCAAGTCCAAGTGGCTACAGATGCAGGGTTTACTGCGATAGTTCAGACAAACAATATCGCTTCAAACTCACAAAGCTACGATGTAACTGGACTTACCTCAGCCACAACATACTATGCGCGAGTGCGAGCGCTGGGTTCTTCTTTAAATAGCAACTTTCTTACAGGTGGAGCTCAGGCAACTCTGGGTGTAGTTCCAAACGCACCAAGCGCAGTGAATTACACAAACGTAACTGCTAATGAGGTAAGAGTTCAGTGGACCGACAACGCTACTAACGAGACTGGTTTTGATGTTCAAATTGCAAGTGACTTTAACTTTATCACTACAGTTCAAAATCAAACCACGTCTACAGATGCTGTGTTCATTGATATTACAGGCCTAGCTAGTTCGACTACATACTGGGCAAGAGTAAGAGCCACAAATGGTACAGGCCCATCAGCGTGGGCAGAGGGTGGCTCATTTAACACTAACTCAGGCCTAGTTGCTCCTGATGCGCCTACAGGGGTTTCGTGGACTAGTGTTGGTGAAACTACAGCATCACTCATTTGGGTTGACGTTGCAACAAATGAGGCATCTTACGATATTGAGATCGCCACAAATTCCGACTTCTCTACAATAGTTCAAACCACAAGCGTAGGATCTGGCTCATCAAGTTATCCTGCAACTGGACTCAATCCATATACAAGCTATTGGGGTAGAGTACGCGCTACTAACGCAGCAGGAAGCTCGGCATGGGTATCTTCAGCAGAGCAAAAGACTCTTTTAAACCCTACATATTACGGAACTAACCTGACTTTCTGGTTCGATGGATCTGATGTTTCTGAAATTACTAAAGATGGAAGTAATCGAGTTTCTGCTTGGAATAATAAAGGTAGCGGTACCCCTGCAGACGCAGTTCAAGGATCAGCGGCTTTGCAACCTCTCTATGTAACTACAGGTGGAGGTGGTGTTGATTTTAGCGGAACTCGAGTTTTAGTAGCCAACCAAGATATCAGCGCAGTATCTCAAAGAATGGTTTTTATGGTTTTCACTCCTACTGCTGCAACATCAGTAGTAAGACGGATTGTATACGCTGGCTCACAACGGTTAGATGTGACCTACACAGCTACTTTTAGAAGACAGTTTCAATTTCGAACTGGAACTGGAGCTCTATACAACAACCTTGGAACTAATAACGAGCTTAGCTTAAATACAAGAGTTTCAATGTCCCACAGGGTGGCGCAAGTCACTACATTTGTGAGTGGTACTATGTATCTAAACGGGACTGTATCAGCAGCGGTAAATACTCCTACAGCAACAGTTCAGGCTTTGGTCGGTGCTACTAGCTTTAATATAGGCAGTGTAGACGCAGCAGGAACTAATAGTTTGTCGGGAATAATTCACGAGATATTCATGGTTAAGTTTGCACCAAATGATGGTGAGATTACAGCCACTCACGCGTATTTAGCTAGAAAGTGGGGGTTACCTTAAATGAAGGCTATATATTCTGCAGACGGCGCATATCTTCAGGCAATTGTGAATAGAATTGATGGTGATCTTGGATATCCAAACGCAAACGCTGATACTTATTCTCAGGTTTATAAAAGAAACGGAAACAACTTTCATTTTATTTTAATTGAAGATGCAGATGTAACAACTCTTCTTACCGTAGAAGAGCAAGCATTGGTTGTAGACTTTGAAGATGAGTCTGATGATATTGCTCCAGCCGCCCCCGTCGCTCAAGCTCCAATAGGTTATAGCGTGATGATTGGTGATGGAAGAGTTAATCGAGTATTAGGTAACGGAACAGATAAAGCGTTCTATTACTTTAAAGGCCTTAAAGCACAGGCGATATGGAATGGGTATAGACCTATTGGAGACGGTAACGGCGGAGTTTTTTCTAATGATTTTTTTGCAGCGAAGCCCCCACAGTTTGAGCGTATCATTGCGGACATAGAGAACAATGTGGAAGCAATTACAGTCGAAACACTTGAAGACATACCTTACGTTTATTTAGGATTTTAAAGGAGAATTAAAATGGCAGAGCCTTTTGTAAAAAAAATAGCAGACCTAACGGACATTAACAGCGGTCCTGGATTATACGCGATAGATAATTTAATAGTACAATCTATTGATGATGCCGCTACATACAAAACAACTGTCGAAGCTATCAACCTTGTCGGAGCACAGCCATTTTGTGCAATTCAACTAGGTGTTGAGGCGTCTATTCCTGATGCTACTTGGACTTCTTTAGAGTTTATTGAACCTGTAGGATACAGTGGGGCACTATCCGATTGGTGGGATGCGAGTAACCCAGAAAGGGTTATTTTTGGGGGCGCTTCTGGTGGTGCGGTTTTCGAAGTTACAGGGCAAGTGAAATTTGAAAGCGATGCTACCGGTACTAGAGGGGTTAGAATTAAACAAAGCAACGGAACCCCAGCAGTAGATGATTCGTATCTAACTACCTATCTAGATGGCCAAGCTAACAACTCAACATTCATTGTTTTTAATTTTATTATACCAGAGGCGACACCTTCTAATTATTTTGAATTAGAGGTTTATCAAGACACCGGTGGTGTTCTTCCAGTTTTTGAGCTTTCAACTTACATGTTAGTAAAGAGGATTAAATAAATGGCAATTTCAGACATTGAGATAATTAAACCCAGTGATTTAGATAACGCTTCAACAGAGGACCTCAGTGCTAACGATTTCATCATCAGAGAACTCGCTTCTGACGGACAGGTTCTATCCCAAAGAGTTAAAGATCTAATGGGAATGGGGCCATTTACTTTTGTAGAGATGATTTTAGGTGGTTCAAGTCCTACTATTACAAGCGCAACGTCTTCAGTTTTGAATTTAAGCGTGAACAAATATAAAGGTATGTTTTCCGATACTGAATGGTATCCAGGAACTAACCCTGAAAGCATCGTAATTCCTGCAGACGGGTTTTATTTATTCTTGATCAACACCACGGTCGAAGGTGGAACAGTCTCAGGTGAGGCATCTGTCGAGTTAGTTTTTGAACCAGCAGGGACACCTTCAATTGAAGCGCAATCGTCGTTCTTCACCGGAGGAATGGGCGTTAAGAAGTCCACATCGTTTTTTAAATTAAAGGAAGCCTATGCGGGTGATGAGTACGGAATTCAATACACAAACGATGGCCTTGCAGATTTTACAGTAGATGATTCGTTAACTTCAATTTTTGTGATTAAATTAGCGTAAGGGGAATAATATGCCTTCAGTTTCAAGTTTAGATACAATTACACCCGCAGATTTGCCAGATATGGCCGATCGTGGCGCACAAGATGTTCTTATCCGACAGCAAAACTCTGATAGTTTGGTTGCCCGAGAGACTGTTCAACAATTGTTAGCTTTTGGCCCATATACTTACGCGTTCTTTGGTTCTACAGCTTCAAACGTAACTGTGACATCTGCCTCTTCTACAGTGTTTAATTTTGAGTCCCCTACAGTATCTGGGATATATACAGCTTCGCAGTGGTGGGACGCAGGCAGCGCCGAAAACTGTGTAGCGCCAGAGGCTGGAAATTACGTAATCTTTTTCCAAACTGAAGTTTTAGATGGTGCAGCTGATGATCAGTTTTACGCTAAGATTGTAGCTGATCCAGGCGGTGCAAACATAACTATTAGAACCGTATCAGGGCATACAAAAGGGACCGGTGAAAGAGTTTCTGTGAACGGGTTTTATGTGGTCACAGCTACAGCTGGCCAGTCATTAGGTCTTCAAATTCAAAACGCTGGTTTAGCTGACTTAGCTATTGTGAGTGTGAGAACAAATATTTTGATCGTTAAACTAGGATAAGGGGTAATCAATGAGTACTGTAATTCAAAATCAGGTTAGATGGGCAGATGCAACCCCTACATTTTCAGTAGGAACAACTTATACGACTGGAGATACGTTTGGGAGTCTCATGACTTTTAAAATACACGGCTCATCTCGTATCATTCCAGTCACTCTTTTTGCTGTGACTATTCAAAACAGAGCAGATACTGATGCTCCTGCAATTAAACTCAACTGGTTTAGTTCTTCTCCTACAGTCACCAGCGCAGACTCAGCAGCAATCGTGATTACAAGACCAGCAGTGGGCGATCTAATCGCAGCTGGATCGATTGCATCTGGAACATTCGATACATTCAGTCAGTTCGGAGTGAACACTATCAGAGATTTTCAGCTTCCAATTATTACTGACGTGAACGGTTCAGTATATTGTCAGATGACTTACAATTCCGCATCAAGTGTCACAGTAGCTACCAATGATATTACTGTGAGAGCTTGGTTTTACATGCAATGATGATAATATAAATAAAGGGGGCGATGGATTATGCCTTTTGAGACTTTAAATCTTGGAATTCAGTTAACATTGCCCACCAATGGGACAAAGAACTGGGGAACTACGCTCAAGAACACCACTTGGACGAAGATTTCTCAGCATCAGCACACAGGATCAGGGGACGGAGCTAAGCTTCTTACTACATCCCTAAACGATGCGATCATTACTACAGCGAAGCTTGCAAACAACATGGGACGAAAGGTAGCTACTACCCTTACCCCTGCTGGAACTACTGAGACGGTCAACTGGGATAACGGAAACGTGCAGAAGTTAGATCTAGGCTCTGCAAGTGGTAACGTGACGTTGACGTTTTCTAACCCAGCTACAGGCGCATGGTATCAGCTCACAGTTCAGCAAGCAGCAACCGCTAGAACTATTACATGGCCAGGCACAGTTCTCTGGGCAAACGGACAGGCTCCGATCTTGAGTACAGCAGACGACTCGATTGATATGGTTTGGTTCTACTGGGATGGAACAAATTACTTTGGAACTTGGGAAAACGCTTTCGCGTAAAGGGGGATAGTATGGCAATAGATGTAGCTAAAATAGGCGAGGCTGGTATTGGAGCTATTGGCGGACTAGTGGGTGGACTCCTCAGCTTGGGTGAAGAAAAAAAAAGAAGAAAGCAAGAATTAGCTATGGCAGCGGCTCAAGCAGAATCTAATGCTCTTACCGGATCAGCATCTCAGCAAGCTGACCGCCAGGCTCAAGCTCTAGCTCAGATGATGAACGTATATCAAAACGTATTAAACAGATATTAAAGGGGAAAAACATGATCTCACCAAAGTTAAAAGAACAAGCTAAAGAACTGATCTCTGAACTTAAAGATATCGCTGAATACTCAGGGATGGATCTTGAGAGTCTTATGGAAGAGTGCAGCTCTAAAGAAGGAATGGAAGAAGAAGACGATATGGAAGAGTCTATCTCTGCTGAAATTCCTGAGAGCATCGAAGGCGTTGACGAGAACGTCGGAATGTTTGCTCCAAAAGCTAAAAAAGTAGCTATCATTGCTGAGATCAAAAAGAAAAGAATGGGGTAATAGATGAGACGCTCTGAACAGCTCATCACTATTGCAAGAAAGCTCTCTGGATCTGCTAACTTCTCGGCTACCACTGGTATCCAAGATGAGGAGTTTCTAGAGTGGTTAACTGAGGCTCATAGGTACTTACACGCTTCTGCTGTGAATAAGTACTCTAAGGCGTTCACGATCACTGAGATCAAGCAAGCAACTAGCCAGGTTGCAGAGCTAAACATCCCATCAGATGTATTCATGCAGGCTATACTTGACAAGGTTGAGTACTCAGTCAGTGGGAGATCAGATGAGTATTACCAGCTTAATCGTCTTAATACTCAAATGCGTGATGATTATGGGAGTGGCAATCCTGCTTATTACATTCAGGTTGGCTCTCAGATTATACTTCAACCTAAACCCCAAAGCGCGGGCTACATCAGGTTTTCCTATGTTAAGAAGTTTCCGCGTATTGACAAGCGTCGTGCGACGGTTTCGGCGGTAACACTTGCAGCAGATACGATTACCTCTCTTGAGTTTGATACTACTGTGGATCTTGATGAGGCTAATATTAACGCCGAAGGTGCTATCTGTATTGTAAACAAATACGGCGCTATCAAGATGCGCGGAATACTGGGGACAGTGAATGCGAGTTCGGGTGTATTTACGGTGGATTCGGATTTTGTGTTCCAATCTGGCGAGACAATATCAGTCGGAGATTATGCTGTGCTTGGAACTAACTCTACTACTCATAGTGGGTTGCCTGATGATGCAGAAAATTATTTGATTAAGTACATGGTGTGGCAGGCTCAGAAACGTAAGAGTAGTGATGATGCAAGCGAGGCTGAAGCTGACTGCATGAATTGGATGGCGTCACTAGTTGAGCTGTACGCAACCAATGATCATGATGTTCTCTATGTACCTATTGTAAGCTCAGAATACTTTAGAGAGGACTAAAATGCCAAACCAGGTGATTAAGTTTAGAAATAACTCTCGAGGTTTAGACCTAAACGCGTCTGATCTATCGAGGTCACCTGACTTTGCTACTGACGCTCTTAATATCGATTACAGAGCAAGCGGAGCTATTCAAAAACGTAAGGGCTATCAGTACTACGGTAACGACGTGGGTGGGCTTGGTTTAGTTGTATATAACCGAGTCAATCCAACTACTGGACTTAAAGAATACGAGCTCATTGATATCGATGATAACGTACATAAGATCACGACCGTTAGTATTGAGATTACTTACTCTGGATCAGCTGAACAGTGTTATGTGACGTTTGTTTACGATACTACTGATGAGGAGTATCGTATGGATATCACAGAGGGGACAACACAAGTTCTCTCTCAAGGTGTTGGGATTGGTTTTGATGAGGTCGCTCCATACTCAATTACTAGCCTTGCAGCGGCTATCAATTCGCTTACAGATTTCACAGCTACAGTCACAGGAGATGGATCTATTCCTGCGGCGTTTCTACAAATCATTGGTTACCATGACCTAGTTAGTGACGGGCCTTTGACTAGAAAAGCAAAAACCAGTGAGCAGATCTATTCGATTACAACTGATCCATTGTCTGCATATGCTGCAAACAGAAACCTTGAGACTTTTGAATACGCTGGGTTTGCAAACGCTTCAAACTGCCTATACATAGCCACAAAAGATACTGACTTACTTAAGTACGACGGAAGAGCTGTATACAAGGCTGGCCTCCCCAATGTGGGATCTATTACTCCTACTGCAGGCGGAGTGGGTAATCCAAACGGGACATATTACTACAAAGGTCAAGTCGTGTTCTATGACGGCGCTGGTTCTTTAGTAGAAGGAAATCAACTGCAGTCTGATGTAATTACTGTCACAAGCGATGCAATTAACGTGACGGTGGCAAACGTGCTAGCAGGCACAGGCTACATGACTAATTGTGCAATCGTTGCAGGCGCACAAGGGCCGGTTACTACCATCACAGTCGATAACGGATCTGGTGGCGCTAACACCATGAGAGTTGGGGATACTGCTTATTTTAAAGACTCAAGCGGAGTGTACCACGAGCGAGAGATCACAGGTAGAACCGCTACAACTATTACTATCGATGGCGCTGCTGTAAGTGTTCTTGATAATGCTGTAATCTCAAATAATCTTAGAATCAGAGTTTTAAGAACTAAGAGTACAGTGTCAGGTTTATTTAACGTCCCCTATTACATCGTTGAAGAAGTAGCTAACAACTCTTTTGCATCTACTCAGGTAGTTGCTGATAACCTAGCAGATGCTTCTTTGGGGGCTATCGACTCACCTCCTGTGTTTGATCGTTCTCCGCCTCCTATTGGAAACGTCATTGCAGTATGGAATGGGCAGCTCTGTATAGCTGGAGATCCTGAGAACGCTAACTACGTTTACATCTCAGAAGAAGGTCCAGAGTACTTTCCAAACGACTTTACTCGTACTTATGACGTGTCCACTCAAAAAGGCGACACTATTAAGGGCATGATCCAAGACAATGAAGTGTTCTTGGTTTTAAAGTCTGAGAGCTTTGTGGTCGGATCAGGCGATGTCATCGGAAACAACATCAGGTTTGACGTAAGATCTTTGACTGATGGGTGCGTGAGCGCAAAGACGATTGCTCCATTTAACGGTGCGATTGGATGGCTTGGTCCAGATGGACCACGATTCTCTCAAAACGGAAACATTCCTGAACCCATTGGAGTATCCTTTGATGAATACGGTAGAGCTACTTCTGCTAGTAGGATTGACGCTGCACTTTCTAATGAAGGCGCTCCAGAGGAGTTACGTTTTCAACTAGACAGAGCTATCGGCTACAATCTCGAGCATCATAATCAGCTCATGTTCTTTATTCCTCGGGAGTCATTAGATGGAACCGATAGATACTCAAACTCAAATTCTCGCGTATTCGTATACGATTATAAAAGAGACGCTTGGTCTATCTTTACCAATGTTGATTTTTCTGGGGGCATTGTATCTTTTGAGGAAGAAATAATCTGGAAAAACAAAAGATCGTCTGACCTTTTAGGTGTCCAGAGCCTTATTGTTCGCCATCAGGACGACGGAACAATCTACGACTACGCTGATGCTAACCTCCCTATAGGTGGGGAAGATGATGGATGGTTACTCTGCTCGCAGTGGGAGGCTCTAGGTAATCCGTCAGTACTTAAGAAGCTACTCAAGATCGATTTCTTTTCCTTAGAGGCTGGAACAAACGATGTATTCACGGTCGAGTGTGGAGTTGAGACGAATTTCACGAAGGATTTTGAAACGGCGTCGTTTACTCTTGATTTCGATGGAACAGGTTATGGTGAAGCGGCTTACGGTGTTGATAGCTACGGTGACCCAGGCGATTCTATTTTTTCTCATGATCTGTACTCTGATGACGTGTTAAGCTTCAGACTTTGCTTTTCAAATAACGTCATCTACGAAAACGTCGTGATGACAGGCTATCAAGTTCTTGTAGATACTCCATTTAGAGTGGAGTTTGGAAGATGAAGTTTTCTACCTTTCGAGCGCTATCTAATGCGGCTACTGGAATGGATTCAGTGGTGAGCTACCTAAAGGGTGAGCTTGGACGAGTATTTAATGAGCTAAACCTTGGTCTATCTAGGCTCGATCTGCTTGAGAACTTCGTAAGCTTTGAGGTGACTGTAGAGATTGCTGCTAATACTGAGAAAGAGATTCCTGTTTTATTACCAGGCAATGCTCTAGCACAGAGGTATTTAATTGTAGACTCAAACGAAGGTGGACTTTACGTTTGTCGGGGGGACAACACATGGGCACCGGGCAGAGCATATCTGAAGAACACGCATTCGACAGAGGATGCTAAGATCAAGGTCATATTTTTCAAATAGGTTGATGTAGTTGAGATATCGATTAGAATTAAATAGAAGACTCAATCTGTATTTTTAGGATTCTATAAGTTTGACCTAGATACGGATTCAAATCAGTCTCTTTTGGCTAGTCGTTTAAAACGCGCCGAGTTCACAGAGTTAAAAATAACCAATAAATTCAAGTTTATTTGTCGTATACACACGGGGGAAGAAATGGCTTCAAAACAAAATCAGAAGGTAATGGCACAAGCGCAAAGGCAAGCGGATGATGCAAACAATAGAGCTAAAGCTGTTAAAACAGCTCAAGGCGCTTACGGTCCTGATATTTTTGCAGGAACTGGTATAAACCCAATGATGAGCCCCGCTCAAAACCGTGTGGCTCAAAACCAAGCTCAAACTCAAACCTACGCTGCTCAATATGCAAAAGATCGCGCCAAAGATATGGCTGCTGGTCGAAAAAGAGGTGAAGAGCTTTTTGGGAATAAAGCGCTAGGAAGCGTTGCTGAGCAACGAAGTGGAGCTGCTGCAGATGTACTAGCGAGAAGACAACAGCAGTTATCTGGCTATACTCCTGAGGAAAGAAACTTATTAAATTCTCAATACATGACTGAGCTTAATCAGCAGTTTGGTGGTCAGGTTTTAGAGGCTAGACGACTTGCTCAAGCTGGCGGCCTTCGTGGACCTGCAGCTGCTGCACTTGCACAGCGATCCCTTGCAGACCAAGCAGGGGCAAGAGCAAATCTTCAAAGAGACTTGTTTTTACAAGAACAAGGGCAAAAAAGAGATGCATTAGGTGGTTATGAAAAGTCTTTAAGTGACATCGAAGCAAAAGAGCTTGAGCGACAAGTTTTCAACATGGGGCAAAGAGAAAAAGAAAAGCTTGGAATCATCGGAACAGAAATGGGGTTTTCAGGACTTGGATCTGGAGATAGAGCCGCTGCCTCACAAATGATCGCTGGCGATAGACAAGCTGACCTACTTAGACAACTTTTAATGAAGGGTTAATATATGTTTATTGAAGACTTTGAAGAGGAAGAAAAGAATAAGCAAGCTGAAGAACTTGCTGCAAAGATGGCACAAAAAAAAGACGAAGAAGAGGATGATGGATCTGATTATAAAAGAAATCCAAGCGATCTTATTTCTCAAGCTATACTTCAAATTGCGCCCAGTATTTTAGGCGCTGCTATAGGTGGATCAGGTGGGGCACAAGTAGGAATTCAAGCCGGTCAGCAAGGTGTTAAGTCTTATCAAAATTTAAGAGAGAAAGAAGAAAAAGCTAAGTCCGCTGCTGAGAAAGCTAAGCTTGAGAAAGATAAAGAAGCTCTCGAGCGTCAATTTAAAGCTGCTGAGCTTGGAATTAAAAGTCAAGAAAGCGCTGCTAAAATTAAAGAGCTTCAGAATAAAGGTAATGAAGATAGAAATAAATTAGATAAGGATCGTAACGATATTGAAATAAAGCTTGCGGATAAGTTTGAATCTAATCCTGAAGTAAAAAGGTATAAGGCGCTAGAGCCGTTCGTTAACGCCATCAAAGAAATTGCTAGTAACCCAAACCCTTCGGGAGCTGGGGATAATGTCATAATTAAGAATTTTGAAAAAGTTTGGGACCCTAGCTCTGTGGTTCGAGGGGAAGAATTTGACAAAGCAGCTGGTTCAGGCGGTGAGTATAATAAACTGCTTAACTATTCAAATAGGCTTAAAAAAGGGCAAATTTTAGATGCAGCTCAAAGAAAAGAGTTTGCAAGACTGACTTCAATTGCGCTTGATTTAGCGAGAAAGCAATACGAACGAACAGAGGCAGATTATATCGCTAGGGCTACAGAGTACGGCGCTAGACCGAAAATGGTTGTAGGTTCATACCTTCAAAAAGAGCCAACAGTTTCACAAAAAATTGACGGTTCTACTGGCATAGCGGCAACTCCCCCTCCTGTAGCTTCAGGCACCCTACCTAAGGCAGACGTCGATGCTATTATGGCTGAAAAAGGTCTCGATGAAAGCGAGAGAAAAACTGCTGAAGTTATTTTGAAAAACAGATTGAAAGCACAAGGCGGGTAACATGGCTAAGGCTTTAAAGTACGACCAAGAGTTAGAAGAAGCAAGAAAGCAAGTTAAGGCCGAGGAAGAGGCTGCTAAAAATGCAGTCGATCCTGAAGTGGAAGCTGCACGAATGGAGCTTTTGCAAGAATCGACTTCTGGCCTTGATAAGGCTGGGATCTTTGCTCGATCTGCAGCTGAGGGGGCAAGTCTTGGCTTGTCTGAGCCCGTCATCTCAGGGGCTAAAGCTTTAGGTTCGGAAGCGTTTGAAGCTCTCACTAGTGAGGATAAAGACTTCAGTATCGAGAGTCTTAAAAAGAAGTTTCAGGAAGACAGAAAGCAAAGAGAAGCAGAAGAGGCAGCATTTCCTGAGATCGCGATGACTGGAGAGGTCACTGGCGCGGTCGCTCCACTTCTTTTGTCAGGTGGGTCCTCATTGCTCGCAAAATTAGGGTTGAAAGGCGCTGAGACAGTCGCACGTCTGGCGAAAGGCGCTGAGGCGGTAGATATTGGTTCGAAGCTAGGAGCAGCAAGTGTAAAGGCTGCATCAGCCCTTCCTGGAGCTGCTAAGGTCGGACAAATTGTTGACAAGGCTGGACGAATCGGTCAAATCGCAAAAGGTGCGGCTACGGCTGTAACCTCTGCACTTCCTCAAATCGCTGCAGAACGTGCGGGTGAGGCGGTGACTGGGTTTGATGAAGGTGAGGCGGTTGACCTAGGGGATGCGGCTTTATTTGCTGCAAAGCTCGGAGCTCTCCCAGGTGCTCTCGGTGCAGCCGCTGATGTCGCAGGAGCTGGGTATAGGGCTCTTGTGGGTATTAAAGGGCAAGACCTTGCAAAGTATGCAGAAGACCCTGCAGCGTATGAGAAGGTAATCAAAGAGCAACGCGGACCAAAGGGGCCACAGGGTGAAGAACCAGTACCTACTCTTGAGCGCGAAGTTTACGATGAGATTACGGGTGTAACTAAAGGTGTCGAAGATAAAGTTAAGTCTGCTTCTCAAGATGTGATGGATGCAAAGATCAACTTTAGATCTCAAGTAAAAGACACCCTATCTGCTGCAAAAAAGGGCGTTGAGGTATCAAAGGCTGAATTAGATGCAGCTCAGAAAAAAGTGGAAGAAATTTACACTAGAGCTAAAGCTCCTATTGAGTTAGCTGATGCCCTTGTTGCTGCTAGGGACAAGGCTGAACAGATGTTGACTGATGCAAGCGCAGAGTCATTCCGTATTCTCGATGAGGCTGAAGGTTTTGTAGATGTTCCAGTGATAGTTAGAAAAGCAAGAGACGTTCTTGATTCTATAAAAACTGATGATCTAGATTCTAAAGAAGCTATTAATTTTGTTACAACGCATTTAAAAAGAATTGCGTCTTCTGGTGATGAAATTAGTTTTCCTGAAGCCAAAGTTCTTATTCAAAGCATCAGTAGAGATATGGAACGCGTTAGGGGTAACCCAGGAGATGTGTATAACTCCTTAGCGTTTAATAAATTAAATGAAGTTCGTAGAAGCATTGATGAGGTTTTAAAAAAGAACGCTGACTATGCTAAACAAATGAAACGAGTCAACGAGGTTAGGGAGATTACTTCCAAAGCTAGTGAGTTATTTCATGACGTAGATAAGACCCAAAGAAGACTGGCGTTAATAGCAGGGATAGGGAAAACGAATGAACTTGAAACAATCAAGGGCCTTTCTGAGTTAATTGGAGAAGATTTAATAACCCCTGTTTCCCAATATATTAGCCTGGCAAAAACAGCCAAAGATCCGGCTGCACTTCAATCGGTTGTACAAGCCGTTACAGCTCCAAAGATTGCGCAACTTACAGAGTCAGAACAGTTTCTCTCAAAAGCTCAAGACGTATTAACTCGAAATCCGCAACTCACTGGAGCAATGGAACAAATTGGACAAGAAATCGCTGAGCTATCCGCAAAGGCTCCTGCATCAATGGGTGAGTTTAGTAAAGAAGCAGACATTTTAGGTAAAACAATTGGAGAACTCCAGTACGGACAATCTCGTTTAGGAGAAGCTCAGGCGCTAGCTGAGAGAATCGCTCCTTTCTCTCCTGGAAGGATTCAAGCATCTATGAGTTCTTATATTTCTCGTGGGAGTAACGCATTTAAGGTATCCGACGCTTTAGCAGAGGTTTCAAAGTTAGCGGGTAAGGATTTTGAAGCAACTTTAGATATGATTTCGACTTCAAAAAGGCTTTCTCAAACTCTTCCTCCTACAGGGTATATCCCTCAAGTTCTTCAATCCGTAGGGGCTGCAATTGGTTCTGTGCTAGCTGGGCCAGGGGGTGCAGCAGTGGGGGGCGTTCTTAGTTTTGCAAGCGGTTTGTTTCGTCAGTATGGCTCTGATGTAGCGAGACTTTACGTGCGCTCAATGTCAAACCTTAAGGCTATACCTGTATACAAGGATGCATCTGCATTTATCAACTCTCTTCCTCCACAAGAACGAATGATGGCAAAAAATCAATTCATTCGAGGGATCACACAGCAGTGGGCCGATGGAATGGTTGCAATTGACCCGGCTGATATTGCTGAGGTTGAGGGGCAAATTAAATCCTCTGGTTCTTTGAGCTCAATTGAGAAAGCTAAAGCTCTAAAAAGTTTGAGTGAGACTGGAGAAGTAAATTCAGTCATTATTAAATCAATGCAACTCGATGGCCTTGAAAAGGGTGATCAGGTTGATAAGAAAGATCTAAGCCCACTTTACAAAAATTAACCGTAAGGATTGGGTGTTTAGATTATAACTAAGGAAGGGTGATTCAAATGGAATTGGTTGAACAATTTTTAAAGCCAGAGCTTATCGCTAAAGTCGTTATGGTCCTTGTGATCGTAAACGTTGTCCTCTCTGCTGTGTCGATGGTGTTAGAGAAAATCAAAGACCTCACTAAGTCAGATGTGGATAACAAGATCTTTGCAGTGATCTCAAAGATCGCTGAGTACGGTCAGAAGTTAGTTGACCTCATCTCTGCAAACAAAAATCACAAATAATATGCAGATAATGGCTCTCATAAAGTCGATCATAGATCTCCCGGGCGCGATTCGCGACCTGGGGGTTATGATTCAAGGTGCACTTGCAAAGATCCAAGAAGCTCGTCGTGAGGAATGGATACGTGAGGGTCAAAAGCTGGAGAGAGAAGTTATCTTACTAAAAAGCGATAAGGAGCGAGCCGAGTATGTTAAAAAGCTACAAGATCTTCGGAATAATACTCCTAGCTAGCGCCATCTCAGCTTGTAAGAATCCCCCTCCACCATCCGAGCTTTGTATCATCGGAGATGCAGGACTTTTGTGTAATGATCCGAGATTAAAAGACGGTCAACTTCCTGCAGATTGCCCTGAGTGTGATGTAGTAGATGGTGTTGCTAAAACGTATTTACGACCGTTTGCACAGTCTGTAAATTACATCGCAACTAATGTCTCAGATTACCAACGCACTCAAGAATGGGTTATTAGGCGTTGTGGGGGGAGAAAATGAAT
>ERZ869929.590-NODE-590-length-19375-cov-9.084886_pt1 | contig 19375 bp, 28 predicted proteins | sample MGYA00579312_ERZ869929 | MGnify/ENA primary metagenome ERZ869929 (study PRJEB32216, sample SAMN09231818) | wastewater metagenome | place: USA: Maryland | collected 2016-08-09 | study: EMG produced TPA metagenomics assembly of the PRJNA472060 data set (Reclaimed... | reverse complement strand
TTCGATCATGCAGCGTTCTGACCTGAGGCAGGCAGCGTGACCCCCGACGACGCCGCAGAGATGCGCCGGCTCTGTGACCTGATCGACCGAGGCGTCTCAGCGCTCCGTGAGGCCGACCCCGACGGCGAACAGCACTGGACCCGCCCAGGCAAAGACCGCCGCGACGGCACCTCCGCCACCGTCGGCTACGCCGGCTCCGACGTCCTCAAGGTCTTCACCTCCAGCCACCCCCACCTCGACGTCGACGCCACCTACACCAAGCTCGGCTACCTGACGGCCACGAGGTTCGCCGGCGACCACTCCGCCGCCGCCTCATGGCTCCGCAGCCAAGGCCACCACACCCCAGAACCCGACATCGACGGATGGCTCAACGGCCTCCCCGCCCCACCACCAGGCCCGCCCGGCGCCGACACGACGCCGGGCGACACCTTCGGACACGGCTGGGAACCCACCGACCTCCACCAGGTCCTCGCCGCCGACTACGACCCACCACGCCCCACCATCGGACGACGCGACGGCGGCGGCGCCCTGTTCTACCCCGGCCACCACGACACCCACCATCACGACCACACCGACGACCATCCCCGCCGCACCGCTAGCGACCGCTACGAGTTGTTCTGAGCCACACCCCGCCCGCCGACATCCGCCGAGCAAGCCACGCGCGTACGCGCCGACAACAGGAGCAAGCACCGATGAGCACACCGACCGACGACGACATCAAGGCCACGTTCCGCCAGCTGCGCCGCCTCGCCGATCGCACCGCCGAGGCCCGCGCCCTCGAGGCGGTCCGCCGGCAGCGCCGCGGCGGCCCATCAACCCCCGACGGGTTCCCATCGGCGCACGGTGGCGGTGGTGGACGTGGCGGCGCCGAGCTCACCAGCGTCGAGTCGGCCGCGGCCGCCCGCCTCGCCGGCCGCGGCGAACGGGACCTCGTCGCCGACCACGTCGAGCAGCTCGTCGGCTACCTCGACCAGGCGATCGCCAGCCTCAAGGCCGCCGCGTACCGTGGCAACGCCGTCGCCGCCCTCGCCGACGCGGCGCCCGACACGTCCCGCGGCTGCGCCTGGCACGCCGACGCCGGCACCATGTGGATCGGCGACCTCACCTACGGCACCGTCGGTGGCCGCCTGGCGGCCGCCGTGGACCTCTGCGACGCCTGCTACGGGTTCGCCTACCGCCACAACGGCGAACGCCCCGAGATCGACAGCCGGGGCCGTCTCCGCCGCCACGTCGCCGACTCCCGCAAGGCCACCGTCGACGAGTACCGCAGCGGCGCCGACCTCGGCCAGCCCGTCGGCCTCGTCGCCTCCGACGGCACCGCCGTCGCCGCCTGGCGAACCCCCACGTGAACCGCGAACCGCGAAAGGGTGCTTGACCTGCACCGACGTCCGCGTGGTAAGGTCCGCGACGTATTGACCCGTCGTGTGCCTCCGGCCCGGCGGGTCGTTCGCGTCCCGGGCCAGGAGCCCGCACCCCGCAGGCGAAAGCCCAGGAGGCCGCCGCCATGGCACGACCACCCCTCACCGACGACGAGCGCGCCCGCATCGTCGACCTCGCCCGCTCCGGCATGGGCTGCAACGCCATCGCCGCCGAGGTCGGATGCCACCCCGACACCGTCTCGAAGCACTGCGCCAGAGCCGGCATCACCTTCGATCGCTCACAGGTCATCAAGGCCAACGAGGCCCGCAAGGCCGACATGGCAGCCAAGCGGGCCGACATCATCGAACGCCTCTACAAGCGGGCCGAAGCGAACCTCGAGCGGCTCGAGCAGGCCGGCTACACGATGGTCGCCGTCACCGCCAACGGCATCGAGGAAGCCCCCGTGTCGGTCCCGCCGGCACACGACGAGAAAGCCCTCCTCCAGGCCATCTCCACGTCGCTCGCCTCGGCCGCCAAGCTCGAGGCCGTCGACAGCGACGGCGGGCTGCGCGAGGCGCTGTCGCTCATCGAGTCGGTCGCCGAAGCCGTCAAGGCCGCCGTCGACGGCGACGATGCCAGCGACTGACCTCACCGCCGCGCTGTCCCCCAAGCAGCTGCGGTCCATCGCCGAAGCCGACGCCCGCATCAACGTGTGGCACGGCTCGATCCGCTCCGGCAAGACGATCGGCTCGCTGATCCGCTGGCTCATCTACCTCGCCGACCCGCCCACCGGCGGCCGCTACCTGATGGTCGGCAAGACGCTGCAGACCATCGAACGCAACGTCATCGAACCGCTGCAGGACGAAGCCCTGTTCGGTCCGCTCGCCCGCCTCGTGCGCCACACGCCCGGCGCATCCACCGCCATCATCCTCGGCAAGGTCGTGCACCTCGTCGGCGCCAACGACGCCCGCTCGGAGGAAAAGCTCCGTGGCGTCACCTGCGCCGGCGCGTACGTCGACGAGGTCACCGTGCTGCCCGAGCAGTTCTGGAATCAGCTACTCGGCCGCTGCTCGGTGCCTGGCGCCAAGGTGTTCGCCACCACCAACCCCGACAGCCCCGGCCACTGGTTCCTCAAGAAGTTCCTGCTCCGTGCCGGCGAGCTCGACCTGCGCGACTGGCGCTTCGGCCTGGCCGACAACCCGAGCCTCACCGACGAGTACGTCGCCGCCATCTCCGCCGAGTACGTGGGCCTGTGGTACCGCCGGTTCATCCTCGGCGAATGGGTCGCTGCTGAGGGCGCCATCTACGACATGTGGGACCCGGCCCGCCACGTCATCGGCGGCGTCGACGACGACCTGGCGCTGCCCGACGGCGAGACGCCGACCCGCTGGTGGATCGGCGTCGACTACGGCACCACCAACCCGTTCGCCGCGATCCTCGCCACCACCACCGACCGTGGCCGTGTCGTCGCCGTCGACGAGTGGCGGTGGGATCCGACGAAGGAGCGCCAGTCACTCACCGACACCGAGTTCTCGGAGCGGATGCGCCGGTGGCTCGACGCCCGCCGCATGGCGTGGGGGGCGGCGCCCGACTGGGTGTTCGTCGACCCGTCGGCGGCGTCGTTCAAGGTGCAGCTGTGGCGCGACGAGGTCGAGGGGATCCGCGACGCCGACAACGACGTGATCGACGGAATCCGTGTCGTCGCCTCCGCTCTCGCTTCCGGCCGCCACGTCGTGCACGCCCGCTGCGCCGGGCTCATCGAGGAGTTCCCCGGGTACGTGTGGGATCCGAAGGCGACGCTCAAGGGTGAGGATCGCCCGATGAAGACGGCGGATCACAGCCTCGACGCTGACCGCTACGCCGTGAAGTCCGGCCACTGGATGTGGCGCAACGAACCGCTGCTCGCTGCAGCCTGACGCCCGGGGAGGGCCATGCACACCTGTCGTGGCCTCCGTGCCTCCTGATGCTGCCGTCCGACCCGAAGGCGCCGTGGCCGCCGAGGACCGCGCAGAACGCCGCCTATGGTCGTTACGGCGCATGGTACGAGGGTGACCCGACCCGCCTCGCCGCCGCGTACGCCGGGTTCGGGCCGTCGTCGACACCCGAGACGGGTCGGCGCCGATGGATGTTCTGGGCGAAGCGTGACCGCGACCCCGACACCCGCATCCGCCTCCACGTCCCGGTCGCCGCCGACCTCGCCACCGCCAGCGCCGACCTGCTGTTCGCCGAGCCGCCCACCATCAAGACCCCCGACAACGACACCACCCAGGAACGTCTCGACGAGGTGCTCGCCGACGCCGGGCTGGCCAACACGCTGCTCGAGGGCGGCGAGCTGGCCGCAGCGTTCGGTGGCGTCTACCTGCGGGTATGCTGGGATTCCGACGCCGCCGACCACCCGTGGATCGACTGCCTCCCCGCCGACCGTGCCGTGCCCGAATGGGCGTACGGGCGCCTCAAGGCGGTCACGTTCTGGCAGGTGGTGGCCGAGGACGGCGACGACGTGTGGCGGCACCTCGAGCGCCACGAGCCCGGCCGCATCGAGCACGGCCTGTACCGCGGCACCCGCGACCAGTTGGGGCGCCTGCAGCCGCTCACCGACAGCGCTGTGACCGCCGGGCTGGCCCCCAACATCGACGCCGATGAAGGCAACGCCGTGCTCACCGGTGTGCCGAACCTCACCGCCGTCTACGTCCCCAACATGCGACCCAACCGCGCCGACCGGCTCAGCCCGGTGGGCCGGTCGGACTACGACGGCATCGAAGGGGTGATGGACGCCCTCGACGAGACGTGGACGTCATGGATGCGCGACATCCGCCTGGGCCGTGCCCGCATCATCGTCCCCAACGAGCTGCTGCGCACCGCCGGCAAAGGCTCGGGTGCCGCGTTCGACGCCGACCAGGAGGTGTTCGTGCCGCTGCCCGGCGCAGCACCTGGCGACGTCGACCTGGTGCAGAACCAGTTCGCCATCCGTGTCGCCGAGCACCGCGACACCGCTGTCGCTCTGCTCGAGCGGATCGTGTCGACCGCCGGGTACAGCGCCCGCACGTTCGGCCTCGACGACGGCAGCCAGGCGACGGCCACCGAGGTGAACGCGTCGGAGCGGCGCAGCCTCATCACCCGAGCCAAGAAGGTGCGCTACTGGACGCCCGGCATCGCCGCCGCCGTCGAGGCGCTGCTCGCCATCGACCGGGCCGTGTTCGGCGCCAACGTGGTCCCACAGCGTCCCGTCGTCGAGTTCCCCGACGCCGTCGAGGAGAACCCGCTCACCGTCGCACAGACGATGCAGGCGCTCCGTCATGCGGAGGCGGCGAGCACCGACACGCTCGTCCGACTCGGTCACCCGCAGTGGGGCGACGACCAGGTCGACGCCGAGGTGGCGCGCATCCTCGCCGAGTCGGGCCGCAGTGTCGCCGACCCTTCCGGCTTCCCCGTCTGACATCTAGCCTGTCGCCGTGCCCGTCTCACCGGAGCTGGCCGAGCAGCTCGCCAAGGGCCTCGTCGAGCTGTACACCGAAGCAGAGGAACGCCTCCTGGCCACGTTGGCTCGCCGGCTCGCCCGCGGGATCGACGAGCCCGGGTGGCCCGAAGCGAAGCTCGCCGAGCTGCGGGTGATGCGCGGCGAGGTCGAGGACCAGCTGCGCATCTTGCGCCGCACCGGCGACGCCAAGATCGCCGACGCGATCGGGATGGCCTACAACCGTGGCGTTGCTGCCGCCGGCACCGACCTGGCTGCCGCCGGGGCGATGCCGCAGGTCGCGTTCGGCGTGACCGACGTGCGGGCGGTGCGGGCGCTGGTGGCCGAGACGGTCGCCCAGGTCGACGGCACCCACCTGCGGATCCTGCGCTCGACGATCGACGGGTACCGTGACGCTGTCGCCGCTGGCGCCGGACAGGTGCAGGTCGGTGCCGCCACCCGCCGCGACGCCGCCGGGCAGGTGCTGCAACGCTTCGCTGCCCGCGGCATCACCGGGTTCGTCGACCGGGCCGGCAGGTCGTGGGATCTGGCGACCTACGCCGAGATGTCGGTGCGCACGGCGACAGGCCGTGCCGCCGTGCAGGGCCACGTCGACCGGCTGGTGCAGGGTGGCCGTGACCTCGTCATCGTGTCGGAGTCCACTCAGGAGTGCGAGCTGTGCCGCCCGTGGGAGGGCAAGGTGCTGTCGATCGGCGGCACGGGCCGTGGCACGATCGTCGCCGAGGACCTCGACGACGGCCGGGTCGACGTCGAGGTGGCGGGCACGCTGCGCGACGCCATCGCGTCGGGGCTGTTCCACGCCAACTGCCGCCACAGCGTCTCCGCCTACCTGCCGGGCGTGACCCGTCCGATGCGCGACACCGAGGACGCCGAGGGTGACGCTGATCGCCAGCGCCTGCGGTACCTCGAGCGTGGTGTGCGGGAGTGGCGGCGCCGTGAGGCCGCCGCCCTGTCGCCGGCCGAGGCGGCGAAGGCGAAGGCGAAGGTGGCGGAGTGGCAGGGCCGCATCCGTGCCCACGTCGACACCACGTCGGCGAAGCGCCAGCCGCAGCGCGAGCGCCTCGGCGCAAGATGAAGTAGGGCCACACCTCGAGGGCGGATCCCGTCGACGTTGCACCGTCGGCGCCAAGCCTGCAGACGGGTGCACGTCGCCGCCACCGTTCGCCTCCGGTGCCGGCGTCAGGGGATCATCGGCCCCGTTGGCCCTGACCGACGCACGTGCAGCCACCGCGGGGCGTGTCGGTCCAACCCGCCGCCGGGCGTTCCCGGCAACCCACAGGCCCCCCAGGAGGGGGTCTTCGTCGTTCCCCAGGAGGGACCGTCACCATGACCACCGAGGCCGAGGCCCCGACACCACCCGCCGCACCGGCGCCATCACCACCCGAGCCGCCCGCGACGCCGCCACCGGCTGCGCCCGCCGCACCGCCACCCACTGCACCGCCGGCAGCAGCGTCGTTCGATGACTGGGTGAAGGACCCCGCCAACGCCACCCACGTCAAGGCGCTGCGCGACGAGGCCGCCGCCAATCGGGTGAAGGCCAGGGAGGCCGAAGCGCAGCGCGACGCCGTGCTCGCCGCCCTCGGCATCACCCCCGACGGCGCCCCGCCCGACCCCGACAAGCTCGCCGCCGACCTGCAGGCCAGCCGCCAGCAGCTCGCCGACCTGCAGCGCACCACCGCCCTCCAGGCCGCCGCCGCACGACACGGCGCCGACCTCGACCTCATCACCCCGTACCTGCTCGGCAAGGGTGCCCTGGCGGCGCTCGACCCGACCACGGACACGTTCGCCGCCGACGTCGACGCCCTCGTCGCCGCCGAGGTGAACGCCAACCCCAAGCTCAAGGCCGGCCAGGCGCCAGCCAAGGGCGGTGCGGACTTCGCCGGCGGGACCGGCGGGCAGCACATCTACACCCGCGACGAGATCGCAGCACTCGCCAAAGACCCCGGCGAGTACGCCAAGCACCGCGACGAGATCCAGCGGCAGGTCGCCGCCGGGCTCGTCACCTGACCTCCCGATAGGAGCCCCCCATGCCCACCTCGTTCATCCCCGAGTTCTGGTCTGCCGAGATCCTGCAGGCCCTCGAGACCAACCTCGTCTTCGGCAACCCCGGCATCGTCAACCGGGACTACGAGGGCGAGATCCGTGACGCCGGTGACACCGTGCGCATCAACGCCGTCGGCGACGTCGAGATCTCGACGTACACCCGTGGCGCCAGCCTCGGCACCCCCGACGAGGTCGAGTCCGCCCAGCAGCTGCTGCTGATCGACCAGGCCAAGAAGTTCAACTTCCGGGTCGACGACCTCGACGCCCTGCAGGCCAACGCCAACTTCGCCGCCGAGGCCCAGCGCCGCGCCGGCTACGGCCTGCGCAAGGCGTGCGACTCGTTCCTCGCCGAGACGATGTCGGGTGACGTCGCCGACGCCAACATCCTGTCGTCGGGCTCGACGATCGACGTCGGCACCGGCGCCTCCGACACCAACGCCTACGAGCTGCTCGTCGACCTCGGCGTCGTGCTCGACGAGGCGGACGTGCCCGAAGAGGGCCGCTGGGTAATCGTGTCGCCCGGCTTCCACGGTCTGCTCCAGAAGGACGACCGGTTTGTGTCGTTCGGCACCGGCAGCAACGCCGAGACGCTGCGCGGCGGCCGGGTCGGCTCGGCTGCCGGGTTCATGGTGGCCAAGTCCAACCAGCTCGTCACGAACGCCTCCGACGACGTCGACGTGCTCGCCGGCCACCCGATCGCCACGACGTTCGCCCAGCAGGTCATCAAGACCGAGACGCTGCGCAGCGAGACGTACATGGCCGACATCATCCGCGGCCTGCACGTCTACGGCGCCAAGGTCGTCCGTCCGGGCTGCCTCGCCAAGGCCATCGTCGACATCAACGCCTGACCGTCCCTCTGACCCCCGCCCGTGATCGGGCGGGGGTCACGGGCGCGTCACCCCACCAAGAACGACACCCAACGCAAGGAGCACCACCATGGCCCGTGACGCCGTCACGATCACCGACCTCACCCCGTCCACCCCGGTCGACAAGCCCGCCGGGACGACGATCAACACCACCAACGGTGCGAGCATCGACTGCGGTGGCGACACCGACAAGCTCGTCATCTGGGTGACCAACACCAACACCACCCCCGACCACGACATCACGATCCTCGCCGGCGACAACCCGCCGGCGTTGCGCGCTGGCCTCGGCGACCTCGTGTTCAACGTGAACGCCGCCGAGAGCGTGCTCGTCGTCGACGGGTCCCGCCACGTCCAGGACGACGGGACCATCCACATCGACTTCGAGACCGGCTTCGCCGGCAAGATCGGCGCCTGGCGCCTCGTCGGGGTCTGACCCCATGGGTGCCGTGCAGGGTGCGGGGGCGACGGTCGCGATCGTCGCCCCCGTCCTGCACCGCCCGCACCGCATCGCCCAGCTGCTCGACGACATCGACAAGGGCACCCCGGTCGGGAAGTGGCGGCTCGTCGTCGTCGTCGACAACGACGACGAGCACTCGATCGAAGCGGCCGCGGCCGCCGGCGTCGAATGGGTCGCCGACTGGCGGCACACCCCCACCTACGCCTCCAAGATCAACCTGGGCGCCGAGGTGACGTGCGAGCCGTGGCTGTTCACCGCCGCCGACGACCTCCACTTCCACCGCGGCTGGCTCACCGCTGCGCTCGACGTCGCCGGCAACACCGGCGCCAAGGTGATCGGCACGAACGACCTGGTGAACCACGCCGTGATCGCCGGGCAGCACTCCACCCACACGCTCGTCGCCCGCGACTACATCGACGACCCGGGCGCCTGTGTCGACGGGCCCGGCACCGTCATGCACGCCGGCTACCGCCACGAGTACTGCGACGACGAGCTCGTCGGCACCGCCAAGGCCCGCGGTGTGTGGGCGCCGGCGAAGCACAGCATCGTCGAGCACCGCCACTGGTCGACCAAGGCCCGCCCCCGCGACATCGTCGACGCCATCGTGCGGGCGTCCCGGGCGGAGTCGAGGGCCACGTTCGAGGCACGCCGGCACCTGTGGGCGGCGTGAGCGTCGCTGTCGTCACCCCCGTGTTCGGCGGGTACGACTTGGTACGGCCGGCGCCGGCGCAGACCGTCGACGTCGACTGGGTGGCCGTCACCGACGACCCTGGCCTCGAGGTGCCCGCCCCGTGGCGGCGTCGAGTCACCGACGCCCTGCATCCGCGCAACCCCCGCATGGACGCCGTGCGGGTGCGCACCAGCCCCACCGAGTGGGCGCCCGACGCCCGCTGGGTGGTGAGCATCGACGCCAACATGCGCATCGACTCCCCGTCGTTCGCTGCCGACATGGTCGCTGCCGCCCCGTCCGGGCTCGGCGCTTTCGCCCATCCCCGCCGGGACTGCCTCTACGCCGAAGCCGAGATGTCCGCCGTGGAGGCGCCCCGCAAGTGGGGGCCCGTCGACCTCGCCGCCCAAGCCGACGCCTACCGCCACGAAGGCCACCCCGAGCGGTGGGGTCTGTGGGCGGGCGGCGTCATCGTCGCCGACACGACCGACGACACGGTGCTCGCCGTGCTCGCCGACTGGTACCGGGAGTGCCTGGCGCATCGCAGCGCACAGTCGCAGGTGTCGTTCCCGGTGGCGTGCCGCCGGCACGGGATCCGCCCCGACACGATCCCCACGGGCCGGCGCCTCGGCTCACCGTGGCTCACCATCCAAACCCACATCGGGAGGACGTGACCTGTGACCGTCGACGTGCAGGCCCGCTACCTGCGGGCGCTCACCCAACCGAGCGACATCGTCGACCACCTCCCCACCCTGCACGGGGCCGCCGCCACCGCCGCCACGGTCATCGAGCTGGGCGTGCGCCGTGGCGTCTCGTCGGTGGCGTTCCTCGCCGGCCTCCCCGCCGGTGGCCGCCTGCACTCCGTCGACGTGAACCGGGCCCCGTTCGTCCACCCGTCGTGGGAGTTCATCCAAGGCGACGACCTCGACCCCGCCGTCATCGCTCAGCTGCCGCCGGCGTGCGACGTGCTGTTCATCGACACCAGCCACACCTACAGCCACACGCTCGACGAGCTGGCAACCTGGGCGCCGACGGTGCGCAGTGGCGGCGTCATCCTGCTGCACGACACCGAGCTGGCCCACCCCGACGCCTCGCCGCCGTCGGATCCGCCGTTTCCGGTGGCTCGAGCCCTCGACGACTACTGCCAGTCGATCGGGTGGGCGTGGACGAACACGACCGGCTGCTACGGCCTCGGCCGCATCGACGTTCCGTGACCGTCTCCGTCGTCATCCCGTTCCGGCCGACGTCCGCCGAGCGGGTCCGCAACGTCGGATGGCTGTGGGGCCACTACGGCCACCACCACCCCGACTGGCAGGTCGTCATCGGCAGCGACGGTAGCGACGGCCTGTGGTCCAAGGGGGCCGCCATCGCCGACGCCGTCACCCGCTGCACCGGCGACGTGCTCATCGTCACCGACGCCGACGTCGTGCTCGACCCTGACGTCGCACGAGAGGCCGCCACGTTGACGCACAGCGCCCCGTGGGTCGTCCCGCACTCCCACGTCCACCGGCTCACAGACGAAGGCACACAGGCCCTCATCGCTGCCGGGCCGGGAGCGACACCCGAAGGCCGCCCCCGGCTCAACGGTGTGCAGACCGTGTGCGTCGGCGGTGGATGGCTCGCCATGACCCGCGCCACCTACGACCTCGTCGGCCCGCCCGACCCCCGGTTCCTCGGCTGGGGCTACGAGGACAGCGCCTGGGGCTACGCCCTCGACACCCTCGCCGGCCCACACCACCAGGGCGACGCCGACCTGCACCACCTGTGGCACCCCGCAGCATCGAGGCGGGGCGCCGACGGGCGACGGTCCGAGTCCGCCACCCTGCGGGCCCGCTACCGCTCCGCCCGCAACGACCCCGCCGCCACCGCCGCCATCATCGAGGAGGCCCGCCGTGACCCTGTTCCGACACCGTGACAGCGGCGAGCTCGCCGCCTGCCAGCCCGGCACCCGCCTCCACCGCCGCCGCATCGACGACCCCGCGTGGGTCGAGGTGAACGCCGCCGCTCAACGCTGGCCCGACGCACCCACCTACGACGAGGCCGCCACCACCACCGACGTCGACGTGGAGGGCTGATGTCCTACGCCACCGTCGACGACCTCGAGGCCTACGTCGGGCGAGACGACATCGACGACGCCGAACGCAAGCTCGAGCGAGCGTCCAGCCTCGTCGACGAGGCGCTCATCGGGGCGTTCTACGCCGTCGACGCCAGCAGCAACCCGACCGACGCCGACGTCATCGCAGCGATGCGTGACGCCACCTGCGCGCAGGTTGAGTGGTGGGAGGAGACGGGCGACGAGCTGGGCGCCGCCGGCCAGTACAGCTCCGTCGGCATCGGGTCCGTGTCGCTCGTCCGAGCCAACAGCGCCACCACCGGCCAGGCCCCCGGCCTGCTGTGCCCTCGCGCCCTCGGCCACCTGCGGGTCGCCGGCCTGTACCCCGTCGCTGTCGCCATCGGCTACCCGTCGATCGGCGACCAGTTCTTCGGCAGCTGACGTGAAGCTCCCCCGGTTCCTGCTGCGAGAGACGGCCACGATCGCCGTCTACGAGGGCGACACCGGCGTCGGTCCGTCCTACGCCGACGCCGTCACCGTGCGCTGCTTCCGTGAGGACAAGCGGCGCATGGTGCGCGACGCCACCGGCACCGAGGTCACGTCCGAGACGACCATCTACTGCCCGCCCGGCACGACCGTCACCCCCGAGTCGAGGGTCACCGTCGGCGGGCGCACCACCACCGTCATCACCGTCGCCGACCACGACACCAACGGCCTGCCCACACCCGACCACGTCGAGGTCAACCTCCGATGACCCCCGAGCAGGCAGCCAAGAAGATCCGGGCCGCCGCACTGCGCGGCCTCGACATCGCCGCCGAGCACGTACTCGAGGAGTCCAACCGGATCGTCCCCCACGAGGAGGGCACGCTGGAGCGTTCCGGCACCGTCACCGTGGACCGCTCCCACCTCACCGCCGCCGTGTCCTATGACACGCCGTACGCGGTGCGCCAGCACGAGGACCAGGACCTCAACCACAAGGGCAAGGGCGAGGCCAAGTACCTCGAGAAGGCGCTGGACCGCTCACGGCGGGTCGTCCCCAAGATCATCGCCGCCGAGGTGAAGCGGGCGATGCGATGAGCGGCGGCTGGCTCGTCGGCATCGCCAAGAAGCTCGAGACGCTCGGCCACGGCACCTACACGCCGTCGGCCACCACCGGCGACCTGTTCATCGGCAAGATGCCGCAGACGCCCGACACCGCCATCGCCGTCTACTACGGGTCGACCGGCGAGAGCGACAGCGGCCTCGACTACGACGAGGTCGCTTTCCAGGTGCGGACCCGAGCAGGCACCGACCCCCGCACCGCGGCGGCCACCCTGCAGGACATCTACGACGACCTCCACGGCATCGGCACCACCACCATCACCGACGGCACCACCACGTGGACCGTCATCGACATCCTCGCCACCCAGTCGGCACCCGTCCCCCTCGGCCAGGACGACGCCAACCGGTGGGAGTACACCCTCAACTTCCGCGCCGAGATCATCAACCCCAACCGGTAGCACCAGGAGCACCACATGCCAGCCACCAAGATCAACGCCCGGGACTGGACCTTCGAGATCGAGTCCAAGGATGCCACCCCCGTGTGGACCGCCATCGCCGGCATCACCTCGTTCTCCGTCGACCGGGGCATGGAGGAGGTCGACATGACCGACTTCGATTCGGCCGGCAACTACGAGGGCCAGGCGATGCAGCGCGCCGTCGCCGTGACCTGCGAGGGTTTCTACCTCGAGGACGCCAGCGGCGACCGTGACGCCGGCCAGGAGCTGGTCGAGGACGCGTGTGCCGAGGTCGGCGATGACAGCCACTACGACTTCCGCATCACCTCGCCGGGCGGCACGGTGCGCACCTTCACCGCCTACTTCAACGTGAGCGAGCCCGGCGGCGGCAACAACGACAAGACGGGCTGGGGCTTCACCGCCACCCGCAGCGGGGCCACCTCCTGATCGTGGCAGGCCACCACGACTTCGATGCGGCGTGGGCCGAGCACGGCGATGGGCCGACCATCACCGTGCTCGGCGACACCGTCACGCTGCCGCCCGTCCTGCCGGCCAAGTGCGCCCTGTTCATCGAGCGGGCCCGCATGGACGCCGAGTTCCGCAACCGGGACGTCTCGCTGTCGATGCTCGTCGAGCAGATCGGCGCCGTCGTCGGCGCCGACATCGTCGCCGGGTGGGTCGACCGTGGCCTCACCGTCGACCAGCTCGGCGACATCTGGTCGCACATCCTGCGGGTCATCTGGTCCGACGTCGCCAACCCGCCCCGGGATGGTGATGCGTCGGGGGGAGCGAAGCCCCCGACGGCGGGGGCTCCCTCCGCACCCTGATCGAGGCGTGGGCGCTGCTCGAGGCCGACTTCGCCCGCGAGTACCGCCTCGACCTGACCGTCGAGGTGGCGGCCGGGATGTCGCTGCGCCGTCTCCTGGTGCTCGTCACCGGCCTGTCCGCGGATGCCGTGTGGCGTCTCGTGGAACGCAACCGCCCGCTGGAGGGCGAAGCCGCCGAGCGGGCGTTCGCTCGCATGTTGTGAGAGGGGTGATGGTGTCGTGTCGATGAACGTGGGCGAGCTGGTGGCGACACTGGAGCTCGACGACAAGATGTCGGGCGACCTCAAGGTGGCGCAGCGCCGTCTCGGCCAGTTCGATGGGGAGACGGCGACGGCCAAGGTCGACGTCGACACGTCGAGGATCCGCCCCGAGCTGGCCGCGGCCGAGTCCGACGTCGAGTCGGCGGTCGACGGGTGGGGCGGCGCCGCGTCGGCGGCGGCTGCCGGCGCCGGCCTCGCTGCCGGTGCGATGTTCGCCTCCGAGTTCCTCAAGGCGATGGACCGGGAGGCGTCGAGCGACAAGCTGGCCGCCAGCCTCGGCCTGTCCGGCCCGAACGCCGAGCGGGTGGCGGGCGTGCAGGCGGAGGTGTGGGCGGGCGCGTGGGGCGACTCGATGGATGACGTCGGTCGGGCCATGCAGGGCGTGCAGTGGAACTTCGCTCACCTCGGCTACATCGGCGACGACACCCTCAAGTCGATGACCACCCAAGCCCTCGACCTCGCCAAGGTGATGGACGAGGACGTCATGTACGTGACGAAGGCGGCCGGCGACATGGTGCGCAACGGCCTCGCTCGCGACTGGCAGCACGCCTACGACATCATCGGCTCGGGCTACCAGCAGGGCGCCAACCGTGGCGGCGACATGCTCGACTCGCTCACCGAGTATTCGCAGCACGCCAAGGACCTGGGCTTGTCCGGCGAGCAGCTGGTCGGCATGTTCGTGCGGGTCGGCAACGCCGGCGTGTGGAACACCGACAAGGCGGCCGACGCCCTCAAGGAGTTCTCGATCAGGGCGATCGACGGGAGCGAATTGACCACCGAGGCGTTCGGTGCGCTCGGGCTGTCGGCCTGGCAGATGTCGCACGACATCGCCGCCGGCGGGCCTGCCGCGTCGGCGGCGCTGTCGACCACCCTGGAGCGGCTCGGCGCCGTCGACGACAAGGTGGCACAGAACAAGATCGGCATCGCTCTGTTCGGCACCCAGTGGGAGGACATGGGGACCACCGCTGTGCTGTCGCTCGACCCTGCCATCGGCAAGCTGGCGGAGGTCGACGGGTCCGTGCAGGCCCTGTCCGCCACCCTCAACGACAACGAGGCGACCGCCTGGGAATCATGGAAGCGCGGCATCTCGCTGCGCCTCTCGACTCTCGTCGAGCAGGAGTTCCCCAACTTCCAACGGGGCTGCGACATGATCGCCTCGTGGTGGACTGACGCCGTCAACCGGATGGGCGTGGCGTGGGACACCGTGTTCTCCGGCGACCTGTTCTCGTGGATCTCGACGTGGTTCCGCACCGAGCTCAACCGCATCATCGACATGTGGAACGGCCTGGAGTTCACGACGCCCAACATCCCCGGCACCGACTGGGGTAGCCAGACCATCAGCACGCCCGACATCCCCCGCCTGCACGCCGGTGGTGTGTTCCGTGCCGGCACGCCCGGCGGCGAAGGGCTCGCCATGCTGCGCGACGGCGAGCAGGTGCTGACCCGCTCGATGCAGGCGAGCGCCGGCCAGGGCCCCGTCGTCGTGCAGCTGGTGGTGGACGGCCGCAAGTTCACCGAGCAGGTCGTACAGCCCAACCTCAAGGGCATCGTCGGCCAGCAGAGCGGATCGAGGAAGCGATGACGACCGCCATGCAGATCGGCCGCGTCGGCCTCGATATCGACCTGTCGGCGCCGCTGTCGTGGCAGGAGGCCGGCGACCAGGTCACCATCGAAGCGCAGATCAAGGCGCCGCACACCGCCGCCACCAAGCGGTGGCTCGCCGAGCAGATCGTCAACCTCGCCGGCCCGTACCGGTCCGAGGTCGCCGTCCCGTTCACCACCACCGCATGGGCGGACCGCGACTGCTGGGTCGAGGTGCTCGAGACGTCCGTGTCACCGGAGGCCCGCGGCAGCCAGCCCGGCACCGGGCCGTTCCGGTTCTCCGCCTCGATGCGCCGCCTCAAGGGCCGCAAGCAGCCCCGCTACGAGCTGGGCCGAGGGCCCGGTGGTGTGATCGCCAACGACCACTCGATCACGAAGGGCAGCTACGCCGGATGGGTGTCGTTCCCCGGCAGCGCCGACGCCGTAGACCTCGGCGACGACGTCACGTGGACACGCGGCAACCGCACCACCGAGGACGGCTTCATGGCCTTCGTCACCGGTGGCAGCACCACCCTCTACAACACCGTCGTCTCGATGTACTGCCCGCTGGTCGACGCCTACCGTGGCGCCGCCACCATCGAGGTCGACATCGACGGGAACGACACGTGGCGGGCGATCACCGGCAAGGAGATCCGTCTCGTCGGCGCCAACCGGGTGAGGCTCACCAACGGCCTGGTCCGCTGGACGTGGGACACCACGTACAACACGCTCCAGGGTGAGGTGTACGTCGTCAACACGTGGGAGCCGCTCGACGAGGACTTCGCCTTCACGACCGGCGGGGCGTCGCTCACGCCGCTCGGCGTCAACCCGTCGTCGGTGTGGGTGGTGCGCAACGACCCGCTGCGGGTCACCCTGCAGTTCACCCTCGACTATCAGTCGGGGACCCACCGCATCGTGCTGTTCTTGTCGCTGCGCCGCGGCGACCTCAACCTGCTCGGCTCCATCAAGTCGTCGTCGTCCCGCCAGTTCGGCATCGACCCGGGCAACACGCTCGCGACGAGCCTCACGTCCGGCATCCGCCGCAACGGTGACGACACCAACGGCAACCGGTGGATCCTCGCCTCGCCTCGCACGTTCACCACCGACCTGTCCGACGGATGGATCCACCTGACGACCGGATCCAAGTCGTTCCCGTTTGGCATCGGCATCGAGCTGGGCGGCTCCGCCTCGACCGGCCAGCTCACAGCGGCGAACGTGCTCAGCCAGTACTACGCCCAGCCGCCCGAACAGCTCTACATCTCGATCCCATGATCCGCGAGGAGTTCATGCGCCTCGGCGGCTTCGACGTCTCGCTCGACCCGCAGGTGCCGCAGTCGATCAAGCGGCGCATCGAGAACTACGACCAGGTCGTCGTCACCCAAGGCCGCCTCGACGGCGACCTGACCCGCACCACCCTCACCCAGTCCGCCATCTACCGCGGCGTCATCACCGGGTGGTCCGACCGCAAGACGTCACTCAAGGGCGCCGGCATGGGCTGGTTCCTCGGCAACGAGCGGGGGCTCGGCCCGCGCATCGACTGGCTGTTCTCCGCCGGCCGGGACTGGTCCGACTGGCTCAGCGTCATCACGACCGACAGCGGATGGGCCGGGATGATCGTGGCCGCCGTCGTCGACGAGCCCGCCACCACCTGGCCCGACGCCTCGGCCACCGACGACGGCACGCTGCCGCTCACCACCCGGGACCTCGTCGACGAGCTCGCCGCCCTGCTCGGCTGTGAGTACTACATCACCCCCGACGGGTACTTCCGCAGCGGCGGTGAGAACAGCGACGACCTGTTCACCGTCACCACCCCCACCGTCATCCTCGTGCGCGACCACGAGGGCCGTGACGTCGACCTCGTCGGCCTGCGGGTCATCGACCTCGACCAGGAGCTGGACTACAGCCAGGCAGGGAACGGGGCGTACGTGCTCGGGTCCGGCGGCACGGCCGGGTCGTCGTCGGTCGGGTCGGGTCGACGCCTGCCGTACAACGTGAACGGCACGTCGATGAACCACTGGTTGGTCGAGGAGGACGACAGCCTCGACACCGGCAACGACTGCTTTGCCAAGGCGGTCGGGCTGTCCAACCAGCTGTCGGGCCGTGAGCTGTACCGGGCCGTCGTGGACGACCGCTGGCCCGGCCGGTGGATGCGGCCCGGCGACTACCTGTGGGTCTACGACCCCGAGCTCGGCATCTACGACGACACCGAGTCGACGATGTACCGGGGTGAGTTCATGCAGCCCGCCCGCCTGCGCCTCTACGGCATGTCGTGGCCGATCCGTGACGGGATGGGTGTGTACCGGCTGGCGAAGGCGTCGACGGACTCGCCCGAGATCGAAGACCTCACCGACTACGTGCTCGTCGAGGAGGGCGACGTCGAGCTGTCCGTCGGTGCCCCCCTCCTGTCCCTCTCCGACTTCTAGGAGGCCGCCGTGCCCGACCTGTGGTGCCAGTTCGCCGAGCAGAACCGGGCGCCCACGTCCTCGTGGGGTCCGCCCATCACGGCCGAGAAAGGCGTGCTCCACACGACCGAGTCGCGTGGCCGGTTCCGGCCTGGTGGTTCGTACTTTGGGCACCAGTCGTGGCCACACTTCACGGTGTCGGCTGGCAAGGTGTGGCAGCACATCCCGATCAACCGGGCGGCGAAGGCGCTGCGCAACCTGGCTGGTGGCGTGCAGACGAACAACGACGGCGCCATCCAGATCGAGATCGACTGGCAGGCGGCCGACATCGCCAACCTGCCGGCCGCCGACGTCGACGCGCTGCGCCGGCTGATGCGCTGGATCGAGCGGGAGGCCCGCATCCCCGCCACCTGCGGCGTCGAGTTCCACCCGTACCCGCCGCCCGTGCGTCTCGGCCGTGAGCCCTGGCGCCTGTCGGGCCCGGCGTGGGACGCCTATCGGGGGTGGTGTGGGCACCAGCACGTCCCCGAGAACGACCACGGCGACCCTGGCCTCATCGACATCGCTGCCCTGCTGCCGGCACCACCGCCCCCCCCACCACCGGAGGATCCCACCGTGTTCACCGTCGTGAAGCTGCATCCCGCCGCACTCAACCCCGGCGAGGCCCAGGATTGGATCATCCCGCCGAACGGGCCCAAGTACCACTGCCCGCACACCGGGTGGACCGAGGCGCTCATCAAGGCCGGCGCCGCGTCCATCGACCTGTCCGGCAACGAGCCGGCGTCCAAGTTCGTCCGCGACTTCCAGCCCTGACCGGTGGCGGTCGTGGACGTCTGGCAGGCCACGTCCCACCCGGTCGTGGCCCCACTCCTGCTCGCCCTGATCGTCGGGTGCGGGGCGTTCTGTCGTCGGGTGCTGCGCACGCTGCGCAGCCTCGACGAGCACGTCCTGCCCCACTTCCAACCACGCGACGGCAACGCCGACGCCACGCTGCCCGGCCGGGTGGCGCGCGTCGAGTCGGCCGTCACGTCCCTCGACGGAGACCTACGGGTCCACATGGCGGACGAGGCCCGGCAGCGTGGCGTCGACGTCACCGACCTCAAGGGTGCGGTCACCCGGATACATGAGCGGATCGACGCCCTCACCGACGAGCGGGCATCGCGGTGAACCGGTGGACACCCGCCGTCGCTGGCATGGCCGGCGTCGTCGTGTCTGTCGTCACCGCTGACATCATCGCCGCCCGCACCCGCCAGCCGACTATCTCGGCCGCCATCGCCCGCACCCTCGAGCACCCCGTCGGCGCGCCGCTCGTCGTCGGTGTCCTCGCCGGCCTCGGGTGGCACCTCACCGTCGACCCGATCATCCGTCGAATCGAACCCACCTCAAGGAGTACCCGATGAACGCCGCCGTGACCGTCACCACCACCGCCACCGACCTACACACCCCCTACGACGAGTGCGACACCCTGCTCGACGTCGCCAACACCTCGGCGAGCGCCACGCTCTACGTCGGCTATTCGGGGCTCACCACCGCCAACGGGACGCCGGTGCTGCCGGGTACGTCCAAGAAGTTCCTGGTGCCGCGTGGCTCGACGATGCAGGGGCGGGTCGCCAGCGCGACGCTCGACGCCCGCGTCGTGGCCACCCCGGTGCGGCTGTGAGCGTCGCCCTCGAGCTGGCCACGCTCGGCCTGCTCGACGACCCCGACGAGTCGGTCCGTAACCCCCTCACCGCCTTCGACTGGTACGGCGCCGCGTGGGCAGAGGACCCCCTGTGGACCCCACCGTCAGTCGCCTACACCAGCGCGGACGGGCTGGTGCTGCCAGGCACCGCAGGGAACTACGCATCGGTGCCGGACGAAGCCGCGCTCGACATCACCGGGGACATCAC
>ERZ869929.589-NODE-589-length-19435-cov-221.153096_pt1 | contig 19435 bp, 31 predicted proteins | sample MGYA00579312_ERZ869929 | MGnify/ENA primary metagenome ERZ869929 (study PRJEB32216, sample SAMN09231818) | wastewater metagenome | place: USA: Maryland | collected 2016-08-09 | study: EMG produced TPA metagenomics assembly of the PRJNA472060 data set (Reclaimed... | reverse complement strand
GGCGCCACCCCTCCGAAGAGAGGAAGCGCCCCAGCAACTGCCAAGACGATATGTGGTGATGCGGAATGCCTATTCCGTGTTGCTCTTATTCTATACGATCCGTCAACACCGCGCTACTACTGCGTGGCGTCCAGCCATAACATTCCAGTAATGCGGCGTCAAGGGCTTTCAGCACCATGATCAGGGCGCTGCGCAGATGGAGCAGGGTTTGCTTGTTCAGGGTCATATCAGTTCACCGCCGCATCAATCGCCCGTTGGAATTGCCGACCGAGCAAACGTCGCCACTTCTTTGCGATGGCCTTATCCCAATTGCGCGCCTTCGTGCCCGGATGGTTCACGCCCCGACTAAAGGTCTCGGCACTGCCCTGGCTGCCTGGCCCGCTCATAATCTGATTGGGCACGGTCTTGGCCGAGAATGGCCCGCTGAACTTGAGCACCTTGCCACGCTTCGGGTTGATGCGATGGGCCTTCGTGCCAGCATTGAGCATCGAATAGATGTCGCCATCGGTGCCAATCTCGCGCTGCCAGCCGCTAGCCCGAATACTGAACGAGGGCTTATTGTCCCACGAAGCCACGGTGATCTCGAAATCGACTTTGATCGCCAGCGCTTGCTCGTTCAGGGTGTTGGCGATGACCTGGCGCATCTTGGCCGGGTTACTGATCAGGTTGCGTGGTAGGATGGCTTTTGCCTTGCCCATTACAGTTGCAGCTCCCCTCCGCGTATCTTGACCGGGCTCCAACTCAACTCACGCTGCCGGCAGGTCGCACAGCTATCATCCGCGCCGCGTCGCCAGTAGGCGTCATAGTTGTTGTCGCCTTCGAGCTGGCTGACTTCCCAACTACACTTGCAATTGGTCAGACAGTCCGTGCCCTCTCCTGGCATCGCTGGTAAGGGCAGCAGCTTGGTTGCACCCTTCCAGTAGGGCACCTGGATCGACCGCGCATACATCGCCGCTCTGGCCTGCCAGCCCGCCTGAAACTCGCCTGCGTCCTTGATGACCACGCCAAAGTTCTCCAGATAGCTGAGCTGAAACGTCAGGTCGCGCGTCACTTGCGTGCGCATCGTCGGGCTCAGATCGTCCACGCCCGCCCCGGCCAGCATCGCGGCGGCGTGGTAGCGGGCCAGTTCGCGGCTGATCTCCTGCTGCCAGGCGTCCACGCCCTCAGGGTAGGACTGCTCAAGCGCATCGGTTGCGGTCGCGATCAGGCGCGTCAGGCGATCGATCAGCCAGTTCAGCGGGTCGATGCTCATTGCTTGCGTGCCTGCCTTCCCAGCTTCTTGGCCCACGCCAGTTCTTCCTCAAGCAGGGCCGCGCTCTCATCGTCAGTGGCTTTGGTGGTTGTGCCGTACATCAGTATATCGGCCTGTGCTTCGGTGATCATGCCATTTTGCACAGCTGCGTTAATACCTTCCGTCCAATCACGGTTATAGGCTTTCAGCGCTTGCCCTGGTTGCGCCTGCTTGGGTGGCTGCGTCGGCTCGCTTTGGAGCAAGGCCAGCAGGGCCGGGTTGATCGGCTGCTGCGTTTCGGGTAGCGCCTTCTCATCATCGCTAATCGCCCCACCGGCCGTCGCATCATCGGCAATCATCTCACGCGGCAAGTCTTCGCTATCCACGGCCAACTGGCGCGCAATCGCCGGGCTGATCTCGCCGGATTGAATCTGCACGGCGCGCGTTTCGGCCCGCAGCTTGGCGACCTCAGCCCGCAACTTCTGATCGCGCATGTCGTTGTCATCGGTGAATTGCAGCTCGGTGGTTGCGGGTAGCACCCGGTCAGAGACGGTCTGCTCCCACCACTTGATGAAGGTCGGCAGCGCCCCATTGCCCTGGGCCGCGTCCTGAAGTACGGTCGTCTGGGTGCCGGTGCCGAGGCCCTGACCCGAGAGCGGCTGAATATCTTGCACGGGTACGCCGAGCGCATTGGCGTAGATCGTGTAGGCGTTATCGCGCTCATCTTTGGGGACAAACGAGGTCAGCAGCTCTTTCAGGCGTAGCTCTTTGATGTCGATCGGGCTATCGCCCGGAATGGCCCCGATGATGGTGCCCAGGTAGTACAGCAGCCCCCTGGCCTGATTGGCGTTCTGGCCGCTGGTGATGATGCCCTGCAGGGTCGGATCGGTAATGCCCTGGATAAACGCCAGCTTGTTCGCCCCGCCGCCGGTCAGGTTCTCATACACCAGCTGTTCCATCGCGGCCAGCTTGGCCACGGTCTTGTAGGCCCGACAGGCCGCGCACTTGCCGACGCCAAACAGCTCGGCGCGCGGGCTGGGCTGGTCAGCGTACATCAAGACCTGATCCCAGCGCAGGATCTGCCACGAGCCATCGACGGCCATATAGCGCACCGGGTAGGCCAGGTTGCCCGTGCGGGTACAGCGCAGGCTATCGAGATGATACAGACCCACGACCTTGGCCCCGGCAGGCGCGCTGCTGATCGCCGCCTCCGCAAACGAGCCCGGCTCACCACCCGCGATCGTCTGGGCCTTGACGCGGATCTTCTCGGTGCGCTCGTTCTGGCGCCGAATACGGATAAACACCCCGTTATCGGTCAAGAGCAGATCCTGGATCAGCTTCTGGGCAAAGATGGTCCAGCCCTGGCCACCATCGGCACGCTTGAGCAGCTCCTGGCTGGCGCTCACCCGCCGCGTGCTGTCCTGCGTGTCGCTGATGGTGTAGCCGTGGGCCGCAAACTTGGTGGCGGTCTTGGCCACGGCCGCTGCCCACATGCTCTCCTTCTCAATGCTGCCACTCAGCACATAGTCACGCCGCTGCGACCAGTAGGGCGGCAGGTCGGTGTAGGACGGCGCATTCATCAGGTAGGGCATGATCAACTGCAGGAGTGCGCCGCTACTCGGGTATTGAAGCGTATCACCGCCGATGGCGGATGGAGGGGCGATGCCGTTGGTCATGATTCATACCTCAGTGCCCACACCAGATAGCGCGCCTCATCTGGCCCGTGGTCAAATTGCTTGATCGGAACCTGCGTGACCGGATCGATCCGGTAGCTGGCCATCTCGCTGCGAAAGTGTTGGCAGCGCGGGTGGACCAGGAAGCGCCGCCGCCCATTCACATCAGGAGCGAGCGCCCGCCGAAACTCTTTGATGCTCTCCATCACGCTCGGCGGGCTGTTGCGGGTGTAGATGCTCTTAGCGTGCAGGCGGCCTTTCAGCTCGGCCGCGCTCTTGTCGACCACCGCATACTCGGGCGATGGATAGGGCAGCGTCAGCACCTGGTCAATGTGCTGCTCACTCAGTACGCCCACGGCATAGCTCTCGGCAAAGCGGCAGATCGTGCCATCGTGGCGTAACTGGTACAGCCCAAAGACCCGCGGGTGGCTGTCAGCGGTGTAGTAGCCGGTGGTCGGGTCTTGCTTGCCGGTGTAGCCGTCGTCGACACTCCACAGCACCGACCCGCCGCCCGCAACATACTCGGCGTCCTCGGTCACGTTGCCCGGATCGGCCCACTGGTCAGCATACACCAGCCCGGTTGCTTGCACCCACTGCCCACCGGCCAGGCGCAGCGCCTCAACCCCAGTCAGCGTGTTCAGCGTGGCCACATAGTCGGCCGGGTTGTGCGGGTTGTCGGTCGCCTGCGAGTAGTACACGGTCGCCTGGCCACCCACAATCAGCCGCCGATAGATCCAGTGTGTGGGTGCATCGGGGTTACAGGTATACATGATCTGATGCCAGGGCGCCGCCTTGCCGCGCATACGGGCCAGCAGGGCATTGTGGTCGGCTTCTTCCAGTTCATTCGGTTCTTCGCCCCACACCATATCAACCCCACCCTTGGGGCCGATGCTCTTGAGCCGCTCACGCTGGTCGTCGTTCTCTAGTCCGATGTAGGCCAGAATGCTGCCGTTGCGGTAGCGGAAGTAGTCTTTGCTCTCCAGATGCGACACCAGCGGGTCAGGGCCAATCACCGTCTCTTTCAGAAACAGGATCGATCCCTTGGTCATACTCACGCGGGTCTTTCTGACCAGCAGGGCAAAGGCGCCCGGATATTTCAGGCAGAACGCATGCAGCTTCTCGGCCGCCAGGCGCGACTTGCCGCCGCCTGCACTGCCGGTCAGCAAGAGCACCGGGCTCTTATCCTTCCACGGTGCAACCTGCCAGGGCAGCGGCTGGTAGGGGGCGAGGCCCTTATTCAGTTGGGGCGGTGGGCTCGTCGTCCCACGCATCGGGGCTGATGCCAACATACGTCTTGAGCTCCGCGCCATCGGCGCCGGTCAGTTCTTTGCGTTCAACGGGCTTGCCGTAGGCATAGGCCAGCAGGAGCACTCGCGCATCGTGATCGCCCGCCTCGGCATCCTCAATCAACTTGGTCAGCACCTTTTTGCGGCTGGCGGGTTTCCAGGTTGCCTCTAACAGGTCGTTCAGCTCTTGCCGCCGCGCAGACGGTTTCCCGCCCGGATTGCCCGATTGTCCTTTTACAAATGCCATGGCTCAGTACTCAGATCAAGGACGCGCCCTGCGCCGTCAGATGAAACACCAACTCATCCATCCCCAGCCCGGCCATCGCCGCCCTAACACTGCCCTGCGCATCGGGCTCGACGTAGAAGAGCATGTAGCCACCACCGCCAGCGCCACACAACTTGCCACCCGCTGCGCCAGCGTTGCGGGCCGCGTCGTAGGCGTGGTCAATGGCGGGCGTGGTCACACCGGGCAGGCGGCGCTTATCCTGCCAGGCTTCGTGCAGCATCGGGCCGATCCAGTGTAGGCGCTCGGCTTCTAGGTAGGCGCTCGCCGTAGAAGCCATCTCCGCTGCAATCGTCAGGTTATTCAGGATAAATGGGTCGGTCGGCATCTGCTCCGCCTGCATCGCCAATGGTTCGCTGGCCTTGCGGGTCACACCCGTGCTAAAGAGCAGCAGGCGCTCATCAAGGCCGGGCGGGATCGGAATGGGCTCAACCTGCAACTCTTCTTCAAAGGTAAACAGGTTGAGTCCGCCAAAGAAGCTCGCAGCCACATCTTGCCAACCGGCGTGGGGGTTCTGTTCTGTTTCATAAAACCAGGCCCGATTGAAGAGCTCCCGATCGCTGATATACGCACCATAGGAGTACAGGGAAGCGCCCAACTTGGCACGCGCAACACATGCCGCTCCACTGCCACCCAGACCTGAACCAGGAGGAATGTCATTCCATGCCACGCCATTTTGCAGGTACGTATATTTATCAATCGTGCAGCTGAGCACGCAGCCACCCGAGCCGGTGAGATCACGGAACATCGGCAGGTCAGACCCGCCGCCGAACAGACTGATGCGCAGTGGTGCTTTGGCAATCATACAATCGCCCTCGTGACATCTTGTCCAATGCTCAGCTGGCCCCATGCAACCGTGATCGGCTGGCCCGCAGGTGCTTTGATCTGCACATCGTAGAGCAGGGTCAGCGGCACAGTCAAGCCCACGGTATCGCTCGCAGGCACGGTAATCGTGGCGACGTTGTTGCCCGCGCCACTGATGACAATATCGCCGGCCGTCTTGGTCACTTGGAAGACCGCATCAATATCGGCCTCGCTCAGGTTGCGCTTGCCGGTGCACCAGATGTCGTAGGTGGTCAGGTCAACCGCTGCGCCCTCACTCGTGATGGTACAGTCGAAAACAAGGCCATCGCCGCGCCAGAAGCTGATGTCCGTTCGATTGGGCACAAAGCTAACAGCCACTGATCTCCCCTTCCGTTGTCGTGCCGCTGATAGCGCCGATCGTGCGTCGGCCGATGACCGTGCTATCCATGCGCGTGCCGCTGATCATGCCAATCACCAGTATGCCACTGAGCGCGCCGCGCGTGATGATGCCCGTAATCAGGCCATCGGCGCAATCGACCGGTGCCACGCTATTGTCATCGCCGCTGGCCACGCCGGTTAGAATGGCCGTGCCGCTCTCAATGATACTGAACAGGTCCAGACCACTGGCCAGAGCAATCATCGCCGCGGTTCCACTGTCGGCACTGGCAAACACGTCTGCCGCGCTGGCGGCTGCGCCCATGTCGGCCTGGCCTGCGTCGGTGCCCGCCCCGCTAAACACATCGGCGCCACTCGCCACACCGAGCAGGATGGCCGATCCCGTTTCCGTGCTTGTCAGAACATCAGCGCCTGATGCAACCGCCAGCAGCACCGCTGCGCCCGACTCGCTGACACTCAAGACATCCGTACCTGAGGCCACGGCAACCAGTGTTGCCTGGCCCGCATCCGTGCTGGTGAATGTGTCAGCGCCGCTGGCGGTTGCGCCAAGGGTTGCCGATCCGGTTTCGCTGACACTGAGCGCATCAGCACCCGTGGCACTCGCCACCAGGACCGCACTGCCCGCATCGGCCATCGCTAGGGCATCGGCGCCACTGGCGACGAGCAGCATGTCCGCCTGGCCTGCATCGACCATAGCCGATCCACCCGAGAGACTCGGGATGAACGGCCGCCGCTGATACGGGACGATCGATGGCAGGCGAAAGATCGGCATGTGTTACCCGTCGAACTGCTGGCGTGGGGTCAGGGCCAAGCTATCGGACACGCTGGCAAACGTGCGCGCCACGCCGCTATCAAAGTTGGCAAAACACAGGATGATGTCACCCACCCCGCTGGCCGCGAGTGTGGCGATGAAAAAGCCATTGGCCGCGGCGGCGCCGACAAAGCCGGTGAACGTCTTGGCGGCACTGAGCGCAATTCGCCGCCCGTTGCCGTTGGTCGCCGCTGCGCCCCAATCGCCGGTAGCAATGGCGATCCGGGCATACGTGCCGCTGGCGGCTGCCATCTCCGTCCAGCCACTTGGCACGGCGCCGCCCACAGCCGTGCGTGCTGGGCGTCTGACTGGTGAACAGACCGAGGAACAGCGTGGTATCGACCGCGCTGCCCTTGTAGGCAATCCCCAACAGATAGTCGAGGCCCTCATCGACAAAGATTTCCGCCATGGCTTACAGCTCCTGATAATCGACCGAACAGCCAATCGTGAGACTATCCGCGGGCGCAGCCAGCATGCGCAAACACAGCAGGGTTTGCCCCTGATCGGCCCGAATGTACTGATCGGGCGTGAAGGTCACTTCGAGCGGCGCGCGCACGTTCCAGCCGGTGCTGTAGGCGGTCACGGCCGTGCCCGCGGTTGCCTGGGTGGTGTTGGCGGTTTCGACCGTGGCGCTCGCCGCCGCATCGCGACTATTCTTGGGGACGCTCGGTTGCGCCGTGTTGCCGCCCGATCCGGATGTGGTATTCCCACGCACCCAACTGAGCCCAATAATCTCCTCAGCGGCATCGCCCAGGTCGGTCGTCTGCCAGACGCGAAAGCCGATGATCTGCACGGGCAAGTCATCAGCGGGCGTAATCTCCACCAGGTCGGCAGCAACGGTGATAGCGGTTGCCGCAAGCGTAATCGTATAGGTTCGTGCTGCCATCGGTGCTCCTATTGCGCCAAGAGAGCCGGGCTCAGCCGGTTACGGTTCGGAAGCAGCAGACTGGTTGCGGGCGCAGCGCCCGTGGGTCGCAGGCTCACGGCGATCATGATCCAGCCGTCGCTCGTGTTCGTGGCGGTGCGCGTGCCCACGGCGCCGGTTGCCGCAATCGCCTGGTCATACATATAGTTGACGGTATCAATCGGGCCGATCCGGGTGGTCATGCCACTAATCGCGCCCGCGTCGTTGCTGTAGCCGCTCAGTCCGATTACCAGATAGGTGTTGGCGCTGACCGGCGACGGCCCGGTCATGCTCGGGGTGCCGCTGGTGCCGGTGGCAAACGTACTGGCCGCATCGATCGGGGTGGTCGTATCCACGCCGCTATAGGCGACCATCATCAGATCGGTGTAGGCGCCGCCCGAGTTGCCAAACGTGTAGCTGGCGCCTTCGCCACTGGCGATCTTGTAGTGCAGCGCCGCTTTCGTGGCCGTGCCGCCTGCAATCGAGCGCGTGTCAACCGTGGTCCAGTCGCCGGGCGGTGAGAGTGTGACGGTGTTGTCATAGACCACCTGGTAAACCAGCATGATGTTGCCATCGACGACCGCCGCGATCTTGTTGATCGACGTGCCAAACACGCCGCTCGTGGGGGTGCCGACGGAGGCAATCGCAAACGACTGGCGCGGCTTCTTCTGGGTGGGATAGCCCAGTGGCTGAGGGCAGCGATCCCGTCCGGGTATCCAGATACCGGGCGCGCGCGGTCTCGGTTGTGGGATCGGGTACAGCACTAGACGCCCATTCCTTTACTGATCGGCCAGGCCGCCAGGACCCCGAGCACAATCGCGCAGACAACCATCAGCAGGCAGCTGCGGTTGGTTTTGTCACTAATCTCTTTGTCGAGCTCATCGGGCTGCATAGGCCCACAGTCCAATCACGATGGCCAGCGCCAGAACCATCCAGGTCGCGTACAAGTTGCGAACAAACAGCTTGTCGCGCTGCTCACTCTGCTGCTGGCGGTTGGTCAGACTTCCCACCTGCGCGATCAAGAACTCCAGATCCAGATCCATCTTGTGCCGGCGCTCGGGCGGCGGCCGCCAGATCTGCGGCTGATCCAGATATTCGACCGGTCCATACTTGAGCCGCAAGTCGGCAATCTCCAGCATGATCTCGGGCGGGGTGCTTACCCCGTAGGCGGCCTGCTGCTTGGCCAGCTCCACATACCGCCGCTTGGCAATTTCATCAATCTCCGCTGCCATTACGCGCTGCGCTCCAGTTTCAAGGCGGCCTCTTGCGCCTCCTGGCGCTCGTGCAGCTGCTCAATCTGGCGGCTCATCGCCTCCAGCTGCACGGCAAGCTCATCAACCTTCTGTTCGATCGGGCGAAAAATCTGCTCGATCCGATCGATGAGCGCGGCCTGGTTGCCTTCCATCGCGCTCATATACAGCTCTTGCGAGCGGCTGAGGCGGTCACGGCTGTTGCTCATTCTTTGTCCTGCCAGCTGGCCACCGCCGCATAGACAGCGGCGATATACCGATCGGGTTTGTTGCGGTCGCTGCTTGGCGCATAGACCGGGATCGCCAGGTCAACCGTGGTCAGCCCGCGCCCGACATAGCGATCGCGAATGAGGATGCACCAGTCAATCAGCCCATGCTCCCAGCGGTCATACCATGCCCAGCCGTTGAGGGTCTTGGCGGCGTTCCCCTGGCTCTTGCGCAGGTTGCCCCAGTTGCGAGTTCGTGCCGCCACGCCATCATTCCCATAGCGGCTTTCGTGCTGAAAGAAAGCGAGCGCAATGGCAGGATCGAGGCCGTAGTCACAGGCAATCCCATAGCAGGCGGATGCGACACTGGCCGCTGGAGAATGCGCCTCGACCAGCACGCGCACAAAGCGGAGTGGGGTGATTCGGGGATGGGCCACAAAGGTGAGGGATGTGGGCGCCGGGGGTGCGTCGTGCAGTTCTTCCAGCCACGCCAGTGCCGCGTACAGATCCAGGCCCGTGATCTGGCGACCATCAGGCAGGGTATAGGCCACAATATGCGCCCAATGGCGTGAGACGTTGGCGGGTTGCGGGGTGCTCGGATCGTCGTAGCCGGTCACTTGTTCGCCGGTGCCAACGACCAGGCGGTCAGAGGTGAGGAGCGTGCCGCGTGGCACCTGGCGATCGGGCGCGCCGATCACGGCCGGGCGCGGGCGCAGATTAAGGGTGCTTGCCTGAACTTTGTAGATCGTGGTCAAAACAAACGCCTCCCAGAACCAGTATCGTTGATACTCGCTCGGGAAGCTTGGCACATCTAGTATACACGATCGGTCAACAATACGACGGGTCGTAATGCTGACAGGTTTGTAAGCACACAAAACCCGCCAGAGGCTAGCTAGCGGGTTTGTGGCATTTTAGTGTCTGCCGACCAAGTTAAATAAGTTGTTGGTAGCGATGGGAAGAATTGAACTTCCTGCTCTAGGTTATGAGCCTAGCGAGCTACCGGTGCTCCACATCGCGATATGTGTGCATTCTACCACCCATGTCAAGACGCAGCAACGCCCCGGCTCCTGAATTCAGCGAACAAGACCGAGGCGTTACTACATGTGTTTAGGAGATAGATTATCGTGGGTCATGCCTCTGCGTGGCACCTCCATTTCTTTACCATACGATACCGTATTCAATTGTGGCATATTCATGCTAAAATGGCAAGATAAGACCCATGGCGCTCGGGCAAGCTTGGCGGCACCCTGAGCCATGGGTCTTCGCATAACTGTGTACCATTGGTACACTCGGGGTTAGTTTCGGAGAAAGCTGACCATGCGCCCATCCGGCGTGTAGAGCTGGCCATCATCATCGCCGGTATCAAGCCAGATCGGGTCATTGCTCGGATACACAATGGTCTGGCCCGCCAGGATCGTGCCACCAATCGGGTGGCGCTGCTGGCCAGTCACGCTGCACATGACCCAGCCACTCAGGTTGATCGCGTTGGGGCTGCGATTCTGGAGTGTGACGGTCTCGGCAATCCGGTCGATGTCAAGAATCTTGATCGGATAGTTGCCCGCAATCCCAGCATTCACATCTTGGGCGCAATCGTTAAAGGTCGGCCGTGGGAGGTTCGGTTCACCGGTTGGCTCAGGCTGGGTGGTGGCCTGCACGACCATGGGCAGCTGCACCGCCGCCGATGGTTGCGCCTGGGCCTGTGTCAGCTTCCTTGCCTCACGTAACCCCCTGATGTATCCTGCTACTGCTTCCATTCCCATGCCCCCATTCTACCATCTATATGCACGTCTGCAATACTTCGTGTAAGCACTGCGTATGCGCATAATTGCCGCTTGCGTTTCTATGCGTGCAAGCATATAATGATATGCATCGACGCAAAGAGAGGTGAGTGATGAGCGACGTATCCGACGTATCCGAAGTTGGCCAGATCATTCGTGAGGCCCTGACGTTTGCCCGCCAGCAGCGCGGGCTGCGCAGTGACAAGGCCCTCGCTGACCAGATCGGCATTGATCCGGTCACACTCTGGCGCTGGACACAGGGTGATGTTGGTCGGGCCGCTGAGATCCTGGTCCCGCTGGTCAAGGCAGCTGCTGACGCCCGCACCAACGAGCCGACCGAATTCGCAGCATAACGATACTCCGTAGTGGCAAATACTGCCCTACGGAGTTTTATGCATGCACGCATATTGCCTCTTGACAACGTATGCACGCAAGCATATAATATGCACATAAGCAATGCTTGACCGCATACGAACGAAAGGCCAGTCCAATGACCCAGCCAACCCGCCGCATCGACTACGACCGCCAGACCCACGATTACGCCATGTTCCTCGATGAGCAGTTCATTGGCTTCGCGGTGAGCTATCACGCTGCCGAGACCGAGCTGGATCGGGTCGTGGCGCAGCGGCTGGAATGGCAGGCCCGCGAGGATCGCGCCGCCAAGGTCGCGCTGGTCAAGCAGTTCAGCGCCGCCTATGCCACCGCCAAGCGTGATGGCCGCGAGCTGGACATGGCACTGTACAAGCAGCAGGGCGCCGATCTGATGGCGGAGTTGGGCGGCGTAACGGCTGCTGAGTTGGAAGGGGCGGCCTGAGATGAGCGCAGACGACATCCGCCGCCAATCCGCCATGATCCTGGCGGGCCACCCGCGCGGCGTTGCGCCAGAAGATCGCCTGCTCAGTGAGACCCCGCGCAAGAGCGAGTTCCTGAACAAGTGGCGGGCGATGGCGGATCGCTTGGTCATGCAAGAACTCCGCTACGAACAAGCGGACGACCGGCCAGATTGGTTGAAGCGTTGGGTGGGATAGCACAGTTTACGGCATTGTGTAGTAATTGGCAAATGGAGGGGCTATGTACCACAAAGAAATCGCCTACGACCGCGAGACACACGACTACGCGATGTATCTCGATGGCGAACTGGTTGGCTTCGCCCGCACCTATCAGGAAGCGGAGATCGTCTTGGACCAGCTGGTGTTTGAGCTGCTGAGCGGCCAGTATTTTCGCGAGTCGGCCTAGTTCGGAAATGTTCGGAAGTTTGGAAGGAAGCAGGCATGAAATGGACTATCTGACCTACCTCGCATCGATTGCTGGCATGTGCAGCTACAGCGCACACGACATGCAGGCGGCGGCGAGTGTGACCGATCTGGGCCTGGCTTACAACTGCCACATCGATACCGTAGACATGGCCGCTGAGATTTTCCGCCCCGATGAGAACGACGCCCCCTTTAGCTAGGAGATCGCCATGCAGCTCAAAGAAGTCACCGTCACGTATGGCGGCAAGCTGAACTTAGGCGACTACAACAGCGCCCATGTCGAAGTGAGCCTGACGGCCCTGGCTGATGAGGGTGAGACCGTTGCCGAGGTTGCCGGTGCGCTGTTCACCGAAGTCAAGATCCAGGTGCGCAACCAGGTGCGTGAAGTCCTGCGCAAGCAGCAGGAGATCGCCAACAGTGTACTGGCCAACTTACCCGCCGATGTGCAAGCAGGAATGGAGAAGTAGATGGGCATCAAAGGATTAACCGACCGCAAGCTGCCCTCGTTCCCGCAGATCGGGGTCTTGCGCAAGGGCGACGTGAAGCCCAACGAGAAGCAGCCGGGCAAGGACCTGACCTACTTTCGCTTCGATAGCGATGATGCTGAGGCGCAGCGCGCGTTCAGTGACGTGTACGGCAGTGAGCCGCGCTCGATTCGCGTGTTCCTGCCCTTCCCCACGGTTGCGGAGAACTTCGACGCCTGGCAGGAAGCCTGGGTTGCGGGTGGCTTGCAGCATCGCTGCGATGGCCAGACCTGTGTCCGCTGGCTGAAAAGCGACGGCAAGTATAGCGATGTGCCCAAGCCATGCCCTGGTGGCTGCAAACCCGCCGGCCGCCTCAAGGTGATCATTCCCGAGCTGCGTCGGCTCGCCTACGTGATGGTGCTGACGACCAGCATTCACGACATTCTCAATATCACCGATCACCTGGAAGCGCTCGAACTGGCACGCGGCGACCTGCGTGGCATTCCGATGATCCTGCGGCGCTATCCCGAAGAGATCAGCACGCCCAGCGGCAACAATGGCGCCCGCGCCCGTCGCGAGAAGTGGCTGATCGCCATTGAGGCTGCGCCACAGTGGGTCGACTTGCAGATAGCGGCCCAGCAACATGCGGCCCTGCCGATGCCCGCCCCGCTGGCCCTGCCAGCCCCCGAGATCATGGAGGTCAATACCGAGACCGGCGAGATTGTGGACGCTGAGGCCAGCTATGAGCCACCCGCAATCGACCCGCGCAAGGCCCTGGTTGGTGAGCTCCAGCTGATTGTAGGCAAGGCCGTGGGGTTGGGCCTTGATACCGGGCTGAACGGGCGCACGCCACGCGATATGAGCGACGATGAGATTCGCCAGGCACTGACGACGATCACCGCGATGGTCAATGCCGAGTATGCCGCAATCGAAGTTGCCGCATAACAAAAGCGCCCCTGTGGCAAGCAGAAGCGCTTTCGAATGGAATGGAACGGAAGCAGATAAAGGCAGGATAGCCGATGGGAGCTGTCCTGTCAAGAACAGGAGCAGACCATGTACGAGCCACTCCCCGCCCCCTTGCAGGACTATGCCACCGCTGACCAGGAACTGTTAGCGGAGATCGACGGGACGACCTACCACGCCACGACGCTGGTGTTCAAGCGCAAAGACGGCCAGTACATCGGTGTGTACTGCCGCTACGCTGATTGGGCCATGACCGCCGCTGGCAAGCTGGCGCACAAAGACGGCGTGATCGCCTTCCAGCAGCAGCTGCTCAACGACCTGGCCGAGCGCAATGAGCGGGCCGAGCGGGAGCTAGAGCAGCTGAAGCGCCAGCTGGGCATCGCCGCCAGCGATCGCGACCTTGGCCAGCAGGCGCTCCTCGACAGTGTGAACCGCTTCAGTGAGTCGAACCGGCAATTGCTGCTGGAACGTGACGGCCTGCGGGTGGCCAACGATGAGCTGCGCCGTGAGCTGTCGGGGTTGAAGGTTCCATTCACCCCAGAGGTTACGACTTTTGGCTCAGGTGTGTACACCAGCGGGCCGATTGAACCGCTGGACCTTGATGAGGCGTTGGACCTCACGCCCGATCCGGCTGACGACCTGCCTGAGCCCGAGCATACTCCGCTACGCCTGCTGGCCAACGACCCACATGCCACGATCCCATGTCGCTACGGCTGCGGGGTACTGTTTGTGGCCAACAGCGGCCGCGGCGCCCATGAGAAGAAGGTCCACGGCGCGGTGTGGCAGGGCGATCCGCTGCCCGTCGCAACCGGACCATGGCGCTGCCTGGACTGTCGGAGCGATGCCTTTGCCGAGAGCGTCAGCCAGCCAGGGCGCTGCATTCGCTGCGCGGCCCAATCGCAAGGACTGGCGGCATGAGAGGCCCATCAGCGGCCCGGTGGTATTCCTGCCGGGCCGAGGCTACGCGCGGGCCGTGGCGGCGCTTCTGGCGTCTGCTGGCCTATCTCACCAATCGATAGAGGATGTCGTTATGAGTCGACCTGGCTATGTCTATCTCATGCGTATGGAGACATACGATCCGTCCGAGCATCGCCCACACAAGATCGGCAAGTCGATCAGCCCTGTCGCACGAACACAGCAGCTCGGCGGAACGAAGCTGCCCTATGACATCACCTTGCTTGTCACCATTGAAACACCGGACATGGATCGCTTAGAGCGCGAGCTTCATCGCCGGTTTGCCGATCGACAGATGCAAGGCGAGTGGTTTCGACTAACGCCTGACGACATTGCCTATGTCATTCGTCTGTCAGGCGCTGCTGAGCATGGCCCGTGTACGTGTTTAGAGTACAGCCCGCAGTGTCCCTTCATGCGCATTCATCACCCAACGGCACTGGGTTAAGGATAGGTATGGGCCAACTTGCACGACAACGTATCTTCCAGGATCGCACCTCCGTCGGCAATGATCGGCTCGTGCTTTTGTCATTAGCCGACTTCATTCCTGACGACTGTTACACCTGTTATCCCAGCGTGCAGACCCTCGCAGAGATGGTCAACGTCTCCGATCGCCAGATCCAGCGCATTATTGCTCGCCTGAGTGAGCTCGGAGCGCTTGGGGTGATCCTTGGACGCGGACGCCATCATACGACTCGGTATGCGGTGCTGGTTGGACTCTCCGAAAGTGAGAAGCGAACCGCCATGCTTGAACTAAATGGTGACACAGCTATGTCACCTATTATCGAAAAAAATGGTGACATAAAACACGACATAGCTATGTCACCTTTACCACGAGAAAAGGTGACATTTGAACGAGAAAAGGTGACATTTGAGGCTAGAAAAGGTGACACAGCTATGTCACCCGAACAGAATGAACAGAAGAAGAACAGAGGAGATCGCGTTGCCCCTGCCGGGTCAAGCGCCGTGACCGCTCCTGTTTTGCCAACCGACCATGCCCGACTGATGACCGAGTACGCCAACGCACTTGGCTACAAACTGCCCAATGGTGCGAAGGAGGCCAGCGCCGCCCAACGTATCCTGGCAGCGGGCTACACGGTGGAACAGACCCTGACGGCCTATCACGAGATGAAGCGCAAGCCGTTCTGGTCCGATAAACACCTGAGCTTGCACAACGTGTACGGCGACATGGGCGCATTGCTGGCCATTCAGAAACCCAAACCGCAACCCACACCACGGGCCATCCCTGAGCCGTATGACTACAGCCAGGAGGAGAGCCCGTACAGCGAGGCCTACCAGGCGCGCCTGAAAGCATCCATGCGAGGTGCCAAGTGACGATTGAGCAACCTGCCAATGTGGACGCCGAGCGGGCGGTGCTCGGCTCGGTGTTCCTCAACCGCGATGCCATGACGCCGATCGCGCCCTGGCTGCGCGCCGATGATTTCTATCTGGCCCGCCATCAGCAGGTGTTTGCGGCGATGCTGGCCTGCTACGCTAACCGCACGCCGCCTGATGTGCGCCTGGTCGCGGACACACTGAAAGCAGCCGCTCAGCTGGAGGGGATCGGCGGGGTGACGTACCTGACCGAGTTGATCCACAGCGTGCCCAGCAGCTATCACGTGGAGTTCTACGCCAAGGCGGTCCAGCGCGATGCGATCAAGCGCCGCATTATCGCCGCGGGCGGCCGGATTGCCGCGCTCGGCTATGACCCGGAATTAGACGCTGACGCCGTGCAAAGCCAGGCCCAGGCCCTGCTGACCGCAACGGCGCCGACCCAGCAGCGCGGTGGGTTCGCCAGCGTGGGCACGGTATTGAACGAGCTGGAAGATGCGCCGACCCGCGCCAACGGGCTCTTGACCGGCATTCACGATCTGGATCGCCTGCTCGGCGGACTGTATCCTGGCAACCTGTGTTTGCTGGCGGGCATTCCGGGATCGGGCAAAACCACGCTGGCCACGCAGATCGCCTATGAGTATGCCCGCATGCACGGCCCGGCCGCCCTGGTCAGTCTGGAGATGACCCGCGCCGAAGTTACCCAACGCCTGATCGCCTACCAGACCGGCATCAGCACCCAGCACCAGCGCGCCAACACGTTGAGCGAAGACGATGAGACGCTGTTGATGCGCGCCAAGGTCCGCATGAGCGAGACGCCGCTGTACATTGAAGACGCCAGCGGCCTGAGCGCGGCCGATATCCGCCTGCGGGTGCTGCGGCTGCTGCACGAGGTGGGCAGCCTTGGGGTGTTGGTCATTGACTATCTCGGCTTGCTGGCCATGCCGACCAGTCGCACGGCCACACTGAGCCAGCAGATGAACAGCGCCGCGCAGACGCTCAAGGATCTGGGCAAAGAGATCGGCGCGCCGGTGCTGCTGTGTGCGCAGCTCAATCGCGAGATCTTCAAGCGCAAGAACCAGATCCCGCTGCTGAGCGACCTGCGTGAGGCGGGCGAGGCGCCCGCCGATCAGGTGCTGGTGACAATGCGCCCCGAGCTGTTCGACGCTGATGACCGACCGGGTGAGGCCGAGCTGTACCTGGTCAAGCATCGCCATGGCCCAACCGGCATGGCGCTGTCACAGTTCGATGGCAGTCGCTACCGCTTCCGCAACCCGGCGCCGAAGTATCGCACGTTTGATGGCTACCAGGAGGCAGCATGAGCAAGCTCTCCGCCATCTACGCCAAGCTGGTCGCTGATGTCAAGGCCCTGCCCGGCTACGACCAGGCCCACAACCTGATGAACGGCGCGCGGATCGCCGTGCGCCTGCGTGACAACCTCCAGACCGTCACGTTCTCACGCGGTGATGTGGAGCTTGGGGCCGTCGAACTCGACACGTTCAAGACGCACTGTGCCATCCCTGAGCACGCCCGCCGCATTCCGGCAATAGGCCAGAACCTGGTGCCCAAGACGGTGCGAGCGCGCTACTACGTGGCCTTCCAGTGGGCCGTGGAGCCGGAGACGCAGGCTGCGCTGGTGTTGGGGCCAGGGGCCCGGAATAGCGGCGATGAGTTGTTTCCTGATGAGGAAGGATAGAAGCAGATGTTAGCAACGATTGAGCCCGCCTATCTCACCATGGACGAGCAGGAAGAACTGCTCGATCACGAAGAAACAATCGAGATGCACGAGACGGTCTTCTTGCAGGTCGGCAACGCCCTGATGGCGATCCGCGATGCCAAGCTCTACCGCGCCAGCCACCCCACGTTCGACGCCTATCTGGCCGAGCGCTGGCCCGCCATCTCCAAGCGCCGAGGCTATCAGCTGATCGACGCGGCCGCGATTGCGAAGAGCGTGCCGATTACGAACGAGCGCCAGGCCCGCGCGCTGAAAGGCGTGCCCATCGAGCAGGCTAAACAGGCGTTTGACGCAGCCAGCAAGGCCAGCAATGGGGCGCCGAGCGGGAAGGCGATCGAGCAGGCGCTACAACCCGAGCGACACGCCAGCGGCCTTCCTGTCGATTTCAGCACGTATGAGGCCAAGGCGCTCGCCTGCAATCTGCGCCTGGTCAAAGACGGCATGGAGTACTACGTGACCGGCTCACCCGATGGTCGGCGCAGCTCCAGCCAGTGGAGTGTGGTGAAGAGCTTCATCGATGCCAGTGAGAAGACCTACCAGCTGCAAGCCCAGGCCCTGGCCGCCACGCAGCTCCAGCGACCCGAGCCCGATCCTGAGCCCGACCCGCTGCGCCGGATTCGCACCCTCCAGAGCAAGCTGGCCAGCAGCTTCTACAACGCCGTGCGCGCCGAAGATCGGAAGCAGCTGCGCCTGCTGGCCAGTGACCTGATCGCCGCCCTCAATGCGTTTGACGGGGTGTCGTGATGCAGCCGTACTACCAGACCGAGAACATTACGATCTACCACGGGGACAACCGTGAAGTATTGCCTTATTTAAGCCCGCGCAGCATTGACTTGGTGCTTGCTGATGCGCCATATGCTGCGGCTGCGGCTACTGCGACGAGCGGGTTTGCCCGTGAGAAGTGGGGCGGTAATTGGGGTGATATGTCATTGCTGCCGCTTATGGCTTCGCAAATTATCGGGCAACCCTTTTTGATGTCCGATCATCAGGTGTATTGGTTCTGTGACCAATTCAGCTTTGCGGCACTAATCCCCTTTTTCTTTGTGCGATACCCGCTCGTGCAAAGCATTGTCTGGGATAAGGACATGCTGGGGATTGGTGGGTGCTACCGTAAACAAACCGAGTTCATTATTTACAGCCGCACATCCGGCGCGCCGCCGATGGGGAAGAGTGAGCGCGATCTTATTCGGCTCAGGCCAATGTATGCCGAAAAGGAGCATCCATCAGCAAAGCCGGTTGAATTAATTCTTGGACTTGCTGACGATACCGAATGGCAATGTGTTCTCGATCCGTATATGGGCAGTGGTACCACCCTTGTAGCCGCCAAGCAACTCGGACGCAAAGCCATTGGTATTGAAATCGAAGAGCGTTACTGTGAAATTGCCGCCAAGCGCCTGCAACAGGAAGTGATGGCCCTATGATCACCGACCGCCGCTACTGGCAGGCCGTCGCGCTCGTGACGGGCCAATCCGGGTGGATTATCGCCAACGGCTTCAGCCAGTGTGCCCGCGCCGTCCGTGCCACCCTGAGCAGTGGCCCACAGACCATCCCGGTGCTGGCCGATCGGCTGGGCTATGCGCCACCCACGATCCGCAGTGCGCTGATGAGCATGCAGCGCCTGGGCTTTGTGGATCGGCGCAACAACGTGTGGAGCCTGAGCACCGGGATTCGCCCGCATCGCACTGCCACCGCCGTCATCTTGGACGGAGTGACCTACGCCAGTTATGCCGAGGCCGCCCGCGCGCTGGAGGTGAGTCGGCAAGCCATTCGCCAGCGCGTGTATCGCCGCCGATGGCGATGAGTTCGCCAGTAGAGAACACCGAAAGGAAGCAGGAACAGGAATGAGTGACAAACCACCCTACAAGCTGACCATCAAGCTCAACGGCACGCGCCCCGACGCCCTGAACGCGGCCGTGCGCCGGCTCGATGAGCTGTGTGGCGATCATGACCAGGTGGCCGACCTCAAAACCGCCGTCACGATTGAGAGCTGGAAAGAAGACGACCTGATCGCCATTCGCGATGGGATCGAGTCGTTCCTGGATAGCAAGCGCCTGATCATTGGCGGTGAGGTGACCCTGACCAGCCCGGTCGTTCGGAAGCGCACGCCGATTGTAG
>ERZ869929.588-NODE-588-length-19487-cov-9.595152_pt1 | contig 19487 bp, 46 predicted proteins | sample MGYA00579312_ERZ869929 | MGnify/ENA primary metagenome ERZ869929 (study PRJEB32216, sample SAMN09231818) | wastewater metagenome | place: USA: Maryland | collected 2016-08-09 | study: EMG produced TPA metagenomics assembly of the PRJNA472060 data set (Reclaimed... | reverse complement strand
AGTGGGCACCCGCTCTGTACGGCACCCCTCCCAGGAGGACCCAAGAAATATATGCACTATCAACACGATACATAGTTACTATGATTGCATTGTCACCCTGCCTTGGTTCGTCAATCGTTATCATTTCGGCACCAAATCCGAAGCAGTTGCGAGCAGTGAATAAGTAGGTAAAGACACAGGTTCCACTAGGTATTCGTCGGCACTGTATCCATTTACAATGGCGTCCTCTTCACCAATCAGCGACAGCAGTTCCAGATTGGTCACAGTGTCAGTCAACAGAACAATCGTGCCTACTGGGATCACCCTACTCTCTCCTCTTTCACGTCACGCACTCCAATGAATCTCGCTGTGAATGATTCGTGATCTATTCGATAGACCTGTATCACTGGCTCATTGCCCACGGAGAACAGCAGCACTTCTTGGTCTCTCGTAACCGCAGCAGGTCGACCATCACACGGCCCGCCTGTGCATTTGACTGTCCGGAAGTTGCTAGTATCAGCCCGCATTCTCAGCCTCCATCAGACACCACACACAGACCCCATCCTCTATCTTGTGCTCACACTGTGCCTGCAACGCCTGCAGTGCCCTCAGTCTTGCAGCCAACAGTTTACGAGCCGAGACTATCTTCACTCTCAGTCTCAGCGCCAGATGGCGTGTCGTTTTGGGCTTGTACTTGTTTTTCGAGTTCAGCAATTTCCACTCTCAGTCCTGCTCGTTCGGTGATTCTGATTGGAGTCAAGTTGTATAAACGGTGCTTCAACACTTCTATTCGGGCTTCAATGTCGTCCATCAAACACCCGCCAGATTCTTTAGTGGCACGCGGACAACGGTTTTCTTCGGCGCAGGAGCAGGCACAACAGGCTCCAGCATCCGCTTGTAAGTCTTCAAATCGTATTGAGCTTCATTCAACCCATCGTGCGGGTATATCAACCATCCCGTTGGAGTCTGCCATCGAATAGCAGGAAGCCACGTCATGTTTTCAGGATGTGGCTCAGTATCGTAATCCCTGACAATGATGTCATACTCCGCCCACTTGCCGTCCGCGATGTCCTTTTTCATTAACTCGCAGGTCTTACACCATTTCGCCGTCCACATCTCAATCTGGCGTTTCTTGGCTGGTGCCGCCTTCACCGTTTGCTTCAGTTTCAGGGCGATTGCAATGCGGGCTTTGATGTAATCGTCGGCCATCGCAGGGCTACACATCAGGAACAGAATTAAGTATCGCATCATGCTACACGCCCCCAATCGCCAACGAGCTTACGTGGCTTATCAAACGAGGTGAGGTCGCTGATACCAATCATCTCTGTATTGCGACCATTTCCCCACGTATCAACGACTGATGGAGCCACTTCAGCCCAACCTCTCAAGCCCCATTGAACACCGTGTGAGTTGAGCATCCACAAGTAGTTCCGGCCCTGTGTGTCCTTACGCTCGCTATAGCCGCATAACAGGAGGCAGTGGCCGCCCATTGAACCACCACGCAAGTCTGATGTCTCAATAATTCCTGAGCATTGAGCCAGCTTGTTGTACCACGTGATACCGATAACCACCGGCCCCATACCACGAGACATCCAGTCAAACACCTCTGCGTAATTGCCGAATGAGGCATGGTTGACAATCTTGTACTTACCAGCTTCGGCGGTAGCTTCTGATGGGATTCGATTTGTGTATCGTGAAGGATACGGAAACGTCTCTTCCCTCGAACAACCAACCCGCTTAAACCCCTCCACCAATCCTGTAATAGTCGCGCCCTCATCACCGGAGATTCCCGATTGTCGCTGGCCAGTCAGATAGGCGAACATCCTCGACATCTGCACGTCCTTGACTGTCCCCTGAGTGTCGATGTAGATGCACATTTCCAGCCCAGACGACCCACCATGACCAGTGCAGCTCGACATATTGCCCTGGTCTTCAACCCTCAAGATCGTTCGTGGGTCAAACGATGCAGGAGCGTCCTTTGGCGTGCCATAGACGATGTACTTTGCCCCGCCTTTTCGCAGGTAGTCGCGGTCTTCAACGTCATTTAACCAACCGAGTTTTCCCATGTTACTTAACCGCCTCCCCGCCCTTGATAAACTCACTGAGCACCGCAGTCAGAGACGCACGTGATTCCGTGGTTAAATCGTCGCTGGTCCCTTTTTCGGGCAGCACTTCCCTCATAATCACCGCAAGCGATGGATGTTTTCCAACAGGAAATCCAACTGCGTCACTAGACGCGAGAGACGCCTCGTAAAAATCGCCCGTTGTGGCACACCTCGGTAACTCGTCGCGAACAGCTTTCCACATACTCACCCACTTACCAGCGTCCGCCTTGGACTCCGGCCCCACAAACGCCTTGGTCACCCTGCTTGCGACCGTATCAACAACCGGAACAGGAGGCCCATTCGGCCCCTTTATCACAAACCAAGCGTGAGCTGCCTTGCCCTCGACAAACGTGTGATACTCCCCAGGTGAATCTGTTGGAAAAAGCAATGCACCACCAATCACCTCACACTCTGCAGGGCAATCGTCAATGTTCCACTTTGCCTCGCCTTTTACGCTCAGTTTGCCCAATGAACCAAGTGTGAAAACGAAAGGATTCTTCCTTGTCCCGTCGCCGTCCACCTTGGCTGTTATGACATCCCCAGAAGGCACTGGCTCGTCGCTGAGCCCAGTGCCCCCCAAGGTAGCGAGCAGCATAAATGTCAGTATCAATTTAGTTCGCACGTAACGCCCTTTTGATTTTTTGCTTCTGGTATCGTGTGTAATCACAGCCAGTCAACACAAATCGCGCCAGCCAACGAGGACAGTACGCGAAATCGATTCGCGAAATTCGTGCGACTTGCGATCTTCGAAAATTGTACCCCCTCCAATAATGCTCAACTTTCCTTCGCCCCACCATGCGGTTGTATTTATCGCGCTTCATGGCTCACCTAGCCTCCAAAGCAGCCTCATACAACTCACGATGCGACATCAACCGAGTCTCATCCAGCAACTCACGAGCAACCCGCTTACGCTCCTCCTTGCTGGTTTTTCCCTGTTCTCGCTTAACCTGCCGGGCTGTGCGAGTGACAAGCAACGGAGTGTACTTGCCGTCCTGATAATTGGCATCAACCAGTTGCTTCGCGGTGTATGAAGTCTGCCATGCCTCACGCTTTTCGTCGGTATCAACATCCGCTGCTGGCTCCGGCGGCTTTGGCTTTGGGTCGTTTTTGGCGAGACACTGAAACAGAGCAGAGATGAACGACAGAAGTGTAGTCGGGTCAAACCCCACCACGCCCTCCTCATGCAAGTTCTCGGACATGCGGGCGCAACGCCCAGCGAGTTTAGACAAGATCACCCCCTCTCAAGATTTGCTAGACACTGACATAGCGGGAACTACGTAGACGGGCGTTCTAATACTTTGAGAATTTTTTTTTGATCGTCGTGAATTTCGCCGACCTTCTGCGCAACTTTGTCTAGCCTGTCCCTCGCTTGCGCCGAGTCCGAGAAAACACGTGTATGAATTTGCTGAGTCAATTCAGTATTGAGCTTGAGTGTCTGCTCGTGTTTCTCGCCAAGTTCCGTAATCTTTTGAAAGAAGTCACATGCGGATTTAATCAACTGGATTACATGCGGGCTAAGCTGTGGCCAGAACTGTTTGGAGAAAAAACGCCAGACGACACACGCGAATATCAAGGAAATCACACCAATTGCAGCCAGTGTGTTGCTCCCATTGAGCAGGCCCAACAGTGACTTAGTTACCTCGTCCACTTTGCCACCAATCGTCTATCGCTCCACGGAGCATGTGCAACCCAATCAATATCAACGCGAATGCAGGCAACTCAACTGGCACCAAGCGGCGATACGCTTCGATCAGGTCGTGAATTTGTCGCATCAGTGTAGTGTCATAGATAATCCTTGTTCGTCAAGCGGGAAAACGCAACAATTTTCGGACATGTACACTATTCGGAAGTAGTATTTACGCTGTTTTGTGGCACATTGAACTTGTCGCGATGGTATGTGGTGGGTAATCCACGTTGAATTGCCTCTCGATTACGCTGCTCAATCTGTTCCTGAATCATCTTTGCGAGCACTGCACGGGCTGATTGTAGCTGGTGGATTTTCAATCCGAAAAATAGCTCTCGGACGATACGCGGGATTTCTTTTGTGTCCATTTAGACCTCCGCTGCAAAAGGTTTTCCGTCAATGGTCCAGTTGTATCCCAAAAGTTCCTGAGGCGATGCCCACATGTGCCCAACAAGTACAATCCCCGAATTACTAACGGCAAGAATCACGTAAGGTTCCCCTTGCGAATTCTGGATCGTTCTTCCACACAGCGATTTAGCCTCTTCTGGCGTATACGGTCGATACTTCGGCTCTGGCGGCTTTGGCTTAATGCGGTATCGCGTAGGGTCCAAATTAAATTGCGGATCGTTTGGTAAATCATGCCACTCGCCGGTAATAACTTGAAAGAACTGGATTGCTCCGCCATTTGCATACTCGGTGATAACTGGCAACAACGCTTTGAACTTTTCTCGGTCTGTCATTTTCATCCCCCTTGGTTAAAACACTTCCCGCTTCCAACCGCCGCCGTTTTTCTTCGCCTGCTTTTGCTCAATTACAAAACTGAACTCCGGGAATTTCTCGGCAGCACATTTCACTTTCACTCTGCTTTTTTCATCCATTGGTCCACCGCCCTTGACGTCGATAAACTCAACTGTGTAGTCCGCCAGCAGGACCTTGAAATCTGGCGTGTAGCGACAATCGGCAGCCAGCTTGAATGTCACCGCTTCGAATTGCCAATCGATCACCTCGCCCGCCAACTTGCGAATCTGTAACAGTTCGCTGTAAGCGGTTTCGGTCGCGTTCATCTGCCCTGGTGTGTGGCGTTTCCCGTATTTTGTCCGGTCTCTGCCGAATGTGGCTCGCTTGGCTGTCGGTCTCAAAATAAGCTCCTTTGCTTTGTGGCTGCCTTCGCTGGTTTGGCGTCCTGCGTTGGCAGTCGATTGCTGTAATCGAACGAATAGAGAAAATCTGGGACTGTCGACCGCTTGCCTGTCACCCACTCCTTGGCCTCAGTGACACACTCTGTCGGCCACTGAAGAATCAGGGCGGTGTTGACGTCCAGCCCCCTGGCCACAAGTTCTGCGGCGAGTTCCTTGGGGCTCATGAAGCTTTTGCATCCTCATCAGAGATGGCGAATTTTCCAGCCAGATCGCCGATCACACGTAAGTGACCAGCCCCGGTAATTCGCGGCCTGACATCGGCAGACAATGCCGCGTGCCCCGCATCTCGACTTGTCCGCGCCTCATACGCCATTCGGAACTGACCTGCGATAATCGACCGCTCGGCAGTGTGTATGTCACACAATGCGTCCCATCCCAGCGCCTTGACTACTTCCCTCGTCATTGGCGAAAACGAATCCATAGCCTCAGACTTGCGGTAAATGCCGTATCTGGAGATTGCCCGGACGACAGTTGCCCATTCCTCGGACCAATTGGACGCCTGACCGATGGAAACCTCGGATGCTAGCTTTCGCAGAACACCAATCAGCGGAATCACCGGGTACATGGATTCCTGGATTGCCCGGCGAGCAGCGAGCTGGACCACATCAGCCGGAAGATCTTTCAAGGCGTCGAAATAGACTTCTACCGTCTTGTCGTTCATCGGCTTGCCGATAGCGGCCGCCAAATAGAGAGCGATTTTTGTGAATTCCTGGTATGTCATTGCCCCTCCGTTTCGTGCCGCTTGGCGAAATCTCGAATTCCTGAAAACAGGTCTGGTTGTTGGCGGAATGACTGTTGGTCGGGTTCCTTCAGTCCAGTCCACCCCATCAGGATCGTGTGATTCATCGCCGCCACTGCGCGATCGACTCCCCACTCGACAAATTTCCGCATTTGAGTAAACGCGCTTGTCTCAGTCACAGGCTCCCGCTTTTCCTTTCGGAACTTCAGCCATAACCCCCATGTCTCAACAAACTCAGGAGTGTTGAGGGTTTCTGGAATAGACACCTCAAACTCGGTTGCTGACTTTTTCCCGCCCTTCCCCCCTTGGGGGTTAGGGGGTGTATTAATATTCTTTCCTTCTTCCCTTCTTTCATTCTTTCCTTCTTCTGATGTGGACATCGGCGGGACATCGGCGGGACATGACTTGGACACCACTTGGACATCACTCGGACACTGTCCAAGTTCCGGCGACTGATAAGTATCGTAGTTGCATACACTTACGACTGTGCAACGGTGTGACACTGTCACTAGGGTTACACATCCCATTTTCTCCAGTGACTCCAACCATCGGTATATAGTGCGTGAACAGGGAGTATCGGCATTCGTTGATGGGTAAAGAGACGAACGAAGCTTCTCGCGACCTGTAACGAACGAGCCACGGGCTACTTCAATTGTCTCGGTTGTTCCAGGCACTAAGTATTTGGACGGCTTGTAGTTAGCCTCGAAAATGCAGTGCATCCAGAGCTTTAGCATTCCATCATGACTCCACACTGGATGCTGCTGTAACTCCCTGTGGCTCTTGACCCAACCGTCGCCCATTACTCACCCCCGATCTGCTTCTTTAGCTTCTCGAGGACTTCCTTGGCCTTCAGATCGGCGCTCACTAGCCCCACGATTGCAGCCTTGAGGATGATCGCCTGGTCGCCGACGTCCAGTGTGTCGAGGTACGCCATGCCAGCTCGGCCCATCACTGAATTGATCAGCGGCACAAGCAAGACTGCACCGTAATCCTGTCCTGCTGCAACCGATTTTGACAGTAGTTCGGCAGCCAGATCTGCATTCACAGCAGCCGCCGTAGATTTAACCGCCTCACCCCAGTTTTTTTCGTTCATGATTCAGCCTTGCATGTGCGCAGCGGCGCGATTAGGCTGAGAGCAGCCGTCGAGCCAAGTTCAGTTTGGTTCCGGTCAGAGGGCGTGTGGTGTTAGCGCATCACACGCCCTTGCTTATTATTGCATAATTGAGTGTGTGCGTTAACACGAAGTGTATACGTTTTTGGAATTATTCGGGAATTGCCAGTGGTTTTACTGATTTAGTTGGCATTCGATATTTCCTTAGTTGTATACGGCACCGCTTGCTGTGTACCACGCACAAACAATGGGTGACGCGGCGAGCCATTCTGTGTGACTCCCACGCAATATGGGTCGTTAATCAAACTCATCACTTTAAACACGCGGTCATGCGTCCAATGCCCGCAGCCCCACGCAGCAACTACCAAGTCCGCACGCTGTGCTGCAGCGGCAATGTGTGTGTCATTATCCATGCCAACTGGCTCACTGGCTCGCTTGATTCCGAGAGGGTCGGTAGAGCGTATTCCATACAGATTGCACATCAGATACGTGCCGAATCCCCAGGAGTCGCAGAAGTTGATACACCTGCTGATTGTGCGGTCGTTGAGGACTTCTGTGGCCTTGCTGGGGTTGAGGCCGATGAATAGGCATGTTGGCTTGTCGCGGTCCCACGTCCGCCAAAGCAGGTAACGCCAGGTCCGGCAGGGCGAGAATACGGCCCCCGTGTCAATCATTTCAGGCACTTTTCACCTCTTTCAATTTGTTTACGAGAGACACTACACGTTGAATCACAATCGCGAGTCTCGTTGCATCGTCGGTGGTTAGCGCGGCTCGCTCGATGTAAATCCGTGCTCCCGAGTCGACTTGCACCAGGATGGGCGTGCCATCGGATGCAGTGAATGTCTCGTGGATTTGGTTTAGTTTCATTTAGTTGATAACTCGATTTATTTAGTAATTCTCGTCGCTGTGAATTTGCGTGGCACCAAATGGCACAGCATCCGGTATCAACACCTTTAGCACTGACTCCGCCTCAACCGCATCCTGTGCGTCGAGAGTCAACTCGAATCGTTTTTCAGGGGCGATTGAGTTTTTGATAATGAACACGCATTGATATCGTTTCATTTCTGGCATGTCGCTGAATACCTCCCCTCGGATGTAGTGAAATCCCATGAAACACTTGCTTCGTGATGGCAATTATCTATTCATTTGCTGATTGATGGAAACTTCTGAGCATCCTCGTACATCTCTTCCAGAATCGTCTCGACTGCGGCGTCATCAAGAATCCCGTCTTCGCCAACTTCGTCGCTGTCAAGGCCCACAAGATGCGGCGACAGCTTTGACTGAAATTCCTCGATTGTCATTCCAACGCTGATTTTCGCCCCCGTCGAATCGGACCATTTCGACAGTGGCAAAGGTCCGTCTATGTAGTCTGGATCTTTGTAGTATTCGTGATCATGGGTTCCTGGTTCCAGCAATTCGATCAAAACAACAGATTCACCGCAGCACTCCACGCAATTCCCGCGAAGTGTCACAAGGTAGTAAGACTCCCCAGGGCCAGGAAGTGTGTATTTTCTGTCGTTGGCAACGCATCCGCATTCACACATGGTTTATCCTTTGAATTCCTGATAACTGTTATTTGACGTCTACCAGCCTTCGAAATCCGGCATCGTGTCGAGTTCTTCCTGAGAGATTTCCACCGGCACAATCCGCAGTTCCTCAAGTTCGTCCGCTGGTAAGTCACTGCTCATATCCATTTCCAGTTCTGATTTAATCGCCCTTGCAATTTCGTCTGGAGTTGTGCCGAGAAACAACCACCGGTTCCCTTGATGTTGTCTCTGTAGTCGATATCCGATCATTTGCTTTGTTCCTTCTTTAGTTTATTGACCCGTTTTCGCAGTCTCTCGATCTCTCCAATGGCACATGACCAGCACAGAATCAGAGTGCGATCCTTCGGCCATTCGCTACCAGATTCGAGAGTCAATGAAATGCTGCACCTGTGGCACTCTGCGTCTTCCATGTCTTGATGACACCTCTCATTGACTCGTGATTAAAAAGAATGGGGCTCTACGCTTGGTTGACGTCTCGTTAAATTTCTGGACAACGGCGTCCTCAAGCTCGAACCCCTCCGACTGGCACAGCAGATCCAGGTAAATGAGCGTGTCGGCAATTTCCTTTTTTAGCTCTGCTCGCAACTCCTCCTCGGACTTATCATTGCCGGGAATCCCATCCCTAACACGATTGAGTTTCTTGGCTACGTTCGCCGCCTCACCTAACTCTCCAAGAGTCGCTGTCATCCAGTCCGAAAGAGACCACGAATTAAGAGCGTGGTTGAATCCTTCAAGACTCTCGCATCTCATTCGATTGATTACACTCAGTTCTCTGAATTGCATAAATACACCTCATCATTTAATACCTGTTGATCACTTCAAAATTGACCCTGACGCATTTCCCGTGCTGTAGATCGTCCGTGATCTCGGGAAAATGATCTGGATCAAGTCGGCAGACTGATCGACATTGCCCAAGCACTGGTAACCATTTTGCCTCGCCAGCGAGCCACATCGGAGCGAATGGGCCGGACCACATCTTGAGTCCGTTGACTATGTCGCTTGTGATCCAAATAAATCGCTTCATGGGTGAACTCCGTCATTGTGCTGTGGCTTTGGCGATGGCGGCACGTGCCGCATCAAATTCAACTGTCGCCCTATCGGCCACACGCACAACTCCGACAAGTGCGGCCAGCAGATCGGGGGCAGCGGCAATGAGTCTGGCGTTGGCTGAAAGCTCCGCTCGGTGCTGCTGGTCAATAATTGTGCAAGGCCAGCACTCTGCCGTAACTTTCACGCGACTCGCGGCGGCGTTATCAGTGCCAATGCCAAAACCATCATCAGACTCAAATCCACCAAAAATGATCCGCCACGGCCCCGGTGTATGAGACACGGCATTTCCTTTCGTTCACGAACTCCGTTATTTGCTATATTCAAATGTGATTTCCACGTTGTCTCCAGGCCACCCGTGACTATCTGCGGTTAATCCGTACTCCATCTTCCAGTTGCCGTGACATCCCCTTTCATCTGCTGTTGCAGCGTCGAGAGTGGACTTGTCTTTAAAACCAGTTGTGACACCCAAAACTAGGATTGGCATTGCGAAGTTACTTTGAATTGGGCCAGCCACTCTCAATCTCACATGACCGGAAAACACGGTCGCTGGCTCTCCGGTCACGATGCAGTTTTTCGTGCGCAGTGACAAATATGGTTCGTTTGTCATGTATTTCTTTCGTTAATGAACATGGTTATTTATGCACTCAATGGTCGCTCTAGCGCTAAGCACAGGTCATAAATTTGACCTCGCGTCCACAAGTCAATTGGCCACGGGGTATCGTCAATGTGTGCGACCCATACGTTTGGGTATGTGGCACTTCTGGCGATCAGCAAAGGAAAGCATTCTTCAGGATCGAGAAACCACGAACCAAGAGCCTCGACCCATTCGAACCCTTTGCTTTTTAGCCAATCTTCAGACGGTCCCTCTTTCCGATCCTGCTGTGCAATCGACGACAAGTACGCATCCGCAAGCACACTTGCAGCCTGATCGGTAATCTCCCACCCAGCGTCGATTGGATAGGTTTCCCGTTTCTTCCGTCGCGATCCAATTGCTTCAGATAGTTTCATAAGTGATAACCTCAGTTGTTGTTTCAATTACAAATGGCCACACTCGGAATCGCACCGAGATTTCAAGGTTAGTCATGCGTCCTGCTGTCGCGACCAGCTTTGCCATTAGACGATGTGGCCCAAATTTATTTAGTAACTTCTGGATCTGGCCCAGTTGCGGGACGACACCAGCAATACTCGCCACCATGTTCGAAATTGCCGACTCGCATCTGCTCTCCAGCTTCCGCGATTTCCTGCCCAGCGAGATCCCTCTCGGTTTCGGTCAACTGCGATGGATTCCAGTTTTGTCGAATCGCGAGATCACCGTCTGGAGTTCTTTCGATCTGAATTCTCCCAATGATCTGATTCATAAATGACACCTCTCATTTAGTCTTCAGGTTTTTCTGGATCACTGGGTAGCCGACTCCAGAAGCAACCTCGACAGCGTCATAGAGCACGTCATCGAGTCTTAGGTGTCGTGACACTCCTACGATCTGGACCGCGACAATCTCCCCTGGCGTCTTCTCCAGATTCAAAATCTGGTTGGGCCGATATTTGATATTCCATTCCCGCATAAATGAACTCCGTCATTGTTGATAAGCATCCAGGACTTCAGAAATGCACTTTTTGGCGTTCTTGAGAAGTCCATACCCAGAGTCGAAACCCTGTTCAGAAGGTACGCCTGTTACGACTGCGGTGATTTTGGTGAGCTTTTGCTGTAGCTCTAGGTTTCTGTTCTTCACTTCTCGCAACTCTGACTCTAGGCGTCCGGCCTTTTCGTATTCCCGACGATAGTCATTCTTTTTGCGATTGAGTTCCTGGCGATATTCAGCGTTGTATATCAGCAGTTTGTAGCACGCGATCCACAATCCGAGGCACATCACTGAAAGCAACCCACAGACAATGGTAACTTCATTCACGGTATCACCCTTTCGTTCATGAACATGGTTATTGTTGATTCACTTGCGGGTGTTCCATGCCGCGATTTCTCTGGAAACCATGCCCTCTGGGTGATATGCAACCTCTCGATACACACTCCCGCGACAATCCTTGGTTTCGCAACCGAGGGCGTAGTAACGACCATGTCCGGCCAGCTCAGACTCGTTCTGATCAAGAACCGCTTGCTGGCCGCAAAACGGGCACACTTTCAGCTTTTTAGAACACTTAACGATCATTTGATTTGTGACTCCTCTGTTCTTTTCGGCTTTGTTTGTACAGGTATTTTTCGGGTCCGGAAACGACAGGAATGCGGCGGCGTGCATTTTACCTGTACAAGATACGTTCTAAATGAACATGGTTATTTAGTTAGGCTTTTGTGTAGCTCATCATTATTCCCTCGGCATCTGCCAAGGCGTTGTGCGGCATCTCGGAAGTCGAGTTCATCCGCACTATTTCCATTGTCAGTGGAGGGGTATCTATTCTCTCGCCCGGAGTGTCGGTTAGAAGCAATTTGCAGAAATGCACGATGTCTTCTGGCCAATCCGCGATGATGTGAATTGCACGATAGCCACTGAGAAACCCTTGCAACGCCTGACGAATCTCGGTTCGTGGTCTCTTCACTCCGCGACCGCGAAACGCCTGCAAAATCGGGAGTACATTGGCTGCAACCCACTCTGTTGGGGTTTCTTTTGTGTCAGAAACGATGGCGTAAAACGAACTACCGTAGCTGTTCACCAACGCGATAGAAAGAAGTTCTCCGCCAAACCCGTTGAACTCACAGTCAAGGAACAATTTCATAAATAAACTCCGTCATCTAGCCAAAGTGGCTTTGTCGATTGCAGACTGAATGACCGCCACTTCCTCGTAATCTTTGATCTGTGGCTTCTGTCCTGCAGCTTCCATTTCTGCCATGCACTCTTTTATCTTGGTCATCACAAACTGACATGCGGCCAGCAAATCAGGGGCAGCGGCAATGAGTCTGGCGTTGGCTGAAAGCTCCGCTCGGTGCTGCTGGTCAATAATTGTGCAAGGCCAGCACTCTGCCGTAACTTTCACGCGACTCGCGGCGGCGTTATCAGTGCCAATGCCAAAACCATCATCAGACTCAAATCCACCAAAAATGATCCGCCACGGCCCCGGTGTATGAGACACGGCATTTCCTTTCGTTCACGAACATGGTTATTTAGTCATTGGAGTGTCTGGGAATTGAACCCAGTGATTTCCAGCTTCCATTTAGTCGTTCGCCAGTGCGTTCTCTGTACCGCGTCTCCAGCCATCGCCCTCAGGTCGCGCTGTGCGGGTCGCCATGCCCGCCCACACTCCACACAGCCGTTTATCCGTTTTTATAGACGCCTGAAAACCGCTGCCGAAACGTCACGCCTTACACCCTTGGCTTCATGATCCAGGATTCAACGCGGCCCGTACGGCGGCGTCTTTCGCCTCAAGTAATTTCCGCAAGGCCACAGTTCGCTCTGGCCCCGATGTGATGGTCCCGCAGATCTGGCTGGCTAACTCGCCGAACGGCTTGGAGATCAACTGCAACGTTTCCGGCAAATGACCGTAATTAAACCACTTCAACATTCGTTCTTCGGCTTCCATCGCTATACCCTCTTGAATACATTCCGGGCACTCGATCCACGCCCGGACTATGGTTTCGTCATCCACTTCGGTGGAGACTGTTTTTCCGCACTTTGAACAACGCAACCGCATGTCGTTGATGACCTCAGTTATTTAGTCAAGGTTGCTCGAAACTACATGAAATTCTCTGGATCAATTTGCAGCAACTCCGGCCCTTCATCGACGACAACAATCCCGTCAGTCCCGCCTCGCATCGCAACCAGTTCAACGTATGGATCAACATGAGATCGATCATCGATAGGGATCTGCGGAATGTCGTACTCCGCCTTGAGACCAAGGGAGTCAATCCACTCCGCAACTACCCGCCCTGGATCTGCGGCGTTTCCCAGAGATGCGTCTAACTCAGCGAGCCTCGATTCAGCCACGTCCAATTCTGGAAACAGTCGAACCAGGTGGGGAGCACACTGTTGCATCGCACGCGGTAGCTGGTGTGTGTAGAGATTGTCGTCCGTCATCCAGTTGAGGATCTCGTACAGGGCTCCAATCCCGTTGTCCCTCTCGCTTATTCGCTTAGTGAGTAGTCGACCGGTCGTGACGCTCAAAACTGCTCGCAAATCAAATGTTCTTTTCATAAGTAACTTCCCTCATTTAGTAATTACACTCGCTTGAATTCGACGCGCCACACCCAAGGATTCGCGTCCCAGGATTCCTTACCGTTCAGTTTCTTCCACAGTTCGGCGAACTTGTGAACCGCTGTCTCCAGCTTGTAAGAGTGGTTGGACAGCAGAGTCTGAGTGTCTTCAAACCCTTCCCTCTCCGCTTCCTTGTTCGATATGTTGTGCAATCTCTCAACGCCAGTTGAGACAATCTCCAGAGTGATCCGACTTGCTGCCCGTGGCATGAAGATTGACGGCTTCCACTTGTTGTAGCCCAACTCTTTGCGGCAACGCTCGGACTCTGGCCCAGACGAGTCGGCTCTGTACTCAATCCCATTGCAAACCGGCCTGTTACCGACCGTTATTTTTGCCCCGCGAACCGACTGCGGGTCTTGCAAATGGTATTGACGCAGCTCCAGGAATGTTTCCCTGACCCAGAGGCGATCGCCAGTCGTCCCGTATGGACACTTCACGACAACATCGTGCTGGCCGAAAATGAAACCGAACCCCTGCCCGGCGATGCAACCAAACGATACCGACTTGCTGGCGAGCTGAGGCTTTACGATTCTTCTCGTGACCGTCTTACGGTCGTCCAGAATCGCTCGAACCATCGGCCCGCTGAACAGAATTGGTCGCTCTTTCACAATGTTTTCCTCGGGCTAATGTGTAGTGGTGACATGGGTTATTGCTTCATGAGTTTCTCGGCCTTCGCCACCAGCGATGACGGCACCCAACAGCCTCGCTCTAGTGAACTCGCTTGTGCGATACTGCAACCAAGCATTTTTGAGACAGGAACTAAAGTTAATCCACGCCATTGTCTCCAGTAACGGAACCGCTTCGGATCAGGCAGCCTTGCAAGCTCGGCTGATATTGGGGGCAAGTCGCGTGCTCGATACTCTTCCAAATCACGCACACACTCGGCCAATAGTGCTCCGGCCTGATTGCTGGTCCCGTCTGGAATCACAGCATGCTCCGGGTTCTCCGGGCAGATGGCAGCTCCCCGCTTCAACCTGAGTTCAATCTCAGCCTGTATTGTTGTGTAATCTTCGTCGTCCAGATTCAACACTATTTGCCGCATGGCGTTCCCTTGTCTTAAATGATGCGAATTATGTAGTCTTCTATGAATTGTCAGAACAGCGGCTTCTGCCCTTTCGCGGGCTTGACCTGCCGTTCTTTCGCTTTGACTTTGAGCTTTAGCTGCACCTTCACCTCGTCGCACCAGATTCTGTAAGGAAAATAGCCGCGAAAATTTGTAGGGCATGTTCCCCGCATCGCCTTCAGCTTTTCCTCAACTGGAATATCACCCAGTTTCGCAATCAACCCGGCGATTACAGGTCGAAAGCGATCTCGCCATGTTTCACTCATTGTCGTGATAACTTTCTTGGCTCAGTTATTTAGTCATTCGCCTCGAAGCCAGAAACGCCTGGCCCTCTTCAGCCGTGGCCATTTCGATTTCCGAATCGCGGCAGTACTCCTCCAACTCGCCCATCGGACACCACGATTCAGACCACATGCAGCCCTCTGCCAGCTCGTGTTCGTGGATCGCGTGACGGGTCTTTTCGCACGCCCCGCAAAGGTAGAGTGAGAACCAAGAACCCTCGCACAATCCCGTTACGTTCTCAGCCAGATCGCCCTTTGGAATAACCGTGCCGCATTCCTCGCAGCGATGAGATTTGCGAGTCCTTACGATGGCATTTCCGGGAGCAATAACATCTGGCCCGTCGTTGTGAAAGCACATTTCAAACCCCTCCGAATGTCGTGATAACTCCACTTATGAAGTAGCGTGATGCACTACAGACCTAAGTCCCAGTTGCGGTTTCCGTTTCTTGCTTCTCGTCTGGCTTCTTAGTTGAAACGTCGAAGAATTCCGACGCTTGCGACATTCCATCTTTTATCGAGTTGTATATCTTTCGAAGAGACACAAATTCCGTTTCGCTAATCGTATCTAGAGTGTGGTTAAATCGATCACGAATCATGTCTGCAGTAACACCAAATCCAGCGAATGCGACTACCATCTTTTTGATTCGCTCATGCAACGGGTCTTCGTTTTGACCCTTCATTGTTTTGTTGCACTCTTCCACCGCCGTGTCGACAACATCCCCTGGAATGATTCCCAGCATGCAGGCACGCAAACGCCTTGCTCCCTGATTTGCTACGTTTTCGTATATCTCGCGAGGGTCAGTCAGTGCGTAATCTCCACTCTTTGTGTGTCTGATGTGATTGACGGTGAAAATCTTTGTTTGCCTAGTGTTGGTCTGCAGATCCCAGGCGTACGACATCACCTCCGAGTGGCCTTGATGCTGTTCTAATTCGATAATTCCGAAGTCGAGATTGCCCCAGTTTTGAGCCATAACTTCCGCAAGTCGGATCGACGGACCTTCAACCTTCGTTCCGCCTTTTGGGTAGCTGTATATTGCATTTTCCGCAAGCTGCTTTCTCTTGCACGCCTGAGCAATCCGAGCAATCGCAGCCATCTCGTCACGAGGAAAACGCTTAGCCATGACCATTGCGGCCTGCACCTCCTGCGCCGCCCTGGAGATTGCCATCTCAGCCGATGCGGACTTCTTTTGTGAGACATCTGGATCGGGCATCGCGATTAGCTCGCTGTGTGGTTCGCTTTTACGTTGATTTCCCTTTGTAAACCCTGCCATCATTCCTCCAATCGCCATTTACCCTTGGACCACCCTGGAGCGGCCATCACAATCGGCTCGCTCTGATAACTGTCTGGATCTCGCCACTGACCCGACCTTCGACATGATGCAATCTGGCTTAACGCTGCCTTACACTCACTCAACCCTCTGTCAATCCACGCCTGATCTAACTCAACAACACGACACCGCCACGGGCAGCTTGTCTCCGAGAAAACCAGAGTGAACGGCAATGTCTCGCCAGTTAATGCGAACCATGCCCATTGGTAGTACCCAGCCTGTCGGTAGTAGCCACTTGATTCAATCGTCGTTTCAATCGTGTGTAGTGAGCAGTCCCTGATGGTCTTGAGGTCCAGTATTGACCGACCGGGAATCACGAGGTCCAACCGCCCTCGACACACCTCACCGCTGACTTCGTCCTGCCATGTGAGCGTTGACTCAACTTCTCTATCGTCCTGATCTCCCAGCAACTCCGCAGCCAGCACGTTGTCGCGAATTGCCGCCTCCATTTGCCGGATCTGGAATACCTCATCGCTCGTTACTAAGTGCTCACCAGCATGCCTGTCACGAAACTCTTTCCACTGTTTTCCACGTCGTTCGCCGTCTGCGTTAAGCACATCCGCGGGGATTACCAGATAGTCTGCGTGCTCTAAAATCCTCGCGTGCCACCAAGTGCCAAACTCCATTTGCGGTGTTGATTTAGACTCATAGGCAGCGATTCTCAGGACGTGCCGTTGATAGAACAGCCAGCGAGATTCCAAGAACGTTTCGATCTGCGACCGGCTCACTTGTGGCAGGCTATGGTATCTGTCGTCTGATAGTCGCAGTACGTTTGCACTCACCGCAATGTCTCCGCCAGTTCCTTGATTCGTTCGACCTCACGCCTGTACTCAATCTCCGCCTGCCTCTCTATCTGATCCCTCCACTCTGGATCGTTCGCCAGACGTTGTCTCAGTCGCTGTAGTAAGTCCTCGTTAGTAGTGATCGGAAAACCAACACCATGAATCACTACTACAGCATCATGTATGCTCACAATTCTGTGGTCCTGAATCCTGTCATCATGTGGAGCATCGGCCACACAGGACACGCCAAACCAGAGTTGTGTTTTTGTGGAGTCTGCCTCCGCTTCGTCAATCCCCGTTAGTCTCACTCCGAAGTGTAGTCGCATCGTTTTCAGCCTTATTCTTGAATGCCTCGTTTTCGCGTTGGATCGCCTCGTAAATCTCCGACCGATGGACTTTAATTCCCATCGGAGCATCAATCCCAATTCGCACCTTGTCACCCCGGATGTCGACCACCGTAATCACGATGTCATCGCCGATCATGATCGTCTGATCCATCTTCCGGCTTAGTACCAGCATGTTGCACTCCTTTTGCTTTCCTGATTTTCTCATCACACTGTTGTTGCCGTTGCCGCGATTCGTAGTCCTCGGATTCAGTCATCGCCGCATTAAACGCTTTGAAAAACCACAACCTCGCCGATGGAAAATTACGCTGCCTGAACGCCGTCACTCCGCACTTAAAACAACGCTGATACTCGTCTACACCTTCGTCCTGCAGGTCTGATAGCGTGTAAGGCGTCATAGGAATCAGACGCCATTTATTTCGTCCATCACTCGTCTGTCAGTGCGTAGTATGGATGTCCATCTTGCACAAACTTGGCGGACACGTTCAGGACTGATATCGTGCTGTTCACTACACTCCACTTTGGTGTATTCGTAACCCAGAACCGTCATCACAATTTCGCGGTCACGGTCAGGTATAAATTGGCTGAGGCTTGACCAGAAATCGTGTGCCTCAATCACTTCATACGGACGAGAAGCTTTACGGTCAGGCTTGTGAAATGTGGCCTGTCCCAGCAGATTCGATTTGATTTTTGCCTTGGTCGGATCGATTTGCTTGTTGAGCCCCAGCAATCGCCAGTACGTCAACTTAGTAACTATCGTTCCAAGTGCGACGTTTTTGGCCGTCTTGCCGTGTACTCGGGTCCAATACTGGAGGCACACATCTTGGATTACGTCATCCAAATCCACGTTAGCCAGTCTGCACGTGCGTTTTGCTAATCGCGAGTATTTATTGACGGCCCAGACTGCAAGATATCGAACATCTTCGGGAGTTACCTGCTTCTTGGCCATTGGATTTCATTTCCTTATTGTTGGTTCCACCGACTCACCAAACAGCCACGCGAACACAATTGCGCCGCATACTATCACTGCCAGATACTGTATCTCCATCACGCTCCCTCCTCATCGTCGTAAGTGGTTTCCTTGACTATTACACTTGTTAGCGGAACTGCCTTAGCCTCACCGCAGATTCGCACAAAACACCCGAAGTCATTAAAAAAAGCATCCCCTTTGCAAAACGTGAGTTTCCCCTTGTAAAACACTGGCAAGCCGAAGCCGATTTGCTTGTTCCAATTCTTGACAATCTCCGCTTTGCGGTAGCCTTGACTCTCTGCGACGAATGGACGTCCAGCCATGTTTAAACTCCAGAATAATTGCGATACGGGAGGTGACTACTCAGACGCCATCTCAAGACGAACGCGAAGCACTTTTTCATACAGGGTAATCATGGCGAAATTCTTGACCATCTGGGCACGCTCTGGATATTCACCGATCATTTGCACAAACTTGTCCAAGTCCGCACCATTGACGATGTCAACAAACTCTATTACGGCTGCAGGATTGGAGTGCTCAAGCCACATGTTGAGCAACTTCCACGCAGTTGGGGGACGAAGAATCTGCTCACCGAGGTGGGAGCAGGTGGAGAGAGACAGAGATTGCCGAATCGGCGGCAGCAGTCAACTGACTGCGACTTGATTGACGCCTCTTATTTTCGCTACTAATGCCATCGCTTCATCGATCCACTCAAGTGTGATTTTCGACAACTGACTGTTTTTTGGTGTATCACCGGGTTTAATTCTCCAAAACCACATTTCTCTTGGCGATGAGGCGTCAATCGGCATCAGTCCTTGTTCTTGAAATGCTGCAAAATCAATATTCTTCGCGTTACACAATGTGCCAGCCAAGCACGCACATTGACCAGTGTATGTAGTTCCGTCGATTCGCCCTTCAATGACTGCTTTACGTAACGCTGGAATCTCGTCTGGAAGATGCAGGATTGCAAGGATTAACTCCTGGCGAACTGTATCGAGATTGGCGAACCTGAGATTGGCGTACCTGAGATTGGCGGACGTGAGATCGGCGGACGTGAGATTGGCGAACCTGAGATCGGCGGACGTGAGATCGGCGGACGTGAGATCGGC
>ERZ869929.587-NODE-587-length-19584-cov-6.337191_pt1 | contig 19584 bp, 27 predicted proteins | sample MGYA00579312_ERZ869929 | MGnify/ENA primary metagenome ERZ869929 (study PRJEB32216, sample SAMN09231818) | wastewater metagenome | place: USA: Maryland | collected 2016-08-09 | study: EMG produced TPA metagenomics assembly of the PRJNA472060 data set (Reclaimed... | reverse complement strand
CTCCCGCCCTCAATCTCCCTCTGGCCATTTTTCCAAGGGGGGTCTGATGACGTCGACTCCCCGTAGGCGGGCGCCGACCCGGAAGGCGGCCCCCCGGAAGGCGACCGCGCCTCGCAAGGCAGCTGCGCCGGTCCGCAAGGCCGCTGCGAAGAAGACCGCCGCCACGCCCCGAAAGGTGGCCACGAAAGCTTCGACCCGGAAGACCCCGCTTCGCGTGGTCAAGCCTGACGAGAAGCCGCCGGCCACTCCGGAGCCGCCGCGGTCCCTGGTGGATGCCGCCGACGCTGGCGACGAGCGGGCGATGCTGGTGCTGCTTCGCCGCAACATCGCGGGCGAGCTGGAGAAGTCGACCACGCCGGCGCGCGACAAGGCGTCGCTGTCGATCCGGCTGATGCAGCTCACGAAGGACATCCAGGCATACGACGCCCGCGCCAAGGAGGATGCAGCGGATGCCGGCGAAGTCGAAGACGAGGCCTTCGACCCCGAAGCTCTCTGAGGCCGCCAGGCACGTAGTCATCCCTGAGGGGATCGTCACCACCGGGTTCCCGAGGGTCAAGGCCAAGGCGGCCGAGCTGGGGCTCGGGTTCGACCCGTGGCAAGAGGGCGCGCATACCGTCACCCTCGGTAAGCGTGAGGACGGGAAGTACGCAGCCACCGTCGGCGGCGTGGTGTGGAGCATCGCTCGGCAGGTCGGGAAGACCTACGGGATCGCGCTCCTGCTCGTCATCATGTGCATCCTGTTCCCGGGCTACAAGGTCATCTGGACTGCGCACCACGCGAGGACGTCGACCTCGGCGTTCCGCACCATGCAGGGGATCTGTCGGCGGAAGAAGATCGCGCCGCACATCCTGAGCATCCGCCAGGCGAACGGCGAGCAGGAGATCTCGTTCCGCAACGGGTCGATCATCATGTTCGGCGCCCGCGCCCAGGGCTTCGGCCGAGGGTTCGACGCTGTCGACGCGATGGTGTTCGACGAGGCGCAGATCCTGCCGGAGAAGGCGCTCGAGGACATGGTCGCGGCGACCAACCAGGCGCGGCATGTCCACGGCGCACTGATCTTCTACCTAGGCACCCCACCTCGGCCGGGTGATCCGTCCGAGGCGTTCACGAAGAAGCGCGCGAAGGCGTTGCAGGAGCCGGCGCCCGGCGAGCAGGTCCACGCCACCCGCGGCGACGCGATCTACATCGAGATGTCCGCCGACCGTGACGGCGATCCCGACGACCGCAAGCAGTGGCTGAAGGCGAACGCGTCCTACCCGACGCGGACTCCCGAGGAGTCGATGCTGCGGCTGCGCGACAACCTGGCCACCGACGAGGCGTGGTGGCGTGAAGGCCTGGGCGTGTGGGACGAAGATGACCCCGACTCAGCGGTCATCGACCTGCGCAGGTGGGCGGCACTCAAGGGCGTCGCACGGAAGCCGCGGACCGCGGTCATCACCCTCGACGTCGCACCGAACCGGAAGTCTGCGTCCATCGGCGTCGCCGCCGCCGGCCCGTCGGGCCGAATCCTGGTCATGGTCGAGACCCACCCGGGCACCGCGTGGGTCGTGCCACGGCTGGTGAAGATCCTCGCGAAACGCGAAGTCCTCGAGGTGTCCCTACACCCCGGCTCGCAGGCGTCGGTCCTCATCTCCGACCTGGTGGCCGAGTCTGTGGAGTTCGTGCCCCTCAGTACCCGGGCGATGGGCCAGGCGTGCGCTGACTTCATCACCTGGGTGAACGAGAAGAAGAGGATCGCCCACGTCGGGCAGATCGAGCTTGACGCCGCCGTGGCGAACGCCAAGACCCGGTTCTCTTCCGAAGCCGAACTGTGGGACCGGCGTGACCGGAACATCGACATCTCCCCGCTGGTGGCCGCCTCAGGCGCTGCGCACCGGTGGGCACTTCTGGAGGACTACGACGTCATGGACTCGATCGGATGACGGGAGGACGCATGGCCAAGCTCGCCCGCATTGTGGGCTCCGCGCGTGACCGCGGCGCCGTCGCTGTCCGTAACGGCCAGGGCTTCATTGGTGCTCTACTGGTCGCTGTCGGCGTCGGCTACGAGGTGGGTCCCGGGTGGGGCGCGGTCGTGTTCGGCGGGTTCGTTCTCCTCGGTGCGGCGGTGTCCTGATGGTGTGGCCGTTCTCTGACCGTGGCTCCGTGACTGCGGAGTCGCTCCTGGGTGAGCGCGCGTCGGGGCGGAGCTCCGGGTCGTCGTCGACCGTGTCGCGGTCACAGGCGCTGCGGAACTCGACGTACTGGGCTGGGCTGCGGCTGCGCGCGGACCTGCTGTCCACGATGCCGGTCGACGTGTTCAAGCGGGTCGGCGGGATCCAGGTCGAGCAAGTGAAGCCTCCCGTGTTCCAGGAGCCCGGCGGCCGCGAGTGCCGCTGGGTGCAGTTCGCGGACTCCACCCAGCGTGACCTCGACTCCCTGGGCAACACGGTCGGTCTGATCAAGGCGCTGGACGGGTTCGGTAAGCCTGCGCTGATCGAACTGATGGCGGTCGAGCAGGTCGGGGTTCGGGGCAAGGGCGGGAAGATCGCTGAGTGGGTCATCGACAACAAGGCCTACGACCCGATGATGATCTGGCACGAGAAGTCCAACCCGATGTCGGGCGTGCCTCTGGGGCTGTCGCAGACCGCGTTCGGTGCCCGTGACATCAACCTGGGGCTGTCGGCCAAGGAGTACGCCTCGAAGTGGTTCACCGCTTCCCCGGCCTTGCGCGCTCACCTCCAGAAGACTGACAAGACCCTGAAGCCCGGCGAGGCCCGCAAGATCAAGCAGCGGTTCAACGACCAGATGGAAGACGGCGACCTGTTCGTGTCGGGCAAGGACTGGCAGTACACGCTGCTCCAGGCTGCCCAAGCCGACCACGCGTGGCTCGAGCAGGGCGACGCGACGGCCGCCGACATCTGCCGTTTCATCGGCGTCCCGGGCGACATGATCGACGTCCCCACGCAGGGGTCGTCGGTCACCTACGCCAACATCACGCAGCGCAACCTGCAGCTGCTGATCATCAACCTCGGGCCGGCCATCGTGCGCCGCGAAGAGGCCTGGTCCTACGGGCTCCTCCCACAGCCCCGCTACGCCAAGGTCAACCCCGACGCGATCCTCCGCATGGACTGGAAGTCCCGCTACGAGGGCTACAAGGTCGCGATCGACTCCCGGTTCATGGCCCCCTCGGAGGTGCGCGAGCTGGAGAACCGGCAGCCGTTCACCCCCGACCAGGAAGCCGAGTTCGCCCGGCTCTTCGCCAACAAGACCGGCACCCCAACCCCGCCCACTGGAGGGACAGTCTGATGTCCGCATTCGACCGGATCTACGAGGCCGCCGCGGAAGCCCGGAGTGCCGGTATCCGCGCCGTCTCCGACCGCCCGTCGCAGCGTCGTTTCGCCGAGACCCCCGGCACTCCGCCGCTGGTCCGGGTGCGCGCCGAGTCCATGACCATCCGCGCCGCAGCGACCGGTGGCGGCCTCCACTTCACGGGCTTCGCGTCGGTCTACAACCGCTCCTACGAGATGTGGGACATGTTCGGACCCTATGCCGAGCAGGTCACCTCTGGTGCCGGCGCCGAGTCGCTGTCCAACCCCGAGCTCGACGTCCCTCTCGTCCTCGCCCACGACTCGCTGCGCCGGATCGCGCGCACCACCAACGACACCCTGACTCTCGCGGAGGCCACGGTCGACGGTGTCGAGGGCCTCCTGGCGGACGCGCCGAACCTCGACCAGCGTGACGGCGACGTCGCCTACATCGCCCCGAAGCTCGAGTCCGGCCTGGTCGACGAGATGTCGTTCCGGTTCCGGATCACCTCCGGCCAGTGGTCCCCGGACTGGGCCGAGTACCACATCAACGCCTACGACATCAACCGCGGCGACGTCGCGATCGTCGGCTACGGCGCGAACCCCCACACCCAGGGTGCGGGACTGCGGTCCATGCCGGAACTGGTGGACCTCACCGAGTCCCAGCTGCGTGCCCTGGAGAACAAGCTCCACGCCGAGCGGCAGCGCCGCGGCGGCGTGGCCGCCGAACCCCTGAGTTCGGCGCAGCGGCAGGCCATGGCCCTCCTGGGCCTCCACGGCTGACCCGCACCCCTTCGGCAGATCATCGCGTCGGAGACCGCCCCGCCCCACCCTCATTGGGTGGACCGGACCGGATCCCACCACCCGTCGAGAAGCCATCCCTCATCCAACCCAAGCAGGAAGGATCCGTGATGGATCTCAAGAAGCTCATCGAGCAGCTCCGTTCCAACATCGCCACCAAGCTGGCCGAGCGCGACCAGCAGAAGGCCTCCCGCGACGAGGTGCGCCAGTCGTGCCTCGACGAGAACCGCGCCCCCACCGAGGACGAGGCCGCGACGGTCCTCGCCGCGGAGGAGCGCATCAGCGCCATCGACGCCGAGGTCGAGCAGATCCGCAGCGAGGTCGACAAGTACGAGCGGGAGATCCGCGCGGACGAGGCGGCCGACCGCCTGTCCCGCGAGGTTCACCCGATGCCGACCGGTCCGACCGAGGCCCGCGGCGACGCCACGACCCGCCTCGAGCGGATCAGCGAGCCCCGCACCTACTCGCGGGAGTCCGACCCCAAGGGCGTCCAGTTCGTCCGCGATGTCGCTGCGTCCGCCCTCGGTGTGCCGCAGGCCTCGCAGCGTCTGGCCCGCCACATGGACGAGGAGCTCGTCGAGCGGGCCGCCATCGGCGCCCCGCTCCAGGACCGCGCGGTCGGCACCGGTGCGTTCACCGGTCTCGTCGTCCCGCAGTACCTGGTCGACGAGTTCGCGCCCTACGCCCGCGCCGCCCGCCCGTTCGCCGACGCCTGCCGCCGCCACGACCTGCCCGCCCAGGGCATGACCGTGAACATCGGCAAGCTCACCACCGGGACCACTGCTGCCGTGCAGTCCTCGGAGAACAGCTCGGTGTCGGAGACCAACTCCGACGACACGCTGCTCACCATCAACGTGCAGACGATCGCTGGCCAGCAGACCGTGTCTCGCCAGTCGATCGAGCGTGGCGCCGGCATCGAGGACACCATCGTCGGTGACCTCATCTCGGCCTACAACAGCACGCTGGACTCGACGCTGCTGAACCAGGCGACCACGGGTCTGACGAACGTCGCCACCGCGATCGCCTACACCGACGGCACCCCGACCGCCGCGGAGCTGTACCCCAAGCTCCTCGCCGCGCCGGCCGCCGTCGAGGCGCTGGTCCTCAACCAGGACCAGGGTGACACGTTCGCGGTCATGCACTCGCGCCGCTGGTACTGGATCAATTCCCAGCTGACCAGCACGTGGCCGATCCTCCAGCAGGCCGGCGTTGCTGCCGCGCAGGCTGCGGGCGTCAACTACGGCGAGCGCTACGGGTCCGGGTTCCGCGGGATCCTGCCCAACGGCACCCCGGTCATCGTGGACAACAACATCGCCACGAACCTCGGCGCCGGCACCAACGAGGACGAGATCTACTTCCCCGCGCAGTCGGAGTCCCACCTGTGGGAGGACCCCAACGCGCCGATGCTGATCCGTGCCGAGCAGGCCGCCGCGGCAACCCTCGGTGTCCTCCTGGTGGTCTACGGCTACGCCGCCTACACCTTCACGCGCCGTGCCCACGCGCAGAAGATCGGCGGCACCGGCCTGGTCACCCCGACCTTCTGACAGGTCCCCCGGGCGTCGGCGGCACGCCGGTCCGCCGGCGCCCGGGCTCCACCTCACCGGCAACCCAGAAGGAGGCCCTCATGGCCAAGGAACCCGAGATCGGCAGCCCCGAGTGGCAGCGCGCCGACTACGTCCGCGCCCTCACCGAGGAGCTGGACGGCGCGAAGCGCGTCAGCAAGCACGCCGAGCGCGTCAAGGCGATCGAGGTCGAGCTGGCCCGCGCCAAGAAGGAGCCCCGCAACCGACGTGACTCCGACAAGGTCGAGGCCTGACGATGCCCGACTACTTCACGCTCGCTGAACTTCGCGCCCTCCCCCACATGGGGGACGTCGTGAAGTACCCCGATGACCGTGTCGAGGCTGCGGCCGCGTACATCGTTGGGATCATCGAGCGTGAAGTGGGCACCTCATTCGTTGCCCGCACTGTCACCGAGACGTTCAACGGCGGATGCTCCAAGGTTGTCCTCGACAACGCCTACGTCCAGTCGATCACCTCCGTCACCGTGAGCGGCACCCCGCTGACCCTCGGGAACGTCCACGAACGCGGCGGGGTCGTCACCTACATCATCGGGAACGCCAAGCAGTTCTTCTCCGTCGGCTACGACAATGTCGTGGTCGTCTACGAGGCCGGCTACTCCTCGACTCCGCCGCCCGACATCAAGGAGGCGGCACTCAAGGGCACCCGGGCGCACCTCCTCGCGACCGCGCAGAACACCGCGATGGACGACCGGCGCACCACCCTGACCACTGAGGGCGGCACTGTCGCGTTCACCGTCGCGGGGAAGGACCAGCCGACTGGCTACCCTGAGGTCGACGCCACCATCCTCGCCTGGCGTGACACTGAGGTCGGGTTCGCCTGATGGCCGGGTCGCTCGTCACCGCGGTGCGCCGTGCCGTGACCGACGGGTTCGGTGCCCACCTCGCAGCCCTTCCCTCGTTCAACACCGCCGAGCAGGAAGTCCTCGTCGAGTACGCCTACACGTTCGGCACCCAGGCTGCGCAGCGGGTCTACACCGGGCGCGCCCAAGCCGACACGCCACCGGCCGCGATCCGATCCGGCCGCAACGTGCGCCACGAGGACGGCACCTTCGAGGTCAACGTGTCCGTCCAGCTGCCTGGCTGCACCCCCGAAGAGGCCGACCTGCGGGTCGACGCGATCGGCACCGAGCTCGAGGAGTGGCTGGCGGACCGCAAGTCCGACCAGCTCGGCATCGGGCTCACCTCCCTCTACGTCGAGTCCTGGATCGGCGACTACTTCGGCATCGACGGCGGCGCCGGTGCGATCCGCACCTACACCGTCCGCTGGAACGCCCGCCTCACCTAGGAGCCCTCCATGCTCACCTTCACCTACGTCGGACCACTCGAGGCCGTCGAGGTCGACGAGGCCTCTGGCGTCCGGCCCGGCGACACCGTCGAAGTCACCGCAGAGCGGGCGCCCACATTCCGGGCTGCCCCCGAGTCGTGGCGCGAAGTGAAGAGCAAGCCGAAGAAGCCGCGGCCCGGCGCCACGGACACCCCCACCGAGAACACTGAGGAGAGCTGACCCATGGGCGCCCAAGACTTCCAGCTGATGGTTGGCGACGAGTCCACCTGGAACACCCCCGCCACCGTCAACAAGACCTTCGAGTACGAGTCGGAGTCGATCGAGGAGAGCTACGGACGCACCGAGGGCCAGCCCCTGCGACGGGGTACCGCGTTCCCTCGCAACGACCGGTTCACCCCCTACTTCGCGGGCGCCGCCGGGAACGTCCAGCTGGCCGTCATGACCAAGGGGTTCGGGTTCTGGCTCAAGCACATGATGGGCCAGGTCGCGACCACCGGCCCCACCGAGACCACGGTCTACACCCACACCGGCACCGAGGCGTCCCTCCTCGGCAAGGGCATCACCATGCAGGTCAACCGGCCGCTCAACCCCGCCGGCACCGACCAGCCCTTCACCTACGCCGGCGGAAAGATCGTCGAGTGGACGGTCTCAAACAGCGTCGAGGGGAACCTTCTCCTGGACCTGTCCATGGACTTCGCTTCCGGGGCGACCGCCACCGCGCTCGCGACCGCGTCCTACCCCTCGAGCATGGACAACCTCACGTGGGTCGGTGGGGTCGTGTCCATCGGCGGCACCAACGTCGACCTCGACGAGTTCTCCCTGAACGTGAAGAACGGCAACAACGTCGACCGCCGCAAGATCCGGGCGTCGGCGGACAAGAAGGAGCAGCTCCAGGGGAAGCGCGAAGGGTCGTTCTCCCTCAAGTGCGACTTCGAGTCCCTCACTCAGCGCAACCGCGCTGCCGCCCTGACCCGGGCCGGCGCGCTCGCTGCGGTCGTCGCCACCTGGAAGGGCCCCACCCTCCTCGGGACGACCATCTACCCCGAGTTCACCGTGAACATCGCGGCCGCCCGGTTCGACGACTGGAAGGCCGCGACCCAGGACTACGACGCCATCGGCCAGGAGCTGTCCGGTGCGGTCACCTGGGACGGCACCAACTCCCCGGTGCAGGTCATCTACAAGTCCGCCGACGTCACCCCGTAGCCGTGGCCCGCATCAGAGGCGGCGGAGGCGTCCAGGTCAACGGCCTGCCCGAGCTCTCCCGCGCGCTACGCAACGTCGACCCCGCATTGCAGCGGGAGCTGCGCCGCATGAACCTCGACATTGCCGACTTCGTCGCCTCCGACGCCAGGTCCGCAGCGATCGCAGTCGGTGGGGTCGCGGCGCACGTTGCGCCGTCGATCAAGAAGACCGCCGGCGCAGCGTGGGCGGGGGTCGCGTTCGGTGGGGCCGCCTACCCGATGGCTGGCGGCGCCGAGTTCGGCGCCTACCGCTACAAGCAGTTCCAGCCCTGGACAGGGAACGACGAGAACGCCGGCTACTTCGTCTACCCCGCCATCCGTCGCGATGCCGACCGGATCGAAACCGCAGCCGGTGACGCCCTCGACAGGATGATCCAGAAAGCAGGACTCTCCCAGTGAGCAACCGGCCCAACATCGCGCGCAAGCAGACCCGCACCACCCACGCCCAGCGCCGCGAAGAGATGGACGCCGGACTGTCGGTCGTCGTCAACGGCACGAAGTACACGGTGCGGATCGGGGACATCTCCGGGATCCTCGCCTCACAGCTGCGACGCGAGACCGGCTACTCGTTCCGGGGCCTGATGATGGCCGCCGCGAAGGACCCAGACATCGACATCGTGGCCGCCATCATGTGGCTGTCCCGGCGGATCGACGGGGAACACATGCTCGCCTTCGAGGACGTCGCCGAAGGGCTCGACTACGACGCCGACGTCGAGCTCGCTGAGGCCGACGGCGCCCCGGAGGACGACCACCCGGAAGCCTGAGGCGGGCACTCGCGACGAGCCTGCCCGCCCTGACCCAGTTCTACCGCCTCACCCCCATGGACATCGACCACATGACCATGCGTGAGGTCAGCGAGTACATCGCGCAGATGCAGGAATACCAGGCGAAGGAGGAGTTCAGTGGCTAGTGCCGGGCGCCGCATCGTCATCGAGTTCCTGGGCAAGGACACGTCGGCCGGGTCGACGGCGGTGGCGGTGCAGAAGAAGTTCGGCAAGCTCGGCGGGAGCCTCGACGCGGTTGGGCAGAAGGCCGGGAAGATGCTGGCCGTCGGTGCCGCGGCGGGCGGGGTCGCGTTGTTCAAGATGACCCAGGCGGCCGCCGAGGACGACCTGGCGCAGCGCAAACTAGCCGACACCCTCACCAAGGGCGCCGGTGCGACACAGGCGCAGATCGCGCAGACCGAGGCGTGGATCTCAGCGCAAGGCAAGGCCACCGGGGTCACTGACGACGAGCTGCGCCCCGCGCTGTCCCGGCTGGCCGCAGCCACCAAGGACGTCGATGAGGCACAGCGGCTCGCGTCACTGGGGATGGACGTCGCCGCGGGCCGGGGCGTGTCGCTGAAGTCGGTGACCGACGCCCTCGCAAAGGCGCAGAACGGCAGCATGGGCGGTCTGTCCCGGCTGGGCGTGAACATCAAGAAGGCCAACGGGGAGACCAAGTCTCTCGACCAGGTCACCAAGGAGCTGGCGCAGACCTACGGCGGGGCGGCCGCGAACGCGGCCGACACCACTGCGGGACGACAGAAGATCCTCACCACCCGACTCAGCGAACTGGGGGAGAAGATCGGCGGCTACGTCCTGCCCGCCCTGGAGAAGATGACCGACGTCGGGATCAAGCTGTCGGACTGGATCTCTGAACACACCCGCCTCGTGGGGACCGCGATCGCCGTTGTCGGCAGCTTCGCTGTGGTGCTGTACACCATCTCGGCTGCGATGCGCGCCTACCTGGTCATCACGAAGGCGTGGACAGCGATCACGAAGATCGCGACGGCCGTTCAGCTGGCCTTGAATGCGGCTTGGGTCTCGAACCCGATAGGGATCGTTGTGGTCGCCATCGTCGCCCTCGTGGCCGCCCTGGTCATCGCCTACAAGAAGTCCGAGACGTTCCGGCGCATCGTCAACGCCGCCTTCCATGGTGTCGCCGTGGCCGCCAAGGCCGTCTTCGGGTTCATCGTGAAGGTAGTGTCCACGACCTTCAACTGGATCAAGGACCACTGGAAGACGATCCTAGCGATCCTCACCGGGCCTATCGGCATCGCGGTCCTCGTGATCGCCAAGCACTGGGACAAGATCAAGTCCGGCGCCGCGAAGGTGAAGGACTGGATCGTCAGCAAGTTCAACGCCGTCGTCGGGTTCTTCCGTGGCATCCCAGGCAAGATCTCCTCGGCCGCCTCCGGCATGTGGGACGGCATCAAGAACAGCTTCAAGTCGGCCATCAACACCATCATCGGCTGGTGGAACAACCTGTCGTTCTCGATCAACATCCCCGACGGGATCCCCGGCCTCCCCGACTCGTTCTCCATCAACACCCCGAACCTGCCCTACCTGGCGCGCGGCACCGCGTCGTTCCGTGGTGGCCTCGCCGTCGTCGGTGAGCGTGGCCCCGAGCTGGTCAACATGCCGCGCGGCACCTCGGTCACCCCTGCCGGACGGACCGCGGACCTCCTCGGTGGCGGCGTGAACGTCATCGTTCAGGGCAACCTGTTCGGCGACGCTCGCGCGATCGCCCGTGAGCTGGAGCGGCTCTTGCGCGCCGAGGAACGCAGGTCGGGCCGCCGGATCCTCCTGGGCAGCTGACGTGACCAGTTCCGGCTACATGCCGTCCACCACTGTGGAGGTGGCGTTCAACGCCGGCCTCGCCACCGACCCGGCGTCCCGGACGTGGACCGACATCACCGACTATGTGGAGCTCGACCAGGGGGTCACCATCACCGGCGGCCGGTCCGACGAACGGTCGTCGGCGGACGCGAACGGCTGCACCCTGGTTGTCGACAACTCAGACGGCAGGTTCACCCCCGAACTGTCCTCGAGCCCCTACTACCCCAACGTGAAGCTGCGGCGCCCCATCCGGGTCCGGTCGACCTACCCGCCGCCGGCGGCGGCGAACCTACTGTCGGCGGCCAACGCTGACTTCGAGTCCGGGGTCGGGTCGTGGACTGCGGGCGGGACGGTTCCCCCAACGCTTGCCCAGTCCGCCACCCGGGCGTGGTCGGGATCGAACTCGCTGCGGATCACGTGGGGCACTGGTGGGACTTTCCCTCTCGCGCAGGTGTCGCTGGCGGGGCTCACTATCGGCGTGGTCTACACGTTCGCCGTGTACGTGTGGGTTCCGACCGGCTCCCCCGACGTGAAGACCGCGATCGGCGGGATCACGTCCGGCACGTCGACCGCAGTGAAGGACACGTGGGTGCGTCTCACGCAGACGTTCACCGCGACCGCGACGAGCCACAACCTGCAAGTCTGGCCATCGACGTCACCGACGGCCGGCCAGCAGGTATACGTGGATGCGGCGATGGCGGTGGTCGGCTCCGACGTGGGCGACTTCAACACTCTCACCCCGTCGACCACGACCCGGTTCCTCGGGTTCGTCGACGAGTGGCCCACCGAATGGCCCGACCAGGTCGACTCCTACTCGGTGGCGAAGATCTCCGCCTCGTCCCGCATGGCCGCGCTTGGCAACACGACGGCCCTACGCTCCGTCCTCCAGGAGACGATCCTCGCCGACGGTCCGGCGCTGTACTGGCCACTGGGCGAAGCAGCTGGCGCGACCACTGCGCTCGGGCTCGGATCGACCGACCTGAACCTGCGTGTCAGTAGCGGCGGAACCGTGGTGTTCGGCAACGACAACGGGCCCCTGACCGACGAGTCGACAGCCGTGAAGATCACCGGAGCCGGGTCGCTGCGCTCCGACGGCACGTTCACCACCGGCACCGCGTTCACCGTCGAAGGTCTCGTGTGCGCCACCACTGGCGCCCCGAACGTCACGGTGCTGTCCATGTTCATCAACGGCACCGACACGTCCGCCGTGTCGGTCGCGTTCAACTGGGGAGCCGGCGCGCCGGTGCTGTGCACTGCCACCCTCACTGGCGCGTCGGGCGCCCCGGGGACCGCCGTCGACTACACGACGAGCACGTCCGACAACACGACCCACCACTGGGCGGTCACCGTCTCCGGGACCAGTGTCAAGATCTACTTCGACGGGGTCCAGGTCGCGACTGCCTCCTCGGCCACCTCCTACGGCGCCGGGGCCTCGCAGATCAACCTCGGCACGGCCGGCTCCGACTTCGCCATCTCCCACGTCGCCATCCACACCAGCGCCCTGTCCGCCAGCACGCTCCTCGAGCACGCCAATGCGGCCCTCAACGGCTGGCCCACCGAGACCACCGACGTCCGCCTGGCCCGCTACGCCACATGGGCGGGAATCCCATCCACGGAGACCAGCTTCGAGGCGGGGACTGTGGCGCTCGCGCACATCGACACCAGTGGTTCGACCATCCTCGACCCGATGCGGAAGGTGGAGACCACCGACGGCGGCGTCCTCTACGACGCCCTCGACGGGAGCCTGTCCTACCAGGCGATGGCGTCCCGCTACACCGCCGCCTCCGCGGTGACGCTGTCGTTCAACAGTCACGAGATCGGCGCCCAGGTCCAGCCCCGCTACGACTCCCAGGGGCTCACCAACGACGTCACCGGCACCTACATCGGCGGCGAGGTCCGCGAGTTCAACCAGGCCTCGATCGACGACTACGGCCCCCAGCAGACCTCCGTGGAGATGGCGTCCACCAGCGCCGACGTAGCGACTGCGGCGGCCGGTTGGATGGTGAACGTCTACAAGGACCCGAAGACTCGGATCCCCGCCCTCGAGGTGGCCGACCTGACCCAGCTCGACTCGTCGAAGGTCCAGGCCGTGCTCGCCCTCGACGTCGGGTCGAAGTTCTCCACCACCAACTGGCCCACCCAGGCCGCAGTCTCCACGCTGGACGTGATCGTCGAGGGCTACACCGAGACCATCACCTTGGAGTCCCACGTCCGAGCGTTCAACGTGGCCCCCGCCTCTATCTGGGCCGACGTGTTCACCGTCGAGGACGCCACCAAGGGCGTGCTCGACGCCACCTACAAGCTCGCACGCTAGAGGAGCTCCACATGGCTTGGACGTCCCCACGCACCTGGGTCGCCGGCGAGATCCCCACCGCCGCCACGTTCAACACCCACGTGCGCGACAACCTCAAGGCCATCGGCGATGCCTGGACGTCCTACACCCCGACCCTGTCGAACTGGACCCTGTCCAACGGCACCCTCGCCGGCTACTACATGCAGGCCGGGAAGCTCGTCATCGGCCGCATCGAGTACACGGTGGGATCCTCCGACACCAAGTCGGGCGGGCCCGTCTTTGCCCTCCCCGCTGCGACCGCGGCCGCGAAGGCCGGACTCCCCCTAGGGCGCGCCTACCTGTTCGACACCTCAGCCGGTACGAAGAACTACCGCAACGTGGTGCAGAACGGATCCACTGGCGTGTTCATGGCCGACGACTCTGACACCCGCCTGTCGCCCACAGCGCCGTGGACCTGGGCGACCGGCGACCAGATGTTTCTGACGTTCCTCTACGAGGCGTCGTGAGCCTGGGGGACCGACTCCCCGCCAAGCAAGGGGGAGCGAGTGAACAGCGCGCAAGGACTGTTGGTCGCCCTCGGGGGCGCTATCTCGGGGATCATCGGCGCTTGGGCGCTCCTGGTGAGAGCGAAGGGTGACGCCGGCCTGCCGTCGCGTCTGCTGCGGCGGTTGGTCGACTGGCTGCAAACCGTGTCCCTGTGGGAGCGGGTCCCTGAGCATCTCCGATCCGAGATCGAGTCGCATCTGTCGGAGGATGAGAAGTGAGAGCCATCAACCAACGTCTGGCCCGGATCCCCGTGTGGGTGTCGTCTGTGCTGGTCCTGGTGTCGCTGCTGTCGATGGGGTCGTATGCGGCGGCTGCCATCACTCACGCGGGCGAGCGGGTCGAGGTCGCGAAGGTCCAAGCCTCCGAGGCGAAGACCGAGACGGCCGAGGTCAAGGCCGAGCTGACGCAGCGGAACCGCGCCCTCGCCGAGGCGAACGAGCGTCTGCGGCAGGTCGGTGAGGAGCCGGTCGACCCGGACAAGCCGCAGCCCCCCGTGCTGACCGCGCCCGTCGTGGCGCTGGCCGCCTACGTGACCGAGTGGAGGAACTATGGCTGACGACAAGGCCCCGGTCTGGAAGGTCCGCGTCGTGGTGTTCAAGAACGACGTGAAGGTGAACACCTACTACCAGCCGGACATCCCCCAGCCGCGCATTGAGGTCATCGAGCGGATGGCCAACATGGGCGCCTCGTGGAACACCGACCCTGACACCGACTTCGACCTCAAGGACTTCGGCGACCTCCCCGCGCACATGACCTACCAGGGCTTGCTGAATGGCGACACGGTGCGGCGTGAGATGACAGTCGTGACCGTCTGATGCGTCTCATCGCGGCGAACCTCAAGGCGAAGATGTCGGCGGCGAAGACCCGCGCCGACCAGCAGACCCTCCTGGCCGCCAAGCCGGACGTCGTGACCCTCAACGAGATCGGCGGCATGGTCCGGGCGCTGCTCCTGCGCCGAGGGTTCAAGCGCGCAGGGATGACGATGTGGGCGTCGATCCCCGACCCGATCGCGTGGCGCTCCGACTGGGAGCTCCTCGCGAAGGGCAAGCACCACCTGTCCGACGCGACGAACGTCGGCCCCGGCGGCGCCGGCCCGACGGTGCTCCGCAAGAAGGACGCGCCCTGGGTGCTGCTCCACGACCCACTGACCGGGGACGTCCACTTCGTCATCAACGCCCACCTCGCCCCACAGCCTGGGCTGAACGCCAAGCGCGGCCGGCTCCACTCCCAGCAGGTCGACGCCCTCGCCGCGAAGCTCGCCGCGGTCCACACGGAGAGCCCACTTGCTGTCCGGCACCCGACGGGCGACCTCAACACCCCCGACCGTGACCGCCTCGCACCCATCACCGACCAGGGCATCGACCTGGGCGCGGTGACCAACGACCTGCACGGCCACCAGCTGACCTACATCGGCTCGGACTGGGCCGGCACCCGCCGCCTCCGCGGCGGACTGAACACCGACCACGACGCCGTGGCCGCCGACGTGAAGAGGAGCGGACCCGTGCCAGTGCCCAAGGGATTCATGCCCGGCGCGATCATCAAGAACATCCCACCCGGTGCGAACGACCCCGGCATCACCCCTGTGGGTGGCGTGCTCCACGTCGCGGTCTCCGAGGCCGACTCCCTCCACGACTACTTCGACGGCCCCTCGGGTGGGATCGAGTCCCACTTCTACGTCCGCTACGACGGCACCATCGAGCAGTACCGCTCGATCTACTTCGAGGCGGACGCCAACTACAAGGGCAACAGCTTCATGCGCGGCGGGAAGCGGTGCGGTCTGCTGTCGATCGAGAACGAGGGCTGGGGCTCTGGCCGCTGGACCGCCGAGCAGATGGCCTCGATGAAGAAGATCATCCTGTGGGCCAACGCTGAGGCCGACGTCCCGATCGACGTCATCAAGACGTGGGACGGCGACGGCTGGGGCTACCACACCATGTTCGGCGCCCCCGGCCCCTGGACTCCCGCGAAGGGGAAGACCTGCCCCGGGCCCATGCGGATCCAGCAGTTCAAGACCGTCTGGACCCCGTGGCTGAAGGCGGGCGGCAAGGACCCCGTGCCGCCCCCGCCCGTCCAGACCCGGGTCGAGCAGGCCCGCGAGCTCATCGCCCAGGCGCTCGACCTGCTCGAGGCCACGCCCGAGTCCCGCAAGAAGGTCCACGCCGCCATCCCGGAGATCCAGGACTGGCTCGACAACACCCTCCCCCAGAAGTGAGGCAGCCATGACCATCAACATCCCGCCCCGCCTCCGGTTCGCCCTCTACGTCGGCGCCGCGTTCGCTGGCATCGCAGGCGCCTACTTCGCGGACAAGGCGTTCACCTGGTGGGGGCCGGCTGAGGCAAAGGCGCTCGCTGGGGTGATCGCGCTCATCAACATCCTGGCCGCCTCCAAGGTCACCATCGAAGCCCAGTCCGCCGACACCAACATCGAGGAGTAACACACCATGGCACTAGGACTCTCCGCCACCGTCTCGAACGACTTCCTGGAGTGGTTGTTCAACGCCTCCGCGATGGCGACCGCGCCGGCCGTCCCGTGGATCCAGCTTCACACCGCTGACCCCGGCGCCTCGGGTACGACCGCCGTGGCCGGGAACGCGACCCGCAAGGATCTGTCCGCTGCGATGGGGACTGCCGCGTCGGGTGCGATCACGAACACCGCTGCGATCACGTGGACCACGGGCGAGGTCGACACGTCCGAGGACTACACCCACTGGTCCATCTTCGACGCCTCCACGGCGGGCAACTTCCTGCTGTCGGGGACGATGACGGCCAACGCGGTCACGGTGGGCGACGAGTTCACCATCCCGATCGGGGATCTCGACATCTCGCTTTCCACCGCTGCCTGATCAAACCGACTGCGAGGGGATGACCCGTGGCGCTGTCATGGTGGGTTGGCACGGTGGCCGCCCGTACCCCAGCGGGTACGGGCGCGATCTCCGTGTCCTACCCGAGCGTCCCGGGCGGCATCCTTGCCGATGACCTGCTGCTGATCTTCGGCGGCATCTCCATCGCGTCGACGACCCTGTTCACGACTCCGGCCGGGTACACGAACGTCCAGGCGTCGCTGCGAGCCAGCACGTCCAGCCCGACGTCGAAGTGTGTTCGCGCGTGGGCAGCGGGCGGCGAGACGGGCTCCGTGTCTGTTGCGTCGGCCACGTCATCGACCGCGCAGCTGGTGATGGTCGTCGTGCGTGGCGCCGACCTGACGACTCCGATCGACGCGACACCTACGACGTACAGCAGTAGCACCGCCGCGACTGCCTACACCATCCCGACGATCACGACCACGGTCACTGACTGTCTGCTGCTGGTGTGGGGCGCGGCTAACGTCGCATCGGGCACGTTCAGCCCGCCGACCGTCCCGGCCACCTTCACCGAGGAGATCGACGACAACACGCCCGCACCGGGCATCACGCTCCAGTCGCTGCTGTGGACCAGCTCGGGCGCCACGGGCAGCATCAACCTCACCCGTTCCGCGTCGGTGCGCGGTGAGGCGTTCGTCGTCCCAATCCGGCCCGCGACATCGGCCACTGTCACGGGCGCAGCGTCCGCAGCGCTCACCATCACCGCTGCGGCTGCCGGCGTCCGCACTACGTCGGGCGCCGCGTCGTCGTCGCTGACGGTCACCGCTACGGCCGCCGGGAAGGCGACTACCCGAGGCGCCGCGACAGCCTCCCTGACGGTCACAGCGACCGCGCAGGGCACGTCAGCCGCGCCGCCCGTCACTGGCCAGGCGTCTGCTGTACTCACCGTCACGGCGACCGCCCAGGGCATCGACCGAGCAGTAGGGGCCGCAGCCTCCGCGCTCACCGTCACAGCCACGGCCAGCGGCAAGCCGACGACGCGAGGTATAGCGTCCGCTGCTATCGGTGTGACCGCGACCGCTGCTGGTATCGACCGGGCCATTGGGCAGGCGACCTCGAGCCTCACCGTCACGGCTACCGCGAGCGGCCGGCCCATCGTCCACGGTGCCGCGTCGTCGAGCCTGACCGTCACCGCAACAGCGTCGGGTACGAACACCGCGCCACCTGTGACCGGCGTCGCCACGGCCGCGCTCGGCGTCACAGCCACAGCGGCTGGGGTCGACCGTGCGCTCGGCGTCGCAGCATCCAGCCTCAGCGTCACCGCTACGGCGCTCGGTGTGGATCGCAGTGTTGGGCAGGCATCCTCGTCGCTCACTGTCACCGCGACGGCAGTGGGCATTGACCGCGCCATCGGCTCGGCAACGGCAACCCTGTCCGTCACGGCAACGGCAAGCGGCGAAGTCCCGATCACGCTGTTGCCAGCCGACAGCGCACACACCTACGTCCTACGCGTCGAGGCGCGGACCCTCGCCCTCGACACCGAAGACCGCACCAGATCACTTCGCGTGGAAGACCGCGCCTACGTCCTCGCTGTCGAGGATCGCGGCTACCAACTCCGCACCGAAGACCGCACACTCATCTTGGAGGACTGATGGCCGTCACCGCCGTGACCGTTGACCCCGACGACGTGACCGACGTCAGTTTCGACGCCGCCGCCTGGTGCACGGCCGAGTCCACATCCCTCGCCAGTTACACCGTCGACAGCAGCGCCACCGTCACCGTGGTCAGTGACGCCGACACCGGCAACGTCGTCACCGCACGAATCACCGCCACCGCGCCCGGATCGGTCACCTGTCACATGGTGTTCGCCGACGGCCAGGAGCGAGAGCGCACCATCACCGTCCGCGTCACCGAGCTCTAGGAGCATCATGGCTATCAGCGTCACCCTCGACAAGGCCGTCTACGTCCCCGGCGACCCGATGGTCCTGACCGTCGTCACCGACCCCGCTGACCGTGACCGGTTCATCGAGACGCCGTTCACCGTCAACGTCTCCGTCCCCGGTACCGGCACCGGCACCGCGACAGCGAACCTTCGCGAGCAGGTCGCCGACGCTGCCGTGAACATCTCCGACCCCGACCGGACCTGGACCGTCCGCAGCGACGACGGCGTGACCCTCGTTGCCGATGCCGTTGCCTGATGGGCCGCGTCACGGCGACAGTCGGTAGCCTCACCGCGCACGCCGACTACGCGATCGACGCTGGCACGGGCACCACGTTCGGCGTCAACTACAAGTCGTCCGCGCAGCCCGAGGAAGCGTTCTACCCCGGCCGCGTCACGTGGGGCCGGATCTACCTCCAGTCCTCGGTGCCGGCCAACATCGCCAACGACGGCCGGGTGAAGCGGGCGCTCGAGGACGGCTGCACGCGCCTGCTGTTCTCGTGGAAGTTCACCGCCACCGCCGACGTGCAGAACATCTGCTCGCAGCTCCAGGCCCTCGCCACCAGCAAGGGCATCGAGGCGTGGGGCTGCTACAACCACGAGCCCGAGAACGACACCGCCACCCTGCCCGCTGCCACGTGGCGCTCGAGGTTCATCGGCCACGCCTCCGTCATGCGGAGCTTCGGCGTGCGGCCCGTGTCGATCCTGATGGGGTACACGCTCTATCCGGCGTCCGGGCGCAACCGTGCCGACTGGTCACTCCCTGCTGGCACGCAGGACGCGCAGGGCTGGGACGGGTACTTCTGGCAGTCCGAGGGCCGCGACCCGGCCGACATGGCAACCAGGATGCTCACCGACGCCTCTGCGCAAGGGCTGCGGCTCATCGTGGCCGAGACTGGCGACGACATCGGCAACCCTCAGCGCGTCGCACGCACCACCGCGTTCGTGAACACCCTCAACGCCGGGAACGCTCTCGGCGGCATCTGGTGGTCCGACCAGGGCGCCAAGGGTGACGCCCGACTCGACGCCGCCACGGCAGACGCCTGGCTCGGTACCTGACTCGCTACCCCCGCAACAACGAAGCCCCCACCGTCCCTCTCGGGCCGGTGGGGGCTTCGTTGCGTTCTCAGGCGATCTCGAACCCGACCGCCCGGGCAGCTCGGTTCTGTCGCCGTGCGTCTCGGAGACGTCGGAGCCGGCGCACATGCTCGG
>ERZ869929.586-NODE-586-length-19667-cov-5.441770_pt1 | contig 19667 bp, 27 predicted proteins | sample MGYA00579312_ERZ869929 | MGnify/ENA primary metagenome ERZ869929 (study PRJEB32216, sample SAMN09231818) | wastewater metagenome | place: USA: Maryland | collected 2016-08-09 | study: EMG produced TPA metagenomics assembly of the PRJNA472060 data set (Reclaimed... | reverse complement strand
AGATCTACACTCTTTCCCTACACGACGCTCTTCCGATCTGAATATCGCGTGTGATTGTTTCCGGCATGGTGATCCTTTCTGTGTTAGCGGGTTGATGATTAGCCCTTCTCAGGGCAATAAGCCCCGCCGTCTATCTGGCGCGGGCAGAAGTAAGAGCCGGGCTTCCGGCTGGCCTTCATCGGCGTGTTATGAATCGAACAGACCGGCGCGCCAGCGGGCTTTGCAGGCGCTGTGCTGGCCTTCTGCGGTGCCGTCGCGCCGATGGCCTTCAGCTTGTCAATCAACTGGCGTAGCGCGTCGGCCTTGCCTTCAAGTTCAATGACAACAGGGAAGCCGTCAATCTCCGCACTTACGGTGAAATGCGCCGGTTTCGTGACGGTTTGAATTTGTTGCGCGTTCGCTTCTGACATGGTGTGAGTTCTCCTTATAAATCCCAGCCATCAATTACCAGCGGTTTCGATTTGGCTGCGGCAATGGAAATCTGCTCGCCATTGCTGCGGAATGAATGACGCTCAACGGCTGGCGCTACTGTGCGAGGCGCGGCTTCAACCGTTGCCAGCCGTTCGCTGTAGCGAACCATTAGCAGGCGGGCGATGTGGTGTTTGCAGACTCTCGAGTGGGCCGGGCAGTCGTGCGCAGCATCAACCTTGTACATCTCGCCGGAAGTGGTTGATTTGATGGTCAACACGCCATCGGCAAACGACCAGTAAGCGGCTTTCTGAATCTCAATCACAGCGCGGTCAATGGCGCGCAGCACTTCGGGGCGGTTGGCGGCTTTCGCTTTCGCGGCTTCGATGGTGGCGGTGAAGATTGCGGTGTTGAGAATCATTGTGTGCCTCCTGAAAAGTTGTTGTCATCAACTGACAGGAGCTATTCTAGAGGGGGCTACGGAAATAGTCAAGCACTTTCTAGAGGGGGCTATGAAAATAATTTGCATTTCAGTAAACTCTTGTCTATGATTCCCATAGGGGCTACAGTGCCGAAATTATGACGAGAGGGAAAAAGACAATGCTGACGGCAAAACAGTATGCGGAGCAATCGGGAGCGCCATATTCAACGGTGATGAGTTGGCTGCAACGCGACCTTATCCCAGGCGTGAAAAGAGAAGACTTGCCAATTGGCGGTTGGTTTTACTTGATTCCTGCCGATGCCCCGCGCCCTGAAACAAGAAGAGGGCCGAAGAAGAAAACGGACTCTGACAACGGGGCAGAGAAGCCAGTCAAGAAAGCGCGGCGCAAGAAAGGCGATGACCAGTAATGAAGGACGCCGCTGCCGTCACGCACGCTTACCAGCGCGACCCACTCGATGAAGTTCTCGACCAAATTGCTGAAATGGAAATTGCACTGGCAACAATGAAGGCGCGCTTGAAGCTGGCTAAAGAGCAGGGGCAGACGGTCACAAACACGCCATTGCGCGATGTGGCTTGGGCCGCTGAAGTGCTGAGCGAGACTGAATCAGGCGTTTACTACCTTGTTAAACGTTCTGGTCTGCCACACGTTCGATTGAGCGAGCAGAAAATCCGATTTGTCGAGGCTGATGTGTGGGCGTGGGTTCGCGGTGGTGGTGTCCACGCGGATAAGAAGGGCAGGCAATCGTGACAAACCTGAACATCCAACTCATTACCGCGCTGCTTGCCACGATTGCCGAACAGCGCAATCCAGACAGGCTGTTAAGGGAAGACGAAGTAGCGGAAAGGCTGGGCGTTAGCATTCGCACACTTGCGCGTTGGCGCGATGACCGGCGCATTGGACACATACAGGCGCAGGACGGCGGCGCAGTGCTGTACAAGGCAAAGCACATTGAAGATTTCCTTATTGAGAATGAGATTCGACCGAAGGCGTTGAACCGTAAGCCTCGTATAGACCCAGCTTCGTTATTGAAGCGATAGATTCAGCAAAGGAACAAATGTTTGATGGCCAGCCGAAGGAAATTATTGCTTATGCGACCAGCGACGGCGCGGAGCCATTCACGAAATGGCTGGGAAAATTGCGGGACGCAAAAGCGCGGGCGCGTATTGCCACACGGCTTGATCGGCTGCGAGGGCAGGGCAATCCAGGCGACTACAAGGAAGTCGGCGGGGTTTATGAGTTGCGCATTGATTACGGGCCGGGCTACCGGCTTTATCTCGCATTCGTCGGGCAGCAAGTTATGGTACTGCTGTGCGGCGGTGACAAAAGCACACAAGATGCCGACATCAAGCGCGCGTTGAAGTATTTGGAAGACTATCAAGAAAGGGAAGCAACATGAGAACGTGGCCGGAAGTCCTAAAGGAACGATTAGCGGCGGACGCGGAAGAAGCGGCGGAATACCTGCGCGCAACCCTCGAAGAGAGTGACGCGCAGATGCTGGCCCTCGCCGTGCGCAACGTGCAAGACGCACGCGGCTCCCTAACCGACTTAGACTTGAGCCAGGGCGAGCTTTTAACAATGGTTCAGGTGCTCAGTGACCAGGCGATGTCATTACCACGAGCAGCATAGCTGCCGCGCGTTACTCACAACGCGGCAGACTTCGCACACGGTGAGAGAGTTAGTATATAGACATTCACACGTTTACACATTTACACGACTACACGAAACAACGTTATGATTGTAACCATTGCCAGCCAAAAAGGAGGAATTGGAAAATCCACATCAGCCATCCACATCGCTGCCTACCTGAATGCGCACAAGCCCGCGCTACTGGTGGACGGAGACAACACGCGCTCCAGTACCGAATGGGCAAGGGCTGGCAAGCTGCCGTTTAAGGTAGTGGACGAAAGAGCGAGCGCGCGGGCAATCCGCGATTATGAACATATCGTGATTGATACTCAGGCGGGCGCATCACGCGATGATTTGAAGGTATTGGCCGAAGGATGTGACCTATTGATTATCCCGACCACGCCGGACTTCCTTTCATTGAAGGCGCTGATTCTGACCTTAGATGAATTGGAAACCATCGGGGCTGAGTCCTACAAGGTTTTATTGACAATCATCCCGCCAATGCCAAGCCGGGCAGGTGAAGAGGCTAGGGAATCTCTGAAGGGCGCAAAGCTGCCTCTGTTCAAAGGTGGCATCCGGCGATTTGTCGCATTCCAGAAGGCCGCGCTTGAAGGCGTAACGGTTGACCAGGTGCGCGATGAACACGCGGCTGATGGCTGGGCGGATTATCAGGCCATCGGGCGGGAGTTGATGAAGAAATGACCAAAAGCAGATTTGATGGAACGCTGGCCGGACTGAAGGCTAAAAGACAAAAGGACAGGAATACATCCGTTCAACCGTCCGAACGTACAGACGTGGATACGGCGCAACGTGTAGACGATGGAACGTCCGAACAGAAACAAGGCGGACGCGGGCCGGGCAAGCGTAAGTCTGGGCATGTTCAGATTGCCGGTCTGGTTCCAGCCGAGACGCGAGACGATGTGAGAGTCGCGCTGGCCTTTGAAAAGTTCGACCTGAGCGACTTACTAAGCGACTTGCTGAATGGATGGCTGGAAACCAGACCGGAAGCGGTCAAGCAAGCAATCCAGGCCAAGCGCGCTAACGTAGACGTGTAATCGTCTACACGTCTTGACGTATACACGCTTTTTCTGTACCTTATTGCCTGTAAGACTGATTATAGGCAATAAGGGGAGCGGCAATTATGAGTCTGGAAATGGTAACAATTGGTAACACTGGCGCACTCGAAAGAGCGGCGCGCAGTCTGCCGGCAGAATGGGCCGAGTATTTGAATCTTGAGGTCAGAGCCGAACAGATGGCGTCTGACACAGCAGCGACCTACCAGCGAGGTTTCACCAAGTTTCAGGAATGGGGCAAAGCCAGAACAGTGGCGGGCCTTCCCGTTGACCGGGCGGCTGTAGTTGAGTGGGTTGCTGACCTTCGGGCCGCTGGCAAGTCGGCGCGCTCAATCTCGGTCTGGCTCTCAGGTACGCGGGCATTCTTTCAATGGGGATTATCGAAGGGCCTTTTCCCTTCCGACCCTACGGCGGGCGTGAAGGCAGGCAGACGAACCAACACGCAACGCCACAGCCGCGATAAACTGACCGATGAAGAGATAGGCAGGCTTTTGAGCCTGGCCAGCCTGACGACAAGAAACAAGGCTCTGATTTGGTTGGCATTGTACACAGCGGCGCGATCCGTCGAACTATGGCGCGCAGATATTGAGGACTTGCGCACGGTGGGCCAGCAAATGGTTTTGCTAGTTCAAGGCAAGGGACATTCTGAGAAAGACGAGCCGCTTGTTATCGCTGCTAAATCTGCCCGTGATGCTGTTCGCGATTACCTGGCTGAACTGGCGCAGCGCGGTCATGTAGGCGGGCCGCTGTTTGTGACGGGCCGGAAGTTTGATGGCCATTACCGGCGCATTTCACGCCGGACGCTGAGAATGGATGTACACGAGGCTTTCAAGGCCGCTGGCATCGTTGGAAAAACCAAGACTGCCCACTCTATGCGCCATTCTGCGATCAGCAAGATTATCGAAATGACCGGCGATGTACGGGCCGCGCAGAAGGTAGCAAGGCATTCTTCAGTGACCACAACGGAAATCTATGCACACGAACTTGATAGGCTGAGCAATCCGGGTGAGGCGTTCATCAAGTTCGGATTGCCGGGAGAATAATCACAAATGATACCCCTTTCGGACTATACGTCCGCAATATTGAAATACGTGCGTCAGGGCTTGCGATTGCGTGAGCGAGCTGCATATAATCATTTAGCTCAACACCCCAGCGAACGCTGCCCGCTGGATTCATCGGCAGCTTACCCGCCATTTTTGGCGAATACGCATCAGGCGAGAATTTTTTCAATGGGACTTGAGCAGAGTTTTTTTCAGATTAATAGGCAGTACGTTACCACCGTCCACGCTTCGCATTTGCCACGCGTGGAGAAAACGACAACGGCCCGCCAAGCGATTGATGCTACCAGCAGAAATGCTGCTCGCGTCTTGCTTGGCGGGCTTTTGTTTTTAGACTTTGTTTTTTGTTCTTTGCAATAAATAGTTTCGGCGACCCCTGTGACAAGGTCGCCGACTACTAATGCGAGCGCGCCGGGGCGCTTCGCTGAAACGGTAAGATTGAGACCCCTACCGCCTTCAGCCTAGCCGACCTGGGGAAGCTTTTCAAGTTTTTCTTGTCTTCCCCTTTCCTGCGCGCCCGTAATTTTGGGTGCGTGGGAACCAACTGCCGACCGGCAGACCTTCACGCCAAATGAGTTTAAGATTCGTTGTGCCGCCAGCCGCGCCAACGAGCCAAAAGCCGTCGTAGATTCGGGAATGGTTCCCTCGAATCTGCGGCGGCTTTCACTTTTGAAAAATTGAATGTTCAGCAACCCGAAAAGCGAAAACGCCACTCCCGACGCGGACAACGTAAGAGTGGCGAATTCGATTGTTTAACGATTCAGCGGACTAAAAGACTATGGCTATAGTACCACAACCTACCCAAAAAAGCAGCAACTACCCGCGCTTGAAACCTGCGCTGAGGCGCTTTCAAGATAGCACCGAGTCGAAGACCGAACGCGCATCCTACATTGATGTCAATGATGCTCTCGGACACATCCGGGACATAGTTGGACTCAAAGGCAAAGGGCTAGCGGTTCGCAACGCCATAAGAGAAACCGAAGCCAGAAACCAACCTCCTTACCAGCCATTCACGCGCGCCCACGTCACCATTGGGAAGCGAATGGCCGGGATGCGGTCTGACGATGACGACCGTATCGGAAAGACTGCCGGACTTGCTCTCGACGACTACTTCAACCGCGTACAGCCCGAAATCCACAAGCTACTCTTCGAGCGGTGGATGGTTGATGAGGAGGGGCAGGTACTGGAAGAAAAACCAGATGGGAAGTGGTTCCATTACACCTACACTGACCACGAACTGCCAGCCGCACAAGAGGCACTTCGCCGCGCTCGTAACCATCCTGATTGGAAGCGCGCGAATGGAATCGAGCGGCAAGAGATTCTTCGCGCAGCCTGCGAATGGGCGATTGAGAACCTAATACCGGATTGCACGGCAGAGCCGAAAGAGCGCGAGTCCCAGCGCATGGAGTGCGAAGCCTACGCCGCACAAACGGAAGACCAAATCTTCCAAATGCTAAAAGCACGGCTCGACAAGATTGCCAATGAATACGGTGACCCCGAACGCGCCGAAAGCGCGGGGCGGCGTATCTCTCGAAAGGCCGGTGACCTGGCTGGTTCGTTCCATCGTATTTCCTACCGGCGCAAAAATCCTCTCGCCCAACTCTTAGGAATCACACCTTCTCTTCCTACTGCTACGCTTAGTCCTGCGGTGGATCAGCTAGACGCTGATGGATTCTTATCGTCCAGCGTGGGACTCTCTGACCAACCGGACGGCCAGCCGGAGCCAGCGGAAGCCGCGCAGGTTTCGCCCCCAAGAAGAGAAGAAGGCGTGATTCTCTTAATAGGGGCGAATGTTGCACAGGAACCGGCAAATACGCCGCAGGTTTCCGCCGAATCTGAAAAGGAAGAGGGGGCGAATTTCGCCCCTACTGCGCCCTTAATCTCCAACGAAGACAGCAACTTAACTTTCCAGACTCCGCCGCAATTGCTCAGTAATCCCCGCTGGCTATGGGTGATGCGCTACATCCTTAACAAGGGGTGGGCGGTCATTCCTAACCATTACCAGACAGACAATGGCGCGTGTAGTTGTGGGCGTGCGGAGTGTGTTCCAGGTGGGAAACTGGAAAAGAGCATTGGGAAACATCCGGTGACGCCTAACGGAGTGGATGGCGCAACGAAGGATCTGGCGACCTTGGCAGCGTATTGGATGAAAGATGGTCGCTACAACGTCGGTATAGCGACCGGGCCGGAATCGGGGGTTGACGCTGTGGACTTCGACGGTAAGAAGGGCGGCAAGCTTGTGGATGAATGGACGGCGAAAGGGTGGATAGACGACGACTGCTTGCAAGCCAACACTCCGACTGAACCAGGGCGGCACGTTTTCATCGAACACATACCGGGACTCAAAAACGGCGTGAAGCCAAAGGACGCGAACGGTAACACGCTGCCCTTCGACATTCGCACTGCGCGGGGGCAAGTCATTGTCGAAGGTTCAAAGACGCCGAATGGGTATTACCGCTGGCGTGGTGCGAGTGGATCGGCGGCAGAGCCGTTGAGTGTGTCGCCGGAATTTCGCGCCTATTTGCTCAGCGTTGCGGGCAAAGACGAGGCGAAGCCTGAAAGCGAAGCGAAGTCGAGCCGTAACGCTGTAGTGGTTCACTTAGACGAGATGCCAGCAGTCGAGGCGCGCGGTCGCATCGCGCCGAACTATTCCCTTTGCAAAGAACTGGCGCGGCTGAAAGGAGATGGTACGGAATCATCTGCTGATATGCGGCACGCAATCTGGTCACTCTCTCACGGGTTTTCCGAAGACGAAGCGGCTGCGCTATTGGCGCGGGACACTGACTTGAGCCGCAAGACTGACCCAAGTGGCTACCTGCAACTAACGGTTACTGAAGCGCGGAAGTATGTGGAGCAGGTACGAAGCGCCGGACGCTAAACGAGGTAATAATGAAACAGAAAAGACTCAGCCAACAACTAATACCAGCCATCACGGTCGCGGACATTGCGAACGCGCTTGAATCGCACGGCGCACGCCTCAGATTGACAAGTGCCGGAAGCTTGATTGTCGGTGGCCTGGGACAACTACCGGAAGACGTACGGGCGCTGTTCTACGGCTGCACGGACACGGCTGGCTTGGTCGCACACGTTCGCGCTAGCCAGCGCATGAGCCTTTTTCCAGCCAGACAGGAGGCGCGTCAATGACTGAATTCCGATGCCCGAAACATCCCAGCCAATTGTTAGCGCCTGTTCTGGCCGGTGGCGCAGGTTTTTGCCAGCGCTGTGCCTTGTACACGCAGGCTGCTGGCGTTCCTGAGCCGAAGCGCGAACGACCGCGATTGAGCGAGGAAGAGGCGCGCAGAGTCGCGGCCAAGCGATCACGCGAACGCCGCAATGAGGCGAGAAAGCTGGCCGCGATTTCCCTGCCCTCTTTAAGTCCCGCCGCACGACATCTGAGCAGGCAAGACCAACGAACATTGCAGATGGTCGAAAACCGATTTTACGCGAGACAAATAACGGTCGAGCAATTTCAGGGCGTGCGCGAGCGCGTTCTACAACCGGAGGGAAAGTTTTGAGCGAACCAACACAGATAGATCGTGAATACGCAATCGTCATGGCCTTAGTTATGGATGCGGGCGATTTACGCCGGGCCTGCGTCAACGTGGCCGCTAGGCTGACAGCCCTTGAGCGGGCCGTGAGCCTTGGCCTTGTCAACGACGATGACGAGGAACTGACGAGGCTTCATAAATTTGCGGAATTACTCCGCGCCGAAACACTGAAAGGGATAACGCAACATTGAACCGACTGACACAACACAACGAGGCATCGAGCCATCGAACAGCCTGCCTCAACACAGCACAGAGATTACAGACTCTCGAATACGCGGTCACGCTGGGGCTTATCAGCGACCAGGACGCCGAATTACTCCGGCTTCGTGCCATCACCGCGAATCTCAAAAACACGCTCGATCAGCAGCCACGAGCAGATGAAGACAAAACCGCCGATGATGCCGCCATTCTGTGACGCCATCATTCCTTAAACAGCCATTGAGGAACTTAGCCAATGTCACTTTCGCACCTTTTATTCAACGATTATTGGGAGAACATGCGACGCGCTCAACAGCGATTGCTGCATACCCCAGAATTCAACCCAGCGCCCCAGCCGCCGCCGCGTCCAGCCAATCGCCTTTCAGCCATAGACCAGACTGACGAGCCGCAATCGTGGGCCATCACCGTGCCGGACGTGAGCGAGCAAACCTCGAACCGGCTCACTCAAATGCCACCGATTACGGGCATCAATTATCCAGCGTCCAACCTGCCGCCAACGATGCCACAAAGTGACGAGGTGCAGACCTCGACCAACGCGGGCGACATTCCCACGCAAGCTGGCGGGCGACTTACGCCGAAAGTTATGGTTCCGCCATTGCCGGGGCGACGTGGGCCAGCGCGAGAAGACAACGGCCTCAACAGCCGCGAGTACGAGTACGTTACCGAGGGGATGGATAACACTGGCCGCATCAAGCGAAGCGGCAAAGACATCGCAAAGGCCGCTCTGCTCGGTGCAGTGCAGGGGCTGGGTACTAATGGCCTTGGTGGCGCGCTTGGTGGCGCGGCTGCGGGTGGTTTGACCGCTGCGATAAATCCCACGCTTGGCCGCGAGATGATTTTCAACCAAACCCAACGCCCACGACTGGAACGCGAGCAGGCCGAAGACGATCAGCGAATTGCGCAACAGCGAGCGGAGCGGCAGGCAGAGCAAAGCGAAGAACTGCGGCAGGCTCAGATTGATAAACTGTATAACGACCAGTCACGCGAGAAGCCCAGCGACAGATATATCAAATTAACGGATGGCCGTTTGTACGATACTCAGACCGGCAAGCTGGCAGTTGATGGGCCTCAAAAGCCGGAGCGCAAAGCAGCGCCACGTTGGCAGTCGGTCGAAGATGAATCCGGCAACCCCACGCTGGTTGATTTGAACGCGCCGGAAAACCAGGGAAAGAAGTTCAAACCTTACCAGAAGCCAGCCCAGCCGCGTGCAGGCAATGGCCGGTTCGCAACGCCGAAGACTGCACAGCCGCCAGCGCGATTGCTCCAATCCATTGAGCGCGTAGGCGCACTACGCCAAGCAGCGATAGCGGCGTGGGACAAAGCCAAGTCAGCCGCGCCCGCAGAGAAAGAGCAACGCGAACGGTCAGCGCGGGCCGCACAACAGCAATACAACGACGCCGCGAAGAATCTTGGCACCGTCTATGGCCAGCACATCGAAGTTGGCGAGGGCGACGACTGGGCCTATTTAAAGCCTCGTGAGCAGCCACAAGCCAGCGGGCCCGCTCGCACGGGCAATGGTGGCCAGCGCGTCTTCCCTGCCTCAGAGTTAGGGCGCTTTGCCCAAGAAAATGGCATCGGACTCGCCGAAGCTAGAAAGATGATTACTGCAAACGGCTACGTAATTCGATAGTCAAAGGAACTCAGCCAATGATTGACCAACAGCCACAAGGGGCAACCTCGCCCGACCCGATTGGCAGCTATCTTGCCCGTCGAGCGCGTGAACGTGTAGACGAAGAAGCCGATAAACAAAACGTGCCGCGCGAACTGGCTCAGCACGTTTTAAGTAAAGAGAGTGCCGGTAATGCGGCAGTGCTTTCCGGGGCGAAGCGTTCGCCCAAAGGCGCGCGCGGCCCGCTTCAATTGATGCCGGGCACTGCTAAAGATTTGGGAGTGAATCCCGACGACTTCGACCAAAACATCGTCGGCGGCGTTGCTTATCTCAAGCAACAGTTAGACACGTTTGGGGGCGACCACAAAAAGGCGCTCGCTGCCTATAACGCTGGCCCGGATGCCGTGAAGAAGTACGGCGGCGTTCCACCATTCAAAGAGACTAGAAAATACGTCAACGACTACCAGCAATCATCCGACCCCGTTGGCGAGTGGCTGGCGAAGCGTCAGACGCCCGATGATGGAGAGGTAACGCAGCACGGGCGGGAGTATGTCGGGCCTGACAATCCAACGCCCGCACAATTGGCCTATAAGGGCAATTACTCACGACCCTATGAAACCGGGCCGCGCTCGGCAATGCGCGACAAGCACGGCAAGCCGATGCCAACGTCACCGCTCTATGATGAGTTGGTCGCGGCCAGTCCATTAAATCGCGATTGGAAGCCGGGGTTGGTGCTCGATGCTGAAACCGGCAAGCTCAAGCCGGAAAGTGAACTCTCGAAATTTGAGCCGCAACAGTCACGGCGATTGCAGTCGTCACGACCGGCACCGCGCCGCACCTCTGCTAAGGCTGGGGCGTCGGTGTTTGAAGAGAAGGCCGCGCAACAAGCCGTGAGCAGGCTCGACGAAAAACAGCGTCTGCGCGATGCCTTTAGCATTCGTCCGGCTGGTGGCAACGCTGCGGCCACACAAGAGCAGCTTAACGCCGTCAATCGTCGCGTTTCCATTGATCCCAAACTGCGCGCTCAAGCTGAAGCCTATCAAGCGAAATCCCTGCCCGGCCAAATGGCCGAAGATGTTTATTATGGGATGGCGCGTGGTGGCCAACAGATACAGCAAGCCGGAGAGCGCGTTATCGGCGCGGGCGCAAAACTGGCGCGGCGGTACGTGAGTCCGAACGCACCAAACACGCCCATTGATGTCCGAACCAATGAAGGCAGGGCCGCGCAGGAACAGACCGCGCAGAATCTCGAAAGCCAGCGCAGGGCTAGCGGCGATTCCCTGACAGGTGAGATTGCATCAGCGGTTCCAGTAGCTGCCGGAGCGACGGTTGCCGGATCGGTGGGCGGCGTGCCTGGCCTGATTGCCTACAATGCAGGGTTGGAAGACTGGCAAGACCCCGTTCGTTCTGGCGCTCGCGTATTGCTCAACAGCGCAATTCCGGTTGCAGGCGCGAAGATTGCCGGGCGATTGGCTTCGCCCGTTGTTTCGCGTCTAACATCCCCAATAGGCAAGACAGTAACGGGAGTCGGTGCGGAAGTAGTTGGCGGCGGTATCTCCGGCGCGGCCACAACTGCCGCTGAACAGGCGCTTTTTGACGACCAGGTAGACCCTCGTTCCGTTGGCCGCTCCGCTTTAACCGGCGCTGTGCTGGGCGGAGGAATGGCCGCAACGCGAGGCGCGGCAAACGGTGAGATTCTCCCGCCATCGCTGAAAAGAGCGGTCAACCAGGCGCGTGAAAACTTCAGTGTCGGCCCACTGCCGAATGAACCGACCGGGCCAGTTTTGGGCGCTGGGCTTGGTGGATTACAGGGCGCAGCCGGTAAGGGTGGCGCGCAACAGCCGTCAGGTACGCCCCCGCTGCCAACGCCTCCAATTCTGCCGGGGATGCAACCAGCGCAGCCAGCGCGCACGCCAACGCTTGAGACGATTACGGCACTCCGGCGCGCCGGTTTGCTGACCGGAATCAAAACCCATCTGCGCAATGTCGGCGGCAACGCTGTCTATCAAGCGGCTGATGAACTTTCGCGCGTTCCTGCATCACTGACTGACCTTGCCATCTCTGCCGTGACGAATCGGCGCACAGTCACCGGGCCGTCAGCGGTCGCGGTTGCAAAGGCCGGATACGATGCCGCAACGAACGGCGTCAAACAGGCCGCGTGGATAATGAGCAAGGGCGCGACGCCTCAACAGATGGCACAGCTTCAGCTAGGGCAGGAAATCAACAGCGGCTCGAAAATCATAGACACATACGTCAATGGCACGTTCCGCACGCTGTCGGCTGAAGACCAGGTATTCCGCACCTATGCGTTGCGGCGCTCACTGGAAGGGCGCGCAAAGGCGCAGGCGTTGACTGAAGTGCGCGAGGGCACAATTAAGCGGAGCGATGTTGCCAGCCGCGCAAAGCAACTGGTGACCAATCCCACGCCGGAAATGGAAGCAGGGGCGGTCTACGATAGCGAAGTCGCCACGTTCAACAATCCCAACCTGGCCAGCCGTATGTATTCGGCGGCGCGAACTGAGGCAGGAAAGAGCCGCGCCGGTCGCGCTGTTAATTTTGGCCTTGATTTGGTCGCGCCGTTCACGCGCACGCCAACTAATATTTTGTCTCGAATGTTTGCGATGTCGCCGCTTGGCTTCGGCAAGTCCGGCTATCAAATCGCGGACGCGATAGCCAAGAAGAGCTTCACGCCGGAACAGCAACGAAACTTTGCCCAGACTGTTGGGCACGCCTCGACCGGCACGGCGCTTTTGTGGCTGGGCTATAGCCTCCGTCAAAAAGGAATGATGACAGGGCTGGGAGAGCGTGAAGACCGCGAACGCAACAAAACGGCCAATCGTCCGGCAGGCTCAATCCTCGACCCCTCAACGAATCAATGGCATACCATCACAAGCTTTGCGCCGATTGGCACGCTGCTCGGCGTTGGGGCGTCACTGTATGAGCTGACGAACCGCGAAAAAGCTGATTCCCTTCCCGCCGCTGGCGCGAAGCTGGTTGGACGTGCTGCACTCGAACAGCCATTGCTCGAAGGCACGAAGGGTCTGATTGAAGGGCTGGAACAACCGGACAAGCGCGGCGCATCCGCTGCGGGTAGTCTCGCCGGTTCATTCGTGCCGACCATTGCAGCCGATGCCGCCAACGCGATGGATGACCGCCAACGCGAGGCGCGGGGCTTCCTGCCTCAGATTCAAAAGCGAATCCCAATTTTGCGCAATTCCCTGCCCGAAGCTGTGGACGCGCTGGGCCGTCCGCTCGAACATCGTAGAACAGGTGCGATTGACCCCGCGCTGACACGCACCGCACGCGAGCGAGTGTCGAGTGTCGAGAAAGAAATTGTCCGTCTCGGTTTCAACCTCGGCCAATTAAAAGCCAAGGCTGGCGAATCGCGGGCGGACTATGCCGCGCGTCGGCAAGACTTCGGACAGGCGTTCGAGGATCACGCAACCCTGCTCCTTGATGACAGCCGCTATGTGGATGCTGACAAGGATGTGCAGCGGGAAGCGTTGAAGATTCTGACCGAACGCCTGCGCCGAAACGCATCGGCAGACCAACTTGCACCAGACTTGGTTATGTCGGCTGCGTCGGCGCGCACCCAGAAACGAAACAACAAATAACAAAAGGAAACAACAATGAGCGAACCAGTAATAATGAGTTTAGATGAGCGATTGGCATTTGCCGGAATCGGCAACGTCCAGGGCATCCACAAGTATTTAATGGGGGGATATGTCGGCCAAAGCTATCTCTCGACCATTCAACACGTCATTCCTGACGGACGCAAAAAAGCATATGAGGTCTGTTCCGCTATCTCGGCACAGCTACGAGCGGTGGATGAATTCATCCGCACAGAGACAGCCGCGATTGTCGAAACGCGCAGACTGCTTGAGCGTGGGTACGAGGGCAGTCTCAATAGCAAATATGCCGGTGAATTGCTTTCGACGGTGGCGGGCTTCGATTTCATCATCGCCAGTGCCAATGCTGAGCGCGAACGGTTGTTGCAGCAGGAGAGCGACAACGCGCTGCGCCGTGCGAATTGGGATGTCCTGAACAAGTTGCATGACTGTCGCCAATACCAATGGGTAGTTGGCGAAGAGTTGGCCGGGTTGCTCGGCCTCACAATGTCTGACCTGAATTCAAAGAGCGAAGTGGAAAAATACCTCGCGCAAGAAGGGAAACGCCGCGAGGATGCGGAGCGACAGGCACGCGATGCGGAGATACAGGCAGAGCGGCAGCGAATCGCTGCCGAAGCTGCGAGGGTCGAAGCGGAACGCCGGTTGGCTGAGATTGCGGTGATGAACATTGATGATGCCTTGCGTGCGGTCTGGGCGAATCCTTACGAGTACCACGCCGTCAAAGCTTATTTCCTCGGCCACGACTTTCACGGCCAGCAGTTGTACACGTCCTATTGCTTGAACTGCGAACACGGCCAGCACGGTGATGAGGTAATAGCTCTATATAACCGAGTGCGGGAAATTTTTGGTATCTGCCGCGACCCGCACAGGTTGGCGGAAAAGGAAGCGGTCTTGGCCGCTCATAACTAACGAGGGAAAACAGTATGCGAACAGCCATAAACCATCGTCTGAAGAAGCTAGAGCAACAAGAAGCTAACCTCGCACGCAACAGAATCAAGTCTTTCGTTTTTGGCACGATGACGGGAGATGAGCATAACCAATGGAAAGCGGAGATTTCTGCACGGTTGATTGATGAACGCGGGCCGCAGGCGATAGAGATGCTGAAGCTCAGCAAGACTTCTCAGTCATTAACTCGGCCCGCCGCCGACCGCCTCATCGAGCATCTGCGCCTTTGGATAGAGAGCCACCGCGCCGGTGAATCTGTTGCTGAACGCTGGGAGAAGTGTATCGGGCCGATTGAAGCAAAACCGGATAACCAGTAAGGAGCGAATTTGATTGGAAATGATCGAAAAACCAAGCCCCTAACGGCAAAACAGACCAGCGCGATTGAGGCGCTTCTGACTGAGCCAACGCAAGAAAAGGCAGCGGCGCGCGTTGGTGTGGCCACGATCACGGTACGCCGCTGGCTTTCTGAGCCGGTCTTCAAACAGGCGCTCGATGATGCGCGGCGGGCGTTGCATGACGCCGTAATACTCAGACTCCAATCGCTTGGCCAGACGGCGGCTGAAACGCTGGAAGATGTAATGCGCAACGCCATAAATTTTCCATCTTCGCGGGTGAGTGCTGCAAAGCACGTCCTCGACCTGACAGGGTTGGTTCAACAGCAAAACGAACTGGAAGAACGCCTGGCCGCGTTGGAAGCAGCAGCCAAGGCGACAGGTGGGCCGAAGTGATAAAGCGGCATTGTGGGGGTGATTCCCTGCGCTCTCCGGCGCGTGGCTGGCCGTTTCAGCGTTGGCGCGAGTCATAGCACTCGTGCTTTCGCTGTAGGGCTTCTAAACGCGAAGAAACTATGAATTCTGAAACTTGGGAAGAAAGACAAATCAGGGAACGGCGTGCTGAAGAGGCGCGCCGGTTGGCGTTGGTCGTTGATGCGTGGGATGGCTTAGCGAAACTTAAAGGCCACATCGCCAAGGCTCACGATCTTGAAGAAACTGAATTGACTCGGCAGGCACTGGCCGTAATGTCTCGCCGCTTCCCTGCCTTGTATGGCTGTCTGCCGGTTGTTTATCTGGATGAATAGCGCGAGCAAGGGTTACTTCTTTTTCTTCGTTTTTGCCGGTGAATTACCTTTAGGAGTTGGTTTATGTGTAGCTTGATTTTGAATGTCTGGGCACTGGTCTTTGTGCTGAACCCAACGAGCGCCGGTCTTAGTGATTTCCAGAATGTCTATAGGTGGCCCAGCCTTTCCGCCGCTGAACTCCAAGCTGATTCCCCTATTGATAAGTGCTATAGAGTCGGAAGAGATAGAAAAGTTGTCTTTTACGTATGGCCCCATTCTAGCAAAATGCCCCATAGGGCGCGCCCATCCTTGCGGATTATTACAGGTACCAGGGCAACTGATCGGGAATATGTAGAACGAAACAGGTTCGGTTGCTCGGTTGGTGAGGCGGAATTGCCTCATTTCAACCTTCAGGACATTGTTTTCAATTCCGGCAAAAAGGACTTCAAGGGTAACCTTTTCTGCGCGGTCAAAGTCTTGCCGATAAATATTGGGATGCTTTACTCGTATCCATTCAACTTCCTGTTGAAGTTGAGGCTCGACGAGATTTTCAAAGGCAGTTATCTTTTCAAGCATAGTGCCTGGTTGCTGCTCAGCTTGAGCGGCTATGGCTCTAGCGTTGTAACCATGATCGGGATTTTCAACGACGCCTGCACTCGCAAAGTAGAGATTCCCTGCTTGGATTATTTTACAAGCTTTTCTGGTTCCCTTTCCGCCTATTGTGGTGGAAAGACTGTCCGCCCCTATCAAAATTCCGGTAGCTGTCTTGATTACTATTACCGCTGTGTCGGCCATCGCCAAGCGAGAAAGGCTAAAGCACGAAACTCCGGCCAAGGTAAGAATAATGATAACTTTTCTGGCTATGTGATAGATGGTTCGCCTGAAAGCGGCTTTACGATTCAGTACAATGGCAATGACGTGGATATTATGGAGGGTGATAAATGGTTTCATCTTCGCGGCTCTCCCTGCTCGTACGGCTTTCCACGGTATAAGCAGCGAAATAAAAAGCCAGTAAGCGCAACAACACTGCCCTAAGTTGGTGAGGCTCTGGGCGGCGCACGATACTGCCACGATGCGAGCGCCGTCAAGATTCCACCATGTTCGACGACGCGAAAGCCATTAAGTCACGACGGCCTTCTATCTTGTCCCGATAATTCTTGCCTGCTTTGCGAAGTGGCTTTACACTCCGCCGCGTCATCAACCGATGCTCCCCCGCGTCTGACCTCAAAACTCAAGCCAGCCCGTCAAGTCATATTGGCGCACCTAGCCACTCCTGCCCCAGAAGGAACAAATGTGTGAACAAAACTCAGCGAATTACTTTGGTTATTGCCTCGGTGTTTATAACAATCCTGCTGTTTTATCCACCGTATTATGCTACGCGCACCCTCTACACTAGGTCTTCCGGTGGCCCGACATGGCATAACAGTGGCCGCTTCAAGACAGGGTATGGCCATCATTGGGTATGGAAGCCACCTGATGGCGCTGGTTTAACAATGACATCGGCAGAGCGGTACGTAGACGACTACAACCCTGACCTGTTGCGGTTAGGGCTGTATATTCTGTTCTGCGCAACCTGCGCAGGAATGGTTTATAGACTTTCTGCTAACAGATACAGGCCGCTTCCTCGCGGATGGGATATAAGTGCGTATTCCCAAAGTATCTACTCTGCGGTAAAACCGCAGGAGCTAGCTGGCCACAAGTACCCACCCAAGTTCGTACTCAATAATAAGCAGAACGCAAAACTAGCTATGTACGTCCAGGATTTTGCAGACGCTGTGACTTTAGGGGACGGTAACGCATTGTTTAAGGCCCGTGCTGGAATTGCGGGAATCTTTTATCAGGCAAGAAAACAGTCTCGACGGCGACGGATATTACGAAGGAAAAGTCAGTAGGCCGGAAGGCGAGGCAATATTGCGAAAGCCGCCAGTTCTCCACGCTGACGGCTTTCTGTATCGTACGAAACAATTACTTCCCTGCCCTATTCGATTCCTTTGGCCGCTCGTTTCTCCGCGATCCATTCAGCAACCGTTCGTTGGCGATCCGCTGGTGACATCGCAAACAGTTCAGCTTGCCGACGCACTCCAAGTCTACCGAGATAGGTTTTCCCTGCCCGGTTTCTCTTCACTTCGGGGCGGTGCCAAGCTTCGATTGAGTCATCCGTTTTGTGTTCCCACTGAATGCCGTCAATCTCTGGTAATTCACCACCCGCCACCGGAGGGGCCGCCACCGGAGGGCTGTCGGAGGGTACGGAAAGCGGAAAGTTTACGGGTTGCGCCGGAGGGTTGGATTCCGTCCGAAACTCCGACTGTGCAGGGCGTGAAGAGATTCGCGCCGATGATGTTGCCGGAAGCGTAGGGCGTGTCACTTCCGGCAGTGCAGGGGTTGTATTCATCATCGGCGCGATCAGTTTCCCCGTGTGCCATCCTGCACGATCTGCCCACCGCGCCAAGTCACGACCGGCTTTGCTGGTTGCTGTATCACTAGCGCCTTATCGTCCGCGATTTTCTGCCGGGCTTCATCAACCTGATGGCTGTCAATCTGGCCAACAATCTGCGCCGCGCGATCAATGGCGGCTTTGGCAGCCATTCGCTTGACCGCTTCTTTCACTTCGGCGGAATCTTGCGCCTCACGGTACGCGCCGATGATTTGATCCCGCTGTTCGCGCTGGATGGTTCGCCATTGAGTGTTGTAGCTGGATTCTGCCTCAAGTGTGGCGATCCGTTCCTGACTGTCGGGATGAAGGTCTAAAAGCCATTTCCAAAGGTAGGGAACCGCGACAATGGAAAGCGGCAGCACATACCGCGTATAGAACTGCAACGGGCCGGGCAGTGCGCCGTCATTGCCAACGATAAACATGGCGACAGTGTTGAACGCCAGGACGATCCACACGGCGAACGAAGCGACGAAGCCGAGCTTTCGTTGCTCGGTGGACTTGAAAAAGTACAGGCGACCGAGGGTTAAACCGATTGCCGTGCCCTCTAACAAGAACACCGGCAGCCACGATGCGACGGATAACCAGGCGTCATATAACCGACTGCCTTTCATCCCGGTGACTGCTAAGCCGTGCGTCTGAATGGCCGTGACCACCACGCCGACGATGATCATTGCCCACGCGAAGAACATTCCGAGACCGTTGCCGGACTTGTCTACTTCGGCGGTGATGCGCTCGGAACGTTTTAGATATTTGTCGAAATCTTTCATCGAAAAAAAACTCCCATTTTGAAAAGGGAAGGGGCAGACCGTGGAAGCCTGCCCGTTTCGCCTTTGTTGATTGAATGGGAATGGTAAGATTGGCGTGTGGTGGCCGTTTACCATTCCGGTGGTTGCGGTTGTCCAGGCTGGCTTGTGTTGATGCACTTGCCAGCCTTTCGTTTATGCGCTCGCGGTTGCGTTGCACTTGGGGCCGGTCTTGGCGAAGTCATCCATCGCCATTCCGAAGGATTGTGTGAAGGGGAACAGGGCTTGTTGCAGAACGCTCCCGCTCGTTTCGCGCGCGCCTTGATCGTTAAGGTAGACCAGCCGCTTAACGAGTTTAGTCAAGGCGAATGCCGGGGCGTCGTTCTGTGGGTCGGCCTGCATTGTTGATGGCAGAATCTGGGCAACCAGGGCCAAGGCTTCCTCGTCGGTGATGTAGCCTTGCGCGGTGGCCGGTTTGGTGGTGCTTGCGGGTTTGTTCTTCATAGGTCAGTTTCCTTTCTGGTTGGATGGTTAATAAATTGGGGCTGTGCGCTTAGACCACGCCGCACGCACTGCATATCTCTTTCAGTGGCGATGCGCGACGGTTGGCGCGCTGCTCAGTCTTGCGCGTGATGTCAGATAATGCAGCGACCAAATAGAGTTTGGTGTAATCAGTGGTAGAGATGGTGGCAGGGACGGCAGCGGGGATGACGTTGCTGTGATTGATGATTTCTTCCGCAGCATCTGCCAGTGCATCGAAGACCACGCGGGGGCACTGTGGATGATTCATAATCTGGCTCATAACATTGTCTAGTTCGGGGTACAGGCTGCGAATATCGCGTGTGATTGTTTCCGGCATGGTGATCCTTTCTGTG
>ERZ869929.584-NODE-584-length-19775-cov-73.938337_pt1 | contig 19775 bp, 30 predicted proteins | sample MGYA00579312_ERZ869929 | MGnify/ENA primary metagenome ERZ869929 (study PRJEB32216, sample SAMN09231818) | wastewater metagenome | place: USA: Maryland | collected 2016-08-09 | study: EMG produced TPA metagenomics assembly of the PRJNA472060 data set (Reclaimed... | reverse complement strand
TCGTGTGTCATTTCGTCATCCGATCTATAACTATGAGAGTAGGACACGGCCACGCAACAGTGAGCACTCCAACAACAGAGCAGGCTCGACAATAGGAGACAGGCTCAGCCTTGGCTTCGCTGTGTAGTTCCACCACTGCTTGCAGTGTTCGCTTCAGGCCCAAGGACTTTGCCCTCCAATATGGTTCTGCAACTTACGCAGAGCGCTGTTGGATCTACGCTCAGCAGTAGAGATAGAGACCTCAAAGTACTGAGCAAGCATCTGTAAAGTGTGGTTCTCGTGATAGCGCAAGCGAAGGATGGTCTTGTCGTCATCCTCCAATAGTTCATACGCCTTCTTGATATCAATAAGTATTGCCAAGAGTGTGCCACCCTCAGCAGGTGCGGCAGGCTTGCGTGGCTGACCATCATTGATGAGGTTCTGTGCCTGCTCCAGTGCAGTCTCATTGACCACTGATGCAATCACATACGGCAGTAGTTGTGCGATCGTTACTGTCTCGTAGTACGCCTCATCTTGGATGTTATAGCCAGACTTATGCGCCTTCTCTTTGCGTGAGTAGCGCTCCAGATGTCGCTTGATCTGATACCCAACACGCTTCTCATTGGCCTTGCGTAACTCTTCATTCGGTTCAGCCAGTTGCTCGGTGAACCTATCACCACGCTGGGCGCAGAACGCCCACGCTTCCTGTAATAGATCAGCGCGTTCAACAAAGTTGCGATACCTACGGAAGATGACAGTCACCACCGATGGGATGATGTCTTGTAAGGATTCGTGAAGGTTATTCATTGGCCTGTCTGTTCATCTCTTCTATGTACTTCTGCTCTGCTTGCCTCTTGGCAAGAGCAATCTCCTTGCGACGAAGGAACGCCTTGTATGCTGTCCACTCCTGCTTGTCAGTCATTAGTAACTTTTTCTTTTATTCCTAAAATAAAACAATCCAAATGCAAGTAATGGTCCTATCAGTCCACCAATAAACACACTCACAAGCACAAGAATCAAATCGTTATTAGTCATTAGGTAGGTCAGGCCACTTCTTGTCGAGCACCATCATTGCGATAGCACTGTAGTTGAGTAGGTCTAGGAAGGAATCTCTAAGACTTTCGTTAGATGGACTAACCTTTGAGTCTAACAGGTTATTTATCCTTGCTACCTTGTCCCAAATCCTTACGCGAAGACCATTCAACGGTCCGCCTGGAGAATGAGCGATGTTCTTCGGGCCGTAATCGTGATGCTTGCGGATGAGCAGATTCCCTGCTGAGTCAAGGATTCGCCAGACATCTGCGATGAACTCATCATCTATCGCTTTACGGGTATCGGCTTCACTACCAAGGTCCCAGCCTTGTAGTCGATCGATAAGACTATCATTCCCGTAGCCATCAACAATTCTGCCACTTCCAACAACTCCTTCTTGCTGGTCATACATACGCTCCTCCTAATAGATTCTCTGTTGCTTCTTTTCCGTTGGTCAAATAGAACTCGTTGATGTCCATACCTGGGGGCAGTGTAACAATGACTCCACTACTTACCTCGGATTGGACACGCTTACTAAACTCTTGTCCTGGGTTAGCGCCATCTGCTTTGTCGTCGTTGTCCCCAACAATGTAGATGGTGTCATAACCCGTGAATAACTTTGGGAAGTGCGGCTTCCACGCTGTGACACCTGGGACACCCACTGCTGGGATCCCGATAACTCCTGAGACAACAACCGCATCCAACTCCCCTTCACATATAACGATACGCGGAGACTGAATGAGTACGTCAGAGACGTTATAGAGGTGCTGTTTCTGTCCAGTAGGTTGCCCGTACTTCGGCTTGCCGTCGTCCAAACGACGGAACTTGACTGAGACACACGAACCCATCGCTGTAAGATACGGAATGGATAGCCAACCCGTGTAGTCTTCGTGGCCGTTGATAGGATCGACGACTGTTCCCAACTCGAATCTCTTGGCGACATCTCTAGATATCCCACGTCCTGCGAGATACGCTTCGGCCTCTTCGCTTAGACCCTGACTGTAATGTGTGACCGCCTCGATCAGCGATCTCGATTGCTCTTTTAACTGCATCTTTATACTCCAACTGTTCCATCTCCATTATGACGTTGACCCCTGTTCCACCTTTACCACACGTGTGGCAGTAGTAGAGATTGTCATAGGTGTTCATCACCGCTGACCTTCTACTGTCGCCGTGCATACAGCATCGCACGGACACTGACTTGCCTTGCCTGACTTCCCCACCATAGAACTCAATGACGAGTGTTATGGGGACTGAGTTCGCATCGGGGGTACGACCTCGCCTTTTCGGACGAACCACCCTGTCCCAACCTTGTGCTGACATTCACATCCCCAACATCCGCCGTGCTTATGCTCGGCTTGACTCGTCTGATTCTGGCTGTTCAGCGTCGCCGCTGTCTTGCAGTTCGGACAGATCATCTTGCTTCTCCTCTGGTTCTACTACTACCTGATTCATCATCTCTGTTGTGGTGATATCACCTTGTGGTACTGGCATTGCGTAACCAACTTTCTAAGTCTTGAACCACCCAGGCTTTGTTGACTGGATGATTACGTCTCTTCACTATGACGAAGGCAGGTGGGGTTTGCTCCAACCCACGAGCCTTCGCATAGTTCTCTGCTTCTACCTGCGCTTCGCTCCAGAAGGCAGGGAGATCTATCTTCTTCCTGTTCTTTAATTCTAAAATGTAGGTCTGACCTGCGACGATGGCAACAAGGTCGCCCTCGTCTTTGGCTCCAGCCTTGGCTAGACGCTCAACGAAGTGGCCAAAAGATCGTAGGAACTTAGCCACATCGACCTCCCACTTCGCACCCTTAGTCTTATTGTACTTCGGACTGGACACCGAGAGCCTCCTTGACACGAGTTACATCATCGACGTAGTTGTTCTTCATATACTTGATGAAGGCTTTACGATCTTGGTCGTAGCGCTTCTTAGAGTTAGCCTCTTCATAGATAAGATCCTTCTCGGCTTTGCCATTGATGAAGTGCAGATGCTCCCAGTGTACGGACGGGAAGTAATAGAGCGAACCCAATCCCTTGCCTAGTACCTGCCAGAAGTTATCTGCATAGAGATGCTTCTGTGTAGGTGGTGCCATAAACCCAAGCGCCTTGACGATGTTACTGGTAATCATTATCGAAGTAGGTAACTTGTCCTCTTGCAGATGGTCATTGCCATAGGCAATCCCATATCCCTGCTTGGCTAGAGTCACAGACATAGCCACATCCCAGCCCTCAGTGGTTACGATGTTGTCGTCACCTAAGAAGGTTAAGAATAGATACTTGTCGACATACTTCATAGCGATCTCGTTGAGCGTAGCGATCATATAGTTGCGCTTGCCCACCTCATACATCACGCCATCAATGCGTGGGTAGTTCTGCTCATCATCATCGTCAAGACCTACCACAAAGTCAGAGACCATACTGTACTTCTTGAGATGCTCTATGCATCGCGCCAGATTCTCTGGCCTGCCCCGTGATGGGATGATAACTAGATTAGAAATCATCAGGATCCTTCGTGTAGTTGGCTCGGTTGTAAGCATAGACCGCATCACGTCTAATCGCTCGACCTTGTGCGTCAGCATCATAGATCTGACAGGTAGAAAAGTTCACAAAAAGCGCACCCATATCCGTACCATCAGCGCTGTGCTTACCAAAGCGGTTCTTCACAGCAGCCACGCGAAGCGTGGACTGTATTGGGTCATAGCCCAAGGTCAGGATGATGGATGGCAACTGAGATACCTTGCCGTGAATAGACCTTCTCGGTGGTGGTAACGTCGGTGAACCATACTCACTAGCCTCTGAGACGTGGTGCAATACCAGCACACACGATTCAGTCTTGCGTGCCATATCGTGCAACTCCACCATAATGGAACGAAGTGCAGCCCACTCATTCTCTGAGTCAGTGACCACGTTCATTAGGTTATCTACGATAATCAACTCAGGCATCACGCCATAGAGTTCAACGTAGGCTTTGATCTCCAACTCCATATCATCCAGCGTCGGTGATGAATCAAAGACCCATTCGATATTGGTGACTCTGGCTAACTCTTCGTCATAGTAGTTAGGATTCTTCTCAAGATTCTGCTCTACGATATTCTGAGCGTGTTGGCTTACCGCTGCCGCCACTCGCATAGTCACAGTCGTAGCGTCTGTATCTGCTGAGAAGAACAAGGTTCTCACACCAGCCTTGATCGCGTAGATCAAGGCCAGCATAGACTTACCTGCGTTCGGCGCTGCTGCAATCATACAGACTTGCCCGCGACGAAACTTAATCTCTTTGGCAGTAAATGTTTTCCACACTTCAGGAAGTGGTGTGGCTCTGGTCTGTGTTGTTGACCAGGCTCGGTTAAGTTTTAGCATTACCTAACCACTCCTCTATGTCTGGTTGCTCTACTGCGATACCACGTCGTCGGCGTATCTCTCTTCGTTGGTTGTTAGACAAACCACCCCAGATACCAAACGCCTCGTGTTTAATGCCCCATTCCGCACATTCAGCGACGTGGGAACACTGGAAACAGATAGCCTTAGCAGGTTTTGAATCTACAGACTTCTCTGGAAACCAGAGTTCCCCGTCAACTTGAGCGCACAGAGGGTTCTCGAAATCCCTCGGTGTGCGCATCGACTTAAATCCAAATAGTCTTGGCTCGGAACTCCTGAGCAATCTTTGGACCTTGCCAACGTGGGCCTGCTGCTGGATCGTACCAACCCTTGTATGGCTTGCCAGTCTTTTCAGAGATGCCTTCTTTAAGAATCATCTTTCCGTTAGCGCAATCTGGCGCTGTTGCAATCCCGTAGACCCAGGTGTTGCCGTAGCGATCTGGGACCCTTTCGCCTTCACCCGACGCGGTGGCTTCGGTGGCAGGCGCAAAACCTGCAGACGCTCCCGCTCCAGAATTTGAAACGGCTGAAGACCTAACAGTGTTTCCCAAAGATTGACTCACCCCTTGAATCAAAGGTGCCGTATCTTGGATTGTGGTAAGCAGGGACTCCAGTTCCCCTGCGTTATCAGCGTAGACGTTGATGAGTGTTCCATCCATCAACTTGAAGTTGACCTGTAGTTTTGTTGAATCAGGTGCAGCCATTTTACTTATCTCCTATATGTTTCACTTGGAGTCGCACGGACTCCTTACCTTCTTTCGTGGGAAGGTAGCCTAGTAGTCGTTCTACCTCAGCCTTGTCCACAGTCTTTGCCCCAGGAACGGTAGTCCAAGTAACTCGTACTCCAGTCTCCGTCACTCCTGTAAAGCCAGTCAATGTCTCCTTCAGCGAATCCTTTTTCGCTTCCAGTTCCTTGATCTTCTGATCTAGTTGCAGGTATTCAAGTGCGTTGCTCTGTGCAGTAGGGTCGCTAATGGGTACATCAGCCTGCACGATAAGTTCTTTTTTTAGACCAACGCATCCAGTCTCACCTGACGCGTCGAAGTACTTGCAATAGAACTTGCAATAACTTTCATCTCGCTCAGGTGCTGGCGCTTCTTCTGAAGCCTTGATTGCTTCTAGCCAGTCCAGCGCTTCGAGTGCAATGCTCTCATCGTATGGCTCTGAGTGGACCTTGATGTCACGCTCATCACCATCACGGGGTATGGCTACCAGATTAACTCGTTGGGGCTTCCCCTTCCCCGACTTGTCAAGCAAGTAGCCATACACCTGAACTTGCCAGCGCTGTTGCTTGCTTGGGAAGTACGCAAGATTTTTAGCCTTGGTAGTTTTCCAATCAATAACATCGCCTGTCTCTGGAATGAAGAGATCCACGTGGGCTTTCATTCCATTGAACTCTACTGTTTGTTCGATTATGAAGTTGTCGTGCTTGGCAATGGCTTTCTCAATCGCAGCGTGGATAGCAGTACCCATAATCGCTGCGAGTTTAAGTTCGCCACCGTTCGTCTCAGGCTGGCCATTGAGTTTGTACCAGACCTTACGACGGCACCCACCAAGTTCTGATGGGCCAATCTGCTTTTGCTTACTGCGTCCACGATTGTTCTCTTTATCGTAGAGCGCCTCCATTAGTACGTCTTTAATATCCATTGATGCCTCGCTTCCAGAAGCATAGTGTAACATTAAAGAAAATAAAACTCAACTGTATAACTCTCGCTCGTGCTTCCTCGGTCTCATAGTCCCAGACTCTATAGCAGTCTAGTCCCAATGCAAAATTGTCTAGGCTGTAGCGGTTGATATGAACCGCTACGTTGCCAAAGTCTTTCTCCATTATTGGATTGCCTCCTCGATTGCCTTGATTGTAGGGCAGGGATAGTAGGTACCGCAATAGTCGCAAGCGACGTATGATGGACAACAGGTCTCATCATCGCAATTTTGAGGATAGAACTGTGGACTATGTAGGTTAGTCACTATACTGAGGGCAGCAAATGCAGAGTGAAACGGCCCACAAATGGTGTCTTCATTGTCATCAATAGCATCGCATAACTCGCCATTAAGTTCAGCAATCTTCTTGAGTAGTTCTGCGTGACTCTTCATCGATCCCTCCCTTGGAAAGTCAACTGTATGGGTGGTGCTGTATTGATGTCAAGTTCCGACGCGATAGCAACGGCGCGTTGCGCATAGTGTGATGCCTTGGTCAGCGACGTGATGGGTCGCTTCAGAGAGTAGAGATACCCCAGAGCGAACTGACCACCACTACCAATGGCATACATACCGTACTCGGACTGGAAGAATGATAGGTCGCAAGCGATATGAAAGACCTCGCTGTCGAAAGCCAGCAGGTAGTCAAACCCTGAGTCCTTGTCCTTGAGTGCTTCGGTGTAGTCGTACCCATTATCGCGGAACGCAGCGATGATAGATGGGATGATGGACTTACCCATAAACCTGATGTGATCGCCACCGCGAAACGCGGGTGGCTTCCAGTTGTAGGCCAAGATATCTCCTGGCCTTGTATCCCCTGAGATACCTAGTAGGTACTTCCCAACAGATACAATCTTGGGAGTAGAAGCACTAATAGTCCGAAGGTTGTCTTCGGTGATCTGTGAGTCAGCGCACAGGATGGCATAGTCTTTGATGGAGACGGCAACGATGGTAGTCATACAGAAATTATACACGCCTTCGGCGTGTCTTGATAGTGGACACGCAGTGTCCTGTGTATAATACGAGCGTGAGCGAGTTACAGAAACAGGGGGCGCTTGATGCGCCCCAGTAGACTGCGAGGCGCTGACGCGCCAGCCGAGCAGACTGTGTGGTTACGTCTACTCCGCCTGCTGAAAAACAAGCAGAGCATACCAGGTCCCTTCGGGACAGACCTGCGATCCCTTGGCCCAGTACATATCTGCCCCTGTGGGTGTGAAGTCTTTAATGTGATGGCCTCGTTCGAGGACTATGAACTGGTCTGGTACTTCCTTGATGCCACCTGTGTATCGTGTGGCAATCTGGTGCAGGTCCCCTGCCCTGTCGACAAACAAGTCTAGAAACGCAAAAAGAGGCCCCCACCACCCGTAGGTGATGAGGGCCTGTGCCTCGCAGTTATCTGGGGAAGACTACTTCTTCTTGCCGAACTCCTTGGCTGACGGATCGAGCCACTTCAATACTGGTCCAAGGAACCCAGCGAGCGCTGCTGTTCCCAATACCTTGAAGTCTGTTTCGCCTGCTAGATACAGGGCGATAGCAGCGGATGCTGCTGCACGAAACCACGTCAAAGCCATTTGCTTAAACTGTGCGTTGATCTTCATTAGTCCTCCTTCGGACTGGTTGGTTCTTTCTTCTTACGCTTTACTCTGATGAACTTAGATCTGACCTTGTTCCACTTCTTAGGTCCACCAGTCCAAGGGAACCAGTCCCTTGTATCGTTCTCATACTCTTCGTGGATGGAAACGTGAAGGTGCTTCTCGTGCTTATTGGATCCTGTGTAAACGTTCTCACCTCTACTACGAGACCAGATCTTTCCCCTAAAAATCAGGTACTTGACTCGCTTGTCCTTCTGTAACTCAGAGTAGATTACCCTGCAGTCAATCCCATTAAGTGGGTCGTGGGTAAGGTCTACTGCGTGGCCTGAGTTATGATCCGAGTTCGGGTTCTGCTTTACGTGCGCAGCAGAAGGAAGCAGTCCATCGCTCGCCTTGTTCCTTCTCGGAGCAAGAGCAGTGGCCTGTCGCAACAGGGCGACGGCAGCATTGCTCGGTCTTTTCGCTAGTGGAATCATTCATTTCCTCAACACTTCCTTGACTAGATCTGTCAATAAATCGACTTTATGTTCTAGGTTTGTTACCTTGTCCTTGAGACTACCCCCACCGTTGGGCTTCAGTTCGTATAAGTAGTGCTTGACCATCCATCTGACGAAGGCCGCAAAGCCTGCGATGATAGATAAGACGGATACGGACAGTGCTGCCCATTCATTAGGGGTCATTGATGGCTCCTATACGGATCTAACGGTGACAAGCAACTTCCCGCCGAAGCCAGAGAAGCGCTTGTCTGATGGTGTTTGGTTGATGAAATCAAGTTCTTCGATGATAGCCAAGAAGGATTCTCCTGTTCTAAAGTCCTCTACTCTGACAGTATCTCCAGCATTTTCTACTGTCTCAAGTTGAGCAAGACGATCGAAGGCGCTGCCTTCGTACCCAATCTCAACTCCAAGGCTGTCAGATTCGTGGTCATAACAGAAGACTGGGTATTGGATAAGTCGCTGACGCGGTACCGCAGGCAAAGCCTTGACCTGGTATCCAGTAAAGAGTGGACCCTTGCTGGTATCAGCAGCATCTCTTGTCATTGTGAACTTGAATCCGATATATTCCTGAGCGCCTGCTGGATATGAGACGTTTATCTCTGGGATAATCTCACCCTTAGAGAACTGACCAATCACATACTCAGCACCGCTTGCGCTTACAGACTGGATAGATAAACCACCATTGCCAGAGTCAAACCTAGCCGATAGTAGTTTGAAGACCTTGTTCTCTAATGTGTTATATCGAATGTAACCTGTTTGAATATAACCAGACTCTACCTTGGTAGATGCAGACTCGATATAAACAGATCCATTTGTTCCATTATAGTTAGTGGTAAAAGCAATGCGATCTGTTCCATTGATGAATGAGCAGGCAGTAGTAACGCGAGACGTTACTGTTCCGACATAGACATCAAAGGCATAGGCAAATGAAAGCGTGGCAGTAGGTTGTCCTAGGTCAATGCGGGTAAGACCTGGATTTCCTTCTACGTTGGTAGCACACCAGACGAAGCGATCCCTGAAAGCAAAGTCATAGACTGGTTGCTCTGTTTCAAACAAAAGTGGACCGTAGGTGAGTGATCCATCATCAGAGACTGCCGCGATGCGAACACCTTTAGTAGTTCCGATCATCATATAGCCGAGGTAGTAACTGATCTTATAGATGCGCTCGCCTACTGGCATTTCAGCAGCAGTGATAGCGCTGGTTAGCGTAGGCATCGTACCGTTAGAAGCCAAGGTAAACTTCTGGATATTGGACTGTCCACCAGAGAAGCCAGCCACATAGATAGCGGTACCAGATGAAGCAACGCTGGTATAGTTAAAGTTATCTACTGGGTGGGTATAGACAGCCGAAGGCAACGACGTTGCCGTTGTGGATATCTCAAAGACCTTGTTGTTGATGGTTGTTACGATACGCTCTTTGGTAAACTCCATACAGGCATCGTTTACTAGTAGGCTGGAGTCTTTCCACATTTCCACAGCGGCTGCGCTAGAGTTGATGAGGCGCTTGTACATAACAGTCTTAGGTACACCAGCATCAAGGATCTTTGTAATCCAATAGCAGTAGACACCATCATCACACATTGCATAGACCTGGTAGGTTGTACCATCTACGAAGTGCTCAACGTTGCTCGTGATTGTACCTGTAGCAGCAGTTGATGGTACATTTGCTGCAGTCTTTGCGTAGGAAAAGGTTGTGCTAGTAACTGCAGTGACGGTATAAGTACCATTAAAAGTAGCGTCAACCCCAGATACAACAACTTCAAACCCTACGGCAAGTCTGTGAGCGCTAGAAGTAGTCAGTGTTGCAACATTGCTCGTAAGGGCTTTATTAGTTACAGTAGCCGTGATAGTAGGGAACACCTTGTCAATATCGTATTGATCCCAGAGTAAAGCGCCTTGATAAGTGTTACCATTCTGAGACCATTCAATACTACGCAGATGCTGGTTAGGTCTTGCGTTAGACTTGAGTGGTCCTGTCGTGGTATGCGTTGCATCAACATCACGCAAGAGTGTGACCTGTCCCTTTGTCCAGACATCTACACCTTTGGACTCTGTGTATTGGAATCGCAAAGACTCGTCTTGGATAGGCTCAAAGAACTTGATGCCTGATCCTTGATGGAATGAGGACTGTGACCTGAGCCACCAGCCAGTGAGCGTCTGCTCACCTGCTTCTCTAGTCTGGTCGATTTGTTGCTTACGATACTGGGCTGTGACACGACGGTAAGGAGTATCGTCACTGATGGCTAAGAAGAACGGTAACCCAGCAACGGCGATGTCATAGGCTTCGCCACTCTGGTTGTATGTGGTAGACCCAGCAGGATTGGAAAGACCATACGGGATGGGTTCTGTAATATCGTAGTTGACCAAGAACTTCTCCTTAGATTAAATTGCGGTCTTTAAGTAGTAGATAACGACGACACCATTACCACCGTTACCACCTTTGAAGCCAGGGTTTCCACCACCGCCTCCACCTCCACCAGCACCAGAGGTATTTACTGCATTTTCTGCACTGATGCCATCTCCACCTGAGAAGCCAGCACCGTACTTAAAATTAGATCCAATGTTTCTTACATCATTAGCAAAGCCACCACCTGCGTAGCCTTTTCGGATTGAGCCATCAAGTGGATCGTATCCACCTGTGCTAGTTGCTGCCGCAATAGCGTCAAGAGTTGCGTCGCTAAGACCGTTTCCAGTGGTACTGCCGCTTGCTCCTAGACCTCCAGCACCTCCGCCTTGACCGCTTTCATATTCAAACGGAGAAAGCATCCCTGTATAAGTACCTTGGTAGCCATCGTAACCCTGACCAGAGACGCCGCTTCCTGGAACAGCCGTCCCAGAAGATGGAACTCCACCTCCACCGCCTGATCCACCATTGCGCCCTGCAGAGATGCCTGCTCCACCACCTCCGCCACCGCCTGTAGCAGTGACGGTTGAGATTCCAGTACCAGATATGATGCTGTTTCCACCATCTAGTCCTTGAACGCCTGATGTAGATACAGGTGCAATACCACCCTGACCGACTGTAATGCTAAGTGAATTAGGTCCTAGGCTAAGGCTGCCTGTAAGCAAGCCTCCTGCTCCGCCACCACCACCTGCTCGTCGCACAGTTCCACTTGAGGTTCCATTACCACCAGAACCTCCACCTGCTACGACAAGATAGTTGCAGGCTATGTTTCCAAAGGTTTTGAATGTACCGTTGGATGTAAATGTGTGATAGTAATATGTGCTATCTGAGGTAATCACTCCGCCTTCTGGTTGGCGACTACCGCCAGCGCTTGCAGCAATTCCAAGGATGGGCATTAGAGCAGATCTCCAATAACAGTAAAGTTATTACTTGATGTGCAGATCACAGTTGCTGCGCTGTATTGGACTCGAAGTGATGGGGTAGCACCACCAGTTGATGTGATGGTCACACCCGCTGCGCCCACCAACTGGACTGTTCCAGCCCCTGCCCTTTGGATATTGATTTGATCTCCTACCCCAAAGGTATTGGCTGGGATAGTAACTGTTGTAGCGCCTGAGTTCGTAGTGCGAATCAAGTTGAAAACATCTGTAGCGTTTAAGGTATATGTAGTACCACTGGCAGTGATCAGCGGAAGGCTGATCCCCTGGGTGTAATAGTTCAGGTCATCCGATGTTAGTGAATGACGAACGGTTGCACCAGCAGTATGTGCTACTGGGTTAGTGCCACCTTTACCGCGAACGATATTGAAGGTATCTCCTGATACGCCAGTAATGTAGATGACTTCTTCGTTGACAGTATCTGGGTCTAGTACTACTGTAAAGATGTCGACATTTCCAGAACCCAGGGTTACGCCACCAAGTAGTGTTGTTGCCGTTCCTGTAGCCACATTCATAGAGGTAATGCTGCTATTGATGTCAGCAGCCAGCGTAGTCTGAACGCTTGTTGATGAGTATTTACGTGTCACTTATTACCTCACTTGGTGTAATGGAGTCGGATCGGGTACTTGTCTGCAAGTTTGAGCGCCTCTTCAGTCAGACGTTGCTGGTAAAGGGCAAAGATGTATCGTGACGCTCCAGCACCTGCGGTTGCTGGTAACTTAGTATCGGCAAGGTCAGCCTCTGCGCTGGTAAGATTGATACGTCCAGCATCTAGGTAAGATAGAAGTTTGTATGATGCACCAAGGACGACAACATCTACTGATGTGCCTGGTAGACCAGAGACATCTTCAAAGTCATCAGTGCTTGAGTCAAGAGTATTAGGCTCAGTGGTGTACCAGACCTGAATAGTTCGTCCTGGCTGGATGTTTTCATAGATGTTGATAGTCTTGTTAGAGTTAAATGCTGCAGTACTAGCCATCGTATCTAGGCGCCACTTGTTGATAGGCAACCACTCACGACTAGATCCTGTCGTCTGCCACGATGCGTAGAGTACGTTGATTGCATCATCGGGTAGGGCATAAGTTACTTGGCTGGCATTGAAGGTAAAGGTATATGACGTAACCGCCCACAACCTTGGATATAAAGAGTTGATTGTATCGTTGATAGCCTTCTTGATAAAGACTCGTGGAAAGGTAGGAGCCAGAGTTACTTGAGCATACTGAGCGTGAGGTGCAGCGGTGGTATTCTGGTATCCGCGACCAAAGCCAGGAATAGCATTGAGTGTATTGGTAGCCTTATCAAAGTTATCAATCCAGACCAACTCATCATCAATCTCGATAATACCTTTGGCTAGGTTAGATTGAGTACCGACTTGGATAGCAGTCTGTGCTGAGGTGATTGCGTTGGTAAGATAGGTGATACGATCTTGACGAAGGGTATAACCCTGTAGGTTAATTCTTACTTCGTCTATGAGGTCGCTTAGTGTTGCCATTCAGTTTCTCCTTGTAAAACGCCAGGTTGCTCACCAGTCGTTCATCATCTGGACTTATTTCTACCGCTTTCTTACCGTGCTTATAGGCTTCTTTGAAGTCACCTAACTGCCACGCTGAGACCGCAACAAGATCATCTGCCATATGGCCCCAGGCCCATTCTTCTGATAGGAACCCAGTGACTTTCTCATTCTTTGTCAGTGCCAACTTTGCGGTGTAGTTGCACTCTTTCCACTGCTTCTGTGTGTAGTAGTGGTTAGCCAAAGCCAAGACCGCTTCGCGTGTCTGGCAGGCTTCTGTTGATTTTAGTAGCCACTCTTCTGCCTGGTCAGGCTCGCACTTAGCGAGCATCCGTAGGGCAAAAGATTTCTCTGCTGGAAAGTTAGATACTTTGATATATTCTTTTAACACTTTAGCGCAGTCTTCGTAGGCTTTACGGAAGAACAACTCTCTGCCTAGGTAGTAAAGGTTCCTTGCATCAGGCTCTTCATCGACTGCCCTGCGCAAGAGGTCCAGATACTGACCACGTGATTTTGTAACATCGGGTCGGTGATGGATCTCAAAGTTGTACCGCTTGCGTACATCCCCACCATCGTAGGTCATAGGCACTTCGTGGATGGGATACTTCCACCTGACACCTTTGCGCCTGTGGATTCTAAACCCATCAAACTCTATTGCAGGAGATCCGTCTTTGTTCCAGTCCGTAATGAAGCGGTACTGTGGACGATCTGTTCCCTCTGCGAACGCTCGCTCTAACTCCTGCCTCCACCCTGGCTGGAGTACCTCATCCATATCCAGGGCGATGCAGTAGTCAATGTCATCAGGTAGTAGAGTTAAGGAAGCGTTCCGTGCATCATCAAACCTAAAAGGTAGAACGCTGATGCGATACGTCCTAATGCCGAGTTCTTCGGCACGTTCAACTGTTCGGTCTGTAGATCCAGTATCGGCAATGAGGTGGTAGTCTGCCTCTCGGCTTGACTCAAACCATCTCTCGACAAACTGTTCCTCGTTCTTTGCGATAGTATAGACTGCTACTTTCATAGGCTAAGTCTACAGTGCGTTGATCTCATCTTCCGTCAGTCCAAGAGCCGCGAGTTTAGCCTTGGCAGATTCTGCAGCGGCTGCCTTAGCAGCCTCCTCAGCCTCACGCTTTGCCTGTGCCTCAGCAGCGGCTGCTGCGTCCTGGTCACGCTGAGCAATCTCAGCAGGGGTCAGCGGAAGAATCGTCTGCTTACCAGTGGCGCAATCCACCACAATCTTCGTCAATTGCTCACTCATAAACTACTGCCTCCCAATCAAGAGTCTCTTCATTCCAAAAATAAATCACATCATCTTCTGGTCGTGGCTTCGGAGCCTGCCAGTCGTGGTTCTCATCCTTGGTCCACGATGGGAATGGTTGAGGAGCCACAAATACATCTGCTGCTTCGTCATAGGTATAGCCGATGCCAGCGTACTGCTTGCGGATGCGGTGGTTGTAGGAAGTCTGAATCCAGCGCCCACCCAGTCCGAGGTCATTGGCAAGGAAGTCCTCGCCGCGATGCTCTTGTTCATCAGGAACAACAAGCACCTGTGTTACTACATTGTTGCTATCTATCATTGCGAAGTGCGCCATTTATGTTCCTTTACTTTGCATATCTAACTATTACGATTCCAGAACCACCATTGGCTCCAGCAGGAGATGAACCAGTGCCTGCACCCGAACCACCAGCGCCTCCACCTGTATTAGCGGTACCAGCAGTTCCAGCAGTACCTCGCGCTCCACCAGCGCCACCGCCTGCGCTTGCAGTTCCAGCGTTACCGCCACTTGTTCCACCAAGACCGCCACCACCGCCGCCAGCACGTGAAACACTTGAGCCGGTTACACTACTTGATACTCCTGAGCCACCGTTTCCGGCAACGTGTGTAGCAACGGAATTTCCACCTACGCTACCAGCACCACCGCCACCTGCAGCGCTTCTTGTGGTTCCGGTTCCACCTCCACCACCGCCAGCATAACCTTGATTTGTGGTTCCAGTTCCAGGTGTCCCGCCGTCAGAAATACCACCACCACTACCACCATTGATATTGGTGCTACCACCAAATCGCGATTGTCCAACGCCTCCACCACTAGAAGTTATAGTGGAAAAAGTTGAATCCCCGCCTTTAGTACCGTTTGTATTTGCATTTGCGCCACCAGATCCTCCGGCTCCAACTGTTACGGTGTAGTTAGTACCTGAAGTAAGTGATAACGCTGATTCTGCTGACGCTCCACCACCTGATGATTCTCCCGAAATGGATGAACGATAGCCACCACCACCTCCACCAGCACCTGCAGCACCACCATCAACGTCGGTTACGCCTGAACCTCCACCGCCTCCACCAGCAATAACGAGGTATTCAACGGTGAGATTCTGCGTTGGCGTGAAAGTACCGCTTGCGTTGAAGACGTGATACCAATACGACGCATCATCATAGATGACACCGCCTGTGGCCTTAGCACCAGCAGGGACGCGGGTGATGCCGTAGAGGGTTGCGGTGGAGTGTTGAACCAAATCTCCTGAACCGCCAGCAAAGCCCCTTACGGTTAGTGTGGTAACAGCAGCAGTTTTAGTACATAACCCAGCACTAAAATACTGGTAAGCAAGGGTTGCATTATTTTCAGAAACTCCATCTGCGCTTAAAGATTTTTGAGTTGAACCAGTATAGTTTGGAATATAAAGGTCATAACTAGAAAATGTTGAACTAGTGCTTGTTGCAGCATTTACCTCACCCAAATAGAAATCATTTTGAGCCGTATCATTTCCAGAAGCAGCAACTGAGCCATTTCCACGCAACCATCTATAAGATGTGTCGGCAGCAGCGCTATTTAGAAATGCACCTAAAGAAGCAGTTGATGCGTTGAATGTAAGTCTTGCAGATATTTTTACTAACAAATCAGAGTAGGTCTGAGGGATGTTGCTGAATACAATACTTGCAGCAGTTGCTCCCGTGACAGTAACAGTCTCAATCTTTTCCATTGTGCCATAAGTCATAAGTATCTCCTAGACCGCGCTGTACCGAATGATCACGATGCCTGAGCCGCCGTTGCCGCCACTTCCAAGTCCTCCGCCAGCATTTCCACCGCCACCGCCACCAGTATTAGCAGTTGCATTAAATCCATTTTGGCTATCTGATCCACCGCCTGCTCCGCCGCCACCTGCACCGCCTGCTCCAGCAGCACATCCTCCAGTTACGTAACCACCACCACCGCCACCGCCTGCATACGTAACGGAGGTTCCAGTAATAGATGAGGCAGTTCCAGCACCTCCAGCGCCTGCTTGATTAAGAACAGCATTTGAACCAACTGCTCCTGCACCACCACCACCACCACCACCAGCGTTAGTGCTTCCATTAAAAAATCCTAAACCGCCATTATTTCCTTGAGATGGAGATGTGGATGGGGTGTTTCCAAGGCCGTTATCAGCAGCAGCGCTAGAATTAAATCCGCCAGCACCGCCACCAGAGCCGCCATCTCTAGCAAAACCATTTGTTGTATTGTAATCTGTGGAACCCATACCTCCACCGCCACCGCCTGCTGCAGTGATAGTAGAAAATACAGAATTAGAACCAATCGTTGTAGATCCTGATTGAACGGCACCAGCAGCACCAGCACCAACTAGGACTGTATAAAAAGTATTGCCTGGCACAGAAAATCCAGACGCTGTTCTAAATCCGCCAGCACCACCACCGCCACCAAAGTCGGCTCCACCACCACCGCCACCTGCGACAACAAGATAGTCACAACTCAGTGTTTGCACAGGCTCGAACCGACCAGAGGATCGGAAGATGTGATACCAATATGTTCCATCAGTTCTGACTTCATCCCCGCCAAATGCCTTGGGTGAACCAGAGCCGATGCCGTAGAGGGTGAAGGTGGAGCCTGAGACAAATTGAGAGCCAGATTGTCCAGGATAAATTCTTACTGAAGTAATTGCTGCTGTTTGTCGCCACATTCCCATAAGAGCGTTGACTTTTTGCGACTCATTTAATGAATTAGATCTACAAAGAACAGTCTTGTTAGTGGTCGTATTTGAATACGACATTACATTAATAAATATAGGATCAAAACCAATGTAAGAGTTAATACTTGGGCTTAGTCGGCCACACTCAATTTGATTAGAATTTGAGTTCCTAAAGGAAAATGTGCCACTTCCATCGGCGCCCATTTGAATTCCTGAGTAATTTCCTGAGGCGTTACCATTAAATTGCAACAACATATTTTCAAAAGGATCAGAAGTCCGTGTAGAGCGTGTGTAGCATACAATGTAAAGGTCTGTAAAATTTTGAGGTATGCCAGTGAAATTTATTTCAGATGTATTTGAAGTCAAAGATATGGTTTGAATTGGTACATATGTCGACATTAGGCGTTTACTCCATAGAGAGAAAAAGTTGAATTAGCGGAAAATGTGCCAGTTGAAACATATATTTTTATTGATGTTATTGCGTTAGTGCTTCTCCATAGTCCAGATGCTAGTGCTATATAGCCAGCAGAATTATTATCGTTTCCCTCTAATGAACGAATTGTCTTAAATTTATTAGCATTTTTGTAGTCTAGTACGTCCACTATAAAAGGCGCTGGATTATTAGCCCCAATAAAACCATTTACAAAAAGCCAGTTTTCTGTTTGGTTTGATCCAGAAGTTGAACTTGCAGATGAACTGTTACCAGATCCTTGAACAAAGTGATAAGTGTAGTTTGAGGAAGTATCAGAATTATACTGAATGTATATTCTTGGTGTAGTACCGCTTATTCCGAAACCTCTGATTTGAAGGTGTGTATAAGTTTGTGGAATATTGGTAAATTCTACACTTGCCTGAGCCGAAGACAAAATAAATGTTCCCAACGGATACATTGACCCTCTGTCAGGAATAACAGCAGGGTTGCCAGCGAGGAAGTCGTTGTAGCGCTGATACGTACCAAACCCGCCCGCATTAGAGAACTTAAAGATTGCCACTACGCGATCTCCACTCCCGAGATATGGAAGTTGATAGTTGTCGCAGATGCTCCACCTTGGATGGTTTGAGTTGCTGCAAGGACTTGCTTGATCTGAATGACGGTAGAATCGTTGGCTCCCACTGTTACGGCTTCCGCAATCTTGGTACCATTGAGTGACATTGTAAAGGTTCCAGCAGCAGCAGCGGTGTTAGTGACCACAATGTCTGTCACTACAGTCGACGTGGCAGATGGCACGGTGTAGAGCGTAGTCGTTGTCGTTGTCGACGCAGCACCTCTAAACAGTGCCTTAGATGTATATGTTGGCAATTTCTACGCCTTTCCTAGTATGCCTGCATTATGCTCATATCGGGTGGAGTTCCATCTGCACCCGTTGGACCAGTAGGTCCTGTCGGACCTGTAGCACCCGTAGGTCCCGTTGGTCCCGTAGGGCCAGCAGGCCCTGTATCTCCTGTAGGTCCTGTTGCTCCTGTTGCGCCAGTGGCGCCCGTTGCTCCAGTAGGACCCGTTGGACCTATCGGTCCTTCTGGTCCAGTTGGCCCTGTTGCTCCTGTCGGTCCAGGATCTCCCTGTATACCTTGTGGCCCTGTGGGTCCAGTTGCACCTGTGGGACCAGTCGGTCCTGGAACAGTAGAGTCTGCTCCCGTAGGCCCAGTTGGTCCAGTAGCGCCTGTCGCTCCTGTTGGTCCTGTTGGACCAGGGACTGTGCTGTCTGCTCCCGTCGGGCCTGTCGGACCTGTTGGGCCAATATCTCCAGTCGGTCCTGTTGGTCCTGGCACTGTGCTATCAGCACCTGTCGGACCTGTGGGTCCTGTAGGACCAGTGTCTCCAGTCGCTCCTGCTGGACCAGTAGGTCCTGTATCGCCAATCGGTCCTTGCGGTCCAGTCGGCCCTGTATCACCAGTAGCACCAATAGGCCCAGTGGGGCCAGTAGCACCAGTATCTCCAGTAGGACCAGTTGAACCCGTTGCACCTGTTACTCCCGTCGCTCCAGTTGGTCCTGTAGGACCTACCGCTCCAGTGGCCCCTGTAGGCCCTGTAAGCCCCGTAGGACCCGTAGAACCAGTAGGTCCAGTACTTCCAGTGGCTCCTGTAATTGCAGGGCCTGTAGCGCCAATCGGTCCCGTCGGCCCTGTAGGGCCAGTGTTACCAGGCGTACCTTGAGGCCCTTGGTCAGCAGCGAACTCGACGGCTACTTGTGGGGTGATGGACTCGATTACAATAATGGTGGTCACGGATTAGTCACGGCTCCCGTCACGACAAACTTGCCCTCAAGAATTCTTGTTACCTCAGAGCCTGAATCTAAAACTAAATCATAGGCATAACGGCTTGGCGCGATATCGCCTGTCGTCGTAGCATCTATCGTGACAGTAATTCTTCCTGTTGCCCCGCCTAGAACAATACGACCATTACTTGTCGATGCAACAACGGTTGTGGTGGTGGCGCCAACATAAGGACGCACTGTCATTGTTGCTGAATAGTTCGTCAAGTTCCAGGGCGTGGTAACCCCATTAAGATCATCTTGGATGACAAACTGAAAATTAAATGTGGTCGCTTGGTCGCAGACCAGGTTGTACTTAGCGCTCATCAGGAATCCAATGTCCTGAGAGCAGCCGCTGGAGGTAGGCCAGTAGTCCCAGCGAGGAGATTACATACGCCACCAAGATTGAGGTGCCTAATAGCAGGACCCGTAATCCCCGCGATATCATTGAGAACTCCTACGGTGTCAGTATGCGATGTGGATACTCCGCGAGCAGCAGCCCACGCTCTGGCTGCAGCAGCCATATCAAGGGTGTTGA
>ERZ869929.583-NODE-583-length-19800-cov-8.228665_pt1 | contig 19800 bp, 25 predicted proteins | sample MGYA00579312_ERZ869929 | MGnify/ENA primary metagenome ERZ869929 (study PRJEB32216, sample SAMN09231818) | wastewater metagenome | place: USA: Maryland | collected 2016-08-09 | study: EMG produced TPA metagenomics assembly of the PRJNA472060 data set (Reclaimed... | reverse complement strand
GTGGCGGCGGTAAGCGCACGTACCAGGCGTACATGAGCGGCACGCACAAGCAGCAGTTCTCGGCGTTCACCGGCATCGCAGCGATTCGCAAGGACGCGCCGGGCAACTCGATGGCGACCATCATCGGCGCGGCGGACACCTACGTCTCCGACTTCGGCGACGTGGCGCTCATCCCGCACCCGTATGGCCTCACCCGCGACTGCTTCATCTGCGACCCTGACATGTGGGCCGTGGCGACGCTGGACGGCATGAGCACGCGCCAACTCGGGGCGACGGGTGACGCAACCAAGTGGCTCATCACGATGGAAAAGTGCCTCGTGTCTCGCAACGAAAAGGCGAGCGCGGTGGTGGCTGACCTCACCTAACCCAACGACCTGGGGCGGGCTTAACGGCTCGCCCCATTTTTGGAGCAGACATGACCGAAGACGATACGCACATTCCGCCGGTTGCCGATCCAGGCGCTGCGGCTCGCGCCAAGAACGCGCGCAAGGCCGCCGTGAAGGCCGAGCAGGAATTAGCTCAAGCCGAAGCGCAGGCAGCGCCGGCAGAGGTGGAAGAAGACAACCCGCCGCCGATCTCAACGCTGCAAGGGCGTCCAGAGCAAGCCTATGAAGGCCCGGACGTGTGGATGCGCGTTACCCCTTGGGGTCACGGCCAGATCAGCACAGGCGGCCAGTTCGGCTTCGAGCGTCACAGCCGCGGCGCAAAGTTCAAATGCCCGGAGCAGGGCGCACGCTCGCTCTACAATAAGCGCTGGGCTGAGCCGATCGATCCGGCTCTGGCGGACAAGTTCGTGAAGCAGAACGAAGCTGAGGCCCGTGCTGCTGAGCGCCGCGGTGCTCGTGAGCGCGCAGTGCTCGCAAACGGCGTGAACGCCAACGAGACCTGGAGCACTGGCGCCGATGGTTGATACCGACGAGGCGCTCCGAGTTGTTCGGGGCGACGTTGGCGAGGCTGCGCACGAGAAGCCGAAGCCGGTCAAATCGTACGAGCACTTAAAGCAGGACCGCAACGGCTTCACGCCCTTGTTCACGTCCTCTGCGGGCATCGACTACGAGACGGCTATCGACAATGCGACGGGGGATATGATCCTTCGCGCTGTGCAGGACGTGTACGCCATCCTTGAAGCGAACCAAGCCGAGTTCACGTCAAACGATGGCTACTCGGCCGATAAGAGCATTCGCCGCGTCGGTCGCATCCCGGCCATTCTGCGCAACAAGGTGCTGGTAGAGACGAACGGGCAAGTGGACCTCTGGCGACCGGATACGGACCAGAAATACTACAAGCGCTTCATGAATGACTCGGATTACAGCAAGCTGCGCACAGCGCCGGGGCGGATTTGAGCTTTTCCAACTATACCGAGCTTCAAGCTGCGGTTCTCTCATTCAACTGGGCGCGCTCAAGCGGAACGGTAACGGACTTCATCCAGCTCACGCATACGAAGATCAATCTCGGCCTTCGCGTGCCGTTCTTGGACAAGACTGCAAGCCTCACCATCAATGCAGACCGCATCGCAGCGCCGACCGATATGGCCGCTGTTCGTCGCCTCTGGATCGATGGGAACTACGACAATCCACTGCGGCCAACGTCACCGGATCGCATCCTTGACTTGCGGGCGACGTATTCGAGCGAGCAGCCGCAATGGTACGCCATCGAAGGCGACACCACGACCGGGACCGAGAACACGACCGAGGGCGAATATTTCGTCTTCGGCCCAAGCCCCGGAACGACGAGCTACACCGGTAAGTTGCTCTACACGCGCAGGCTCGCAGCGTTGAGCGCAGGCAGCGATACGAACATCGTCCTTGACCGCTATCCGAACCTCTACCTCTACGGCGCACTTGCCGAAGCGGCGGCGTTCTCGGATGAGACCGAGCGGCTTGCCACATACGCCAGCATGTTCAACGGGCTCATTGCGCAGATCAACGATCAGGCGCGCTCTGATGCGTACTCGGGCGGCGCCATGTTGATGACCAACGGCTACAACCTAGGCCAGTTTTGAGCTTCGTTAAGATCGATCTGCCGCCCGGACTTAGTCGGCGCGGAACGCTCTATCAGACGGCGGGCCGGTGGTACGATTCCAGCTTCGTGCGCTGGTACGAGGGCCTGATGAAGCCCATCGGTGGATGGGTCAAACGCATCACGTCAGCGTTCACCGGCAAAGGCCGGGCTATGATCGTCTGGCGTGGTGAGGGAACGCGGTTCTTCGCCGTAGGGACAGAGAGCAAGCTCTACGCGGCAACGCCGTCACTCACGGCGATGGTGGACATTACGCCGGTAGGGTTCACGTCTGGCTATGCTGATGCTGCAACAGGCGGCGGGTATGGCGTCGGGCTCTACGGTGTCGGCACGTACGGCACGCCGCGCTCTGATAGCACGGTGCTGGCGTATCCCGCATCGATGTGGACGCTCGACACGTTTGGCGATTACCTCATCGGCATGATGGCGGCGGATTCCAAGCTGTACGAGTGGCAGCTTGATATTACGACGCCAACGAAGGCGGCGCTCGTGTCGGGCTCGCCAACGGGATTAGCTTGCGTGACCACGCCTGAGGGCTTCGTGGTCGTGCTTGGCGCTGGCGGCGATGCGCGGAAGATCCAGTGGTGCGATCGGGGCGTCAGCACGACCTGGACGCCAACCAGCACGAACCAGGCGGGCGATTACGACATCGAGACGCAAGGCCAGCTTATGTGTGGGCGCCGCACGCGCTCCTCGACGCTGATCTGGACCGATCTTGACGTGTACGCGATGAACTACCTCGGCCTCCCATACGTCTATGACGTGCAGCGGGTGGGCGAGAACGCGGGCATTGTCTCGCCAGGGGCTCATGCAGCGGCTGACGGGCGCGTCTTCTGGTGGGGTCCGAACGGGTTCTGCATGTGGGACGGCGCGGCGGTGCAGCAGATGCCGTGCGACGTGTACGACGCGACGATTGGCGATTTGAACTTCACGCAGCGCTCAAAAGTCTCTGCCATGTCGCTAGCAGCGTTCGGTGAGATTTGGTGGTTCTACCCGTCCTCGGGCTCGACCGAGAACGATATGGCGGTGGTCTTCAACTACAAGGAAGGCACCTGGACGCTGCACACGATTTCGCGCCTCTCTGGCGTCGATAGCGGCATCTACAATTACCCCATGATGGTGTCGTCTGACTCGTTCGTTTACGAGCACGAGAGCGGCACGACCTGGGACACTAGCCCTTACGCAATTAGCGGCCCGTTCGAGATTGGCGATGGCGACCGCATCGCCAAGGTGCGGGACATCGTCTTCGACGAAGGCACGCAAGGCGACGTGTCCATGTATTGCTATACGCGCGAATGGAATAACGACACGGAAGTGACGCTTGGGCCGTTCGTTGCGCCTAATCCGATTGACGCACATTTCGCAGGACGTACAGCACGGATGAAGGTGATTTTTGCGACGGCAGGCCAATGGGGCTCGCCGCGTTTTGACATTGTTGGGGGTGGGCGCCGATGAGCGATCTTGCCACGCTTCGGGAGAAGGGCTTCTTCGTCCGTAGCAACGATGACGGCACTGTGAGCATTCATTGGCCGAACGCTGATCCGAAGACCATGTTCAACGTGGCGCTAGAGGAAGACGGGCAGACGCTTCATCTCGTCAAGGACCGCAGCGCCACGCATAAGCACTTGGCCGAGGAGCTTGGCCGGTGAAGCAGCTTCCCGCCGCGCCCGCGCAATATTCGCGCGAGGACCAAGCCAGTTTGCGCCGCCTCGTCCAAGAAGAACTGCGCCGCTGCGTGAGGACAGACGAGCAGCTTACCCCGGTTCGCTTCGTGCTGATCGATACGGTGACCGGTACGAACTACCGGCTAACCGTGGCTTCGGGCGCGCTCACGTTGACGGCCGTATGAACTACGAAGATGCGCTTTCCATGCTGGGCTCGGCGCTCGCTGATCCCTATCCAACGCTGACCGTTGCGGATCTGGATTTAGAGCTTCGCACGAGCCCGGCCGCAACGCTTTGGACGACAGACAAAAGCGTCGTTTTCCTTCGACTTGAAGTTTACGAAAACGGCGTGCGCGCGCTGTGCGCTGCGCCGGCCGCTGGCGATCTGCGAGAGATTTTAGAGCACGGAACGCACGCTGTTGAGGAAACCGCGCGCGAGAACGGCTGCACGCAAGTGCTGATTCAAGCGGGCCGTAAGGGCTGGGCGCGAGCGCTTAAAGAGCAGGGATACGAAGAAGTGGCTGTGGTTTTGCGTAAGGTTCTGGACTGATGGGTCTCTCTAGCAGCAAGACAAAAACGTCCAGCACGAGCAAAGGGACGGCGACCACGACCCCGCAAGTGCCGGGCTATATTCAACAGCCGGTCTCTGACTATTATGGCCGTGTCGGCAATCTCGCGAACCAAACGCCAGGCGCTAACGCATTCGCCCCGTCACAGCTTCAACAGCAGGCGTTCGCTGGCGCTGGCAACCTCGGTGCAGGGCGCGCAAACATCACACAAGGCGCGGACGCAACGCGCGGGCTCTTGGACTACACGCCAGACAGCGTGACGGCAGGCCAGCTTTCGAGCACCGATCTTAACCCGTACATGGATCCGTTTCAGTCCAACGTGATCGACTCGCTGCTTGGTGATTTCTCCCACGCCAACGACCTCGGCATCAACTCGCTTCGAGCGATCGGCCAAGGCGTGCACGGCGGCTCACGGCAAGCAGTAGCAGCGGGTCAACTCGTTGGCGATAACACGCGCAACCTGACGGGCCAAATCGCCAACCTTCGCAGCCAAGGCTTCCAGAACGCGCAGCAAGCGGCGATGCAGGACATCAACAACCGCCTTGGAGCGGATCAGTTCAACAGCCAGCAAGGCTTGGCCGGCGCGAACTTCCGTCTCGGCGCGGCAGGCCAGCTCGGCAACACAGGCATTGCTCAAGACGCCAACGATCGCGCGAACCTCGGGCTTATGGGCGATCTCGGACAGCAGCAGCAGCAAGCTAACGCCATGTCCGACCCGGCGATGCAGCAAGCGGCGTGGCTTCAACAGCTTCAGCAATTGCTCGGCCTCAACCCGGCAGCGCTTATCGGCCAGCAGGTCAACAGCACGGGCCAACAAACCGGCACGCAGACGACCAGCGACCCGATGGGCGCGATCGGCACGATCCTCAACGCAGCGGCGACGGCGTATGCATCGGATATTCGCCTGAAGCGCGACATCGTTCCGCGCGGCGATACGATCAACGGCACGCCGCTTTACGAATACTCTTACGTTTGGGATGAGCCCGGCGTTCGCCATGTCGGCGTGATGGCGCAGGAAGCGCCTCCGCACGCGGTGATCGTCATGGATAACGGCTTCCTCGCAGTCGATTACGGGGCGCTCTGAGTCATGGCGTACAGCACGCTTTTTGGCCGCCGCTTTCAGCTAGGGCAGTCTCAAATCAAGCCGCTCGAAGGCGCGCCGATGGGCGACAAAAGCGAAGCCGGTCAGCGCATGGTGAACTCCGCCGCTGGCGGTTCAGCTACGCCGGGCGCGGCGGGCGGTGGCTTTCGCGGCATGTTCATGCGCAAGAACCTCCCGCGCACGCTTCAGATCATCGGCGCTGCTATGCAGGACATTAACGGCAGCGGCAACCTTGCGGCGTTTCAGGGCAATGAAGCGGAGCAACTGCGCCAATCGGCCGAGGAGATGGCGCAATCCAGAGAGCAGAAGGTCGAAGACGGCGAGGCCGCCCAATACGACCAATACGTCTCTACGCTTGACCCGCAATACCAGCCGCTTGCGCGCATGGATCGCGAGGGCTTCCTGCGTTCACAGATGCCTATGTCGGCACAAGAGCGCACACGCGCCGACTTCCAAGAGCGTCAATTCCAAGAAACACAGCGCCACAACCGCGCGACAGAAGCGGGCGGTGGCGGCGGTGCTGGCCGCATCCAGTATCGCCCTGTGACGCCGCAAGAAGCGCAGATATACAATCTTCCCGGCAATGGCGCCGGCTTCGTGATGGGTACGAACGGGCGACCGATCCGCGTTGGTGGCGGTGGCTCGTTCAGTGCCGACCAGCGTGCGCGCGTTGAGATCGGCCTCGATCCAGCCCTTGAAGGAGTCATGGCGCTTGATCGGCTGGAGACCAACGGCGGCAGAAGCCAAACACGTTCGTCGCCACGCAACTCTCAATGGGGTGCGTCGCTGGTCGATATGGTGGACGGTGAAGGCACTGGCGCGGTCGCGCGCAACTGGGGCGGGCAGGACTTCCAGTCCTACTCTTCGGCTTCGAGCGCGTTTGAATCTGGCATGTTGCCGATCCTTTCTGGCGCTGCCGTTACCGACTCAGAAGCACGGCGCATGATCCGCGCGGCCATTCCGCAACTCGGAGACGGCCCGCAGGTGCTCGAAGACAAAGCACGCCGCCGCCGGCAGATGGTGAACGGCGCGGCCATCATTGGCGGACGCAGCCCGCCGTTCCCGCAAGACGCAGTTCCGCAGTGGGCGAGTGGCTATAACAATGCTTACGCCAACGCATCGGCTGGCGCTGAGGGTGGCCCGCCGGATGGTGTCACACCAGAAGAGTGGGACGCCATGACCCCTGAAGAACGGGCTCTCTTCCAGTGACGCCAGAGCAAGAACGCGCGCTCGCCAGAGCTAGAGCGCGAGCGCGGATTGCGGCTCGGCAACCTACGTTAGTCCAGCGCGAAAATCCGCAGGCGCTCCCATGGCAGCAACAACGCAATAACGAGCCGCAGCGCTCGCCTGAATACCAAGCAGAGCGCCAACGCCGCCGCGACATCCGCGCGCCGTACACCGACGAACGCTGGCGCCGTGAAGGCGTGCCGGAAGCGCTCGTTCCAATCGCGCGCGGCGTGGAGCAGTTCAACCGCGACGGCCCGGCCGCCGTGTTCGGCCAGATGTGGCGCAACATGGGCGTTCAGGACGATCTCGCGTACTGGCAGAACCGCCCGCGTGGACGCGATGCAGCGCAGGCCGCTTACGATGACACACAGCAAGAACAACAGCGCGTCGAGCGTGAGCAGCCAAACGTGAACAGTTTTGCCAACGTGGCGAGTGTCCCGGCATTCGGCGGCAATCCCACAGCCGCATTGCAGCGCATGACCGCGTTGCGGGCAGGCTTGGGTGCGGCGGGCATCAACCTGCCGTTTGCGTTCGGCCGCCAGGAGGGCGATTTCCTAGAGCGTCTGCCAGGCGCAGCGCGCGAGACGGCGATCGTCGGTGCGTTCGGTGCGGGCCTTCAGGGCGTCGCCAACCGCTTTGCCCGCCCGCCCGCGCCGAACTCGTCTCAAGCTCGCGCGCAAGAGTTTCAAGCCGCCAACGTGCGCGCGCCGCTCGCCGCGGTTCAGGGCCGAGGTAATGCGCCGATGGCTCAGGCCATTGCGGAGAACCCGGTAGGCGGCAACGTGCGGCGCAATCTTCAGAACAGCGTCGATGACGTGGAGCGCGAGTATCGCGGCATGGTCGGCCGCGCCGGCACGGCAGAGCCGCGTGAGACGGCGGGCGAGATCGTGCAGCGTGGCGTGCGTCGCTTTGCCAACGGTCGTAACGAGCCGATGCCGAACAGGCAGGTTCTCAACCCTGCGACCGGGCGAATGGTCCAGGCAACACCGCGTCAGATCAGGACGCGCGATTGGAGCTTTGGAGCGAAGTCCGGCGCGCTCTATGATGACGTGTTCGGTCGGCTTGCGCGCGATGAAGAGGCGCTGATCCAAGGCGGCGTTCGCGGACACTTGGACACAAGAGCGACCAGAGATGTGCTGCGTGACATAATCCGCCGGGTAAGCGGAACGGCTTCGCGCGAAACCATGTCATCGCCCATGATCGGCCAGATCAGGCAGGCGCTCGTCACGGACGCCAGAAACGGGACGCTTCGCTTCCAAGATTTGCGCGCGTGGCGCACTTGGGTGCGTGAGGCGCAGCAAAACGAGGGTTTGCGGCAAGGTCTCGATAACGCGGCGCTCCAACGCTTAGAACGCGCTTTGACGACAGACATTTACGCATCGGCTCAGGGCATTGGCGGCCAAGCTGCGCGGGATTTGAACTCCATCGATCGCTGGTATCGCCTAACCTCGAACCGCATCAACACGGCGCTTGAGCCATTCAACACGAAGGTCAACGGCGTAGCGACGCAGAACGGCGCAAGCGCCTTCCGCCGCGTGATCGACTTGGCATCGCAAGGCGGGCGTCAGAACACGCGCCAGCTCATGCAACTGCGCGAGTCGCTTCGTCCCGACGAATGGCGTTCCGTCTCCGCTTCGATCATGGACGAACTCGGCAACGTCAATTTCGGCAACCCGCATATCAACGAGCCGGGCGCGTTCAGCCTGGAGAACTTCGTCAGCAACGTGGGCCGCATGTCGGCTGAGGGGCGTCAAGCGCTCTTTGGTCCGCAATTGGCGCGCGATCTGGAAAACCTCGCGCGCGTCGCTGGCTATATCAAAGGCGTGCGCAGCTACGCGAACATGTCGCGTTCTGGTTCATCGCTTCAGAACGCCAGCACGATCGCGGCGGGCGGTGGCGCAGTGGTCGCGGCAGCGACGGGCAACGTTGCACCGCTCGTTACGCTCATGGGCGCCGGCGTTGCGATGCGGATCACGGGCGAGATGCTGACTAACCCCGCTTTCGTGCGCTGGCTGACTAGCCCCTCGACCGGCGGTCTAAGTCGTCAGTTGACCGCTCTGGCGACGATAGCATCGAAAGACCCAGCCGTTGCGCCTCTGTATGAAGAGCTAGCTGGGCTCGTAACTGATCGTTCTCGTGCTCCAGAAGCCCAACCAGCAGAGCGCACAGAGCGCATCCAATGACGCACAGCCACCACGTATTGAAGAAGGCTACAGCTATGATCGCGCCGATGACTGCAAGGCCGGTTTTCAAGGACGCGCCCCGTGGCTGATTTGTCCCAATTGTTAGCCCAGTTGCTCGGACAGCGCGAGCAGGAACGGCCAAACCTTAACCCGCAGGCTCCGAGCACTATTCCGGGGACGCGCGGGCTATTCGCCAGAAGGCCCGTACAGGGCCGTCCGAGCCTCGGCTATGGCGACGTAGCCCCGATGCCTCCGCAATGGGCTGAGCGCGGCCCACAGACGATCCAGGCCCCGCAAGAGATCAATCCGTTCCCGTTCCCGATGGGCGGGCAGGAAGCGCCGCAAGTGCCGGTTGCGCCGATGCCGCAAGCAGCGCGTGTCGGGGTCTCGGATCAGAACTCGCCGGGGTCGTTCGGCAACTTCGCAGACTACGCCAACACGACGATGGGCTTGCAGACACCGCAGGCGCCAGAGGCGACGCCGCAACCGTGGATGCAGCCGACGAGCACGCCCACCTGGGCGGCTGGCAGGCCGTCGATTGGGCGGGGCATGGAGCCTCCCAGCGCGCCAGCGGGTGCGCGCGCAACAGACTTAGAGAACGACGCCTGGAACGCAGCGCTGGAGCGCACGCGCGGCCGTGCACGGTTCGAGGGCCAAAGGGAGAGGCAACGCCTTCCCCGCCCAGGTTTGCCGCTTGTATCGCAAGCCTGGGCTGACGAAGGTGGACTTATGGGCGGCCTTGTCGGCTTAGAGGGATCCCGTTTGAGTCCCAACCGCGGGAATAGCAGGGGTCGCCGGTAGGCTCTTCGGTCACCTGGTTGCGACCGTTCGTATAGATCACCCAATCCTGCTCGCCGCGGCACTCAAAGCGCATGGTGGGCGGAGTTGGGCGGGCAGCGACTAGTTCCACGTAAGGCTCAGGCGGCTTAGCCGTCACGGCCTGGAAGACAACGACGCTGACGATAAGCGCGGCGATAGCGAGCATGGCGGCGTAGCGTTTACGGACGCGCATTGTTGGTGTGCTCCTGACGCAAAAACGGCCCGGTGTGTTTAGCACCGAGCCGCGAGAGTTAAACGACTTTGAGGTTCTTGCGGGCTTGGCCAGCGGCCTTGCGACGCTTGCGGGTCTCGGCGGCTTTGCGGCCACGTTCTTTGAACATCAGGGCCTGACGTTCTTCGGTCGTGATCGGCGCCGGGACACGGAATTTCTCGGCGGCGAAGTTCAAGATGCCGAGAAGGATGAGCGCAAACCAGAACTCACCGTGGAGCGGCGAGAGGTTGGCGTTAGTCGGCCGCACAGTGCGCGCGGCGGCCTCAGTGATTTCGTAGGCTTCAGCGGTGCGTTCGCTGATCGTGAGGCTCTGTTGGCCCGCCAGAGCCACGTCAGCGGTGTAAGCTGGCGAGGCGCGGTAGGCATCCCAAGACACTTGGGCGTTGTGGAGCTTCACCGAGCTTCCAAAGAAGAAGACCGGGAAGCAGAGGAACGTCACGGCGATGAGGCGAACGGCCCAAGCGCTGCGACGGATTTGCGGGCGTTCGTCAGCTTTCATCTGACCGACGACCGTAAAGCCCAGCGCCGCGAGAATGGCGCCGAGCAGAGTGATTGCCGCGAACTGGATGCCTTCTTGGGTCTGGTACGCGAACAGAGCGCTTTTGCTCTCAACCGAGAGGATCAGCGCCCAGAGGCTTGCCGTGATGGCGAGTTGTTGGACTTGATGCGTTTTCATGGTTGGGGTTCCTTGCTAACCATGAGCGTATGTATAGCAAGCGCTATACGGCTTGTCAACAGGGTAAAGCGTGTGCTATACGCCACGCATGGCAAAAGCACCGAAAACGCCGGTTTCTGTCCGGTTATCCACAGAAGAGTTAGAATTGCTGGACCGGATCGCGGAGCGACACGGCGGCAACAAGACCAAGGCCATCGTGGAGAGCTTGCAGCTCCGCGAGGCAAAACGAGAGATGACAAAGGAGCAGTTGATTGCAGAGATCACGCGCCGCCTCAAATGAGGTAGGCATTGGCTGAAGAGACGTTGGCCGATTTGTTTCTGGCCGCCGGTGTTAGAGGGCAACAGAGACCGCGCCCGCTCTCAATGCGCCCAGCATGGCAAAGAACGCCTGAGGCAAACACGCCATATCGCGCGCCGCAGCAAGCCTTAGCCGATCGCAGCACGCTCCCGTATCTGCGTCAAGAGACACGCAACGAACAACGCCAGCAGAACGACCTCGCGCAGTTCGCGCTTGAGCACGAAGCCGCACGCAACGAAGTTAACACGCCGCCTGGAACGTATCTCGGCCAAGACGCGCTGGAGATGACGGGCCTGCCTTCAGTTGCCCGCGGCATTGGTCACTTGCGCGATCAAGAGCCGGGCCAAGCATTGCCAGAGTTGGCGCTGGGCGGCCTTGGTGTTCTGGGCATGGCGGCAGGCGGTGGCGCGCGAACACCGCGAGCACGCCCGCCAATGCGCGCTGCACTGCCAGAGCTTCCCACCGAAGCGCCGCGCCTACCAAACGCACCAGCCCGCCTTCCAGGCAGAGCAACAGACGGCTCAGTTCTTCCAATACGGCCGCCACAGCCGATCCGTCAGAGCATAGTGGGCGGGAGCAATGATCTCGCAGAAGCGGCAGCTATGCGCCCGCAAGTACGGAGTGGTCTCGACGCGGGACCAGTGCAGGGAGGACGACAGACTAGAGAAATCCCCATCGCGCAGGCGACAGAAGCGAGCGGCTCGCCATTCACTGATGACGTGTGGGAAATTGGCGGACCGCCAATCACGGTTGAAGAAGTGCGCGCGGCAATGGCGCGAGGCGCACGCCGTGAGGAGTCTTTTTCTCACCAAAGCGATCTAGACTGGACGCGCCAGGATCACATCGACCGTATGGCGACCTTAGCGCGCGATGGTTGGAACGAACCGCTAGAGCTTACGCCCTACGGGATCAATGAAGACGGCCTCCATCGCTTAGGCGCGGCAATTGCGCGGGGAGATCAGCGCATTGCTGTTCGCCAGCGCCAGTTGAGCGCGGCCGAACAGCGAGAACTCACCGCCGACCCGCGCCAATTAGAGGCCGAACACCGCGCCCGCACTGCGCCTGACGGAAGACCAGTGCAGGCGGGACGTATTCCGTCGAGCATGCGTATCGAGATTCAGCAGCCGCCCGGACAATCGGGGAGCCGCTATCGCTTGGAGCTAGATAACCAGAAAAACGGCTTCATCACCGTCACAGACGACGGCGATGTTTGGCGCGTGAACAACTCTCACCTTGATCCAGACTTACGCAATCAAGGTCATGGCGTGCGCCTCTATGAAGACCTCGTATTGCGCGCAAGAGAAGCTGGCGCGCGCACGCTGCGAAGCGACAACTCGGTTTCCACTGAAGCGCAGAACGCTTGGATGGGCCTACAGCGACGCGGTTATCCCGTCACGCGCATCGAAACGCCGGATGGCCCGCGCTTTGAAGTGGACCTTGCTCGCACTGGTCCTAACGCAGGCCCACCATCCCGACCAAGGCCTCCTCCACGGAGGACGCAGTGACAGAAGACCAGCCCGCGAAAGCGGGATTTTTTATGCCTGGAGCAATCTAGTTGGCCGACGCGAACACGACCCTCTACCAATTCGTCAAGCCCGAGGTCGGGGCATCCGCTGACACCTGGGGCGCCAAGCTCAACACGGATTTAGACGACCTCGACGCGCTCTCTGGCGCGTTCACGCTCACAGGCTCGTCCTCTGCTTATGTGTTGACCACCGGTCTTTCGCTCGCAGCGTATGTCGCCAATCAGCGCTTTCTCGTAAAATGGAACCACACCAACGGCACAACGCCGACGCTTGCTGTTGACGGACTCGCGGCCAAGTCGATCAAGAAGCGCGACGCTTCTACGAACCCAAGCGCCAGCGATCTGGTCAGCGGCGCGTTCGCGTTCGTAGCGTATGACGGCACGAACTTTGTTCTGCTCACGCCGGTAGCGTCTGACTTCCAAGCCAAAGACGCAACGCTTGATGCAATTTCGGCTCTGTCCTGGTCTTCAGGCAATCCGCTGGTTCAGTTTACAGCGGCTGATACGGTGTCGCTCACGCTAACGCCCAGCGTATCTAGCGTTACTGCAAGCCAAGGGGCTGCGAACACAACGCCGTCTGGTACGTTTACGAACACGACAAACAATGCGGCGGTGCAGGCTCTCCGGTGGGGTGGCGCGCGTGCAACTGGCGCCGCCAACGACATTACGTATCAGTCTGCGTATCTTTCTAGCAACACGGGCGTTGCGCGTGAAGCGGGGCGGATCACGGCTCAGCTTTGGGACGTAACGAACGCGGCCGAGTACGGCGCCATGTTGTTTGGCGTCATGTCCGCCGGCACGCTGACAAATTTTCTCTATATGAACCAGTTCGAGCTTAGCCCGAACTCCAATGACGGACTCCCGTTGGGTAGCACGTCGCGCAAGTGGTCGGACCTCTTCCTAGCATCTGGCGCGGTGCTGAACTTCAGCAGCGGCAACTATACGCTAACGCATTCGAGCGGCGCGCTGGAAGCATCCGGCACGTTCCGTGGGCGTATGCCGCGTTCGAGCGAAACGGGCGGCGCTCTTACGTCAGCGAGTGCTAACAAAAAGGTAGTGCTCGCAACTGCGCCTAGCATCGCGCAGAACGTGTTTACCGCGGACGATAGCATGGTGTTGGTCAACGACACATCGTCGTCCATGACGCTGACACAAACGAGCGGCACGCAACGTCAGGCCGGGACGACGACAACCGGCAACCTTACGATTCCGCCCTACGGCGAGCTTGTCGTGGACTTCACGACCGCGACAGAGTGGATCGTGTCAGGCACCTGATGCTATTTCTTGGTAGCAGGCGCTCCACACGAGGGCGCGGCGCGTGCACGCTTTCTTCATCGCTCACGACCACAGCAGCGCCATCGGTAGGCAACGTCTCAACTGGCGCTGTATTTGTCACGGTCCCGCCCGGCAACAGCGGCGGCATCACGTTCGATAACTTCTCGTTCAGCGGAACGGTTGGCACGCAATACAGCAAGAACGGCGGGGCGTTTACGGCTCTCAGCAGCGGCACGTCGCTGACGTTTGCCGATGGCGACACAATCGAAATGCGCGGCACCGGCATGACAGCGGGCGAGAGCTGGACGTTCAGGCTGACGGACAACACCCGCAGCCTTGTTATCGGCACTTACACAATCACGGCGAGCTAGGATTATGAGCATGGAAGAAGCACACCCGGAAGCGGCAGCGCTTCTGGCAGCGGCAGGCTGGAAACCCCATGACCCGTGGGGCGTTTACACACGCGGAACGCTAGTCATGGGCTTTAGCCCGGACGGTATGCACTTCGACGTGAAGAACTGGGCGGCCGATGTTCACGGGCCTGACTACCCAGATGATCCCGTCGAAGCGGCGCAGTGGCTTGTAAGCCTACGCGCTGTGAAGTTCACCACGGAAGCCACACTAGACCCTGTTGCGCTTCAGAGCGAAGAGGTGGAGAATCTTCAGGATGAAAGCAACGGCGAAACTGGCGAAGCATCTGACGGAGGAAGCGGCGTACTGTCAGGAAGCAGCGATGCTGTTTCGGATTCACCCGAATTGGACGGATCAGAAAGCCTGGATGCAGGCGGAGGCGAACTTGCGCCGCTACAAACTGAAGATTATCCCATCGACGCCGACTTCACTGAAGGCGAAGACCTCGGATCAGAACTCCTAGACGTAGAGCTAGAAGGCGACGACTTCGCAGAACTGAACCGGCGCGCTGATGCGGCTCTACTGGACGCGCCGCTACCAGAAGACTTCGCACCGGAAGACTTCGCACACGAGCCAGAGCCGGAAGCCCCGCAAGACCGCTTCATCGGCCTAGACGACCTCGACCGCGTGCGCTCGCTTCGCATTGGCGATGTAGCCACCGAGGCGCTGCGGCTGACGACCCTGATCGAACGAGCCGTCTCAGAGCAAGAGGGCGAGTTCTCCAATATTCAGGCTTACGTGGTTTCCAACCTCGACAAGCACACAGGCGCGTTCACGCCGCAGGATGACGCATCGCGGGCGACGTATGGGCGCTTCCTCGAACTCAGCAGCGCGCGATCTAAAATTGCCAAGATCGATGCACGCAGGAAGGACGCGACCGCGTTTCTCATCGCCGCAGGCCGTGACGATGTGGTGAGCTTCGACGTGCGGGCGGCCTTCGCATGATCTACGGCGAGGTTAAGCCCGTAGGCAACGACTACTTGCTGACATACGGGAACGAGTGGTTCTACCAAACCCAGCACGAGAACGCGCGCGAGTTCGCGTTCAGCTTCGGCCTAGTGAACAACAAAGGCGGCAGTGAAGCGACCAACCTTCAAGACAAGGTAACGCTTTATCTCGGCCACGTCATGCAGCCCGGAGCGGGTGATGGCTGGATTCTGAACGGCGTCCTGCAAATCGATCCGGGCGTTGCTAAGAATGCGCAATGGGCTGAGATCGACCTCAACAACAACAGCCAGCACTTCGGCAACGCGGTAGGGGCGCCAGGCCTTGCTGGTCCGTCAGTCTATCTCTTCACCTTCAACGGTTTCAGCCAATACGACATTACGGGCGGCTTGCTCTTTAATCAGAGCGGTCCCGGCAAGGTAAACCGGAACATCATTTTCGCCAGCGGGTGCAAGCAGTCTGGCATCGAGAACCACGACAGCATGGATGTGCTGCTGCACAATTACGGTAACCCAGCCTATGTGGTCCGTTCGTGCTCAACGTCGAAGGCGCAGATCAACGGCGAAGTCGGCTTTGGCGAAGCGCCGCTCTCTGGCATCCCGCTTCACGTTTATCACGCAGGCCATGCCGTGCAGACTATCTGCGGCACGGACGCCGCGAGCATTCGCTTCGGTGATTACGGAGCCGGCGCCAATACCAAGTTTGGCGCATGGCATTGGGACGGCGGGTGTCTCAATCTCTTGGCGTACAACGATAACGGGACGCTTCGTTCTGTGCCGTTTGGCGTCGACACCATCAACAACATTTTCCGCCCGAGCGCCGATAACGCCGTGATGCTCGGCCATGAATTGCTGCGCTGGGCGAAGGGTTGCTTTCATGCGCTCTCGCTGAAGCCGCCAGCCTCGCACACGCCAACGCAGAACGGGGAGCTTACCGTGGAAGCCGTGAGCAACACGCAATTGAGGTTCAACATGAAGGGCAGCGACGGCGTTGTGCGCTCTGGCACGTTGACGCTCGCATGAACGCCTTCCGACGCGCTCCCCGCCCGCTTATCGGCTGGGCGGCTGTGATCCTCATGGTGATGTGCCTCGCCTTCCTCGGCGTGGTGTTCTTCGCCATCGGCACAGGGCTGCTACTGACAGCCGCCAAGGGCCAAGGCGTACCGGACATGACGGGCGGCCTCGCCATGCTCATCCCGGCTATGGCTACGGCTTGGGGTGTTGTCGCTCAATGGATGCACACACGCTCCGCAGAGCGCCGTGAAGAGACGCGCGCCGGGGTCGCGCCTCCTAGCCCTTTTCCCCCTTCGCCGCCCTCAGGGCCGCCGCCCGACGCTTTCGACCCACGCCCAGAGGTGAACCGTCAATGACCCTCCTAGACCGCGCGCGCACCCTCTTGGAGCGCGTGCGATCGAACACGCGCGCCTATCGCTTTGAAGGTGAGCAAGCCAACCACGCCCGCCAGCTTGCAGAGACGAAAGCGTCCATCGCTGGCTTTGAGAAAGTAGAGCAAAACCCGGAAGCCACGCCCGAGGAACGCTACTGGCTGAACCAGCACCGCGCCGGCATGGAAGACCGCTTGGCTGTCTTTGAAGCCAAGCCTCGCCTCACCGTCGAAGAGATGAACGAACGGGACGCGATTGAGACGCACCTTTACGGCGCTCCGCTGCCCCGCCAGGGCCGAAACGTGCTCGTTCCCCGCACTGACGCCCCGACCGGCCCGAAGCGCTTCCTGAGTGCTCTAGGCGGCGTCCAGCTATGGCAGGCGCTCGCAGTAGGCTGGGCCGTCACCTTTGGCCTGCTGGGCGTTCAGACCGCGCGTGTGGCTTCCCTGAAGGGCCATGAGCGCGAGATGCGCCAGGATCTGCGCGAAGCCGCCAACACGATCGACCACTACCAGCAGCGGGAGGCTCAGTACGACGCCGCCCTTGAAAGCGCCCGAGAGCAAGCCACCGAAACGGCTGATGCTCTGGAGCGCGAACGCACCCGCGCGGCACGAGCCGCCGCGGCTGAAAGGAGACGGCAACGTGAAATTCAAGATGTACTTGCTCACAGCCCTGAGCCTCCCGCTTGGAGCTTGCGGAACGATGAGCCTGGGACGGACTAACGCGGCGCCCATCGTTGCGCCGTTGGTTATTTCGCCCGCCTGTTTGGTGGGGCCTGTGGAAGCAGCGCCCGTCGAAGAGCCGCCCGTTCCCGACGCAATCGAACGGCCGGCAGGGCAACCCTCAGCACAGAACTACCCCGCATGGCTCACCTACGAAGCGCGCCGGCGCGAGCGGGCCGAGTTGTACGGGCTCTTCTTCCAAGGCCAGCGCGACGCGCTCCAATCCGCTTGGGAGATGAACGCAGACACACAAACGCGCTGCCGTGATTGGGCGCGCGGCCAAGACCAATGAGCGGAGAGCTGATGTCAGACAACGGGGCCGGGGGCGGCCAATACGTCACCTATCGCGAACACATCAGCGCGAAGGAGGAGGCAGCCAAGAAAATGGCAGCCCTGGAATTAGAGCAAGCGGCGCAACGCGCCGCACTCATGCACCTACCCGAAGACGTGAGGCAGCTTACCCAAGCTGTGAACGGGCTGGCAAACAAGATGCCGCAAGCTGCGGCAGCGCCAGATCACACGCTGCTCGCGATTCAGCGCACGCTTGACGTGCTCTCAAAGCAGCCGCCGCCAACCACAACGGCGACCGAGATGCTGAAACTCCTCAACACACCGCCGCCGGGTTCGAGCGGCAAGACCTGGGCCTTAGTGGGCGTGTTGGCGACCATCGCCGCGTTCCTGGCCTATCAGGCACTCATGGGATAACGGAATGCTGAAATTCGTAAACGACGCAAAGCTGCGCGCGGGTCAGATGCTGCGCGAGATGAAGGAAAAGCGCGAGGAACAAAAAGCGCAGAAGCAAGCGGCGGCGGCCATCAATTCAGAACACGGACACGGCCGCTTCTTTCTGCTCACTGTTCCCGCAACCGCTACGATCTGCGCGGCTATCGTTGAGGTCTATTGGGCGTTTCTCTTCTGCATCGAAGCGACGGGCCATCTCCTTGTCGATTGGTCAACGAGCGTAGGCTCTGACACCGCCGCTTCCGGCGCTTGGCACTTCGCCTTCACCGTCAACAGCGTTGCGGTGCTCATCGGCCTTGTCTGCGCGACCATCCCGATTGTGATGATCTCGATGGTGTGGCTACCGGTCCAGTTCACCATGCGCGGAACAGGACGCTGGCGGCGCGGGACGATGATCTTTTGCGGCTTGCTGGCGAACTTGCTCGTGATCGTTTCTGGCACAGTCGTAATGAACGGCAACCGTCAAGAGCAAGTGCGCGAAGGCGCGGTGGTGGAGCAAACCGCAGCGCAGGGCCGTGCGGCGATCGATGCGCGCCTAGCGTTCGAGCAAGAACAGCTTCGTCTCGCGCTCAACAACTCGAACCCGTATCTGAACCAAGCCGCAAACGTAGGCGCTGCTGAATGGGAACGCTCGTATGTGGCGCAGGCTCGTGCTACAAATGATCCGCGTCTGCCGCAGCTAGAACGCGCTCTAGGCGCAGCACGCGCCGCAGACGAACGCCGCGCTAATATCGAGCGGCTGACTGTGGAGCGCGCTACGGCTGCACCGGAAGCGGCTACAGCGACGAACGTAGAGGACGAAGCGGGCGCAACGCTCAACCAGTTCTCACAAGCGGTGCAAGTGTGGCGCCCTCCCTTCGTAGCCTTCATCTGCACGCTAGTCGGTATCTTTGGCGCGTGGTGGACCTTGGCTTTGATGCAAGGGCTTAACCCGCGTGACGTGATGCGTAGCGGGTGGGCTGATCCTGCTCACCGCATCGAAGACCTACGCGAAGAAGAGGCTATCGTTCCTCAGCCCATGAAGCCCGCACGCGAAGTCGTCACGGACTCAGAAACCGGCGAAGAGCTAATCCGCATCACGCCTAAGCCTCACTGGCGCAAGCAGAAGGGCAAGAAGCAGCGCGTCGAAACCAACCCCGACATTCCACCCGACGAAACCGGCGTTCCCCAAGACGGCGGAAACCGCACAGCGTCAGTTACGCTCGGTGGAGAGATGGAGCTACTCCCGGTAACGGACGGCGTTGTAAACGGTGAGCCAGAGGCCAGCGAGCAGACCAGCGCCAGAAATGACGAGAAACACGCTCAGGAACATCTTGGGCGCGAAGATCAGAGCGCTGAGCCCGATGATGGCGCCAATACTGACGAGCGTGGCGACGACAGCAGCGCGAATGTCCATCTCGAACTCTCCGAAGAACTACCCGTCTTTGAAGACGAACCTAACACACAAACACAAGACCAAGAACAAGATCAGCGCGAGCCGGAAACTGATCCGGCGCGCTTAATTGCGGCGGAGTAAGACATGCCAAACGTTGACACGAACAAGCTCATCAACTTCGTCATCCACTGGACCTTTGCAGGCCTATGGGCGACTCTAGGATGGGCGCTCGCAGCGAAGTTCATTCTCCCGGCGCTTCCGTTTCTGTAGAGTCGGAGCGGTCTCTCGATAAGTCCACTCCGACCTTGGCTGCGCGTATCGAGCGAAGCTCGGCGCGGTTCTTGCGGATGATCTCTTGAACGTATGGCGCCGCCGCTTCTACCGAGCCGACAGCCGGGTCTGTCGCTAAAAACTGCACGGCCCATGCGCCCATCGCGTCGCGGACTTCCTTCGCTTCTTCCAGTTCTCTTGTAAGAGATTGCGCCTGGGCAATGGTGTCGATCACATGAGCGTTGACCGGCCATGCCGCATCGTTCTCAATGTCGGTGACAACGAGGTGGTCGCGCTCAAGAATAGCGAGCAGCGCCGCTAGGTTCGCATTGAAGTCAGACATGCTTGTTCCTCTTGCCGCGT
>ERZ869929.582-NODE-582-length-19815-cov-3.349848_pt1 | contig 19815 bp, 27 predicted proteins | sample MGYA00579312_ERZ869929 | MGnify/ENA primary metagenome ERZ869929 (study PRJEB32216, sample SAMN09231818) | wastewater metagenome | place: USA: Maryland | collected 2016-08-09 | study: EMG produced TPA metagenomics assembly of the PRJNA472060 data set (Reclaimed... | reverse complement strand
AGAGAACCAGGAGCGCTTCCATGGCAGTCCCTGCGACGACGAGCCGGACGCTCGAAAGCATCGTCCGCGAGCTCGACCCCGACTACGACAAGCAGAAGCAGCGCCCGGTCGTGTTCGAGTTCTCGAACGGCCGGACCTTCGAGCGTCGTCCCGACCCGTACAACTGAGGCCTGAGCGATGCAGATCGAAGATATGGGCTGGAAGTCGTCGGGCTTCACTGCGGTCCTGACGGCAACGAACGCTTCCGTCAATGCCCCCATGACGCCGGCGGTCGTGCCGGGTTCGACTGACTCCCCGGCCCGCGGCGAAGACCTCGGCAAGTGTCTGCTGGCGATCCGCATGGGCGGCGCCAACGTCGTCTCGGTCCACTTCGCCAACGGCACCGGCGCTGCCGCCACCCTGTCGAACGGCATCCCGTTCACCCGCAACACCGAGCGGGTCGTCATGGTGCCCGCCCTTGCCGGCCCGACGCCCTATGTCGCGGCCATCGCGGACACCGGCACGGCCTACGTCTACGCGAACTTCGGCAACGGCAGCTGAGCCGGTGGACCTGAGCGGCCAGATCGTCACCGTCGACGCCACGTCGGCCGAGGACGCGAGGATCGTCAAGCGCGCCTTCGAGATCCTGCACTGGAATTTCGAGGGCCATCCCTGGTTCATTGAGACCGAGACGATGCCCGACGGGCGCCCGGCCGGCATCCTGATCATCAAGCTCCAGTACCTCGATCCGCAGAGTTACTTCGGCCGCTGGGGCTGGCGCATCAAGTTCGACGACCTGAAGACCAACGACGGCTGGAAGCTGGTCCGCAAGGCCGGCGGCGAGTTGCTGGAGCGCTACGGCCTGCCGACCGGCGCCGCCGGCAGGCACGCCAAGATCGACGCCCTTTCCAACGGGCTGGACATCAGCCGGTGATCCGCGACACGCCACGCGACGACTATCCGGGAACGATGGGCTCGTCCGGCCAGGGCGTCTCGTCGACCGGGCCGATGACCGGAGACGAGGACGCCGAGCCGGATTGGCTCAAGGTCTCGCGCCAGTCGTTCGAGGCATCGACGCGATGGATCGACGCCGGGATCCGCAAGGCCTGGGACGAGACGCTCCGGGCGCATGCCGCCGAGCACCCCCACGGCTCCAAATACCTAAGCGAGGACTACAAGTTCCGCTCGAAGCTCTACGTCCCGAAGCTCCGCTCGGCGCAGCGCAAATCCGAGGCGCAGGCCGCCGCCGCCTTCTTCGCGACCGCAACCGTCGCCGACATCCAGCCCGAGGACGACAGCGACGACACGCAGCTGGCCTCCGCCGCGGTCATGCGCGAGCTCGTCCAGTACCGGCTCACCAAGACGATCCCCTGGTTCCTGACCGTGATCGGCGCCTGGCAGGACGGCTCGCTCACCGGCGTCGTGATCTCGAAGCAGTGGTGGAAATACTCCAGGCGCCAGGTCGGCAGCCAGGAGCGGCCGGTCGACAACCCGATCCTCCCCGGCCTCCCCATCATCGACGAGGCTTCCGGCGAGCCGATCATGGAGACCGTGCCGATCTGGCAGGTCGAGAAGGACGAGCCGTCGGTCGACCTCCTGCCGGCCGAGAACTTCCGCCTTTCGCCGACCTGCGACTGGCGCGACCCCGTGAACACCAGCCCCTACGTCATCGAGATCATCCCGATGATCGTCGCCGACGTGCGCGAGCGGATGAGCGTCGTCGACGACAAGACCGGGCAGCCGGAGTGGAAGAAGCTCACGGATGGCCAGATCGCCAAGGCGCGGGTGAACCAGCCGGACCCGACGCGCGCGGTGCGCGAGCAGGGGCGCGTTCCATCCGAGCAGGCCGATCCCGGCCTGTCCGACTTCGATACCGTGCATGTGCATCACAACATCGTCCGCTGGAAGGGTAAGGACTGGGTCTACTACACGCTCTCGACCCTGGAGATGCTGTCCGAGCCGGTCGCCCTCGAAGAGGTCTACCTGCACGGCATCCGCCCCTACGTCATGGGCTACGTGACCTTCGAGGCGCACAAGGCCTATCCGCAGTCGAAGGCGAAGAGCGTCCTGCCGCTGCAGACCTTGACCAACGAGCTCACCAACCTCTCGATCGACAACGCCCGCCTGGCGCTCAACCCGCGCCAGAAGGTGCGCCGCGGCCAGAACATCTCGCTCGACCAGATCCGCCGCTTCATGCCGGGCAACCCGATCTTCCTCGAAGACCCGACGAACGATGTCGTCTGGGACCGGCCGCCAGACATCACCGGTGGCGCGCAGCGCGAGCGCGACCAGGGTCTCGTCCAGTTCGACGAGTTCTACGGTTCCTTCTCGCAGGGCACCGTGCAGACCCAGCGGAACCTCAACGAGACCGTGGGCGGCATGGAGTTGCTGTCCGGCGCGGCCGGCGAGGTTTCGGAGTACGACCTCCGCGTCTTCACCGAGACCTGGTACGAACAGGCGCTTCGCCAGGTGGTCAAGCTCGAGCAGGCCTACGAGACCGACGAGACCATCCTGGCGCTGGCCGGCAAGCGCGCGCAGATCCAGAAATACGGCGTCGATCAGGTCACCGACGAGATGCTGAACCGAGAGCTGACGACGCGGGTCAATGTCGGCATCGGCGCAACGAACCCGGCGCAGAAACAGGCGCGCTTCATGGGGGCGGCCATGGCCTTCGGCCAGATCTTCGGCCCCAAGGCCGTGCAGATGGCGAAGCCGAAGGAGATCGCGGACGAGCTGTTCGGGTTCGCCGGCTACCGCGACGCCAGCCGCTTCCTCAACCTTGAGCCGGATCCCCGCATCGCCGAGCTGGAGCAGAAGATCCAGGAGCTCACCGCCGCGGTCGAGGACAAGGACAAGGACCGCCAAGTCAAGGTCGAGGTCGCCAAGATCAGCGCCGAGCCGCAGATGATGCGGGCCGAGACCGATGCGAACCGCGCCGGCGTCGAGGCGATGGATACGACCTTCCGCATGGGCCAGGCCGAGAAGGATGGGAAGGTCGACCGGCTGAGCCGGATCATGCCGCTGTTCCAGCCGTCCAATGCCGCCTGACGCGCCGCTGCGGCAGACGGCCGAAGAGGTCGCGATCTTCGGCGCGCAGGTCGAGCAGGAAGTCGACCGGTCCCCGACGCTGAAATTCCTCGTCGACAACGCGGACGAGCAGGAGCGGTCGGCGATCCTGGCGCTCGGGCGCGTCAACCCGTTCAAGCCGGAAGAGATCGCGCCGCTGCAGGCACAGCTTCGCGCCGCACGCCTGATCCGCGAATGGATCGCCGGCGCGGTGATGGCCGGCAAGAATGCGGTGCACATGCTCGCCGCGGACGACGCGCAGCCGCTTCATAGTGAAACCGCTTCCGGTCACGTTGACGAATGAGCGAGCCCCCTGATAGCTGGCATCCGATCTTCATTGCGTTCCGCAAGAACGGCGACCGGTGCGGAGCGGACGAGGCGAAGCGGTGGCGCTCGACGATCACCGATGAGGACTGGGCCTTGATCGAGCAGGCGGCGCAGGTCTGGCAGGGAGTGAGGCAGCGGTCGGCGATCGCGCGCTCCTCGCTGCTTCTCTACGAGGCGATGTCGACGGCGTAAGGCGGACGGTAGTGCTGGCGTCGTGAGACGTCAGATCCCTCAGATGGAGTTTCTTCATGGCGGACGACGTCCGGCAGAACGAAGAAGGCAACGAAGAGAGCGCGGAAGTCCGCCCGCAGGGCGTGGCGCCGGGTCGCCAGAACATGGGCGACATCCTCGCGAAGCGTCGCGAGCAGCAGGAAGACGAGACCAAGCGCACGCAGGAGCTGATGCGCGGCCCGGCCCCCGAGCCGGAGAGCACGGAAGAGAAGCGGGCCGCTGAAGGCGACGAGACGCCGAAGCCGGCCGCAGCCGCTGAGAAACCTCCCGAAGGCGCCCCCGCTGCGTCGCCGCAGCCCGAGTCGGCCGCCGAAGGTCAGCCGCAGAAATTCAAGTTCAAGGTCAACGGCCGCGAGGTCGAGCTCACGGCCGAAGAGCTGACCATCAAGGCCCAGCTCGGCATCGGCGCGCACGAGGTGTTCGCCGAGGCCAAGAGACTCAAGCAGGAAGCCGCGGCCGAGCGCGCCGAGATCGAGCGCCTCGCCAAGCTCCTGAAACCCGACGCCGTCGCCGCCCCCGCCGAGGCAGCGCCGGAGAAGCCCGCCGATCCGCTTGCGAAGGTCGACTTCGCGAAGATCGGCGACGCCATTTCATTCGGCACGGACGAAGAGCGCGCGACGGCCATCCGCGATCTGGCAACGGCCCTTAGGGACACTTCGGGGAGTCCGGCTCAGCCGGTCGATCCCCAGAAGCTGGCCGAGGAAGTCGCCCAGACCGTCGAGACCCGACAGGCCGAGAAGCGCGATCGAGAACACGCCCTCAACACCTTCGCATCCGAGTTCCCGGAGATCGTCGACGAGACGAAGCCGTTCTCCCGACTCCTCACCTACGGTGCCGCTGAGTACGCCAAGCAGCTGATGGAACACAACCGTCAGACCGGCGTCGACATGCCCCTGGTCGAGGTCTATCGGAAGGCCGGCAGCTACATCCGAAATCAGGTCAAGGGCCTGACGGATGGCAGCATCCAGGAAGCTCTCGCGAAGGCAGGAACGACCGCCGCCTCGTCCGCTCTCCAGACCAAGGAAGAGCGCAAGGCCGGCGCACCGCAACCTCCGGCGCCCGCTGCCAACGTGCGCGCCGAGGCGACGCCTGAGAAGCGACCGATGACTCCCAGCGAGTACGTCAAGAAGCTCCAGAGCACGCGCCCCGGCTCGCAGCAGCGTCCCGCCGCATGACGCGAAAGGTCACCTCCCCATGGCCGGACAGCTTTGGGCCACCGGGTCTCTCGGTGGATATCTCTACTCGCTCGAGCTGAGCGACACGCTCCGCAACGCGCTTCAGCCTCTCGTCAAGTTTCGGCAGTTCGCCGACGCCAAGGACTTCCTCTCGATCGGCCAGAAGCACGGCCAGGTCGTCACGTGGGATGTGGTGTCCGACGTCGCGACCCAGGGCACGACCCTGGTCGAGACGGCGACCATCCCGGTCACCAACGTCACGATCAGCCAGGGCACCGGCACGGTCTACGAGCGTGCGAACAGCATCCCGTACACCGGCATGCTGGACTCGATGTCGAAGTTCGAGGTCGAGCAGTTCATCAACAAGGCGCTCAAGAACGACGCCAAGAAGTCGCTCGACCAGATGTGCTACGACGCCTTCAACACCACGCCGCTGCGCGTCGTGGCGGCGGCCGGCACGTCCTCGACCGCGATCACGCTGACGACCAATGGCACCGCGACGCTGACGAACAACGTCGGTCTCGGCAAGGGCCATGTCCGCGCGATCGGCGACCTCATGCTCGAGCGCAACATCCCGCCCTTCGTCGACGACGACTATGTCGGCATGGCGCACCCGACGACGCTCCGTCCCTTCATGAACGACCTCGAGTCGGTGCAGCAGTACACCGCGACCGGCTTCGGGCTGATCATGAACGGCGAGGTCGGCCGCTACGAGAGCTTCCGCTTCGTGCGCCAGACCAACATCGCGAAGGCCGGCTGGACCAACGGCCAGTCGAACCAGGCGATGTTCCTTGGTCAGGACACGGTCGCCGAGCTGCTCGTCGTGCCCGAGGAAATCCGCGCCGGCATCCCGTCCGACATGGGTCGGTCGAAGGTGATCGGCTGGTACTACCTCGGCGGCGCGGCACTCGTCCGCACGGTCGCGGCCCAGGCCACCGTCGTCAAATGGGATAGCGCGGCCTAAGGCCGGGAAAGGAGATGTGACATGGCTGCTGGTCCTTACGATCATCCGAACGTTCTGGCGCGGAAGTACATGACCGCGTCGCCGGTCGGCGGCGCTGCCACCACGACCTACGCGAAGATGCCGGTTCTGCATAAGAGCCGGATCCGGAATGTCGGCTTCTCCGTGCTGGTTGCCGGCACGGCGACGACCCACAAGTTCGACATCTTCAACGGCACGGATTCGATCGGCGCGGTCACGCTCGGTACGAGCGTCGCTGGCTCGGTCGGAACCTCGGGCGATCTCAACTCGGCCGTCGCCGCCGGCGGCTATCTCTCGGTCAAGTCCGGTGCGGACGCGACCGGGACCGCCGGCGTCACGTTCGAGCTGCAGACCGAAGCCGACGCGACCTGGTCCTAAGGGAGAAGCGGACGATGGCAAGGAACGATCCGAGCCTCGTCCGCCCTTCCGCCGGTCTCGGTATGACCGCGCGCGAGGTCGGACAGGGCTACCGAGACGCCGACGACAGCGGCTCCATCCGCATGGATCCCGGCAGCTACCGGGGCGCGTGGAGCCGGCCGAAGGGCTCGCCCTCCTACGAGATGACATGGCCCGGCATGGACGCCAGGGAACGCGACGAAGCGGAGTTCCGCTCGTCGATCCGGGATTCCGAAGGCTTTCTGACGCGCCCGACGGGCGAGGAAAGGTAGGGCCGCATGGCCGCCAAGCTGCAGAGCGATCTCACGCCGCCGACCTACGAGAAGAGCAAGCCCGGCGTCCCCGAGGATGCCGATTTCGGCTTCCGCAAGGGCGTCAAGGCCCAGGGCTCGAAGGGCGGCCAAACGCTGACCGAGGGCTCCGCCGAGTCCCGGATCAAGACCACGAGCATCTGAGGAGCCGCAGATGAAGCCGAACTACGACTTCAAGCAGCGGCCCACGGGCGAGATCGTCGGCGACACCACGCCGATCAAGGACTCCTCGGCGCCGCGCGACGGCGGCGAGGGTATGTCCAAGAGCCTCGCCGGCACGCCGAAGAGCGCGCTCGACCTCAACCGGGGCTTCGTCCGCTCGGACATCGGCTCGGCCGCGAAGAGCGACAAGCCCGACTACCGCTGATGCGCGTCGCCTTCCTCGTTCTCTGCCGGGACAAGGAGCGTCACGTCGCGCAATCCGTGCGCTCCGTCCTGGCGCAGACCTTCTCGCCGATGGAGATCCTGATCTCGGATCAGGGCTCCGTCGACGGGTCGCGCGCTGCCATACGGCGAGCCGTGGAAGGCTATGGCGGCCCGAACAAGATCCGCCTGCTCGACGCGCCGGCCGATCTGCCTTTCTCGATGGCGGGCCTCAACGCGCATGTCGCCTATGCCGTCGGGCAGACCGATGCCGACATCATTCTTGCGACCTCGGCCGACGACCTGACCGACCCGGAGCGGACGGCAAAGGTCGTCAAGGCCTACCGGGACACCGGCGCGTCGGCGGTCGGGACCGCGATGTGGTTTTCGAAGCCCGATGCGGAGGCCCCAGCCGAACGCACCGCGCACCCGGCCGAATCCGGGATGCTCGACGCCGCGACCGTGCTGCTGCAGCGCGTCGGCGGCTCGTCGAGCCTGAGCTTCGCCCGTGACCTCTACGAGAAGTACAGCCCGATCGACGGCCTGATGTGCCAGGACGTGGCCGTCCCGTTCTGGGCGACGCTGGAGCGGGGCTACTACTGGCTCCGCGACGAGCTCCAGATCTACGTCAGGCACGCCGAGGCCGGGAACATGGGCCTCGAAGGCCGGATCCTGGCGGCGACCGACGAAGCCGAACAGATGCGCCTCGGCGAGGTCGCCAACTATCAGGTCACGGCGAGCCTTTGTCACATGGGCGACCGCGCGCACCGGCTCGGCACGCTCAACCCGGACGCCGCGAGCGCGCTCGGCATGGCGATCATGCAGCAGACCAATGCCTGGGTTCAGGCCCGCGACGACTTGGCGGCGCGCGGGATCACGCCCATGGCCTCACCCTGAGGAGAGACCGATGCTGAACCGCTCCAAGCCATTCGCCGAAGTCTGGGGAATGCCGGGCGTTCGCTACGAGCAGGACGGGCGCCAGTATCGCCCCGACGGAACGCCGGTCGGCGGCCAGCGCGAAGTCGCCCCCGCTGTAGCGGCGGAGAACGCGACGGTCGCCATCGCTGCCGGCACCTCGCCTGACGCGATCACCATCGACGGCGCCACCGAAAGCGACCGCACCGGCGAGTTGAGCCGCGCGGAGGTCATGGCCGAGCTTCGCCGTCGCAAGGTCAAGTTCGCCGCGACCAAGTCCACCCCCGTCCTCCAGGCCCTGCTCGATGCCGAGATCGAGAAGGAGGGTCAGGCCTGATGGTCTGGACGCTCGACGGATCGCAGGGGTTCGAGTCGGCGAAAATCGCCCATCTCGCCGTCTTCTACACGCGGGGATCCTGCCTCGACGTCGGCTGCGGGATGAAGAAGGTCTGGCCGTCGCTGATCGGCGTCGATGCCGGCGTTGCCTTCGGCCATCGCACGGACGCGCAGATCATCCGCCCGGCCGACAAGCTCGACCTCTTCGCCGACGCCTCGATGGACGGCGTCTTCTCCAGCCACACGCTCGAGCACGTGGTCGACTGGAAGGCCACGCTCAAGGAATGGTGGCGGGTGATCAAGCCGAAGGGCTTCCTCACGCTCTACCTGCCGCACAAGAACTTCTACCCGAACATCGGCCAGCCGGGATCGAACCCGGACCACAAGCATGACTTCCTGCCCGAGGACATCGTCGAGGGCATGCGCGAGGTCGCGGCCGAGTCCGGTTTCACCATCATGGAGAACGAGGAGCGGGGGCAGGGCAACGAATACTCGTTCTTCCAGGTGTTCGAGAAGCGCACCGACGGCCAGATGGTCGACCTCGCCTACCGAAAGACCGAGGGCAAGAAGTCGGTCCTGGTGATCCGCTACGGCGCGATCGGCGACGGCGTGCAGACCGCCTCCGTGCTCAAGGCCCTCTACGACGAAGGCTACGAGGTTCATCTCAACACGGTGCCGACGACGCATGAGATCCTGGCGCTCGACCCGCACGTCGACGCCTTCTGGCTGCAGGCCCAGGACCAGGTTCCGAACCCCGAGCTCGGCGCGTACTGGGAGCAGTTGCGCCAAGAGGGCCGCTGGGACCGGATCGTCAATCTCTGCGAGAGCGTCGAGGGCGAGTTGCTGGCGCTGCCTGGCAGGATCCGCCACGCCTGGCCGGAGAAGCTCCGCCGCGAGGTCTGCGGCGTCAACTACCTGGAGCGCATGCACGACATCGCCGAGGTCTCGAAGGAGCGCCTGGGCCACGCCTTCTACCCGTCCGAGGACGAAAAGCTCTGGGCCGAACGCGAGCGCTTCCGCCTCGCCGGCGGGCGTCCCTTCATCGTTTGGGCACTGATCGGCTCGGCTTTGCACAAGGTCTATCCGCACGCCGACGTCGTCGCCAACTGGATCGCCAAGAACACCGACGCGGTCGTGGCCTTCGTCTCCGATCCCGGCGCCGGCAAGGAGCTGCAGGACAAGGTCATCAAGAAGGCGGTCGACGCGGGCGCCGATCCCGAGCGGATCTACGGCGCCGCGGGCCTCTGGAAGATCCGGCAGGCGATCACGATGGCGCAGCGCGCGGACATCGTTATCGGGCCGGAGACCGGCCTGATCAACGCCGTCGGCTTCGAGGCGAACCGGAAGATCGTCTTCCTGTCGCATTCGAGCCCCGAGAACCTGACCAAGCACTGGAGGAACACGGCGCCGCTCTACGCCAAGGCGCTGCCGTGCTGGCCCTGCCATCGCATGCACTACGACTGGTCGACCTGCCGGAAGGACGAGGCGACCGCGGCTGCCATGTGCGCCGCCTCGATCACGCCCGACACGGTGTTCCGCGAGGTCCGCCACGGTCTCGCGATGATGCAGAGGAAGCGCGCGGCGTGACCACCTGGACGATCCTCACCGGAGCGCAGACGACCGCGGGTTCGATCAAGAACCTGACGAACGTCGGCGACTGCGATCCGGCCTCGATCATCGAGGAGGCCGAGAACTACATCTACCGGAAGCTCCGGGTCCGCCAGATGCTGGCCGAGACGACGGGCGTCTTCGTGGTGTCGACGACGACCGGCATCGGCGACGCGGTCGACCTGCCGGACGACTATCTGGCGGCCAAGACGTTCCAGATCACGGGCGTCAATGCCGCGGCGCTGGAGCGAAAGACCGAGGCGTATGTCCGCGGCCTCTGGTCCTACGACGGCTCCGGCGCGCGCGTGCTGTCCAAGCCCCGGTACTTCTACGCCGACGGCGCCTCGCTGCGGTTCGAGGTCTGCGCCGACCAGGCCTATCCCTGGAATATGCTCTACTACCAGCAGCCGGCGGCGCTGAGCGCCTCGAACACGTCGAATTTCCTCTCGACGAGGGGCGTCCGCGCGCTCCTGGCGGCCTGCCGTGGCTTCGTCGGCGAGTTCCGCAAGGACGACGTCGAGCGCGACTACTGGCTGAAGATCGCCCTTGCGGCGGTCGACGACCTCAACAGCGAAAGCGATCTCGAAGAGGGCACCGCGAACGCCGCGGCTGTCGTGGTCTGATGGGCTCCTGGGCCGATCCTCCGGACAAGTGGGATCCGCGCTGGGGCCGCGCCGTCCTGCAGGCGCTCGACCAGCGGCTCGGGATCCTCGACGCGAACAAGGTCGCGGCCGGTCGCAACATCTCGCAGCGCTTCTGCCATGACGGCGTGGTCGCTGCAGGGACGACCCAGGCCGCCGCGACCCAGCTGATGGGCGACATCTGCCGCGTGACCTCGGTCGCGACCGGCTCGGAGGGCGTGAAGCTCCCGAGCGCGCGCGCCGGCATGCGGGTGACGGTGATCAACACCGGCACGATGACGAGCCAGGTCTATCCCTATCTCGGGCAGCGCGTCGCCCCCTCGGGCACGAATGCGGCGGTCGGCCTTGCGCCTCAGGCGAAGCGCATGTTCGAGGCCCCTGCCGATCTGATCTGGTACTAGGAGGCGCCGGTGGCAGACTCACCCACGACCCGCCTTCGGCTCCGCAAGCAGAGCCTCGGATCGAACGTCAACACGCACGGCGATCCGTACCTGAACACGTCGCTCGACCTGATCGACGCGGCGATCGGCGGCATCACCACCATCACCTTCGCCGGCACCTCGACCGGCACGGCAACGACGCTGACCTCGACGAACTATGCGTCGGACGAGGCGCGCGCGGCCCTGCTGACCCTTGCCGGCACGTCGACGACGAACCAGACGATCACGATCCCGTCGGTCGAGAAGCTCTACGACGTCCGCAACAACATCGCGATCACCGGCACGGCCTACATGAAGACCGCGGCCGGCTCCGCGACGGCGCTTCCGGCCGGATACTCGCGTGTCTCGGTCGACGGCACGTCGGTCACGGTGCTGCGGCCGACCGACTATCAGGCCGCCGCCATTGAGAATGTCGGCGTCGGCACGGGAACCGCCTTCGCCGCGCCGATGCACTCGGTCATCACCGCGACCTCCGCCCGCTCGATGGGCGGTTATGTCCTCAACAGCCTCGGCACCGGAACCACGACGCACCAGGCGGTGAACAAGGGGCAGATGGACGCGGCGATCGCCGCCGCCGGCATTCCTGCCGCCGCCGGCGCCGTCTTCGTCTCCCTCACCGACACGACGCCTGGCTATCTCGGCGCGAAGGTCTCGGCGACCGGGCCGCTCGCCGTTTCGACTGCGAACCCCGGCGGGAACGAGAGCCTCGTCTTCTCCATCGCCGCGGCCGGCACCGGGACCACCGGCGCCACCCGCTACGCCACGACGCCAGAAACCCAGCTCGGGGCAGTCGGAACGGCAGCGGTCGTCCCGTCGAGCCTCATCGTCGCCCAACACGCGGCAATCCGCTCTCTCTAGGAGATCGCCATGGCAAAGACCTATGCCGCGCCCTTCGCCCAGACACCGCAGCGCGGCGTCGCGACCACGACGGCGGCGCACACGACGCTGAACGATATCTCCGACGACTGCATGCTGATGTTCACGGCGGGGTCGGAAGGTGCCGTAGCGACACGTCTCGGCTCGACCCCGCTTGAGACCGTCACCGCCGGCGTCTGCTACCTCTACTCATCGACCGATGGCGGCGTGACCGGAAAGCTGCTGCGGGCCGCAGCGATGGCTGCCGATACGGTTTCCACGAGTGACGCGCCGACCGAGGTCGACTTCGGTTACACCGAAGCGGCTCCCCTCCGCTTGAAGGCGAGCGAGCGCCTCTATGTTGGCTTTTCCCTGGCGAAGATCGTCTCCTGGGCGCTCGACGCCATGGACTACTGATGTCCCGACGCGTCCTGACACCGGAAGAGGTACAGGAACTCGCGAAGCCGCGGCGCCGTCGGCTGTGGCCGGTCGCCGTCGGCCTGCTGCTTCTCGCCTTCGTTCTCCTGCAGCCGTGGGAGCGTCAGGATCCGGTCGACATCGAGCTGGACGACTGGCTCCAGATCGAGATGGCGGCGAACACGTCGATGCCTGGTCCGATCGGTGCGGAGCGTCCGAGTCGGTCCACGACGCTGCGCTCGCTGCTCGTCACCAATCACGTCACCTCCGGCGCCGACACCCATCGGTACAACAAGAAGTGCCAGCTTGCCGTCATCGTCGCGTCCAGTGGCGGCGGTGGTGGCGCCGGGTCGGCCGGGGGCGGCAACAACAGCAGCGGAGCCGGAGGAGGCACTGCTTCCAAGACCGTGCCCTGCGTTGGCGGTGACGTCCTTGCTCTTTCCATCGGTGCCGGCGGAACGGGGAGTTCATCCGGTGACGGAACCATCGGCGGCACGACCACGGTCAGCGGGCGCGGGATCGCGATCTCATGTCTCGGCGGTGGGCGCGGGAGAAGCGGTCAGAACGCCAGCGCGGCCGGCGGCACCTGCACTGGTGGCGACACGAACTTCGCCGGCGGAATTGGCAACCAGGGCGGTGGCGGCGCCGCGGGCACGACTTCGGATGGGTCTGCGGGCGGCATCGGCGGCGGTAATGCTGGGAGCAATTCGACCGGGGACGGCGGCTCCGGCGGTGGCGGCCCGAGCAGCAATTCAGGAGCCGGCCCAGGGGGCGGCGGGCCCGGAATGCCGGGAGGTACATCGGTCGATGGCTTTGTGCCCGGTGCAGTTGGCTCGACGGCCACGTTCGCAGCGGTTGGGTCTGGCGCTGGTGCAGTCGGCGGAGTCGGCCTGGGTCAAGGCGGAGTCGGCGGCGGCGGTGGCGGCGGCACGCGCACATCGGGCGTGCAGGGCGCGACCGGTGGCGTCGGCAAGGCGACCGTCATCGAAGTTTTGAGCCGATAGGAGAGGCGGAGAAACATGGCAACTCAAGTTCGCAGCCGAGACGAGATGCGCGCGAAGGTGCGGCTCTCCGATCACCAGGTCGCCGGCGTTCAGGTCATCCCGGACGACATGTTCGGGCTCCTCGATGAGACGCTGCTCGACACGAGCACGTTGAAGAAGGTCATGCCGCCGGAGCCAGAGGAGAAGCCAGCGCGCGGCTGGCGCTGGAAGCCGCCGGCGGACATGTGGCTGAACGATCCCGAGTGGGACGGCTTCGGCCTCTGGCCGTTGCAGGGCTATCGCGGCGAGGCCGAGGGCCCGCGCTTCGACGTCGACACCGAGAACCATCTCGTCACCGCGGTCTATCCGACCGAGGGGGACACCACCGCCTCCTGACGGAGGCAACAGCGAGGGTGCCATGCCTGACTTCGCGCTCGTCAATCTCTCGACGCTCGCAATCATCGGCACCCCCGCACCTCTACCTCAGGCATTTATCGGGCTTTCGATGAATTCGCTCGCCGATCTCTCCTTCACCGGTACCGACCTCTCCGGCGCTTACGTCGGCAAGGGGTTCTGGCCGCTGGTCGAGGAGAGGGCGTCGCTCGGGCCTGGCCTGCGTCATGCGTCGCCAACCTACACGGTGAACAGCGGTCCGAAGACGGTGACCGCAAGCTACGCGGCCGAAGCCGATCCTGTAGCAGCGCCGGCGCTGGCGAAGTCCCAGGCCGAAGCGGCCTCGATCGTTCGTCAGCAGCAGAAGCTCGACAAGGCTCTCGCCACTCTCGCCTCGAAAGGACTGATCGAATGAGCCAGCTCATCTATCTCGATCCCGCGTTCCTCATCAACGCCAAGATAGCCAATGCGGTCGCTGCGATCGTCAAGGCGCGATCCGACCTGACGGACGCGAACATTGCGCTCCAGCAGGTTCTGAACGGCGGCGGGACTTCGTTCAACGGCAACAAGATTGAGACGGCAGCGTCTCACCCGCTGGTGCGCACGGGCGCCGGCGGCACGGGCCAGGCCGTCAACGATATTGTCGTTTCGATCCTCGATGCGCTGAACACCAGCGACATCAAGGACAAGCTCGCGACGCTCTACCAGGGCACGTGAGCGAGCCGGCTGACCGATAGATGCTCGCCCCTTTCAAGATCATTCCGACGGCGAACAAGGACGACACGCCGCTCGTCGCGAAGGGGGCTGCGGTCGACATGCAGTGGATGCGCTGGCATCGGAACCTTGCCGAGATCATCGCCGGGTTCCAGTCGGCGACGCTGGTGGATCTGGTCGCCGACTCCGCGCCGTACACGGTGGCTACCGGAGGCAAGATCCCCGGCATCTGCCGCTCGCTCTTCCCCTGGTCCGACAATTCCGGCCTCTCGCGGGTAGGCATCGGCACGCACAAGAAGCTTGCCGTCCTCTACGGCGGCGGCCTCTACGACATCACGCCGATCCGCGCCTCGGGCACCTACGCCAACAATCCTTTTGCGACCACCTCCGGGTCGGCCGTCGTCGTCGTCACGCACACCTCGCACGGCGCGGCGGATGGCGACACGGTGATCGTCTCCGGGTCCGCGGCGGTCGGCGGCGTCACGCCGCTCGGGCCATACCCGATCGCCTACATCGACGCGAACAGCTACTCGATCACGGTCTCCTCGGCGGCCTCCTCGACTGCGACCGGCGGCGGCGCCTCGGTCGCCTACAGCTATGAGATCAGCATCGGCAACCAGACCGGCCTCGGCGGTCTCGGCTACGGCACCGGCGGCTACGGCACCGGCGGGTTTGGCGCGGCCTCGACCGGAGCGTTCTTCCCCCGCACCTGGAGCCAGGCGCAGTTCGGCGAATACCTGCTCGCCAATCCACGAGGCGGCACGATCTACGAGTGGCAGCTGTCGACCACGACAAGGGCGGCGGCGGTGTCTGGCGCGCCGTCGCAGGTGACATCCATCCTGGTCACGCCCGAGCGCTTCCCGATGGCCTTCGGCGCGCATGACGGCTCGGCCTTCGATCCCATGCTGATCCGCTGGCCGGACCAGGAAACCACGACCGACTGGACGCCGGCCGTCACCAACGCCGCCGGCGACATCCGCCTGGCCGAGGGATCGAGGATCGTCAAGCCGCTGGCCGGTCGGGGCGAAAGCCTCGCCCTGACGGACAAGGCGCTCTACGCCATCCGCTACCTGGGCGACCCGACGCTGGTATACGGCGCCGTCCTGCTCGGCGCCAACTGCGGCGCCGCCGGGGCGGGCTCCGCCTGCGTGCTCAACGGCATCGCCTACTGGTACGGCAAGACCCGCAAGTTCTACGTCTATGACGGCGCTGCGCCGCGCGAGCTCGACTGCCCGATCCAGAGCTATATCTCGGGCCTCCTCGCGGAGGTGCAGGACGACAAGATCGTCTGCGGGCCGAACGGTCTCTTCGGCGAGGTCTGGTGGTGGTTCCCCATTTCCTCGACGAACGAATGCGGCCTCTACGCCGGATACGATCCGGGCACCGGCGCCTGGTTCTTCGGCCTTCTCGCGCGCACCGCCTGGGCGGACGCGGCGCAGGACCAGTACCCGATCGCGGCCGGCATCGACTCGACCGACACGACGGCGACGCGGCTGTACATCCACGAGATCGGCGACAGCGCCGACGGCGCCGCGCTCCCGGCATGGCTGCAGACCGGATGGTTCACCATCGACGGAGGGCAGAGCTATGCCGACTTCTGGGGCTTCATCGCCGACTTCCAGAACATGACCTCGGCGATAAACGTCTACGGCTACGCACGCGAATATCCACAATCTTCCGATAGCGTCTTCGGGCCTTGGATGGTAGGTAGCGATACCGGACGAGTGGACGCGCGGATGAGCGGCAGATTCTTTGCCCTCCGCTTCGAGCGCCCCGGCACAGGCCAGGGCCGGTTCGGTCTTCAGATGATGGACGTTCAGGCAGCGGGGAGACGCCCGTGACACAGCCTAATCTCGAACTGTTCCGGCGGTTGCTGATGCAGCAGGGCCAGACTGCTCGTTCGCCCGTGCCGATGATCGACGAAGGTCCGGCGACGTCGACCTCGTCCGAGCTGACGCCGCTGCAGCGCTTTGCCGGCGGCGCGCTCTATTCGACCTACACGCCGTACCAGGGCGACCAGAAGAAGTACGGCTACAACCCGCAGCATCGCTTCTATCCGACGCCGACGCAGTATCCGACGACCGGAACCGTGACTTCGACCGCCACCTCTACCCGCGACGACGGGAACTATCAGCAGCAGAACGGTGGGCCGGACAGCGGCGCCTCGGCGTCTTCCTTTGGGGTCGACCGCAGCCACCACGGCAAGTCTTTCGACGAGATGAACCCGGCGGAGCTTCAGGCATATGCCGGGAGCAAAGAACGAAATTCAGTGATGGGCATGAGCCTGCCCAGCATCATTGCCGGGGCCATTGGCATGAAGGGCGCCAACTTCCTCGAGGACAGTCAGCTCAGTGCCGCGATGAATGCCGCTGGGCTCGGCGCCATGAACCCGGGCGATTACGTCGACGGCAAAGTGGCCGGTGGAGCGACCACCAGTCTAGGTCTCAGTCCCGAACTCGCCGGCCGCAACGATCAGACCGGGGCCATGGCGGAGGCCAATGCCGCAACGGCCGCCGCGGCTGAAGCAAACAACGATCCGAACACCGCTCGCCGCGGCCGCATCGTCACGCGCGCCAATGTCCGGCCGGGCGGCAAGGAAGACGGCTCGATCCAGGTCACCGTCGGCGAAGGCATCGTCCGCAAGGAGTCGATGAAGAAGATCGGCGCCCGGAACTTCAAGGCCCTCAACGCCGGCAAGTTCGACCGCGTCCTTCTCGACGCCGCCGTCGACGCGGCGCTGGCGCGCAAATGAACCTCCGTATCGCCACGCACCGGGACGAGGACGCCATCTTCGGCCTCCTGCTCTACATGCACGCCGAGGTCGGCCTCGCGTCGCTGAACGAGGCGAAGGTCCGCGGGCGCATCCGCCACGTGCTGACCAACGGCCGGGCCTTCCTGGTCGAGGACGAGGGCAACCTCGTCGGCTCGATCGGCTGCGTCCCGGACTCGTTCTGGTATTCGGCGGCGGTCGAGCTGTTCGACGCCTGGCTCTACGTGATGCCTGAGGCGAGGGCGTCCAGGGCTGCCGCGGCGCTGATCGAGGCCTACAAGGACGAGGCGGCCCGGCGGGGCTTCCCCAAGCCCTATCTCGGCCGCATGAACGTGATCGACGCCGAGCGGAAGGACGTTTTTTTCCGCCGGCATGGCTTCGAGCCGGTCGGCTCTCTCTTCCGCCTGAAGGACACGCCGCTCGATCCGGTCCTTCGCAGGCATGATCGGGAGGACGCGCATGTGCTTCGGTAGCGGTGGCGAGCAGGTCATCCGGACCACCAAGCTCGACCCCAAGTCCCAGGCGTTCAAGGACAAGACCCTCGACATCGCCGACGAGCTGGGCACCCGCCCGTATCAGTCCTATGGCGGACAGAGGATCGCCGAGTTCACGCCCGATCAGCAGTCGGCCATCAACGCCGTCCGCAACTCGCAGGGCCTGTTCGTCAGCCAGCTCGGCGGGGCTTCCAAGTCTGCTTCGGCGGTCGGCAACCGCCGGGCGCCGATGATCGGCGGCTCGTCCCAGGCGCCCGTTCCGCTCGATCGCGCCGCGGCCACGCAGCGCGGCGGCAATATCGGGGACGGGTACACGCTCGGCGGCGATCGCGCTCTGCCGGCCGGCAGCGCCGGCGGGGGGACGTTCAACGTCGGCGGCGCGGATATGCCGGTCGGCATGAAGGGCCTCTTCGACCACCTGATGCAGAACGGCGGCGGGAACGCCCCGATCATGCTGCCGGGCGGCGACCCCATGATGACGCAGAGCCCGTCTCCGGGGCGGCCGGGCTTCCTCGACATGATGCCGGGGCCGGACGGCGTCTGGAGCGCCGCACAGCCGGTCGCCGCCGCGACGACCGTCAATCCGACCGATCTCGAGCGCGTCGGCGCCGGCACGCTGCTGGATGCGCCGATCGACGCCTACATGAACCGTTACACGCAGGAGGCGCTCGACCCGGCGCTTGCGGAGATCAGGCGCCAGGCGGCGATCCAGAAGACCGGCAACAACGCGCGCGCCTCGGCCGCGGGCGCCTATGGCGGCTCGCGCTCGGCGCTGATGAACACCGAGACCGACCGGAACGCGCTCGACATGATCGCCCGGACGGAGAGCGAAGGCATGGCGCGCGCCTTCGATACCGCCGCCGGACTCGTCAGCAAGGATCAGGACCGGACGCTCACCGCCGACGTGACCAATGCCGGCGCGAGCAACACCCAGCGCGCCAGGAACATGGATGCGCTGAACGAGATCGCGAAGTTCAACGCGGGCCTGAAGCAGCAGACCAACCTCGCCAACCAGCAGACCGACCTTTCCCAGCAGGGCCTCAACCTCCAGGGCGCGGATCTGCAGGGCAAGCTCGCCAAGCTCGGCCAGGACATGAACTTCGCCGACATCGCCGCGGCGATGGGCATCGGCCAGCAGCAGCAGGCGCAGGACCAGAAGAACCTCGACCTGGGCTACCAGGACTTCCTCACCGAGCAGAACTACCCGCTGCAGATGCTGAACATGCGGACCTCGACGCTGTCGGGCCAGCCCTACACGGGCTCGGTCTACGGGCCGGGGCCGTCCGGCGCGGCGCAGGGTCTGGGACTGCTCTCCCTGCTGCTCGGCGGCGGCAAGAGCCTGGGGTTCCTCTAGATGCCGATCTCTCCGCAGATCCAAGGGATCTTCGACCGCATCTTCGGCGGCACCGCCCCCTGGATGCCCGGCGCTCAGGATCCCCGAGTCGTCGGCGGACGAGTGCCGCTGCCGCAGTACCAGCCGCCGGCCGCAAGCTCGCCCGCCGCCGCGGCCTTCGCGCCGATGCTGCAGGGCCGCCCGTCACCGATCGCCACACCGCCGATCCCGGCAGAGATGCCCGGCGAGGCGATGCCGTTCGCGCTCGGCGGCCCGTCCCCGACCGCGCCGATGCCGCCCGTCGGCGCCGGCGGCGACGTACACATCCCGCAGGGCGGGGGCTCTCCCTTGCCGGCGCAGAAGCCGCCGCGCGGCGCTCCACGCGCTCCCGGAAATCCGTTGCTCGGCGGTCCTGCCTCCATGCCGTCGCTCTCGATGATGGAAGGCATGCCGCCGACCTCACCGGTCGACGTCACCGGCGGGTTCAAGGGCTCGCCCGAGATCGGTGGCGCCCGCGCGGTCGATCCGTCGCTGGCCGGAGCGAATGGCGCCGACGCAGCAAAGACCGACGCGCTGACCCGGATGTTCGGCCCCGACATGGGCCGGAACCTGATGTACTTCGGCGCCGCGACGATGGCGGCCGGCGCGAAGCCCGGCGCCACGCTCGGCGGTTCTGTCGGGCAGGGCGCGTTGACGGCGATGCAGGCCAGCGACCTCAAGCGCCGGGAGGATCGGGCCGACAAGAAAGAGGATCGCGAAGCGCTGATGGCCGAGCGCAAGGCCGGCATCGAGGAGAAGCGCGCCGATATCCTGGATCGCTACTACAAGGGCGTGATCGACGAGAAGGCGGCGACCCGCGAGCTGCAGGACCGGCTCAAGACGAGCGAGGGCGAGATCAAGCGCATGCAGGCCGAGGGACGCATCTCGGCCGAGACCGCGCGCCTGACCATCGCTCAGGATCGCCTCGCCGCCCAGCAGTCCCTGAACGAGATGCGCGACCAGGTGCGGAAGTCCGAGACCGAGCGGAAGTCCAACGCCGACCAGAACAAGCAGACGAACGACCTCCGCAAGGACGCCCGCGATCGC
>ERZ869929.580-NODE-580-length-19858-cov-4.518558_pt1 | contig 19858 bp, 14 predicted proteins | sample MGYA00579312_ERZ869929 | MGnify/ENA primary metagenome ERZ869929 (study PRJEB32216, sample SAMN09231818) | wastewater metagenome | place: USA: Maryland | collected 2016-08-09 | study: EMG produced TPA metagenomics assembly of the PRJNA472060 data set (Reclaimed... | reverse complement strand
CGTTATAATCAGGGTTCATAGATTGAAGCTTACTGGTGAGTGACATCGCCTTCTCGGCGACAACAGCATCGTGATTACTCGATGACTTGTATTTCTGCACAGATTCTATGAGTTCCACCACCGATTCAACGGCTACTCTTCCAAATCTTTCTAGGTCTTCTGCGACAACGACTCTAAGAATCTCTCTCTGTGAAGGCAGTATTTTTTTGCCCCATTTTTCTTCAAGTTTGCGCGACATCGCACTCAGGAGAGCCCTACGTTCACCAACAGACATATCATCTGCTTCGACTTCTTCCTTCACGACCGGAAGTAATTCAGAAGTCATGTGCTCCAAAAGTGTCTGCTCGTATTGAGAAATGAGGGACATATTCTGGTTAAGAACTGGTTTGCGCCACTCAGAAAATAGTGTTCCTATGGTTGCAATTGTCTTGTAATTCGCAATGTGCTTGTCTAAAATGGCGGAATCAATTCGATCAATCTTGTTGATCATGTTGCGCTTTTCACTTAGTAACGCCGCTTCATCTAATTGACAGACGGCTTCACGAACACGAGTTAGAACGCTATTTGCATGCACAATATCATCCGTCTTAAAATCAAGAAGATTCTTGGCTAGCTTAAGCTCTTTAGAAATATTGTTGTTCTTAGAGAATGATTCTGCTATAAGATCACAAGTACGTTTGGCAATATCTTGCTTTCCTTCAACAAGCCATTCGGTAATTTGACGTACCAAAGCATTGTGAATCAATGCTGTATTCGTTCTCTTGTTGTGTTTTTTGCCGCTTGTGTTCATATGTTTATAGATTATCCGTTGTTCGTAAATTTCTTGACAAGTTCATTCTCTAAATTATCATAGAGAACTACTTCATCCAAATTATCGATTTCAACGATATTATCATCCTCATTTATATTTAGCTTTTCCGTCAGAAGATCTGATGAATTAGTAGCTAATTTATTTCTGAAGCCGAGCCTGCTCCTCATTAGGTCAAGTTCTCGCATCTCTTGAATTCCTAGACATGGCAGAACTGTGATGGCATTATCTAGTTGTTTCTTCTGTTGAATAGTGTCTTCATCGAGATGTTCTTCGGATGTGTAACCAAGTTGCTCGGCAAGACTTTCGGTACGGAATCCTCTAAACGGATCATGCTGTTGGCTTCTCTTTATTTGCCGGCGCCTGTTATGCATGTACTTCTTGATGCCTGGTGCTAGCTTGACGGACGACTTAGATTTGTTGTCGATACTGGATACGAATGGCTGCGCTTCCATTTCGTCAATTTCGTCATCTGTGTAATCGTCATCATCGGATATGAGCAATTCACCATCACGCTCGAATTCGCCTGCCGTTTCGACGCCTGGCTCCTCTGCTGCAGGTTCTGCACCAACAGTGTCGTCTCCTTCGCCTGCAGCTGCATCTTCGCCACCAGCACCAAGACCAGCTGCTTCGACAGCCTGACCGGCAGTTGCATCCTCAAGAAGCTCTCTCTTGTTGTTGAGTACTTCGTCATCTGTCATATCGAGAATGTTTTTGTAAATGTATCTCTTGCTAAGGAATCCTTCCGGTACGGTTCCGGCTATTTCGAATCTCGTTCTAAAGAGTTCTAGTTTTTGTTGTTGTGCAATGGCTGACGGATTCGAAAGGTGCAAAGAGAAGTTCGTAAGGTCGTCCTCTCTAAATCCAAGAGAGAAAAGATGTATCATGGCGATTTTATTGAGTTCGCTTATGACTGTCTTTTGTATCATCTGAACCGTGCGCGAAAATCTAACGTCCTCGGCAGATAGGCTAGACTTACTTCCTAATAGCTCAGAATACCCAAGATATGCTGCAGGTACCTTTAGCGCTCCTATAAGCTTCTTCTGCAGATATGCAACGTCTTCTATGGCTGCTGTGTTGTTTCCGGCTTGAAGCGTGTCTATACGTGTTCCTGTTTCACCACCGCGAGTTGGAAGGTAATAGTCTTCAAGTATGGAAAGCGGAGCAAATCTCTGGTCTAACTTGCCAGTAGCCTTATCTACAACACAAGCAGATACGATGTTATTTTTAGCCTGTTCCATGTAGTTGGCTACATCATCGCTCGGAATATTTCCTACATCAATATAGAACACCCTACGTTCAGGAGAACGTGATATTCTGTATACAAGCATGGCATCCTCGCACATGATGAGCTGTCGCCATATGCGGCGCGAACCATCGAGCATGGAAGTTCCGTAAGGGAAAAATGTGTCGCTGCCCATAAGACGAATATGAGCCACTTCCCAATTTTCAAGAGATTTGTTCTGTTGTCCTGCCCACTTAAATCGTACGCTTGTTGGATTTCCGTCGAAAGCTTCCTCTCTTACGATTTCATGAACAGGCATTGGAGTGACAGAAATTACGCCATCATCCATAGAAACGTTGATAAAAAAGAATCCGTCTCCGTACTTACAATTTGATGAGCAAATTCCGCTATTTGTAACATTTCCATTAGCGTCTTTGGATAGAATCATGAAATTGTGACGATCATGTTTGTCTCCATCGAATGGATTGATTACTTCCATGCAATAAACATCATCAACAGTCGATAGTTTCTCTACGTGACTAACTTTATGATTTTTCTTTTTCGTTTTAGCATCACTGATTTTGACAGCCTTTCTCCACCGCCAATCAGAAACAATTGATGGAACTTTTTCCTTGTAATATTCCATGTACGTAGAATAATTTAGTCGTTTAACAAAATTATTTATGCTAGTAGCCGTGAATGATTTCTTCAAATCTCTGCCGGAATTCGAATTTAATTCCACAAAATAGTTCATAAATGAACTATCGTTTAGCAACATTTTGCATATGTCGGCTGTTCTTACATAACTCTTGCTTGCGATTATTTTGTCTGTCATCAAATCGAGACATTTTTGATCGAACTTAATGGTAAAAGATTCAATTAACTCTTCTCGTTTCTCGTTCCAAAGTTTTTTTGTTGCTGCCAATCTAATTGGCATATGTTTTTGATATAGATCTGACTTATTGTAGTCAGTCCAGGAAGTCTTCATTAGTCCTTGTTCTTGAAGAACCTTAAGATGTTCTCTGGCCATATTGCTATGTTTAACCGACTTGAGATACTTCATAAACCCAGCAGTTCTTTTTGCTACAACTTCTGGTCTTTGTAGTAATCTATAGGAAATCTCCGAATGCAATTCCCAATGTTTCTTGGAATCCATTCTTCTAAGATTTTGTGGACTGTTATCTAATTTGTTGAAATTTACATGATGCGTGATAATTTTATCACCTTCATCTCCTTCGGCTATCGGCAGGCTTTCACCAACTCGTCGATGTGTGTACACGAATCTATTTGACATAGGATCGTATACTTTTTCATATCCGGTTATATTGTCACCATTCTTTTTGTCGCTTAATTTTCTATAGAAAGGCATCAAGCTTTGACCAGACTCTAGGTCGATTGCTTTTTTCTTTGAGCCATCTCGCAGAATCCATTCATGATCTGGTGTACAGTCAACATAGCTTTGATCGTCTAGCCAAATACGAACTAATTCACTTTGAGAACGGGTAAGATCACACCAAGAAATTTTGCCTGGGACTGTTCTAGAGGTTCCTTCTTGGACGCTGTATACCCAGTTTTCTTTGCCTTCCTTGTGTTCTTTCGCCAATTCTTCTATTGTGATATTTCTACCATCGAGAAGAGGAATGATGGTGTCTTTTCTTACTGGTAGGTTTCGAACCCAAGGTCTGAGGTTGAATTCAACATTCATCCGGTTGTAAAAAAGGTCATCTAATTCCTTTTTTATCTTTGGATTGTTGCTGTAGATGTGAAAACTTCTACCTTTTAAATCTGATGAAACAGACTCGTCTGCATAAATGTCTAAAGCGGAAGACACCTCTGCCAAAGAGTCCATTTCGATGAAATCTTGTAGTCTTGCCAATCTTTCGTGTGGAGCCGAGCTTGGGTAACCTACAACATAGGCTGTATTACCTGGGCTGTTGGTCCTGTTAAGATATCTTACTCCTTCACCGTTTGGGCCTTCTACTGCGACCAAACTATCAACACCTCTTACCTTGCGGGAGATGGTCGGACCATTGCGAAATAGTCTCGTTAATTGTTGAAATAAATTTGGTTTAGCCATACAGGATGTGGTACTATATTAGGTTATTTTATTTCCGAATTGTCTTCTGCAGATAGCTTTTCTTTGTAATCATTTACAAGCTTGTCTGGATCCACGTCCAAGTAGGACATAGGCGATTGAAGCATATCGTGATAAAGTACTTCTAGACCTTCGAGTGCACTTGCTACGGCATTGTTGCTTTTGGCTGTAGGAAATTCTTTTTTCTTTAGAGATTCTATTGACTTAAGACCATTAGAGGCCATCTTGGTGATGTCCGCTGCCAAAACATGCATAGGCTTTGCTTCGGCTACTTCCTCTTTGAGAACGCCTTTTCTTTTTGATACTTCTTCTTTTACGACTTGTTCGATTGCTACTTTTAATTTCATTGCTTTCCCTTTAGAACACTACTAATTAGTTGACCAAATTAGCTAATCAGCCAACGAATATCATTCGGATCTAAATCTGCCTGTACAGGTGTAGATAAATGATTTTTACCTATGGACGGCAACATGCTATTTAAATGATTTCTCTCTGGGGTCATCGGCTTGGATGAGAATCCAATATAGAACTGATTTGTAGAGGTTCCCTTTTCTCGTTTTATGCTACCGGAATCGTAGTACTGCTTGTAGCACCATGCAGCTATAGCTAGCGACATAACAAGGTCGTCTGTTTTGCCCTTGATAGCTTGAGGTTTTCGATCGGAAGACCATATGAAAGTCTGGAATTCGTTGTAAACTCTAACAGAATTTGGTACAATTTTCTCCAAACGAAGACATTCCTCAAGGGACGTAAGTGCTGCTAATCTGTTCTCTACACCTGTAAAGAACCCCATCTTATCGGATGGTTTTGGAACATAATTGCCAATGAGTGCCTTTGGTGTTCCGTGATAGTAAATGTTAGTATAGTTTGCTTTTTTGAGTTCGATAAGTGTATGGTTTCCATACGAATTCGATTCAACGATAATGAGTGCCTTGTTGAACATGTTGCCGACACGATACAAAATGCCCGCAAAAAGGTCCGGCGTAACTTTCCCTTGGTACTCGCCAATGACGCAACCAGTCTCCACATTCAGGATATGAAATGCTGAGTAGTCCTTTGAGTCGCCTCTGGAAACGTCTGCGGCTATGATGTACTTTGAGCCTGGGACTGGGTCTTCCCAAAGCCAAAGTTCCTTTTCAATGGGATCGTATTTGATGGGTTGTCTCGTCCTGGAGGAAAGCCACACCATTTGATCTGTTTGCAAAAATGTGTCACCTGACCCTATGAATTCGCAAAGGAACTCTTGAGCTATCTTTCGCTTAGAAAGGCTTTTAGTTTCATTGGCAAACCATGCATCATCGTGTTCTGGGTGAACATTCCACGGCAGCTTCGTCGGATGAAAAGTGTTAGTTTTGGCTTCTGCACCAACCCAAATATCGTAGTACTGACCACCTACACCATTGGGAGTGCTAATGATGATGGCGTTTCCACCTATCGATAGCGCTGGGTAAATTGATGTCCAAACAGTCTCGAAATTTTTGATGTGTGCAGCTTCGTCGACAATGAGAAGGTTGATAGATTTACCTCGACCAGCGTCATCCGATGTAGGGACTGCTTCTACGATGGAACCATTGCCAAGACGAACTTCCTGTGTTGTTTCTGCGTAATCTACGAATTGAAGCCAACTAGGAAGGTTCTTCCAGAATTCCTTGACCTTCTTGATGAATCCTACAGCAGCACTATTCTTGGTGGCGATACAGAGAATCGTCTGATTGCGTTGGAATAATGCCTTCCATAAAGCATATCCGGCAGTAACAGTAGAAAGGCCCAACTGCCTAGATTTGCAATTGATATTGAATCTATGCTTTTGATAGTCTTTTACGCATTTGACCTGAAAGTCATAAAGCTCGAATGGAACAATGCCCTTTTCGAGTGTAAGAATCTTGCAATATGTCTTTAGGAAGTAGACTGGGTCCTTGCCGCATTTGACTACTTCTGCAACATATTGTTTGGGTATACCAGAACCCTTTTGAACTTGACCGGAGCGCAAGTTACTCCTTCAATTCAAATATTGATATCCTTCGAAGGTATGCTGTCCGCTCCCCGTTCATGGAGTTGAAGTTGATAAATTCTAACGAATAGTCTTCTACGGTTCTATCTGCCTTGATTGAGTTTTCGGATAAAGTCTTGTAGTTCTTGATCAAATTTTTGACAAAAGACTCTATCTTTACGTCGGCCAGCTTGATGAAGTGCTCCTTGAGGCTCCGAGAATCTGTGTTCTTGACGAAGTTAACAACTGTGGTATACACAACTTTAACCTTGTCCTCCGATATAATTTGAGCCTTTACGGATTCTGTGGATACTGCCAAACCTGGCTTGGAACGAGTATTGCAATGAACATCGTCAATTACTTGTTGTATAGCGCTATAGTCGATCAAGATAACCCATAAGTATGGGATTGTCTGACTTAGTTGCTATTGTTCTGTGATTTTCTCGAAGTACAAGGATGTAACAGGAACGTCAGGATTCGAATTCTGTATCGTTTCTAGGTATATTTCAAAGTTCTTCCCAGATGGTCTCCAACCAGAAAGCCACTTTTCCTCATTGGTCTTCGCCCAAATCATGGCGCACCATTTGCAGCAGCTGTACTTTTTGTAAGACATTTCATCTTCCAGAGATGACATAGAGCAAGTACAAATTTCACAGAAGCCAGGCATAGGCTTTTGATCCTCTACATTGGAGAATATTTTTATCGACTTCAATTGTACACTACCTGACTTGTTCCGTCGTCATTCTTCACTACATTGATACTGTAATCCATGAAATCCTTTATTTCCTGCGTATGACTTATTACAAGTACGAATTTGAAATTTTTGGATATATCTCTCAAAAACGCAAGACAGCTTTGAATGTTATCGCCCTCAAGTACACCAAATCCTTCGTCGATGATCATGAAGTTGCTCTTGGGAAGCACAGAAACGGCATGTAGAGCTGCTCTGATGGCTAAGCACCCAACAGTTCGTTCCATTCCTGAGCCAAGGTTTAAAGACCTCCTGTCGCCGTTGTGGCATACAATGGCAATTTCTGTAGAGCCATCCTTTTCGTCTATCTCAAGTTCCGCAACGAAATCAAAATGAGGCTCCATGTACTTTCGTATCTTGTCGTTGACGCACTGAATATTCTCTGAGAGGAGTTTTGATTGAATGCCTTTCTTGGAGAGAATGGTAGAAGCATTCTCGTAATCGGCATACTTGGCACTGAGTATCTCAAGTTTCTTTTGCAGTTCAAGACAGGATTGTTTCCTAGAGTATATCTGACCCTTCTTGAGAGTAAGTTGCGTCACTTCCTTTTTGGATGCGTCTATCTTGATTTTGATAGACTTCATTTTTTCGACAACATCATCGTCAGCATGAATATTACTCAAACTGGATAATTTTTGTGTTTCTTCTGCAAGACTAGATGCAACCTGTTTTTCTCTTGATTCAAGCTCTGTTACGTCCACAGAAGCCTGTTGAATAAATTTTTCTTTCGTAGGCATGACTCCAAGTATTGTAACCAGTTCATCTCTTTCTGTTTTCAAAGAGTTGTAGTCAGAATTCTTCTCGATGCATTGGTCAAGTGTTTTCTCAAGAGACCACAGCTTGGCATCTATACCTTTATTTGACTTCACGTTTTCATAAGCGTCTCTGATGAATGGACAAGAAGGATACTCGTCTCCGCAAGGGACAGTAGACAATGTTTTTTTGTCTTTCTCTGTCCTCACAGTAGTCTCTCTGAGAGACTTAAGTTCGTTCTTCATTTCTACAATTGAACGATTGGTTTCTTCTTTTTCTTTCAAGATTGAGGTTATGTTATCGAGCTTTTCTTGAGCACCCGAATTTGATTCTACCCATGCCTTCTCTTTTTCTATCGATTCCTTTTTGGCTCGTAGTTGAGACTCTATCTTGGTGAGTTCATTTTTGAATTCAATAATTTTCTTGTTGGCATCTCGAATATTGGATTGAACAACTGCTACATCCTTATTGGCCACCAGCAATGTTTCATGTTCGTCGTTGAGCAACACCAAATTTTTTTCTAGCGTTTCAATGTTTGTGCTTGTGTCCGATATTTCCTTCTCTATTTCGTCCAAATTGTACGAGGCCAATTCCGAAGACAGTTGCTTGTTTTCGCTTTTGATAGCGTTGAATTCGGCTTGCACAGACTGATAGGAGCGTTCAATGACATCTAGTCCTATGTGCCTAGTGAATATCTTTCTTCTGTCCTGCGGCGACTCGTCAAGTATCTTTGAAATGCTATTTTGCGTAGAAACAGAACCCATGAGAAAATCGTCGATGGACCCCAATTTCGACTTGATAACTGAATCTGTAGATGAGCGCTGATCAAGTGTAAGATCTGTTCCCTCCTTTAGATCAAATAGATTCAATTGAGTATTGCTGGAAAGAGTGTCCTTCTGCTTTGTTTTCACCGTTTGCCGCACAATTTTCAAATGGTCTATTTGACTAGACACAACCATCTCAGACAAGCAGCTGCCTTGGTTTCCATTGATGATGCTATGGTTTTTGTTAGTTCCTCTATCGACAACATTGAATGCGCTGTATAAAATAGAACCAACCACAGAAGACTTGCCTACCTTGTTTTTGCCAAATATTCCCACTAACCCTGAGAAGTTTGAAAAAACAATTTCGTTGCCGGATCCGAACCCAAGTACATTGTCAAACTTGATAGAATCAATAGTCCAGATGTTTCCTTTGGATATTTTCTCTTCATTTTGCATGCCAGAATCTATACCGATTCGAAGAATCTCTTTGACATTCTTGCTCATCAATTTCTTGTAATGCGTTTGACAGAAATTCAATATGGACTCTGGGTCTATAAAGGATGTTTCCGAGATGCTCTTGTTATTTTCCTTTTGAATTTCGATCTGTTCTACAACGAAAGAAATATCAACTGGATTGAGCTGGTTCTTGATCTTGGAACGAATCCGAGACTTCTCTGCGACAGTCAAATCACCATCGCATTGAATACGGTATCTTCCATTCTTTATAGACACAGTATCTATTTCGCCACTCTGTACGGTTACGAATGGCTTTGTGTTGAGAAGCGGTTTCACTTCAACAGTCCATGTTTTGTCGACCACATCCACATCCCATAGCAGCCAGTTTCGTTCTAGGCCTTCTCCATAGTCATTTTGTAGAAAGGATCCTGGATAGCCCATTCTTGCAATGCCGTCTTTGTAATCGAGGAACTGCTGCTTATGAATATCGCCGAGCAAAACAATGTCGTGAGATTCGAAAAATTCCACAGATGCTTCTGCATCGAGCATCCAATTCAAATCGGTCTTGGAGCCTGCCACAGGACCATGAAACACTGCTGCATTGAACTTCTTGTTTTTCTTTACGCACTTGGGCCAATTGTCTTTGTCAAAAATGCTATACACAGACAAGTCTAAGTTTTTGTCGATAGAGTAGATTCCGCTATCCTTGTAAAGCTTGACACGAGGATTGTTGATAGCCTTGACTATGGGAGAAATGGCATCCTGCTTGTCCAGGTTGTGAATTACGCCATCATGGTTACCAAGTGTGACATGGACAGGTGCAACAGTTGAAAGCTCCGTAAAGAACCAAACAAGTAAGTCTATAGACTCTGGTGTAATGCCAGCAGTTTTTGTATGAAATATGTCACCAGATATGATAATGTGATCTACATCACAGCTTTTGGCCTGCTCGATAAAGTCTACTGTCGTTGCCTTGATTTCATCGTGACGAGATGAACCACGTAAATGTATATCTGAAATATGTGCTAGCTTCACACACTGAATAGTAATTTGAAGTCAGTCGAAAACAGTTGACATCTTCAATTTCATAGCAGTATTCCAATCATACTCTATTTTGTTTTCATTTATGTAATCTACAACGAATTTTTTTTCCATCTTGCCAATGTCGTCTTCAAATTTCGGTATGACTATTTTGGTTTTGATGTTGAACTCTTTGAGCAGATTACATAATTTCCACGCTTTTTTGTTCGCATCCTTATCGAATGCAACGACGACCGGCGTGTCATTCAACAGTATATTTTCAATGATAGGATGCTCTTCGTTGACGGTACTGCCAAGCATACAAGTGGCATTGATCAGCTCGCACTTTGCCAAGTCAAAAGGGCCTTCAACCAAGAGCAACTCGTTTTTCCATACGATATCCACTTCATTGAAAATGATTTTCGAAGTAGGCACATCGCAGTTGTTGTAACGCCTTTTGGCTTTTGGACTGCAGTTTCTCGAAGTGTAGAAATTTAGATTGCCATTGACATCAAAAGAGGGAATGACTATTTGGTTCGGAATCGTTTTTGGACATACACCAAACCTCATTTGTTTAGAGCGCTTCTTGGTAATGCCTCTGCCAATGAGATATTTGCAAGGAATTCGAATATTTGGATCAATGGAGTTGATGTCCACATCAAGATTTAGAAGCCTAAAATCGGCTGGCAACTCAAGTACTTTTTCTGGAACAGACTCTTTTCGTTCGTAGTAGTTCGAGTCCTCTACGTTGAAAATTGCCTTGTGTTCCTGTGCCTTATCTTTTAAGCCAAGTCGATAAAGGAGAAACAGTAGGTTTTTGGATTTCCATCCGCACACCCAACAATGGTTCTGAAAGTCTGCCAACTTGATAGCCAGCTTCTTTTTCTTTAAGTCGGTATTCTTGCAGAAAGGACACCACACCTGAATGTTCTCAGATTTGCCAAAGATATCACCTTTGCCAAAAATGCTTTCGATGTACTGTACTTTCGATGAAAGCGACTCAGCCATTCTTATGAGTATAGTAGCAAACTACATACGCATCAGTTCTGTCACCAACCCAGGGTCTAAGTTTTCCTGTTTTGGTAACCTCCACAGACAAAAAATTCAGTGGACCATTCTCTCTAAGAACAAGCCAATCAGTCGTTTGTTCCTTTTGGGACTTACCGCACTTCTTTCTTGTCATGAGAGGAATGCCAATGAACTTTCTAGCAGCACTTGGCTCTACATATATTGGCTTGACACCGATGCAATCTCTTACATACGAACAAACAACGGCGTTGAACTTCGAAAGCGTGATGATAACGCCTGCAGAAGAGAGGCCCATCTGGAATCCCATAACGGCTTCTTCTACGGCGAAACTAACGATGTTGTATCGTGATAGTATCTTGCCTAACTCAATTTTTACTTGGTCTAGTTTGTCCCAAAAGTCTAGGCCTTTTTTAGTAGTGATGTGACTAAGATAAAATTCTTTGTCGTCGTCCTTGTTCATTACGCAGATTCCAACGATAGCTGTTGAAATATCAAGCGACAAGATGTATGATTTCTTCACCAATCATACCTTATCTTAAACATAAATTTCGAATTCGTACGCTTAATAATCGGTTGAGCCAAAGTAGATTTGGCAAGTATGTTTAAATCCTCATCCATAAGGTATGCACCAGTGATGTAAACACCGCCAGGTTCAACTGTGGTATTGCCTCCGATGTCTCTGGGTCCACTCCAAGATGGATTCGATGACGAATTGAATTCTGCAGAACCTGCCAACAAATTCCATTTCGAAACGAAGACAGGTTTCTCGCCTTCGAATTCGATATCGTAACCAGACTTTCCGTAGTGTGGAATGGTTGGAGTTTTGATCAATACGAGTCCTTCGTTGTAAAAAATATTTCCCTGCAGGTTCCATTTTGCTGGTGGACTTTCACAGTCTGCACGATATAGATTACCGAAGCCATCATCGGCATAAGTGATTCCAACAACTCCATTAGAACCCGTGATGTTCGTATCTTTGATCTTGAATGTGCCAGGCTTTATTTTCGTGCCGTAGAACAAGTTCGATATGTCAAAAAGAACTATCTCGTTAGATGATGCGTCACGAGTTCTTTGGTACACAGCTAATTGTCCTCGCGATATAGTAGAAAGACTTTCTGGAGAACCACCAACAGATGAATCGAACATGGACCCAGACATATCGCTTGTAAGGTGCTGTAGGTACGAACCAGATACCATGTCTTCAAGATTGATCATTGAAGGATCTGGATACCCTAGACCATCCGAATGTCGGCCAGGTTCATTGATGTTGAACTGGGAGATCAATTCAAAGTTTGGTATCCACTTACCGTCGTCACATGGTAGGATGGTTAGATTGCGTTTCTTGACGCCTAGATTGTCATTTAGGAAGTCATCGCATGTCCTGACGGCAGTAGACACAGTGACCTCCGATCCTGTCATGTGGAGCCATCTAGGGTATCTACCTGTGGCGAAGTCTCTTCCGTAATTCTCTAGGTTCGTATAGAATCCATCGACACCGAACGAAAGTGCAGCATTGAAAGGAGTATCTGTTCTGCCGTTTTGAGTAAAAAATGGAGTCTGCAGAACGCCACCGTAGTTGTTGGTTCTGCGTAGCTCTGGCGACTTCTGCGTAAAAAACGGAGGAACATAGAACAAAAAGTCTTCCATAGACTCCGGTGCCCTCAGAGCACTACCCGAAGTGGACGCAACGTAATTCTCAGATACAATTCTGTTGCGTAAAGAAACATCATGCAATTCACCTACGAATGGATGTTTGAATGCAAAAGATGTAGGATAGTCGACGCCAGTTGTCGTATCAAGTTCTGTGATACCTTCTCTGTCAGATACGTCGGCCGCAAAGAATCTAGATGTAGCAGCTGTGCCCAAATTATTTCCTTCGTAGAAATTACCCATGACGAGAACGTCAGGATTACCAACTGTATTTATGGGGGCAATACTATCGAATGGAAAGACGAAATTACCTACATTCCTACCGTCGACATACATGCTTCCAGTGCCATCATTGTAGAGTCTTCCACCCCATCGAATGAGCACTCGATGCCATCTGTTACGTTGCATGCAATTGTTTGTCGAAAGGAACGTCCACTGATTGGGACTGGCTCCTGGGAGCGCTAATGATGGTTGTACATTGGCAGATGACGAAAGCTGCAAAAGGAGTCTAAACCCATCTGGCTTTCCGTCGTCACCAAGAGAACTACCTGTAACCATAGAAACGGCGAAAGTAGATGAAAGATGAAGGATAGTTCCTGCTTTGAAAGTGCTATCTCTTTGGTCGGTAGTAAATCTAGGGTTAACTGAGAATTCTAAAGTCCAACTTCCTGTGGGCGTGTATGAACCGGATACAAGTCCTCCATACGAGCCTGAGGATTGATTTGGATATAGAATGGCAGACGTAGATGGAACAGAGCTTGCGGTGAAAAAGCAAAGACTGTTGTAGTTCGTTGTGGCCCAGCTCATACCTTTGCCTGTCCCCATAGGACGGTAATTCGGCATAAGACTGTTCTTGATGAACTCTTTTGCACTTGTGGTAACACTCGGCTGATTCGTAGGCTCGTAACGAGCAACCTCAAGGTCAACACTGTGACGTAAGGATTCTCCAGTTACATTGACCATATCCAAGTAACCCTGCAGAGAATTCTTTACGTTGGTAGTGTTTGCTGTTGCATTCACGACATTGCGTAGAGTTGATTCTATGGTGTTTGAACTTCTTGTAGAATCAATGAACGAGCTGACACCATCCAAGTCTTTCTCGGTATGTGATGCTCTAGGAAGAACCTTTACGCTTCCTGTGGCACCCAAAGAGGACGACGTGAATTTTCTCTTGATGCTCGTGAGGAGCGTGAATAACTCTTTACTGTCCTCGGAAAGCGGTTTGATCGTCACAGTGAATAATTATAGCGCTAAATTTTTGTGAGACATCTCTAAAAGTTTATTGATTTCCCGCATCCGCAAACGCTCTTCGTATTCGGGTTGTTGAACTTATACCCTTTAGTCATCATGGTTTCGTGCCAATCCAATGTAGTGCCACTCAAATAAATGATGCTTTTCTTGTCGATTACGACTCTAACATCGTCGAATTGATAGACTACATCCGATTCTCTTGTTTTCGTTTCGAATCCAATGTAATACTTGAATCCATTACAGCCAGAACCAGTTACACCCAACCTAAGACATGTCGATGACGTATCATATCCTTTTGAAAGTATTGACTTTCGAATGTTACTTAAGGCGCTATCTGTGACATGGAATTCATGCATATTCAATGTCACTCGTGGAAATCCAATAAAAGCCTCTATCCGTTAAGCATTGGTATTCGAGTCCATTGCAAGTTTCCTTGAATGCCAAGACGAATTCACCCTTTTTGATGTCGTAAATTCCAAAGTCTGCAAATGCATCAGGACTCTCATCGCTAAAACTATATTTGTAGGCTTTTGTGCGCATACAAATTCTAGCCAAAATGCCGTCTTTTGTATCAAGTGTTTTTACTTTAGTTCGAAACATGACATCAGTTGTGGAGCAAGTATAGATATAAACTTCTCTGCATCTATGGTCTCACTATGACCAGATTCTTCTAACATGGCATGCATTATTTCGTGCACAATTGATTCATCGCGTGTTTGTGGATGCAATCCTGCCCGAACACATATGATTTGTTGATCGTACACAATAAAAGCTTTGGCATTGAGAGCAACATTTGATATTTCGCCGATGGACGACAGAAACTCTGAGAAGTTGTCGTCCTGCAATTCTATGATCGAATAGTCTTTTTGGCCAACACGCACGTCCCTTATCTTGATTCCGGTAGGTATCATGAAGCTAGTAGACCTTCTAGTTCTTCATCGTATTCTTCTTTCGACAGAAGTTCATCGAGTCTTAGTTGAAATTGTTCACTATATTGACTTTTGGCGATTTCATGCCATGTATTTCCATAAATTTGGTATGCTTTATCGTATTCTTCCATTATTGTTAGGATGCTCGGAAGTCTTCTGGCGAATTTTTGTCCTTCAAGCAGATTAAAATCTGGTTTTATTTCAATATATTTTGACGTTCCATTTGTGTAATAAACCAAATAGTCTGGCGTGTATCTGGAACCTACTTCCAATTTAAATGTATCTGGTTCGTAATAGAATGATTGCACAGTAGGATCGTTGTCAAAAAATAGGACCGCTAGAACCTCCCACGAAGAACGACAAATCATGTACTCGTTCATTTTAGAACTGAGTGTATATCCAGTAATGTACCCGCCTCCTTGTCCGAGACCGGCTTGACCCTTTTTTATCCTATTCGTGGCAGCTATACTGTAGCGTTCTTTGCTTTCCGGAGTTGACATGTGTGGTTTGTGCCCCCACATAGGATTTCGGTCGCCACAATTGCTACGAATTCCATTCTTGAATTGTTCTTTGATTATTGGGCTTAGTTTTTCTCCTAATGCCTTAAGTCGTTCATCCGTGTCTTTCGTGAGCCCTTTTGACCATGGGATATTACCAGTGTAAATGCCTATTTTCCCATACATTCCATTATATTTACCGCTAGTTCCGCAACTTTTTGAGCAGAATCTATTACGTAGCTGCTCTACTGAGAACATTAGGTTGTTGCAGTTTTCGTTTTCGCATTCAAAATATTGTTTTGGCTGTCGTCTAATTCTTGTCGATAGAAAGCAAGAATACGTGCAATAAATTGAATTTTTGGATAGAACACTTTCAAATTCTGTGTTACATACTGGGCATATGTGATGTGTTTTATCCGTGAGACGTCTAGATGTTACTTTTGCAGAACACTGTGTAGAACAACATAGTTGTCCCCTAAATCGATACGCCACCGTAAAATTACAGTTGCATTCTTGGCAAACAAGGTTGGCATCTGGCCAACCTTCCTTATTTTTGTTGACATGGCATTGCTTAGAGCAAAATTTTCTATAGTGTCTTGCTGGTTGAAATTTCTTTTGACAACCTTCGCAATTTTTAAATGGAAGTTTTCTGCTTACTCCCATACATTTTTTATTGCAATACTCTTTGGCATATGGAGTAGGTCCCATTTGTTTGTGGCATGTTTTGCATATGCCACTGTGTAATGTTATGTTTGTTGTCGTTTGAGACGTCACATCATCATATTCTAATGTGAATTTTCTTGGAACGCGAGAGATAATCGATACGTACCCTTAGATTTAGCTCGCGTTCTGGGGATTTCTCAACGGGTCTGCTTAGCTTCGCAACTGCAAGCAAATTGTCATTTGCATCGTACAAACCAACAGATGTTGCAAAAGTGAATGTTTGCTGCGTATCTTCTTGTCCGGCTTCGATGACTACGATTCTGCCATCGCTATCACGGAAAGTTGGATTCGATGAATAGTTGAATTCGTCCGCACCAGCTCTGCAGAACACAAGGGTACTGTTGATGTTGGTGTTGTTCTGAAATGTCATTGCAGTGGCAGAACCAGTACCAAATCTTGTGCCGCACAAATGGTCAAGAATATCGTCCATTGAGCCAGATACCATAAGATCCGGTATGAATTTAGCTTTAGGATTAGCACCCTTAGTACCACCGATAATAGTAGTGCCAGGAGTAATTGCATGTGTAGCATCCGTATTGCTATTGAGAGCATCTATAGAACCAGACACAAGTTGAGAACCTGAGATGATCTTGGCAATGTCGAGCACTGCCATACCTCTGTCGTAAAACATGAGACCAACAGTGTTGGCCGTATTGGAACTATCGACAATTGAACCAACTTCGCCACCGACGAGAACAGTTCTGCTGTTTGCGGAGCCTACGTCGGTATAGATGAAAGTACCAGATACAAGCTCGTTGCTACCCGTAATTGTGGTATTGAGGTTCCAGCCGCCCTTACCAGATACTTGGGCAATCTTTTGGAACTTGAGAGCAAATGTCTCTCTTTTGATTTTGTCGCGCGCAAAAAGACGCTTGAAACAAATGAATAGAGCCGCGTCCATCTTGTCCGTAGTAGTGCTGCTGTCGATCGGAGCCACGAATTGACTCTCAGAATCACCAAGAAGAAGCTGTGAAAATTGCTTGTAGATGTCTACCTTCTCACGCATCATAAGAGAAGAAGAAGGAAACAATAGCTTGCCAGAAGCGTCTATACCGCTCTGTGCACCAGTTACAGTAGAACCAGAGGTGAACAGACCCATTGTTACGTCGAACATCGCGTTAGCGGTTTGTAGCGTAAAGTCTTGGTCGTACACCGTTTGAAACATAGACGAAGTTACACCGGGACCAATTCCGCCTGTTACGAAGTTTTGATAATGGCGTCTCGTCGAGGAGCCAGAGATATCTTGCTGGATTATGTCGACCAGCTGACTCAATGAGCTTCGCGAAGTTTTAATATCTTGACTTGTGATTTCTTTAAAAGTTGCCATTGGTTCCTATGTTTGCTGTTGACAAATCAAAATAATAGTTCATTGTTATAATGATTTAGATATATCGCATCTGAATTCCTGTACGGAACCTGATGACAACCCTGTTACTCTCACATAAGAGCTGATGAGGTTTTTGTTGCTGGTTGTTCCAAATATTTGGAATTGACTTTCGCTTAGATTTTTTACGTTCAATGTGAACTGAAGTATGCTTCCACCTAGAGCGTTCTCACCAGAAGAACGTGGGATAAGGTATGTTGCCCTTTGTTGACCGTCTACAGAGTCGGGAGTTGCTTTTTGAATCTGGAGGAACATGTTGTTCACTTCGACCTGGAACACCTGATCTCGAAGTTCAACATCTATGGAAGACTCATTGCTGATGGTCTGCTCTAGCGTTACTGTTGCTGTTTTTTGAACAATACGACCCAATGTAACAACCTTGGACGTGGAATTCACATTGCTATCGCCAGAAAGGGAAAGTGTTGGCAAACGAATGAGGTTTGGATTTGAAACAGAAATAAGACGATATTTTTGAGCTTGCTGCTGATTTGTGATGGCCTCAAGGTTCAAAGTAAGCTTTTCAATGCGCTCCTTGCCGACAGACCTACCATACTTTTTGATCCATGAGTAATTGACTTCATCGTCACCCATAGCAAACTTGGCTATAGCAAAACTTCCATCATTACGAGCAAGCAATTGTCTTCCGGTATCCGTTAAAACGCAATCTAAAACAATCGAGTTTGTGTCGTTCTGTAAAATTCCCATGTCTTTTGTTATTCCGTCAACGCCTAATTATCGACTTTTGAAAATGTTCGATTCGTTTATTCTCATACTAATAGTTTTTTGGCCCTATTGCTGATACTAATTTCTACTGTTGCGCTCTTTCCAACGTCGGTGTTAATTCCTTGGATTAAATACGTCGCATTCTCATCTGCCGTCTTTATGACGCGCAAGTCATTGTTATCACTATCAAGTACTTTCGTTTGTTCTGGCGAAAATGCGATAGACATGGATGTTTTACCGGCTGATTTTATCGATTGCCTGTAGAGATTCATGTTCAAATACAGGTTAGGATGAGCCTTTGGTGCTCCTGAATTGGATATCCTCTTGACAATGAGCTTGTTTTTGTACGTGTCGAAGCTTATCTCTAGCTGCTCACTATAGCCAGATGTCATCCCATGTGCGTCTATCGAGGCCAATGCATAGATGAACTTATCTCCACGTCCAAAGTCTGAGTCGTGGTAGCTGAGTATCGGATTGTTTCCTTTGATGACCCTTAGTCCACTTGGTTTTTCCATGTATCTGGCTTTTACAGTAGAGTCATCAAAGTCATTCTGAAAGATGAGTTGGAATGGCTCGTATACTGATTTGCGTCTAAAAAGCTGTATTTGCTTGATATCTCTCTGACTATTTACTGGAAACTTCCAATGCAAGAAAAGGGTATTGTCACTTCTATCGAATTTGCCGCCGAATTCTGTTGGTGGTGGAGGTGGTGTCATTTCCATACAGTTGACCATAAGCGGACTTGAAGGACGCGAGGAAATAAGAAATGTAGCTAGGACAGTACTTGACGTATCCTCAACGACTGTGGGAATGATGAATTCTGCAACTGTTCGAATCGTATATTGGTACTGGCTGTAGTACTTTACGTTCGGATCTATAGTGAGTCTGGCCAACGGATTCTCTACGAATATAGATTCCAACTTGACACTGGAGCCATCTTCCATTACTTCATTTTTTTCGATGATGTAGCCTACCACCCTTGTTTTTCCGCTAGGCGGAAGATAGGCAGGATGTATGTGTTTCAAGGATACGTGTTCACCATATGATGTGTAGTCGTTTACGTTCGATTCGACTTGGGCATTCTTTCTGGCTGCTATTTCTAGGTCTTTGGACAGGTCGTAAAGAGATGCGTAACTCGACTCATAGGTCGACTCAGAGAACAACATTGACCTTCGCGTAAGGCTCCTAAGGAACTTGCTATTGATTTGCGCCGGCAAATAGAAATCCTTAAGCTTGTTTACGGCATTATTTTTGATTCTTTCGCCCTCTTTACCGTAATAGAAGACACCGTCTTCCGATGGTTGCGAATAATACTTTGAAATAGAGTCGAAATCCGTAGAATCGTTCTTGATATCATTGGTTTTGAGCATGATTCCAAGCTTGCTGGCCTGCTGATATTCTTCGTTGAGGACAGCTATAGATGAGGATATTTCGTGGTATAGTTTTCTGTCGATAGATTGGTCCGTAAACGTAACAGAGGTAAACCCTAGATTGGCATAAGTCTCCTCAGAGATGATCTTCTTGATGTTGTTCTTGATGTATCCCTTTTCGACAACGGAACTCTTACCGGTTACATCACCATACACCGGATCAAATACGTCAGAAAAGTCCACAGGAGCCCAGGATAGCTTTACGAATCTTGGCACCCTAGAGGTCGAATACTGTATGAAGCTCGTGTCTAGGCCCTCTCCTGAGCGTTCTATGGCAAACTCCGGAATGCCACCGTTTTGCTCGGAGCCTTCATTTGGAACATGATAGTTGTACTGGAATTCTACTTTGAATGACTTTACTTCTGGTACGTCAATAATGG
>ERZ869929.579-NODE-579-length-19934-cov-4.541224_pt1 | contig 19934 bp, 19 predicted proteins | sample MGYA00579312_ERZ869929 | MGnify/ENA primary metagenome ERZ869929 (study PRJEB32216, sample SAMN09231818) | wastewater metagenome | place: USA: Maryland | collected 2016-08-09 | study: EMG produced TPA metagenomics assembly of the PRJNA472060 data set (Reclaimed... | reverse complement strand
CCTCGTCAGCCACAGTAGCTGCGGCGATGGGCTTCGGGTTGCTCATGGGATCACCCTGCGCATTGTACTCCTGCATCATGAGGACGCCATTACGAGGACGCACCACGAAGGTGTTTTCCTTCTCGCTGCCGGACGACTCCTTGTACTTCTTGAGCACATTGTCCACGGCGATGCCCATGGTCTCGTTGCTGGCCTGCACGCCGAAGAACTGCGCGGACGTGTAGCCTCGCGGGAGAATCACAGGGCCAGCCAACTCGGACTTCACTGTGCGGGCTGTTACGCCTGCCATTGCCGTGCGGTAGCGAGCATCACGGCTCATCTCGGAGCCTGCCAAGTCGATGTGCTGGAACTCTTCAGCAACAGCATCACGGGACATGCTCAGGTACTCGGCGTCCACCTTCTCTGGACGGTCCTTAAATACGAGGCCGGTGGTCGGGCTGAGTTGACGCTGCAGCGCGGCCTGTGGATTCCAGATCGACTTGATGGCGAGAGCAGCGCGGCTGACCGGGCCTTCGGCTTCGAGGCTCTGGATGAACTTGATGTCCTCCGTCTGATTGGCCTTGGCAACTACAGCGCGGGCGCTGTTCGGGTTGTTGTCAGCTTCTTCCAGCTTCAGCACCTTCGCGATAGCCGGGTCTCCGGTCACACCATTCTCGGCCAACCCCCGCAGACGCTCTACACGCTTACGGTTCTCTGGAGTGAGGCCTGCAAGAGTGTGGTTGTACGCAATAGGGTCGTTCTTCTGGTGTGAGTCAAGCTGCTTGTTCAGCAACTCGAACATTGTGGCGTGCTGCGGATTCATGGTGCCGTCCGGGCGGGCCAGTTGAGCGATGCTCGGGTTGGCGAGATCACCAGCCGTTTTGTAGCCGGTCATCATGCCCATTTCCCCGGCCTTGGAGTGGCGCAGGAACTGTTCTGGTACTGGGAGCTTCGCCCAAGCTTTCGACGCCGCAGCGGAGGCGCGAGACTCATCCCCGCCGCCATTCCGAATCGTCTGGAGATCGCCACGCTGATATGCGTCTGCGAACCCGAACTGCTCCACGTTCTTACGCTTCGCATCGAAGTATGCCTGCATCATGGACTCGCGCTTGCTGCCGCTCACCACGCCGAGATTCATCCCGGTGTCGAGGTGGGCCTTCAGGTCGTCGTACTCCATGGGAATCTCGCCGGCCTTGTAGGCTGACTCGATGTTCGCCGTCATGTCGAGGTACAGGGTATTGCGTTCTGCAGCCGTGCGCTCGAACGCTGTGCGGTACTTCCCTGCCAGCTTCTCCTGATTGTCCATGCTGAGTGCAGTGAACATCGACTTGTTCGTTCCGTCGATCTCAGTGCCCCGGTACTGCAGCATTTGGAACAGCGAGATGTTGTTCGTGGCGAGGGCGTGCTCCATCGCCTGCACGGTAAGCTTCTCTTTCAGCGCCCGGTCAAACTTCGGGTTCTGCCAGATGTTGCTATTCAGGGAACTGAACATATTGTCGAGTTCGGCCTGATATGCCTCCGTGCTACCGGGCTTGGTATTGGCGAGCGCCCGATTAAGCGCGAGGAAGCCAGTGCCGGTGATCGTGGCTACCGCACGCTCCTCCGTCTCCACGATGAACTTCGCATGCTCAGAGGCATGGTTCTTCACCGCAGCACGAGTACTCATGGCCATCTGCCCGAACGCAGCGTTGCGCTGCTCTCGGCTCATCCCCTCAAGAGACGGCGTGAGCTTTGCACGCTGCTCCGAGAGATACTTCTGAAACTCTTCCGGAGGCTGCTTGCGCAGTTCCTTCATGTCCACCGCGAGTTGCGCTTCGGCATCCGCGATGGCGAACTTGGCGAGTGTGTCCCGGTGCCCAGCGACTTTCCAGTCACGGGTGAAGATGTCGCCCTCAAGCTCTGCTTCGGATTGAATCTGGCCTACCTTAGCCACGCCCTCAAGGTACGCGTCCTCAAGGGAGCGTTTGAAGCCCTGCTTCGCAGTGGTCCCAAGTTCGGAGAGGATGCCACCTATGATGCGGTCGCGGCCTGAGTCCACCTCGAAGGTACGCTCTGCGCGTACGTCTGGCGCAACTAGACCGGCCTGTACTTGCTGGAAGCCCTGCGTTTGCAGACCTCCAAATTCTGTTGGTGCTGATGCACGTTGAACCATTTAATGCTCCTATGACCAGAGGCCACCAAGCTTCAGATAATCGGGCGTGCCTCCGCCCACCCCCGCCCCGAAGGACGAACCTGCACTGCTGAATCCTGAGCCGAGTCCACCCATGGGTACGCTACCACCTGCTGACAAGCTGCGGCCTGCAGACTCCCCGAGGCCCAGATCGAACTTGCTCTTGGCGTACATACTTCCGAAGGTTGTAGCCCCGGCCAGCAGGGCGTTGCCCATGATGTCGCCGCTACTCTGCAGCTTCACCTTGGAGGGGGATTGAATCGAAGCCTGCCCTTGATTGACGAGTTCCTGCAACTGGATGTTGAAGTTCTCGACATTGATCTCATGCTCCTCTCGGTCAGCAGCTTGAGCCTCCCCGAGCTTCATGTCGATGTCGTTTGAGACCGCATCCACGCTCGCCCCGATGGTGCCGGATGCTGCTTGGTTAGCAGAGACCGCCCCTGATGCAAGAGCAGCCTTGGCCGTGTTCTCGAAGCCCTTCTGAGCCTCCAGACGCCGCGTCAAGCCCTTCTGCATATTCAGGATACCTGCGCGGTATCCCGTTCTGATTGTGTTGGCTACGTTTGCCTTGATGATCGCCTCATTCGGTGCGATGCTCTCTTTAGCTGCAGCCTTGTTCGATTTACTTGCGGCGCTTGCGGAACTCACCGCTGAGACTGCCGCTGCTCCTACTGCCCACCAAGACATAGTACCTCCTGAACGCGCATGCACTCGCCCGGCAACTCAATGTCGGCGTAGTCCTGCGCGATAACATATTCTTCAATTTTCTCCAAGTCCGTCTCCTCTGTAGGATGCACGGTCGTCCATGTGGTCTCCTCGATGACGAGTACCACACGCTTGGTTCCGGGTTCTGACACGAACGAGCAGGGAGCCTTGTACTCGACTACCCCGCCCTCCGTCAGCACGCGCACATGCCCCCTCGAAATGAAGTTCAAGTGGGCATGGCGGTGTAGCTTCCCGATGACGACGAGGCCCGCTGGCATGGTTAGCTCACGGGCGTAGTTACCGGGGGCGAAGATGTGCCGCAACGTGCACACTTCCTCGCTTACTGCTGCTGGTGATTGTTTCAGATACGCTTGAAGCGCGAGGATGCTACCCCGCAACTGTGCCGGGGATGCAACTGCAAGCTCGTCAAAGAGTTGCGGGATAAGCATTAACGCCTCCGTATTTTCTGGTTGTATTTAAGGACGTACTCCAGTGAGATCATGTTGAGTTCGTGCATACCTTCTGTGTAGATCAGCAGCGTCGTGCTACCCGCATTCGTACGGCATGGGACCACTGCCCACGACTCATTTGCTGTGCGAGCCACACCTGTGTCAAGCTCAAGGCTAGACCAGTACAGTGTACCCTGCGCCACAGCCTCCGGGTTGGAAGAGTTGTCGCGTACCAACACGACGTACTCACCGGAGTTGTCAGTGCCCACTATATACCGGAGGATGCTGATCTTGTTCGTGCTGATCGCAACCTCGTTCGCATCGCGTACGACAGGTGGCGTGGGACTGAGCAGGCTCTGATATGGAATGCCCACAGCAACGTCACCGCTGCTGTGTGAGCGTACGGTGCGCAAGTCGGCTCCGTCGATGGAGAAGCCCACAGGCTCACCAGCAAGTGCGCCGTTCGTCAAGCACAGTTTCAGTCGCGTCTTGATGTCCGGGTCGAAGTCGGTCATCCACGTCGGCACAGTTACCACGTTGCCCACTATAGTTGTGTTCGAGTACATATCCAAGAACGGGCGACGATCCGCCGACTCCGTGAGGAGTCCGGTACGTGGATCGAGAACAGCGCCGACCACTACATCATTCTGTGCGTGCAGGATCACGATCTGCTCATTCGCGAAGTACGCTGCTGCGATCTCGTATGGGAACGTCCAGCGATGCCACGCGCTCTGTGCCTTCTGGTCCCCACTCCACTCGTACTCGTGCACGATGATGCTGAAGGGATCAGACGACGGGGCGAACAGCACCGTACCAGATACACCAGAGCTAACGCTGAACCGACAGCGCCCACCGAAGTATTTCGGCAGGTGTGGTGTTGCCGGCACGCTGATGTATTGAGAGTCCGTGTACTGTGACGGGACCATCTCAAGCACACCAAAGAAGTTCTCAGAGAACGGGGTGGCGTACATCAGCGTGCGGCCAAGCGTGGCGGGCTGGGACGACATGTCAGCCGCGTGTGAACTCGTGAGCACCACGGTAGCGGTGCGCGGGTTGATGGCTTGGTTGCCTGACGGAATCAGCGCCTGATACTCTGCACTGACCAGCACCAGGTCTTTCTGGAAGGGGATAGCGTACTGATACGAGGCGGACGAGTTACCGCTGGAGCCTACCTCGATACTGTCGGAGTCGATCACACTGGTGATCGTGCTACGGTAGAATCGCCGCGGCTTGTTTGATGCGCTCAGGCGCACCAGTGCCCCCGACAGGAGCACGAGCCGACCTTGGTACGTCCCCATACCTGTGATGCCGTTGTCGAGGAATCGCGGGTTAGGGTTGCTCTCACCGTCACCGGCCAAGCGGCCCTCGAAGTCGTCGGTCTTGAGGGTCCACGTTGCGCCGACATTCGTTACACTCACAGGCATGTTGTCGATGCTGGCAGGGGAACTGAAGTCCCCAGACTCAAGCCAAGCGGTAGACGTGGAGTTGAACTTGTAATACTCCGGGAGGCGCAGATCGCCTACGCGCATGATGAACCCATCCGCACCGGACGGCAGAGTGGCCGGGAGGTTGCCCACCACGTTGGTGTAGGCATCCTTCGACACCTGCAAGTACGCACTGCCCGTGTCAGAGTTAACCGTACACGTGGCGACAGAGCTTGCAACGTACACGTACGCCGTCGTAGAGGTGAGTGTGAAGCCGAGACCCGCAGCACCGTTCGTATTGAGGCTCGCGAGAATCTGCCCCGCGATGTACGTCGGAGTTGCGAGTGCAGCATCACCCGCGCCCGAGCCAGTCGGGGTGGTGTACGTCCCGGTCACACTGCCGTTTGCATTCTTGAGCGTAACGCTGTACTGCTTGCTGAACGCTCCAGCGGATACGTAGAAATACCCACGGAGATTCGGATTGGTCCCGCCAACAGCGGCCACCTCAGTAGGCTTCACAGCCACGTTGAGCAGGAACAGTTCGTCCCCGATGGTGGCGGCGCGAATGTCCTCTGGCTTCGGGGTGGTCAGGTACGCCCCACCCGCGAGAGTTGCGAGTGTAGTGTACGCGTTGTCAAGCACCTTGATAGTGCCATCAGCACAGTTAAGGATGATGTGCACAGTGCTGCCGGCGATGTCGGTGTACCACGCCTTGATGTTGCCGTGCGCTGCGCCCGAAAGAGCGAGGCTGAACTTGTATTCCTCCCCCGGTCTACGCCGAGGGTTCGTCACCGGATCAGAGAGCATGTTCTCCTGAGCCGTCAGTTGCCCCGGAAGGCGCTCGCGTGGAATCTGCTGCGATACGCCCTGCAGTAGCGATTTGTAACTCGACTCAAAAGCAGCCATGGTTTAGCTCCGTAGTGCGCGGCGGATGTTGGCCCACCGGCGTGAGTTCTTTGTGGTGTGTTTCTGATTGCGCAGATGCTCTGCCAGCATATCAGAGTAAGCCCCTTCGGAGTCCTTCGCCCACAGGTTGACTTCTGCCGTGAGGCCGATGTCGGTGGCGTAGATGGACACAAGGGAAGCTTTGAAGATGAACTGCGCCGCACTCTCAGGCAGCAGATCGAATTCTACGTACTGGCGCACCATGCCCTCGACAGGCTCGTCCCACTCAAAGGACATCGTGTCGGGGTTATACAGGTCAAGGCCGCGCAAGCTTGCGTCAACATACAGCGGGGTGAATGACAACGTGTCAACACCGAGCTTGATATGCTTCTCACTGTCCGGGTACGCCTTGTACACGAACGAGTTAAACCACCAGCCCTTCAGCAGTGTGCTGCGCAGGCGGTTCTCGACTTCCGGGAGGATCACGGCAATAGTCGGATGCTTCTGATCCAAGGAAGTTACCGCGTGCTCACCGAGCTTAGGTAGGATCAGGTTTACAGCGTCAAGTAATTTCATTGGAACTCCTGAACGAAAAAAGGGGAGCCACCGTTAAGTGACTCCCCTAGTTTATTGCTGATTAGTCCGTGAACAGGACGGCGACAGCATCGCCACGGCGGATGCCGACAGTGTACATGGTGTACGAGTCGAGAACGTTGTTGAACTCTTTCTCGTCGTCCCAGTACCGGACGGTCATCGGCTTGGCTTCCACAGTAACCAGCGTCTTGCGCGGATGGAAGATCACGACGCGGGCCTTGGCTTCAGCAGCGGTCACGTTGAACGCGGAGCCGAGGAAGTGCGAGGCAATCGCGGAGGTCGGGAAGCGCGGAGTCTCGATGACACGAATGCCGTTGAGCCATGCGATACGACGCATTGCGAAGTTCTGGTCGGACGAGCCACCTTGGAAGTCAACGTTCATCAGCTTCTTGTGCTCAAGCAGGACGTTGAACGTGTCCGGCTCAATCAGGGTGACGAACTCAGCCAGCGAGCCGCCGAGGTCACGCTTCACGAAGTCAGCCAGAGCGGCCTTGTGAGCTTGGACGATCAGATCAGCCTTAACTTCGAGGTTGGTTTCAGCAGCGTAACCAGTCATGGTCTTGCTGATGCCGTCGTAGAACGCGCCGGAAGCCTTCAGATCAGCCGGGGCAACCCAAGCACCTGCCTTGATAAGCTGGATGATGTGGGCTTGGTCGAACGCCTTGGCGTGGGCCGTGCCATGCTCTGCCGACAGTTCGGTCTGACGGTCCGGTGCGGTCCAGTCATCTTCGTAGTCGATCGGCGTACGGATGTACGACGTGGTATCGACAGTGATGACGAGCTTGTCGTTGACGACGCGCTGAGAGTCCAGAGCGGTGCCGGACTTGCGGCCCTTGACGGCAACGCCGCCCATGCGATCACCGCGCCACGTATTCGACTGTGCGGCGACCGACTTGAAGTTGGTCAGGCCCGAACCACGGAACAGCGACTCAACACGGAACGAGCCGTCAATGTCGCCTTCGTAGGCTTCGAGGTGAATATCAACGTCTGCGTTTGCGCCGGCCCAGTGAACGCGGGTATTGGCGGCTTTGTAGCTAGTATCAGCCATTTTGTTTCCTTGTAGTAGAAATGGAGAAACCCCGACACCTGATGGTGCGCGGGGTTATCTTACTTGCCGAGTTGCTTACCCGCTTGGCGTCGTGCGAACAGTTCGCCGCGTGCTTTCTCAAAGCCACGGTCGTTCGGATTCAGCTTGCGTAGTTCAGCTTGGAACTCGTCCTTGGACAGAGCCTGACTTGCAGGCATAGCCGCACCACCGGACTGCACCAGTGGGTTGGCATTCGGGACGAATCCCGATCCTTTTGCGAACTCAACGACGAGGCCGGCAGCGGCTTCGATCTGCGAGTTCACACCGGAGTTCAGCATAGTCGCGACGACTTGCTTGATCGCTTCCGGTGCGCCCGTATTGAACGCTGCGGTGCAGGCGTTCCATTGGGCTTCGCTACCGGCCAAGCCATAGACTTTGGATTCCATGGCGGAGGCTTGTGCATTCACAGCTTGGATGATGCCCTGAGCAATCGTAATGAGTTGCTCGGCGTTCTCACCAGCGCTGTCGCGGAGATAGGCCACGTCGATGAACTCGGCGTTACCAGTCTCCAGTGCCTTGCTGAACACGCGGTCCATATCAATGCCCTTGCCCACGGTCTGCATGACGGTAGCCATGCTTCGCAGTACGGGGTCTTGAAGGACGTTCGGATCGAAGGCGTTCAAGGAGTCAGCATCCGGCGTTGCTGCCGGGGCTGGTTGCTTAGTTGCATTCTGAGCAGCCAGCGCAGCGGTCAACGCTGCGACGGTGGCTTCCAGACTTTGAGGAGCAACCTTGGAGGCTTCCGGTTCTGCGCCTGCAGGGGCGCTCGGTGCCGGAGTAATAGGCGGCACTACGAAACCCGGTTGTGGATTGCTCGGTGGGATGTTCGGCTTGCTGCCGTCAACCACCGTGGAACTACCACCGGGAGGAACTACGAAACCATTGGTTGCAACTGCTTCTGTCATTGTGGTCCTTGAATAGACTGTAGGGCGTCAACTTGATCGGTTGCCGCTGCGGCCATCTGCATCTGCTGTTGGCCCTGCGCGATCTGTGCATCTGCTGCCGCCTCGGACTGCTGCTGTTCCTTCGACTTGAAGATCAGTTCAGTATCCACACTGCGGCCTGCGAAGATCACATCAATAAGCTTGTGCTCGTCAACACGGTTATCAATCTGCTTGAATACCGGGACAATAGCTGCGGCTTCTTGTGCTGCGCCTACGAGGTTCTGCACATCGGTACTGCGTCCGAGTGCCGGGATGCCCGCGCTGATGTCCAACCGGAGTTCACCGGAGACCAGCCCTTCGAGCAACGATTCTTTCAGTTCGACAAGTAGTACGTAAGCAAGCGGCATCTGCATCGACTCCGCAAGGGAGCTATACACACCACCTAGGGCATGCTCTGCTTCGAGCGCATCCTGCTGGAGTTCATACGCAGTGACGCGCTCTGCATCGCGGGTATTGGCTTGGTACATGAACGCCTTTGACAGACGCTGCGTAACCTGCTCAATATCATCTGATACCTGCTTAAGCTTACCGTAGTCCCCAGACTCATGTGCAGCTACGGAGTTCGGATCACCTCGGACGTACTCACCGCACTCGGCGGAAGCAATGTCGTCAATGTCCGTGCCGGAGCCGGCACCCACCAGATGCACGACGCGCATGATCTCGATACCATACAGCGTAGCGGCTTCGGAGAGGTCGGACAGCTTGGCGAATCCGCCAGCGTAGTCCTCAACCAAACCACGGCCATAATGCTCGCCGGGAATCAGCGACCAAGCGACAACGCGCCACGGGCATAGATACTCGGGGTACGTGCTCGGCTCGCCTACCGGGATGGTATCGACTTGCTGCGTCACTTCGCAGTACGCGTTCTTGTTCTTCACCTTGCGTTGGATACGGGTGTAGACTTCGACGGTCTGCTCTGGGCGGGAATACTTCCCCTTGTCCACCAGACGTAGCTGCTTCTGCAGGTCTTCATCCAGCGCTTCAACAAAGGTGCACTCTTTTAGCACGATGTCCAGCGTCACGCCTTTACCGTCCCGGCGCACTACGAAGTTCTGCAGGCCGTAGGAGACCGTGCGTTTGTTCGGTGAGTCGCGGTACAGCAGGACGTTGCCTGTGACGATCAGATGCTTCAGTGCAAGGATAAGCTGCGCATACGATGCGTTCAGGAAGACGCGCTTGCAGGCGTCCTTCTCAAAGCGGGCCATGGCGGATGCCATGTCCTCCGGCTTCAGGCCGCGTTCTGCGCCTTGCGCCTTCAACTCCCGTGAGGGGTCGATGCGGAAGAACGGGGAGTTCGCAGGGAACAGAAGCCGGGTAAGCTTGCTCGCCAAGTGGTTCGTCAGCAGCGCACCCATCTCCTGATAGTCGCGCTCCAGAACCGCACGGCCATTGCGCACCTCAGTGAAGTCCGCCATTAGGGCGGGCAACGTCCAGTGTGCGTACTGCCGAGCCTTGTCGATTACATACGTGTCTTGAAGTTTGTCGAACAGCGCTTTGTGCGTGATGTTCGACATCGGTTAAACGTTGATGCCGAGAGTAGCTGCCAGTCCACCAGCGGTAGACTTCTTCTTCTTCAGCGGGTCCAGCATGTCCACGCTCTCCGCAGTTCCGCCTGCAACAACGTTGCTGACGTTCTCCTGCTTCAAGTCTGCCGCGAAGTTCTTCTGGATGTTCTCCTGAGCTACGCGTGCGGTTTCTGCTGATGCTACTGCTCTGGCTTGAGCCGCTGCTGCTTTCTTGGCGGCTTTGTCGCCACCTCCAAACAGCGTGCTGATTGCCTTACCCATGGTGCTTCCTTGTAGGTTGTGGTGTACTTCCCAGCACCTACACGGTGCGTATACGCTATGGTCGGCACCTGCAGGTTCTCAGCTATGCGGCGTAGCGCTCGCATGGTCTGTGCAGTGATGCCAGTACAGCGGTATTCGGGGAGTACGTAGTTGAACATGACCGAGAGACAGTGCCCGACATGCAGGTCGTCATCCTCGGCTATCACCACCCCACCTACGCAGAGTTCGTCGTCGTAGACTAGAACCTCGAAGCGCGGGGTGTTCTGAACAATCCTACCGACACGGAGTACCCATGCCAGTTTGTCCATTACCCCTAGCTCAACGCACTCATCCCACGCAGCAGCGTAGAGGTTAAGCGGAGTGTGTACTTCACCCTCCTGCTTAAACTCCACCGTAGTCCGTATCACTCTGCCCTCTTCAAGTCTCTGACAGTACGGACTACCAGACGAGTACCCATGTACTCCCTAAGCTCAGCTTCAGGGGCTGTATGAGGTAGAACTCTCTCAGGGAATAGCTTCTCTAAGTATTCTACCTGCTTAGGATGGAAGTATACTCTAGTCTCTTCTTTATTGCTTCTACTACTTATTACTTCACTCATCTCTCTATCCCTCGCTATACTCTATCCATATCCCCTAGCTCTATCAGCAGAAGAAGAATTCAGAGTCTATGACTGAATGAATATCGAGTGTTCCTCTCATCGGAGGTTCACCAATACCGTGCACATCCCACAGGAATTCCCCGAGGATGTTCCTGTTCGCATACAACTCGACGAAGGCTTCCCGGATGTGCCTGTGCATCATAGCGACATCACATGCGTGGGTGCCGAATGAATCGTGTATGCCTACCATGCTGAGACCGCCCGACTTCATGCGCAGTGCTGTCATCGTCAGATGACTACCATCGAGGGCATGTACGAAGTTCGGGGAGATGGCATTCTGCATCTGCAGTGGGTTAGTTCCATCCGTGTAGTTCCGCACCATGGTCTGAGTCATACCACAGGAGCGCAGCCACACGAGTGTCTCTTCGTACGACTGGTAGTCGTGCTGCACAAGGAACCCTGTCGGCGTCCTCCACTCCATGCGTGTGCCACGTGGTTGCTGCTTTGCTACCTCGCGGAGCCAGCGCATCGCGTTGTCCGCTGCCGGCACGGTTGCTGCAATACCTTGGAACAGCTTGCGGGCGGCGTACTGGGCGTACAGGAAAGACTGCTGCGGATCAGGCCACTCAGCACCGGGCATCTCGTCAGCGACGTACTGCTCGATGTGCCTCGCCGTACCGCGGAGAGTCGCTCCGTACACGTAGGTCATCACCGGCTTCTTCGCCAATGACCGTGGGATGCCCACAGTGAGCCACCACGAGGCGATCTGGGCCACGGCCTCATCACCCCCTTCAGAATCGCGTTTGATCGCTTCCAGCGCGTTTCCCGCAACTCTGGCGTAGATGTCCTGCTTCGGCCCGCAGCCAACGTCGTCGTACAGGTTGACATACATGCCGCCGATTGGGTCGCGGAGGATCGCTGAGAAGTGCTGCAGGCCGCTACAGGTGGCGTCCATGTGGACCGGGATACCGGAGGCATATCCCTGCGGATTCCCGCTGCGGTACGCTTCCCGAAGCTCCCATGCTGCGCTGAACATGCACCACGGGGCATCAGTGCCCCACACGTCTGCGTGGTTCTCCGGCTCATCTAGGGCGCGTTCAATCACGTCCCAGTGCTGTTCGGTCCACCGGGCGCGGTCCTCGAAGCGTTCCTTGTCGAAGCCAGCCGAGTTCGCGATGTGAACTTTAAGCCAGAACAGCCCCGCGCTTCCTAGCGGCTTCCGCTCCGAGAAGTGCAGCACGCTCTTTGCGAGGTCGCTGCCCTGCGGGTTTGGTGTGCCACGGTAGTACCATCGTCCACGACTGTCGGCATACACTGGGAACCAGATCGGCCCGTTGTACTGCTGGGTTGCCCGGAGGAATCCCCCGATCTCCCGTACCTTGCCCCGCCATTCGCGAAGCTTTTCGTAGTACAGGACTGCTTGCCTTTTCCATTCGGAGAATGCCTCCTGTTCCTCTGGTGTGCCAGCGTCACGCACCCAGTCTTCCGGAACCGGAGACTTCGGCTTGACTGGGCCTGTCTTTGTGGGAACGCCTAGCACTCCTCCCCCGGCCTGCCATACGCGATGGATGGCGGCGAATGTAGGGGCGTGCACGGCGAACGCTTGGGCTTGTAGGTAGTTCGCGCAGGCGAACACGGAAGGCATCTTCTCGGCTGTGAATTCATCGTGCATCCGTGCACGCTCGCTGGCCCTCCCTTTGCGGAGGTTCAGGAGCGGGTACACGAACTTGCGGCGATGGCTACAGTACCCACCATCCGCCACTGTCGTCCAGTCATCGGGAGGACAGACCATACCGCCGAACATCTTGTCGACGACGAGGCCCACGTCCTTGAGACTGTACTGCGTCAGGAATTCCAGCGTCTCTTCACTTAGGGTGAAGTACACGATGATGCCATTACGGGATGTGCCGCGATGCTGCTCGATGATGCCAGCCTCAAGGCAGGCGTTAACACCGAACTTCCCGATCTGCACGAGTTCGGACTTCTTGAGGTCGCTTGCAGCTTCCCCTTTCATCACGCGCTCGTACGCCACGTTGTACAGGCGGCGTAGGTGTGACTGACTCGTCGTGCAGTTCGACTTCACTTGCTCGTGAATTCGTTGCATGTACACGGGGTTCACCTTCTCGGCTTCCCGCACGCGTACCTCAGTCTCCCACAGCTTGCCTACGTTGATAGATAGGTCTTGCACGAGCACCGGGCGCTCATGTGAGGCGCTGGTGCACATAGCAATAACCTCCCGCAGTGCGATTACTGCAGCCACATCAGTTGGGAGTGCACGGAGCCACGACTTGTACTTCGCGCCATTGCCGCGATTTACCTGTGCCTTTACCTGCTCCAAGTGCTCCTCGATGAGACCATACGCACTGCTGATGAAACGGGCGGCGCGGGGGAGATCAGCGTCTCCCTCCAGCGCTGCCTTGCGCAGTTCAGTCAGCTTGGCGGATGCCGCTGCTGCATCTGCGTCTTTCTCAAGTTGTAGCTGCAGTTCTCGCTGCATTATTCTGGTGTCACTCCAAGGTAGACAGTACCATCAGCCTCCCAGACTTTATCCGGCACGAGCCGGGTGCCATCTGGGAGCATAACTATCAAAGGCTTTTCCCCATGGCAGAACAACTGCAGTTTTATCAGCAGGCCCAACCAGTGATTGAGGACACGCATCAGATTGCGATACCGTAGCCCGCAATGATGTCGGCGCGTACGGTCTCGGCCATCTCGGGGTAGTGCTCACGGAATTCCGTCAGCAGTGTCCGGGCCTGTGCGTGGTTGCCAGTTTCCATGGCGGCGGTGATGCGGTCGATGACCTTCTCTTGCTCAGTTTGAATTGCTTTGCGCATTGTCCTTTTCCCATTGAATGAGGAGGTCGATAGTCTGCTTCGCCTTCTCCAAATCTTGAATGCCGTTCTTCGCACGGAAGCGGCTCACGTACTTCACGATGGTGTGTTGCATCGGATCGAGCTTGTTCGCCATGCTGTACTGAAACGGCTGAATCTTCATCGACGTGTAGTGGTTGCCGCCAACCTGAGTATCCCATACCGACTTGGTAGGTGCTGTCTTGATGTCAGCCACATGGGTCAACCCTTTGTCGCACTTCAGTGTGCGCGGATCAAACTCTACACATACAGCGCATCCACCTGGCAATGCACATCCGCTATCCTTGACAACCGGACCCATCATAGCGAGCCTACCCAGCGACCGTCAGTACCGAGGATCATCGGGACCAGCACTGGGCGACCGTTGAGGATCACAGTGCAGCCGATCACCGGCTTCTTCAGGCTGTGCTTGCCATATGCAAAGGCAATACTGTCCTTGTCAATCAAGCATCCGCTGAACACTCCGTAGTACAGGTGAGCGCTAGATGCGCTGTACTCGACGGAGAAGTTCCCGTGGCTATGGCCTACGACGAGGTTGCATGCGTTGTGTGCAGCGTCACTCAGGATACCATTAGACTGGTGCTTGAACATCACCGGACCAAGCGGGGTGGAGATGCGCCAGCCGAATGCCCATGACCAGCCCGGAGCACCATGCTCGGGGAAGATCACATCCCGGTACTTGCGGAGCATCTGCACTGGAATACCATGTGCCTTTGCTCGCCGGAATACCATGCTACCGTGGTTCGAGTGGCAGATCAGCATCTGCGGGAACTCGGCGTGCAGTTCGTTCATAAAGCCCTTGGCCTTCTCAAGCTCACCGCTGGCCGATTCGAGGTTCGGGTCGCTATCGTGGAAGCTCAGGGCATGATAGTCAAGCTCATCACCGAGATTAACTACGAGGTCCGGTTGGAATTGACGCTTCACTTCGCGCAGGAATGCCATTGCATCTGGGTGCTGGTACGGCGCATGCTGGTCGGGGATGACGAGGATGCTCGTGCTGACTGCACGCAGGAACGACAGATCACCGAAGTCGTCGTCTGGTTGCGGCTTGATGTACTGGCGCTGTGCTGCAAGCTCGCGATCCGTCTTGGCGAGGTTGCCCGCGTTGTCGATGAAGATGCTACGCCAGTACCGCACGGTGCGCTCACTGATCGACTTGTTTGCAATCGCGCTGTACACCTTCGCAGCTTCAACGCTGTTGGTGTGCTTCGTCAGAATTTCGATGTGCTGCTCTTTCGTGAACAGCCGCATATTTGTGCCACGCATTAGGCTTCCTTTCTGCCACGCAGGGCAAGTTTTGCTTTGGCCGCAGCCCGCTTCTCACGCATCTTCGCATTACGCAAGTCGCGCTTCTCATCTGCAGTCTTGTGCATAGCATACATCATACCGGTGCCGGGGCGCTGGAGGTACTCGATCAGTTGCTTCAAGAAGCGCAGGATGTCTGCGTACGAGGTGCTCTTGGCACCCCACTGGCCGGCAGCGTTTGCGATCTTCCCTTCAGCAGCGTTGCACGAGCGGTGGAGCACACCGCGAATCTCTCCGGTGTCGTGGTCGTGGTCGATCACACCCTCGCCCTTGACGGTGATGTCGATCTCTTTACCGCACAGTGGGCACAGCCCATTCTGCACAGTCTTGAGGTGGCGGATCGCCCACGAGCGCATCATGCTGCGGGGGACTTTACGCAGAGTCTTGGAACCAGTCTCTTCCACGGCACTCGTGCAGGTATTTTCCATTCTCTTCACTCAGGTTAAGGGACATACAGTAGTCCCAGAAGTTATCACCGGGCCAGCGCAGCAACCACAGCATCCAGCCTTCAGGAAGCGGATTCTGATCTATTGATCGGTAGCCATCGAGTACGGTATTCGCTGCTTCATGGATGTCCTTGCACTTTTCGAGCGCCTTGTACGCCCCATCTTCAGCACACAGTTTACCGTTGTATTTCAGGATGCCCTTGACGTTATCCGCCGTGTCTCCCATGAGCATCTGCGCCCAGAAGAACAGGGGGCCTTGGCCGATCAGCTTCACCTTACCCGAAGGTGTGATCTTTGGTGTGAGCCAACCGAACTCTTCGCTCGGCAACACGATACCCTTCTCCTTGTCGAAGTAAGGGTATGGCGTCATTCTCAGGTCTTTGTCGTCTGACCAGATGACCCCATGCTCTTTCAGGCGGTAGGCGTCATGAATCATGCCGTCGTCAGCTTCGAGGATACGGTGCAGGGTAACGTCGTACTCCTCCAGCCAGTTGTCCCGGTTGGCGATTGCTTGGCGCAGAGGCTCAAGCAACGGCGGCTTGTCCTTCCCCGTGCGGTTTCCTTGGTACGGCTTCACACCCTTGATCTGGAATCTCCCAGCCTTCGAGGATGTGTCCGCAGTGAGGTGCACGTGACACGACTCCGATTTCGTAAGGAACATTTGCGTGAGCATGTCCTGCTGAAACCGGCGTATCGCTGTGTCTAGCCTCTTGGTAGTAGCCGCGACTCGATACGCAGGACCGTCACCATCAATGATGAGGGTGCGGCCCTGTACGCATCGATCGAATTGCGGGGCAAGGGCGCTGAGATCAACGCCCTTGAAGATCACTGCAGAACAGCGCCGACAGACCGGGGAGGGTCGGCAGCGACGGCAGGTTAGAAGGGGATGTCGTCACCCCAGCAGCGGGGGCAGCAGGGAGAGCCGGCGTGGAAGTGGCCGGGAGCGGCAGGGGCACCGCAGGCGCAACGGGCAGAGCCGGTGCCTGCGGAAGCGCGTTTCCCAGTGATACAGGCGCTTGCGGAAGCTGGGTGATACCAACCCCTACCGGAACCGTCGGGAGGGCCACAGCGGGCGCAGGAGCGGGCTTGGCGACGGCACGGCCATTCACCTTCAGCAGCAGGTCGAGAGCGGAGCCGTCAAAGTCGAGGGCCGACAGGATGGTTTCCTGAATGCGGTTCTTCGACTGCGCCGGCTTCCCGTCCTTGGCTTCCCACGTGCCGTCGATGTACAGTTCGTCCCATGCTTCGAGCGTCGGGTTGTCCCAGAGGAATAGACGGTACAGGGAGTCCGGGGCATCCGGGATCGGATACGGTTGCTTCGTCACCGGGTCGAGCGGCGGCAGCGTGCCGGCCAGATCAATGCGGGAAGTGACCTTACCATCCGTCTTGTTCTTGACGTGCACGATCTTGACGAGGAAGGCTTGGCCGATCAGTTGAGCGAAGCACGATGCTTGGCCGGTCCAGTTCAGCACAGCGAAGGTCTTGAATGCCTTGGCCTTCTCGTTGCGCGAGATAGCGAACGGGTACGGGCGGCACACATACGGCGTGCCATCTTCGTTCTGATAGCCTTGGCCCCAGAGTGCGAAGCCGAGTTGAATCTCCAGAGCCGGCTCTTTGGCCTTGCCTTGGAACTCTTGCGGCTGATTGCCGAACTCGATGACTTCAACGAGGCGGGCGAATGCGTAGCCTTCCGGCAGGAGGCGACCACCGCCACCAGCCACAGACTCACGCATGTCTTCCGAGGTTTGTGCTGCGAGTGCAGCCTGTTGCTGCAGTAGTGCGAGCTTACTCATCTTTGAATTTCTCCTTGGTGAACATAGATGGGCCGTACTCAACCTCTGCGGGGAATGGAACTTGCAGAGAGTACCCGTACGATTGCATCACGGTTGGTAGCGATTCCATGATGTACTTTACAGTGCGGCACACTTCTGCCAGCACGTCTTTGTGCACGTCGAAGTACAACGCGTCGTGCACTTGGTTGATGATGAACGCCTTGCCGGCGAAGAAGTTCTTCGAGATGAACCAGCGGGCAACGATGCCGGCGATGACCTGCACGAAGAAACCAGACTCACCCTGAATCGGGTAGTTCCGCATCTGCGTCGGCTTGAACTCCATGAGGCTTACACGCTGACCGTTGACGAACTTCGTCTTCGGGTACTGGCGGAACTCGTAGCACGTGCCGGCAGGTGACTGCCACACGCCGCGTTTGTACACGCTCCACGCTTGCGTCTCGGGGTTCTGCTCGCGGTGCATCGTGGTGTTGGTCTCCACGGTGCGGAAGATTACATCCTCATAGTAAGACTCGACATCAGGGAATAGCGCCTTCTCCGCATCAATGAACGCTTGAGCCTCCTCGACACTACAGCCTGTGGCAAACGCGATACCATGCGCAGTAGCGCCGTATTGGTATGCAAACGCTTTCGGCTTAATATCGGTACGCATTGTCTTGTACCGTTTGTGATCCGGATGCGAATCATCCTTACACTTCTGCAGGACTTCCTCATATGATTCCCCGAGTTGCTGAGACAACCGCATGCAGTGCATGTCGATGCCTTCGAGCAGCGCCTTCACCAAGTTCTTATCGTTCGAGAACGCGGCTAGCGTCACAACCTCAAGTGCAGAGTAGTCCGCCTCAATGACGTACCCATCATCGCCAAAGCGGGACGTGAACATCTTCTTGACGTTCGAGGTATCGCCTCGCGGAATGTTCTGCATGTTCGGGCGATTGCTCGACAGGCGACCCGTCACGGTACTTGTGCAGTTCAGCACGTGGTACACGATGCTCTCCGGTGTGAGGTACTGCAGCATGCCTGATTGCTTGACTACGTTACCTGCCTCGTCGCATTCTTCACGCAAGTAGTACGTGCCGACATCCTTATCCACCTTGGCGTATTCCAGAAGGTACGTCATAAGTGCCCGCACTTCGTCCGAGAGTTCACTACGCTTTGAGAGCATCTCGATACAATCGGACCCGGTGCTATACACTGGAGATTCATCGGCCAGCTTTCGCTTACCGGAGAACTCCTCCTTGAACATCTTCTGTATTTCCTGCGGGAACGATCCCAGCGGGATCAACGCGGGGCACTCGAACAGGCGGTCGTACCACTTCAGCTTCGGCGTGCTGGTATCCTCGCGGAACACACGCGGTTGGCCTTTGTTCTTCCCAGCCTTCGCCTTCTCGACAGGGCCGTGCTTGTTCACGTACAACTCGGCGTGCGCCTGTGCCTCCTCGCATAGAACCAGTGTGCCATCTGCGAACTTGAAGAAGTCGGCCTTCTCATGCTTCGGCGTGCCGTCCTCGTTGTACCACACGTCTTGGATGCGGTAGCGAATTGGACCACCGAACAGCCACGCGCTCATGTGGTAGTCCGAGGTATCCTTGAACTCAACATACGCGGGGATGTGCTGGCGGAACCGTGCGAACTCATGCTGCAGTTCCACGAGCCGGTTGCTCTGCTCTGCCAACTGAGCGTGCGCCGTTTCCTTATGCACGAACAGTCCGGCATCCATGGCAAAGGTGTTGTACAGCATACCTTCCATGCGGGCGAGGGCCATGTTCCACATACCCCTAGCTTGGAGAATCGCGGCTTGCCCGAGGAAACACTTGCGGGTGTTCTCGATGTCGCCGTTCGGCCCGCACAGGTAGTCCAGCAGCAGCGCCTTGTCGATCTCGGAGGTCAACACTCCCTGTTGCCAGAGAATCTTGATGCCGTCCACCTTATGCGTACCGCCATACTTCGGGGCAGTCTCATCAAGGCTCGGGTACGTCTCCTGCTGGTTCGTGATAAGGTACTCGGCGTATGCCGTGCAGAACACGCGGCCACCTCGGGCGAGGAATCGCATGATCTCCTCGCGCTCTTGCACAAGGAACCAGTCCATCTCGAACGGTGCGTTGTGCGCCACGAGGATGTCACACTCATCTGGAATCTTCAGGAAGGATTCGCGTTGGGTGTGACACGTGTGCTGCACCGGGCCATTGCCAACGGCCCAGCCACATGCCACCACGAAGTTCTTAGGGTGGCGCGGAGAGGCCAACGCACCGAAGTACGTGTGGTTCTCCGTCTCAAGGTCGATGTAGAATGGTGTCATCGCACCAACTGCAGCAACTCCTGCCGCTTCCCCGTAATGGCGCAACGCTTGTCACCGAAGGATTCAATCACATCGGATTTGCGCAGCGTGGCGACTCGGCCACAGACGGAGGACAGTCGCATGCCGGTTGCTTCCGCGATCTCCTCACGGGTCAGCGGACGGTGCTGCAGCGCTTCGACAACGCGTGCCTCCATGGGTTGCAGCTTCCGTTGCAGTTGCAACTCAGCGTAAGCTGCGGGTGATGTCTCGTTCATGCCTTTGCCTCCCGTAGTCGTTTGAATCGTGGATGCCGGTAGCCACCTTGACGGTCGCGCTCCATGTAGACGAACTCGGCCCACTGCCCGATGTACGCTTGCGGATTCGCGATCATGTCAGCAGCTAGATCGTGACGAATACCGTGGGCGTCCGCAGTGCTACCGTCTTCCATACGAATGGTAACGGAGCCAGCGCGGCCAAGAGCATCACCGACAGCAATGCCAAGTTCCGGCTGATCCTTCCCAGCGTACGCCATGTGGATGTGTGTGATAACGCCATCAGCGTCCTCCTCGGGTTTCAGCTTGAGCCACGTGTACGCACGCTTGCGCTGGTACAGGTGGTCGAGC